>Ga0210390_10000352_pt1 | contig 50048 bp, 34 predicted proteins | sample IncBWH11OmetaG_FD_161050 | JGI IMG/M metagenome (GOLD analysis project Ga0210390, IMG submission 161050) | Forest soil microbial communities from Barre Woods Harvard Forest LTER site, Petersham, Massachusetts, United States - Inc-BW-H-11-O ... | reverse complement strand
AGCCGGCAAATTTCATGGCGGTGTCCTTTTGTGGAAACGGTTTGCAACAAACTCCGTTTACCACGTTCAAGCACAACCACCAACCGGCTCGGCCTACCTCTTACCGCTCCTCATAGCTTCACCCGCAGCTTTTGCTGCCGTGCTTAACCCGGGGCTGCCGACGACCTTCGTCGATCGGCGGAAATTGCAGGTCGAGCCCCATTCCGCAGCAAATCCTGCAGCCCCGACATCCGCTGAGCAAATTTACCGGTCGTCACGTTCGGACAAATCAGCTACGATTCGCTGGACGTTCGCCCTCACGCACCGATCTCGGGCTTGCGCTTTTCCCCTGTTCGGTTGATGGTTTCGACATTTTCGGCGTTGGCCGGGCGAACGTTTTGCGCCTTTCGCGTGTCCGTTTCGGCGGACGGGGACCGTTGTTCATTGGAGGCTGGGGTGACTCATTTCGGGGAGGCTGGCGAAATTGCCGCAGCCTCGAGCGGCCACGAAACCGGAGCCACGAGGACGGACGCCCGCAAGACTGCCGGGATCAAAACAGATGGCCGCGTGACCGCTGAAACAGCGTCCATGTCGACCCTTGCCCGGGCAAAAACCGCCGCGGACACGCAGCACTGCGGTGTCGCGGACACGACGCACGCGACGGTTGCGCGCCCGGCTCGTGGAAATTCGTCCGTGAGCGGCGGCCAGGGATCGGGCACGCCTGAAGCGTCGCGAACGACCCGCGAGCGGATCGTGGTGTTGATGCTGGCATCGGTCCAGTTCATCTCCATCGTCGACTTCATGATCATCATGCCGCTCGGCCCGCAGCTGATGCGGAAGCTGTCGATCGGGCCGCAGCAGTTCGGGCTCGTCGTCGCGTCTTATACGATTGCGGCGGGCATGGCGGGGTTAATCGCCTCGTCGCTCGTCGATCGTCTGGGGCGTAAGGCGGCCTTTTTGGGAATGGACGCCGGCTTTCTCATCGGCACGTTTCTCTGCGGCCTGGCCCCGACTTATGGGACGTTGGTGCTCGCGCGGGTGGTGACCGGCGCGTTCGGCGGAATTTTGGGCGGCCTGGCGCTGGCGATCATCGGCGACGTCTTCCCCGAAGAACGGCGCGGTCGCGCGACGGGAGCCCTGATGTCCGGGTTCGCGCTGGCGTCGGTTGCCGGCGTGCCGTTCGGACTCTACCTCGGCACACACTTCGGCTGGCACGTGCCGTTCATTTTGCTCGGCATCTTGGGGTGCCCCGTGTGGGCGATTGCCGCATGGACGCTGCCGCCGCTCCGCGATCATTTGGCGAAAGCGACGAAGACACACCCGCTGCAGGTGGTGTTTGAGACGTTCACGCAGCGGAATCACCTGAACGCGTTCGCGCTGATCGTGATGCTGATGGTGGCCGCGTTCACGATCTTTCCCTACATGAGCCCGTTCCTCGTCAGCAACATCGGCATGACGGAGGACGAGCTGGGTCTCGTGTATATTGCCGGCGGCGCGGTGACGCTCTTTTCCGCACCGCTGATCGGATGGCTGTCCGATCGTTACGGCAAGCTGCGGATGTTTCGCATCGTGTCGCCGCTTTCGGCCGTGTTTACGCTGGCCGCGGCGAACCTGGTGCCTGTGCCGGTCGCCGTGGCGGTCGCGATCATGGCGGCCCTGATGATCTGCAACTCGGGCCGCATGGTGGCCGCGATGGCGATGATCACCGGCAGCGTCGAGCCGCACCGCCGTGGCGGATTTTTAAGCGCGAACTCGTCGGTGCAACACCTGTCGATCGGGTTCGGCACCTACGTCGGCGGGCTGATCATCTCCGAGGCACCCGACGGCCGCCTGCTGCACGTGCCGATTCTGGGCATAGTCTCCGCGGCCGCAACGATGAGCTGCCTCTGGCTCGCCGGCCGCATCCGCCCGCTCCGCCCGACGGCCGAGCACCACATCACCACCGCCGAATCCCTCGCCGCGGCGGCCGAAATGTACGACGCGGCGGAGCCCGTGGAGGCGTGTGAAGAGCGGTAGCGCCCAGGCCGAGTCGCTTGTGCCCGGCCACCGAGCCCCCTCGGACGTGCGGGTAACGGTCGGTCCGGTGCGGAGCATCGCCCTCGTTTGCGTGGGGCGGCCTGCTGTCTCTCCAGTTCACCATACCACGCAATTTCGATCACGATTGCCGCGCGGCCAATTTGCAAACACGCCTCGCTTGCAAATGTCGAACGATTGGGAGCCGTGGCGAGAACGGGCTGGGCCGGTTACTTCTTCGCTCGACGGCGACGCGGTCTTTTTGGCCGGTCGCCTGGGCTCGGCGAACGAGGATTTGAACCGCCGAGGGGCAACGGCGGCTCATCATTGTGGAAGGCCGCCAGCATGGCGTCCAAAGACGCCAATTGGTCGGCCGACAGCGATTGCTCAAGCTTTTTCCGGTCGGCTGGCGGAATCGAGACACGCCCGACGACGTACTTCCGCTCACGGTCCGCGTTGTAGTAAAAGACGGATCCTTTGACACTGGAGTCGACAGGTGCCTGCGATAGGAACTGCGCGAGGCCATCGACAAAGATATTCGTGAGGAAACAACTGAAGGACTCCTCTCGTATCGGCGGCTCGAAGCCCCAGGTCGATACGATGTTGATCCGATAGTTGCTTGCTTCGTCGGACCACCAATAAAGGTTTTTTGTCGATTGATCGGCCAATGGGCGATCGGTAACGAAGAAGACAAAATCAGCGAAGACCCCAGTGACAACCTTGCGCAACTGGCCGGCAACGCGCTCGGCCGCCAGATAGGCTGTGCCATCGAACCGATCCTTTTGCACCTTCCACGTCCCGTAGGGGACATTCAAGTTGATCGTGAACAATTCAAAGGTTTGCTGCACGCTGTTGAGCGTGCTGATCGTGTTGTCGAGCTCGGCAAAACTGTCGGTCACATCCCAAACGGCGATTCGAATTTGCCGTTGAGCGGAGCTGGCGGTGGCCGCTCGCGCGACTGCGCCCCGCGGCGACGTGATCCCCGTGACGGCGGAAACTTCCAGATCCGAAGCGCTGATCCGCTCGCAGAGTTTCGCGTCTGGATTTCGGGCGTAGAGCACCGGCACCGCCCAGCTGATGAGGTCTCCGCCCGAATATTTAAGCGCAATCCGGGATTCCTTCACCGCGTCGCCAAGCGACAAACCCTGAGTCAAACACCAGTAAAAGTGCAGAGAAAAGGCAGTGGCCGCTCGATCGAGCACTGGGTATTGATTGGCCAGCACCGCCGGCACGCCGTCGGCCACGAGTCCGGGGGCGACGCCCTTGTTGTAATCCGCCAGGCCGCCTTTCGCGGTTTCGCATGCGTTGAGGAACATCAAGCGAACTCCGCGATTCCTCAGGATGTCCTTCAGCACGCTGGTGCTCATGGGCATCGGCTGGTTCCTGTCATCGGCAAAGAGCAGATAGCCAGTCGCATCGGCATCGACATACTGTCCGTGTCCGATGAAATGAATGATGTCGACCGTCTCCTCCTCGGAACGACGCATTCGAGCATGAAACTTCGCCGGCGTGGCCCGGGGCATGACTTCAATTTCGATCCCACCCGCGTCCTGCAAGGGCCGAAACGCCCGGCGAATCAGCGATTCTTCATCCGCTTCGGAGAGGGGAACAGTCCCGGCCGGTTGAGCCGAAACGACCAGCATCTTGAGTGCGCGCTGCACAGTCGGAAACGTGACAGCGGGCACGGCCGTCAGGACGTTCCTCACAAATCGCACGTCGCCGGTTGAAAGAAACGCCTGCGAGCCAGGATCGTAGGCGAACTCCCAGGGGAGATCCGCGACCCAGGGAATCATGGAAGTAAAAATCACGTTCAGCTTGCGCCGGCTGTGAAGAAAACGAGCCTGGTCGTACAGGCGGCGAACGCCATTTTGAAACAGCGCATCGAACAAGTCCGCCCCGCCGTCACGGATCTGCTGCAGTTCCAGCGTCTCGAGCGAGCCCTCGGCAAAGGCGTTGATGTTCTTCCGGAACTCAGTAATGCGTTGCCATCGCTCGAAGTCCCCACCTACTGTCAGGCGAAATGGCGCGAACACGCGAGCGCTCCCATAGATCGCCAAGAGCTGAGCTTCATGCCGGTTGCCACCGCTGGCATCGGGTGGCAACACGATGAGGTGTAACGGATCTTCGCCGTCCCAACCGTGCCCGGAGACCCTTGCCAGCTCGCCTCGAGCCGGGCCGGCCGCCTCGGCTGCTTCGATAGCCGGCATTGGTTGCGGCGAAACGGGCGGCGCGACGGGTAAACCCGCAGCAACGGCCCGCCGGACGCCGGTTGAAAGGATCTCGGTCGAAATCGGCGGCAAGTTCAAGTCTTGTCCGGCTAGAGCGCGCCGGATGAACGTCTGCGCGGCAGGATCCGAGAAGACATTGGTGTGGTACACGGGTCCATTCGTCGGGCGAATGTTGCCGATGGGACCAAAACATCCAATCCGGCGGGCCGGAATAAATCCTGTCTGCGTCTTTCCGAGTTGCCACGTGCCGACGGTCGGGACCACCAAATCGTTCGGTCCTTGAAAGAATTCGTCGACCGCCATATCGGCCAGGCGAGCTGCCAAGTTTTGGTCCGGCCTAAAGTCCGACCCCAAAGAGTACCAGTCTCCCGCGGGTAATGCCGAGACCTCCAAATTGCGAACCGTGTCTCCATCGACGTCCATGGATGCCAGGCCTGGCAGGTCTCCCGCGATGTGTTGCGCAAGCCAACTCAGGCATTCGGTAATCAACTCCCCGGCGGTCACATACGGATTATCCGGGAAGAGCTCCAGCAAGTTGGCAAACCATCCCAGAGTTTGCTCCCAGCGATTCGGCGTCGCCAACGGCGTCCCCTGGTTCGGCGAGCACACCAGCACCGCTCGACCCAGCTGGAACTTCGACGCGTGATCCGGATTCTCGACGATCGACCGCAAAACCAGACCGCCACGGGAATGAGTCACCACGTCAAAAGCCATTTTTTGGCCGAGCGCCGAGACCAGGTCGCTGGCGTTCTCATCGGTGGAAGCGCTGACGGAAAAATGGTCAAATCCGAAGACGCGGCCGCCGTACTGCGCGATCAGCTCGCGCAACACTCCCCCCTTGTAGAGGTCCTGGAATGCCGCGACCGTGTGCGAGAACGTTCCGTGCAAGAGGAGCAAAGCGGGCTGCGACGCAGAGAAGTCTGGCACAGAGGGCTGCAGATCACCCGTCCCGAAGTCCGCTTCGGTGACGGCCTTCCAACCGGTGGCTCTGTCCCGCCACGCGTGTTTTTCCCAGATCTTCCCCAACTCATCGATGACGCGGGGCACCGCTGCGTCTAACGCGAGTCGCGCCACTTTCATCACTACAACCCGAATCACCTTACCGATGATTCCGCGCCGCCCGTCGGCGCTTGGCCCACTCGTAGCTTCTTTGCCGGTGTCTGCGATTTGAAATATCACTGTCGCCGTTGCGCGACCGCGCCGGCGCGTCGATGTTGGAACCGAGGCAGTCGTTTTTGGCAAATGAAACGTCAGTGCGCCGGAGCTATGGCGGGCGACGGCGACGACGGCGGTTCCGGCGTCGACTTCCAGGGAAAACTCAAGCGGAGCACTCACGGGCCCGCGCAGGGCTGCTTGCTCGACGGAATTGGCGATCACCACCCGATACGGTTCCAGAGACCCCGCGAGCAGAAAGGCGGGCAGTTCCTGCCGCGCGCTCGACATCGCGCGTCGCGCGGCGGGGGTCGCAAGGATTTCCAGCTGTACGTTCCAGGCCTGATTCAATGAACGCAGTTCGGTGGCCGCCATGGTGATATCCAATGCAGTGCCGGAACTACCTATTCGCAATTCCCCGCCACAAACTATATGCAGGCATCGAGTGCGATCTCAATTGGACAAACTACTATGGTCATGCACATCACCAAGCCCCATCAATCTTGCGACGCACGAGCGAGAGTTGCCTGCAGACGGGGACTGGTTGCCACTTAGATTTAGCGGTCGCATGACCGACTCGCAATCACCTATTTAGGTGATCGCTTGCAAGCGATCGCGTCGTGGCAGTTTGTCGCGCGGCCGTAAACCGGCAAAGCGCGCGCGGAGAGACTCGCGCGCTCACCTGTTCAGGCGATTGAATTCCAGATTTTCAAGGGTAGAAAGATTGGAGTCATGACAAATGAAAGTTGGGTCGCGTAGTGGTCGATCTGCCGTGCGCGAAACGCCAATCCACTCTTGGCAATCCATCGTGCGGCCGTGACCACGACCAGCCGTGAAATTGGGATGCTCTGCTCCGTGTCACAACACTCGATTGCAAAAGGTGGAACGATGGTAACTCTCAGCAAGTCCTATGTGAAACACCAACGGCGTGGCGTTCGACGGGACGCTGCTCCGGCCGCGAAGTCGTACATCGCCTTTCCGTCCCCGCTGCGGGCGCGGGCGACCTCGAACTGGCGAGTGGCCGATCTCTGCGCCGCTTACAAGATTCCAAAGGGAACGTGTCCAGGTGGCGGCGTCGTCGGGATTCTCGAGCTTGGCGGCGGGTACACCCAGGCCGATCTCGACAAGTTCTCCGCCAATAACGGCCTGCCCAAAATCGTCGTCACCGACGTCCCGGTCGGCGGTGCCAATTCGCCCGGAGGCGCCGACGATGCCGAGGTCCTGCTCGACATTCAAGTCGCCGCGGCCGTGTATTACTACGCGACCGGCAATATGCCCGAGATCAAGGTATTTTGGGCCCCCAATCAGTTCAGCTCGTTCGAGACAATCGTCGACAAGGCGGTGGAAGAGGGGTGCGACGTGCTCTCGATCAGCTACGGCGCTGACGAAACGCGGTGGGAGCAGAACGCGCCGGGGGCCGCCGAAGCATTGGAAGCCGCGGTGGCGCAGGCCGCCGAAAAAGGGCTGGTCGTCTTTGCCGCATCGGGTGATAACGCTTCGGGCGATACCGGCCCGGGAGCCAACGTGGACATGCCCTCGGCATGCCCGCACGTGATCGGCTGCGGCGGGACCAGAAAGGTCCGCGGAGCCGAAGAGGTCGTCTGGGGTGATGGGAATCCCGACGGGGAGGGTACGGGCGGTGGCTACTCCGACATCTTTAAGATGCCGGACTGGCAAACCAACAACCATGCGCCGCCGGGTACAAACGGAGGTCGGATGGTTCCCGACGTCGCCGCCGACGCCGATCCACAGACGGGCTACCTAATCGTTATCAACGGCCAGGAGCAAGCGATCGGCGGCACGAGTGCCGTGGCGCCCTTCTACTCGGGCTTGTTTGCCTCGTTCGGCAAAGGCCTCGGCTTCGTCGGCCAGACGCTGTGGGAAAACCCGTCGGCGTTTACGGACATCGTGACCGGCTCGAACGGCGGCTTCAGCGCCCTGGTGGGTCCCGACCCGTGCACCGGTTTGGGAGTGCCGATCGGGACCGCGCTGGCGTCCATCTTCGAGCAAGAGGGGACCGGCCACAATGGAGCGCCGAGTGCCAAGACCGGTTCCGCCGTCGGCAGCAATTTGCCGGCCCAAGTGGTAACCGTGCCGGGCCAAAGGAACGGCGCCGCCGCCCACATGAGTGGAGTCAGCTACACGGGATTTGCCACGTGGAACGGAAACGGCCAGGTGAAGTTGACGATCAACGACGCGAACATCACGGCCGATTCCCGCGTGGTCGCCGCGCCGTGCGAATACGCGACCGACCCGAGGCTCAACCGCTTCATCGGCTCGGCACAGATGTCGATTGCCAATGTCGCGCCGACCAATGGCTCGGTCACGGTCTGGCTGACCGTGAATTGGGGTTCGCCCCTCAACGTGCGGATCGACTACTTCGTTGACCCGCAGTACGTCTAAACACCCGACGGGCGCGCCTCGTGACACAGGGCCGGCTCATGATGAGTCGGCCCTGTTTGTTGGTGTGGCGCGAAATTCGACGAAGATGATCGAACCAGCAAAGCTGACTGCCGCACGCCGCCCCAGTTACTGCTCGGAGTCATTCTCCCCTGGAATTGATTTGAAAATCATTGCTTGCCAAAATGCGATACCATATGTCGCCGGGTAACGCCCAAGGGTAGCCCTGCCGTTAGAGTAAGTCGACGTACGGCCGGCGAGTTCTCGGAGTGGAGTGGCACATCCAAATGGAGGAGCGGGCATGGCAGTCGGAGCGGTTGATGCGGGATCGGCACCGGGATTCTTCCAACGCTGGCAGTCCGTAATCGTTGCAGTCATTGGAGTCGTCGGTTCAATTGCGGCGGCTTATATCACAGCCGATTCCCAGGCTGCGAAAACGGCTCAGACAACAGCGACGAAGGTGACCGCGGCCGAAATCTTCAAGGAGCAGCAGCGAACGTCAGGTGGGACAATCGATTCGAATGGAAAGATTTTGAACCAAATCGGCCGGACGTACACAGTGGGCAGGCAAGGCCCCGGCGACTATAAGATCCAGTTTGATGAGCAGTTCGATCGCGATCCGGTCGCCCTAGTCACTGTGCACAGCGGGACTGTTCCGACTGTTGGCAGGGTTGAGTTTGCCGATCGGCGTAGCATCGAGGTGACAACCAAACGTCTTGATAATAATGTGCCAGAAAACAGCGTTTTCAGTTTCATGGTGTTGGAAGCTACTAAGCAAAACCCATGAACGTGAGCCATACGGCCGCGGAGAACCAGGCGCGTTTGCGAAGTTCGTTCATCCGAAGGCGCAAGTTTCCAGCCGATCGCTATCACGATTGGCTCTCACCAGGGAGCTGAAGCGTGCTACGGCCGCCGCGACGTATGATCATGCACAATCACCCAAGCGCCGTCGATCTTGCGGAACACGAGCGAAAAGTTGCCGCCGACGGGGTTGGTGCGGTCGAGGTGCCAGTGGCCTAGTAAGAGGGCGGCGGTGTCGCCGAGTGGAAAAACTTCGAGCTGGTCGAAGGTGAGTTTTCCCATTTGGTCGCGAGTGGGGTAGCGGCGCTTGTAGTTGTCCTTGGTCGTCTGCCAGCCGCGGGTGGTTTTGCCGCCGGAGCTGAAAGTGAGATCTTCGGATTTCCAGTAATGATCCATGAAGGCGTCGATGTCGCCGCGGTTCCAGGCGGCGGCTTGCGTTTGCAGGATGTCTTCGAGCGCGTCGAGCAGGTCGGCGTTTGGGTGGATCGGGCCGAGCCGCGAGTCTTGGCGAATCGTCAACGACTTTTCTTCGCCGCCAAAAACCGGGGTTGCGCCCCCAAAAATCGGAACGTTGACGCTGGCGAGAAATCGGCCGCCGGTCGTTTGGAGGCGCGGCTGGAGAGCGAGAGTCTCAGAAGTGAGGGCAAGTTCGTCGAGCTTCGTCGCCCATCGCCCGTGCTTTTCCTGAAACGCGCGCTGGTGGTAGTAGATCTCCATCAGAGCATCGCGATCGGGGAGCGTGTGATCGGGCTCGAAGTGCGCGGTGCCCGGCGCGGCTGTTGAAAATTGGACGTAGCCCCAGCGTTCCGGGCGGTGCATGTCGACGATGCCGGGGGGTGACCAGATCCAATTGTCTTCGTGCGTGTTGGGCACGCGTTGGTATTTGCCGCCGACGATTTGGTGCTGCCATTCGACGCGGGAGAAGTCGACGCGCCATTGGTCGCCGTCGTGCGGTGGGGCCGGGCGGTGGGCGAATTCGCGGAGGGACTCCCACGGGATGGCGATCTCGACCGACCAGCCGGCGTCGCGATCGGTGGGGTTGTTGAGCGTGCCATTGACGTGGACGGCCGTCTTGAGTCCGGCGATGTCCCAACTGTTGTCGGCCCGGCCGTCATCTTTGTACGGCTTGGGCAGGAACAGATCCCAGCTCGTGTTAAGGGCGTTCATCTCAAATTCGTAGTATTCGAGATTGTCGCCGTTGGGATCGATGAAGACCTCGAAGTCGTTGTCGTTAAAGATCACCGCGTCGTGCTGGGTGAGCGTGGCCCAGACGTGCGGCTCTTCCAGCTCGGCCCCGATGTAGAAATATTTGTCGTCCCAGAGCATCTTGGCCCGCGTGCGAAACCGCGGCTTCGGCCGGCCGTCGCCTTCGATGTCGCGAAAATCTTCGGTCCACGGAACTGCCTGCCAGGCCACATCGTCGAGTCGCCCATCGATCTTTGGCGCTTCAGACGCGCGATAGCAGACGTAGCCCCGCGGCGTGATGGGCTTCATGCGGGCCCACTCGGCGGTCCAATTTCGCTGGGGGTCGGCAAGAATCGGGTCCGCCGAGCGAATCATCCAAATGAAGACAACGGCCAGGAGCGCCGGCTGGAATCGGGAATCGCGCCACAAGGCGCGGCGTGAGATCATCATTCCATCCTTTCGCCGTCAGACAAACGGGTGCGACAGACGTCTCGAATCATGGGCCGAACATGGGTGATTGGCAAGTTGGTTGACTTTGCCCAGGCGGGGCTATTGTTTGATCGATGGCGTTTGCCAGCGCTGGACATCGAGCAATCTATTCCTTGTGAGCCAATGCGATGAGACGAAGACAGTTCCTCAAAACGGCTGCCGCAATTCCCGTTGTCTGGGCTGGCGGCTCCGCCACTGGCCTTACTGCGGGGCAGGTTGGGGCGGCGGCTCGCCGAGTTCGTCCTGGCGATCCCGGGTGGCCGACGCCCGCGACCTGGGAGAAGTTGAAGCAGGCGGTTGGAGGTCGGTTGGTCGCGCCGAAGTCACCGCTGGATGCCTGTCGCACCGCGCCCGAGAGCGCGGCCTGTAGCGAGCTGTTCAAGGAGCTCAAGAATCCTTACTTCATCGGCGACAACCCGGCGCTCACTCAAACGTCCGGCTGGGTTGACGCCTGGACGTCGGCCCCGAGCGCGTACGCCGTCGCCGCGGCGGAGACGTCCGACGTCGTGGCGGCAGTCAATTTCGCCCGCGAGCACAATCTGCGGGTGGTGGTCAAAGGGGGCGGGCACAGTTACCAGGGGACGTCGAACGCGCCCGATTCCCTATTGATCTGGACGCGGGCGATGAATGGCATCGCGCTTGTCGACGCCTTTGTGCCGCGCGGTTGCGAGGGAAAGGTCGCGCCGCAGCCGGCGGTCACTGTCGGGTCGGGCGCGATCTGGTCGCACGTTTACAATGCCGTCACGACGAAGGCGGGGCGCTACGTGCAAGGAGGCGGCTGCGCGACCGTCGGCGTGGCGGGACTGATTCAAAGCGGCGGCTTCGGCAGCTTCTCGAAGACTTTCGGACTGGCCGCGGCGGGCCTGCTGGAAGCTGAGGTCGTGCTGGCGGACGGCTCGGTGCGGATCGCCAACGCCTGTTCGGATCCGGAGCTGTTCTGGGCCCTCAAAGGGGGCGGAGGGGGCAGCCTGGGCGTCGTGACGCGGCTGACGTTGCGGACCCGCGAGCTGCCGGAAGCGTTTGGCGTCGCTTCGGGGACGATCAAAGCCCGCACGGACGGCGCCTTTCGCGACTTGATCGCGCGTGTGATCGAGTTCTACCACGAGCGGCTGTTCAATCCACATTGGGGCGAGCAAATCCGCTTGGTGCACAAGAACACGCTCGACCTCCAAATGCTCTCCGCGGGCCTCGACCGCACGCAGGTGGCCGAGACGTGGCAGCCGTTCTTGGATTGGGTGGCGCGCCCGACGGCCGATTTTGTCGTCGCCAAGCCGGTAAGGATCGTGGCGTTGCCGGCGCGGCGGTTCTGGGATGCGAAGTTCTGGGATCAGATCCCGGCCAAAGTCGTCGTGCACGACGATCGTCCACACGCCCCCAAAGAAAACTTCTTCTGGACCGGAAACCGCGGCGAGGCGGGGCAGGTGATTCACGGCTACCGGTCGGCGTGGCTGCCGGCGTCGCTGTTGGCCAAGGATCGGCAAAACGACCTGGTCGACGCGCTGTTTGCGGCGAGCCGGCACTGGACTGTCGAGCTGCACTGCAATAAGGGCTTGGCGGGAGCGCGGGCCGACGATTTGGCGGCCGCCAAAGAGACGGCGACGAACCCGGCGGCGCTGGACGCCTTTGCACTCGCGATCATTGCCGGCGAAAGCGGGCCGGCCTTCCCGGGAATTGCCGGGCACGAGCCGAGCGTGTCCGCCGCCCGCCGCGACGCCGCCGCCATCAATCGGGCGATGGACGCACTTCTAAAGGTCGCGCCCGAGCCCGGAGCGTATTTGTCGGAAAGCGATTACTTCGAGCGGGACTGGCGGCACGCGTTCTGGGGCCCCAACTATCCGCGACTGGCCGCCGCGAAGCAGAGGTACGATCCTAACGGCCTGTTCTTCGTTCATCACGGAGTAGGCAGCGAGAACTGGAGCGCCGACGGCTTTACGGGGACGAGCCGCAGCTGAATGCCGCCCGATTCCTCGCAAAACAGGAATCTCGGTTAGAAATTGCGCGCCACCCGACTTGTGCTCGCTTCCTTCGTCGACGATCCCCGGTCGCGGCGTCGACGGTCTTATGATCGGGGCTCATGAGGTGGCCTCGGATCTCGAGCCAAAATCGCGCTGATCGGTAAGCGCCGCTTCCTGCGTCGTCCGACCAAAAATACAGGTTCGTTGCGATGACGTGTCTGCGATAATTCAGACCGCGACCGTTTCGTTGGCAAGGGGGAACAGAGCATGTTTTCGCTTGAGGGGATCGATCACATCGCATTGGCGGTGAAAGATGTCGAGCGCTCGGTAGCCTGGTACTGCGACGTGCTCGGCTTGGACCGGCGGTACGAAGAAGTGTGGGGCAACTGTCCCGCGTTCGTCGGCGTCGGCACGACGGCGATCGCTTTGTTCCCGGTCGAAGGGGCACAGCCTCAGCCATCACCCGGGGCGGACGTGCTGGCGATGCGCCACTTCGCGTTTCGCGCCAATCGAGCGAATTTTTCCGCCGCCCAAAAAACACTCCGCGACCGCGGCATCCCCTTCCACACCGAACACCACCGCATCGCGGAATCGATCTATTTCCACGACCCGGACGGACACGAACTCGAGATCACGACCTACGAACTGTAAGCGACGACATGCCGTCGCAACGTGACGCTGAGGTGGGTTGCCGCAAGCACGGCGACGGTGACGACATTTCGGCAATTGTCGAGTTCTCGGCAGATCGTTTGGACCGCATCCCCACGCCTCATCAGTCTCCGCACGGTGCCCTGAAGGGCGAAATTCGTCGGGGCGCGTTTGGCCTGGTGTTTGCGTGATGCGTGGCCGCTGATGAACGGTGCTGCGACTCCACCCGCGAATTTGCCTGGCCGCCTTGGACAATCGGAGTGTCCGCGGCGGCGGCTACGGCCGCGACTCGGCCCTTCGAGGCAGGTCGTGAACGGTGCGAGTTTTCGAATCTTTGCAGCGTCTCGGGGCGGTGCACTTAGGGCATTTCGGGCGAAGGCCACGCCAGCGCTCTGTCCGGGTGGTCAGGCCATGTCCATTTTGATTCGAATCGAGTAGCTTGGTGCCTACCAGGTTCTCGGACGGGCTGGGTACCTCCTCATGATGGCGACAACTGTGCTGTTGGCCCTGGCCGAATCGCAGGCGGAAAACCTGTCGATTTTCGACCCGGCCGCGCCTCCGTCGCAGTCGATCCGCACGCTGTCGGTGTTGCTGTTTGCGATCACCGGGCTGATCTTCCTCCTCGTCGAGGGAATCCTGATCTACAACCTGGTGCGGTTCCGCAAGACGTCGGCCGGCACTGAGAGCGAGCCACCTCAGGTCTACGGCGGACAGCCGATCGAGGTCGCCTGGACAGTCGCGCCCACGCTGGTCGTCTGCATTTTGGTGCTGGTGATGACGCGGACGCTCTGGGAGGTCGACGTCACTGCGTCGCAGCCCAAGCCGGGCGACCACGCGCTGTTTGTCACCGTCGTCGGCCGGCAGTGGTGGTGGGAGTATCGCTACGACACTTACAACGGCCGTCCGCTCGGATTCATCACGGCGAACGAGTTGCACATTCCGGCGACGACCGACTCCGCACATCGGCCCGTATTCCTCAACCTGCAATCGGCCGACGTGTGTCACAGTTTTTGGGTGCCGCGGCTGGCGGGCAAAACCGATTTAATCCCCGGCCAGTCGAATCACATGTGGTTCGAGACGCGCGACCACGGCCTGTTCCTGGGGCAGTGTGCCGAGTATTGCGGCACGCAGCACGCCGGCATGCTGTTGCGGGTGGTCGTCGACACGCCGGAAGAGTTCGAGCAGTGGCTGAAGAGCCAGCTCGCACCGGCCCACGACGATCCGGACGCGCTGGCGGGCAAAAAGGCCTTTTTGAGCGAGGCGTGCGTCAATTGCCATCGCGTTCGCGGGACGTCGGCGGCCGGCACGTACGCCCCCGACCTGACGCACTTGATGAGTCGCGAAACGCTGGCGTCCGGCTTGTTCCCGAATGATGCGAAGAATCTCGAGCGCTGGGTGGCCGACCCTCAGCAGATGAAGTACGGCTGTTTGATGCCCGCCTTCAGCTTCAGCGAAGCGCGGCGGAAAGACATCGTTCGCTATCTGACTACGCTGCACTGACGAAACTGCACTCATGAGCCTGGCCGTAGAACCCAAAGTCGACTCGGAAATCGCCGCCGCGAAGACGGAGCCCGTGCGCTCCTGGCCGGCCACCCTCCACGATTGGGTGACGACCGTTGACCACAAGAAGATCGGCCTGATGTATATCGGCATGGCCATCTTCTACCTGGTGGTGGGCGGCTGCGAAGCGATGCTGATCCGCTGGCAGCTCTTCTACGCGCACAACAATTTTTTGCGCCCCGACACGTTCAATCAGCTCTTCACGATGCACGGCACGACCATGGTCTTCTTCATGGGCATGCCCATCCTGATCGGCATCGGCAATTACCTGGTGCCGCTGATGATCGGCGCACGGGACATGGCCTTTCCGCGGCTCAATGCGCTCGGATTCTGGGTGACGCTGTTCGGCGGGTTGCTCGCGTATTTCAGCTTCGCGGTCGGCGGGGCGCCGGCGATCGGCTGGTTCGCCTACGCTCCCCTCACGGAGCCGGCCTTCGCCCGAGGACTGGGGACGGAGTTCTGGTGTCTGGGACTGATCGTCAGCGGCATCGGCACGATCACCGCCGCGGTGAATTTTGTCGCCACGATCATCGGCATGCGCGCCCCTGGCATGACGATAACCAAGATCCCCTTCTTTGCGTGGACGATGCTGTGGACCTCCGTGCAAATTTTGATCGCCATTCCGCCGCTGACGGCGGCGCTCGTAATGGTGATGTTAGATCGAGATTTCGGGGCCCACTTCTTCGATGTGCAGAACGGCGGCTCGGCCCTGCTCTGGCAGCACCTGTTCTGGTTCTTCGGCCACCCGGAGGTCTACATCCTGATCCTGCCCGTGTTCGGCATGATCACCGAGGTGATCCCCGTGTTTTCGCGGAAGGTGCTCTTCGGCTACGAGTTCATGGCCGCGGCGACCATGGCGATCGCATTCATCAGCCTGGGGGTGTGGGCCCACCACATGTTCTGCGTCGGCATGAGCCGCATGCAGGATGTTTGGTTCGCCGTCGCCAGCTTGCTCGTGTCGATTCCCACGGGCATCAAGTTTTTCAACTGGCTGGCGACGATGTATGGCGGGCGCATTCGGATGGCGTCGCCCATGCTATTTGCCTGCGGATTTTTGTCGATGTTCCTCATCGGCGGGCTGACGGGCATCATGCTGGCCGCGGCCCCGTTCGACTTTCAGCTTTCCGACAGCTATTTCGTCGTCGGTCACTTTCACTGGGTGCTGATCGGCGGCACGCTGTTTGGCACATTCGCCGGCATCCACTACTGGTATCCCAAAGTCACTGGCCGGATGCTCTCCGAGCGGCTGGCCCGCTGGCAGTTCTGGCTGTTGTATATCGGGTTCTTCGTCACGTTCGGGCCGATGCATATTTCCGGCTTCCTGGGCATGCCGCGGCGGATCTACACGTACGAGCCGAGCCGAGGCTGGGAGTTCTTGAATCAACTGACGACGATCGGCGCACTGATCCAGGCGCCGAGCTTTGCGATCTTCGTCTGGAATGTCGTTTGGTCTTATTTCAAGGGGCGGCCCGCCGGTGACGACCCCTGGGACGCATGGACGCTCGAATGGGGCACGTCGTCGCCGCCGCCGTCGTACAACTTCGCGTCGATCCCCACAGTCCGCAGCCGCCGTCCCCTCTGGGATCTCAAACATCCGGACGATCCGGATTGGAAATACGAATGAGCGCGTCCCAACCGGCCCTCAGCAGTGCGACCGCCATCCCCGGCGGACATTCCGCGCACGCGGGCGCGAAGCCTTTGACGGCATCACAGTGGGGCATGCTCGCCTTTCTCCTCTCGGAAGTCGCCTTCTTCACGACGCTGATCGTGGTCTACATCAGCTACCTGCATCGCGACCGCGTCGGCCCCACGCCGCGCGAGACCCTCTCGCTGCCGCTCGTCATCGGCACGACGATCTGCCTGCTCTCGAGCAGCGTGGCGATCCACCTGGCGGGAATGGCGCTCGAGCGGCAACGGCAACGGCTCTTTTGTTGCTGGTGGGCGCTCACCATCGCGCTGGGCGTCGCCTTTCTGGCAGGCACGATCTACGAATGGCACGACTTGATCGAAGTCCACGGGCTGACGATCGGCCGGAATCTGTTCGGCACCACGTACTATACGCTCGTCGGTTTTCACGGGCTGCACGTTACCATCGGCGTGATCACGATGCTGATCGTGCTGGGTCTGGCGCTCGGGCGGCGGGTGACGCACGCCAACCAGATCGGCGTCGAGTTGGTCTCTTGGTATTGGCATTTTGTGGACGTGGTGTGGGTGTTCGTCTTCAGCATCGTTTATTTGTTTGGCCGCTAGGGCGCAGTCCGTGACCGGCGAACCGCAAACAACCGGAAGCGAAGCCATCTCGCGGGAGACCTCCGTCGAGATGCCGCGGCCCACCATCGCACCGCTGATCGTCGGCTTGGGGACGACGTTGTTGCTAAGCGGCTTTGCGCTGGGGCCCGTGCTCGGCCTGGTCGGCGCGGTGATTCTCATCTATGGGATCGTCGCGTGGGTGGCGTCGCTGTTGCCCGGTCGCGGTCACATGCACGAGGCAATCACCGCTGCAGGCCCAACGATCGCCGCCCAAATGGGAGCCGTCGAGCGGCTGGAACTGGGGATGCCCGGATATCGCATCCGGCTGCCCGAAAAAGTCCATCCGATTTCCGCCGGCGTGAAAGGGGGCCTGCTGGGCGGTGTCGTCATGCCGATTCCCGCACTCGTCTATGCTCTCTTGAGCGGGCACGGCCTCTGGTATCCGCTCAATCTGCTGGCCGGAATTGCCATGCCGGGCGTCGGCGGGCTGGGGCGCGAGGAGCTCGGACAATTCCATCTGTCGCTGTTCGTGGTCGGTGCCCTCGTCCACGTGACGATGTCGGCCACGCTGGGACTCTTGTACGGCGTGCTCCTGCCGACGTTGCCGGAGATTCGCAAACCGCTCGCCTGGGGCGGAGCACTGATGCCCGTGTTCTGGACGGCCGTGACCTTCAGCTTTATGGCGGTAGTAAATCCGGCGCTCAACAATGGGGTCAACTGGCCCTGGTTCATTGCGTCGCAATTTGTTTTCGGCGTTGTGGCGGCGTTCGTCTTTATTCAGCTGCAACATCGGTTGCCGGCACCGGTCGTCGGCGTGTGCGCCGGGCTGGTGGGCGGGCTGTTGATGCCGATCCCCGCCGTGCTCTGGAGCCTGGCAAGCGGTTACGGCCTCTGGTATCCCGCGAATTTGCTGACGGGAATGGTCCGCCGCGGCTTGGATCACTTGTCGACGGAGCAGTTGATGCAGTTCAACGGCGACTGGCTGACGACGGCAATTGTCATCCACATTGTGATGTCGCTCGGCCTGGGGCTCTTGTATGGAATTCTGCTACCGCGACTGCGACCGATCCCAGGTCCATTCGTCTGGGGCGGCGTGCTGATGCCCATTCTCTGGACCGCGGCCAGCTACAGCCTGATGGGCGTGGTCAACCCGCTGTTGCAGGTACGGGTGAACTGGCCCTGGTTTGTGGTGTCGCAATTTGTGTTCGGCATTGTGGCGGCCATTGTGATCGTCCGTTCGGAACAGATCCTCGTGCCGCCGGCAGGAGCAGCCCCGGGGCCGACATGAAGACTCACCCCGTGCCAATGACGCAGACTTCAACGCGACCCAATCCGGGCCGTGCCCGCCGGGGTGCGCCGGTCGCGGGGCTGGCCTGCTTGGCGCTCGTCCTCGTCGGTTGCGACTTCCCCGGACAGCGCAATGCCCAGATTCGTACCGTGCCCGCCGACGAAGTGCTGGGTTTCGACGCACTTTATGCGACGAATTGTGCCGGCTGTCACGGTCCGGACGGACGGCTCGGTCCGGCTCCGCCGCTCAATGATCCGCTATTTCTCAAAATCGTCCCCGATGCGGTCGTGCGGGACGTGATTCGCGACGGCCGTCCGCACACATTGATGCCCGCCTTCTCACAGGATAAAGGGGGCACGCTGACTGCCAGGCAAATGCAGGTGCTGACGACGGAACTTAAGACGCACTGGAAGCCGAGTCCAAAGGATGATCACGCAGTTCCCGCCTACGCGCTGCCGAAGGAAAAAATCGACCACTCGACAGCCGCCGTCCAGCGGGGCGCGCAAGCCTGCGAGCGAGCCTGCTCCGGCTGCCACGGCGCGGGAGGAAAAGGGGATTCGGCCGGCGCAATCGGCGATCCGGCCTTTTTGGCGCTCTTGAGCGACCAGGCGCTCCGCCGCCTGATCATTACGGGCCGATCCGATCTCAAGATGCCCGACTACGCCCAGACCGACGGTCGGGCCGACGACTTCCGCCCGCTGTCCTCCGACGAAATTAACGACCTCGTGGCCTACCTGCGATCGCTGGAGAAGCAGCCGGCGGCTGTCGCATCGGCCGGCTTGGGTTCGCAATCCGTGGAAACAACTCGCAGCGACAGGACTCCGTGATGGCAGCGACCGAAGCCCAGACAGGCTCGTCCCCCGCGCCCGAGCGGGCACCCGATCCGCCACGGCGTTGGTTCTTTCGTGTACTCACGGGGGCAGTCTCCGTGGCGGCGGGAGTGCTCGCCGGCGCACCGCTGATTGCCTACGTATTGCGGCCCCGCCAGACGCCGGTCGATTGGGTCGGCCTGGGGGCAGTGGGCGAATTTCCACTCAACGAGACACGCCGCGTTACGTTTGATAATCCGTTGCGTCAGCCTTGGGACGGCATGGTCGCGCGGGCCACCGTCTTCGTCCGTTACGAAGGTAAGGACTCGGCCGGCAAAGATCAGTTTCTCGTGCTCGATGTGAACTGCGCGCATTTGGGCTGCCCGGTCACGTGGTTTCCCGAGTCGGCCCTGTTCATGTGCCCATGTCACGGCGGCGCTTATTACTCCGACGGCAGCCGCGCTTCGGGCCCTCCGCCGCGGGGACTTTATTCCTGCGTGTGGCGAGTGGAAAACGATCGTTTGGAGATTCAAGCTCCGCACTATCCGACACTGCAAAACACACTGACGAAATCGACCGAGGTGGGGGACTGCTCGGCCCGGGCCGCCTCCTCCAAGATCGCCTAAAGAAATCACCTGAAAGAGATCGCGATGCGCTGGCTGCGCCAGGTTGGGGATTGGTTCGATCGGCGGCTGGGAATCAGCAGCACGCTGTTGCCCGTGCTCCGCCATCCGATCCCCCGCGCGGTCGACGGTCCGATGGGCTGGTGGTACATCTTCGGCAGCGCGTCGATGACTCTGTTGGCGGTGCAGATCGTCACGGGCATTGGCCTGGCGCTCGTTTACGTCCCCTCGGCCGACAAAGCCTACGCGAGCCTGCTCTATCTCAACGAGGTTGAGCCCCTGGGCTGGTTCCTGCGGTCGCTGCATTATTACGCCGGCTCGGGCATGGTCGTGATGGTGCTGGCCCACATGACGCAGGTCTTTCTGCAGGGGGCCTACAAATATCCGCGCGAGATGACCTGGGTCGTGGGCGTCTGCCTGCTGTTGTGCACGCTGGGCATGTTTTTCACCGGGCAGATTCTGCGCTGGGATCCCGATGCGTATTGGGGACTGGGGGTCGGCGCGTCGATGGCCGGCCGCGTCCCTGTGATTGGGCCGTGGGTGGTGGAGGTGTTGCTCGGCGGCCCGGTGATCGGTGCCGATTCGCTCAGCCGCTTCTTCGCACTGCACGTCTTTGTCATTCCCGGTACGCTGCTGGCCGCGCTCGGAGTTCACTTGTGGCTGGTGCTCAGTTGCGGCATCAGCGATGTGCCGCGGCCCGGCGTGCTGGTCGACCCGCGGACGTACGACGCGGAATATCACGAATCGGTGACTAAGTCGGGCGTGCCGTTCCTGGGCGATGCTTTGCTCAAGGACCTGTTCGCCTCGGCCGTCGCGGTGATCGTGGTTGTGGTGATCGCGGCCATTCTGGGTCCCAAGGGGCCGACCGGCCCGCCCGACCCGACGCTGCCCGGCGCCAATCCGCGTCCCGAATGGCCCTTCCTGTGGCTGTTCGCACTGCTCGCGCTCAGCCCGCCGTCGATCGAGACGTTTGTCATGCTCGTCTTTCCGGTGGTGTTGATCATCGCCCTGTTTCTGGTTCCCTTCGTCAGCAACCGGGGCGAGCGGGCGCCGAGCCGGCGGCCAGTGGCCGTGCTCTCGGTGATTGTCATTTATACGGTGCTGGGCATATTGACCTATGAAGGGCAAACGGCCCCTTGGTCGCCCGAGATGACGGCATGGAGCGGCGACCCGATTCCCGTCCGCCTCGTCGAGCACAGCTCGCCCCTGGAATTACAGGGCGCGGTCGTCTTTCAGAACAAGAATTGCCGCAACTGCCACGCGATCGACGGCAGCGGCGGACAACGCGGCCCCGACCTGACGACGGTGGGCGTACGCCTCACGCGGGACCAGCTCATCGACCAGGTCAGTAACGGAACGCCGGGCGCCAAGGGCGCGCCGGGAGGCGGCGAGATGCCTGCCTACGGCAAGCAGATCGATGCTCCGCAGATGACGGCGCTGGCCGCGTTTCTGGCGAGCCTGCGACCAGCGGGCCAGCCGCCGGCCATACCGGCCGCGCAGCCACACGCCGACCCACAGCCTTGAATTCAATATTGCCTTGAATCGCACGTTGCCATGAATCCCGCGTTCGATGCGTTCTTGCGATCGTGGCCGTCCAATCCGGCGCTGATCGTAACGCTCCTCGGGAGCGCGGCCGTTTATCTGCGTGGCTGGGTCGAGTTGCGTCGGCGAGCGCCCGCGCGTTGGACTGGCGCTCACCTCTTGGCGTTTGTCAGCGGGCTGGCGGCGATCTTTCTCGCTCTCGGCTCACCGATCGAGCCGTTCGCCTCGCTCCTCTTGTCGCTGCACATGGTGCAGCACCTGCTCTTGTTGATGGTCGCGCCCGCGTTGATCTGGCTGGGTGCGCCGTTCTTTCCGCTGCTTCGCGGCGTGCCAGCGACTATTCGCACGCATTGGATCGGACCCGTGCTGCGGGCCCGCGTGGTGCGGCGATTTTTCGGCGGGTTGACGCATCCGTTCGTGGCGCTGCCCGTCTTCATTGCGGCGATCTGGATTTGGCACGCACCGGGGCCGTACGTCTGGGCTCTCCGTTCCGATGCCAGCCACTACCTCGAGCACGCGTGCTTTCTGGCCGCGGGGCTTCTGTTCTGGTACCCGGTCGTACGACCCTATCCGAGCCGGCCAAGCTGGTCGCTCTGGCTGTTGATGCCGTACCTGATTCTGGCCGACGTGCAGAACACGCTGCTCTCGGCGCTCCTGACTTTCGCGAATCGCCCGCTCTATGCTTATTACACGGAGGTACCACCGCTGGCAGGGGTGTCGCCGCTCGCGGACCAGGCGGCAGCCGGCGTCATCATGTGGGTGCCGGGCTCGGTTGTCTTTTTGGTGCCGCTCTTCGCGATCGGCGTGCGGCTGTTGTTCTCCTCACCGGCGCGCGTTGTCACCGCGCGGACCGCCGCGGCGCCACGGACTCGCACCCCGCACGCCCAGACAACATTCCAGCTCCCCGTGCTCCAGTCTGCGCCGGCCGGAGGTTTTGATCTGCTGCATGTTCCGCTGATTGGGCGGTTTCTCAAATGGCGACATGCGCGCGTCGCGTTGCAGTTGCCGCTCGCTGTTTTGGCGGGAGCAGTGATTGTCGATGGTCTTCATGGGCGGCAGCTGGCCCCCTTGAATCTGGCCGGAGTGCTGCCTTGGATTCATTGGCGCGGCTTGCTGATCCTGGCCCTGCTCGTCGCGGGCAACTTCTCCTGCATGGCCTGTCCCTTCACGCTGCCGCGGCGACTGGCCGGCCGTTGGCTGGGCTTCGGCCGCGTCTGGCCGCACTGGCTGCGGACGAAATGGCTGTCGCTGGTGTTCGTGGCCCTGTTTCTCTGGGGCTACGAGACGTTCGCGCTCTGGGACAGTCCGCGGTGGACGGCCTGGATCGTTGTCAGCTATTTCGTGGCGGCGTTTGCCGTCGACGGATTCTTCCGTGCCGGCACGTTCTGCAAGTACGTCTGTCCGATCGGCCAGTTCAATTTCGTGCAGTCGCTGGTGTCGCCGCTGCAGGTCAAAGTCCGCGCGCCCGATCGCTGCGCGTCTTGCCACACGCACGAGTGCATCCGCGGTAGCTCCGTCGTTCCCGGCTGCCCGACGCGGCTCTTTCAACCGCACAAGTCGAGCAATATGGACTGCACGTTTTGTCTCGACTGTGTCCACTCCTGCCCGCACGACAACGTCGGCCTGATTGCCGGCCTGCCGGGAGCGGAACTGTGGCGCAACCCGTTTCGCTCAGGGATAGGTCGCTTCGGAACGCGGACGGACCTGGCCGCGCTCGTCGTCGTGCTCACGTTCGGGGCGCTCACCAACGCGGCGGGAATGGTCGGACCGGTCGTCGACGAGTTGGATCAACTGCGGACCTGGCTGGGCGATCCGCCGGCGTGGGTGACGACCACGCTGTTCACGCTTCTGGGCCTGGTCGTGCTGCCAGCGACGACGGTCGGACTCGCCGCCGCGCTCAGCCGCCGCTGCGGACAGTTCGCGGGGAGCGTAGTCGACCTGGCCACGCGGTTTGCGTACGCGCTCGTGCCGATCGGTTTTGGCGTTTGGCTCTCGCACTACAGCTTTCACTTTTTGACGAGTTGGGAGACGGCCCTCCCCGCCACGCAGCGGGCACTGCAGGATCTCGGCTACACCTTCGGCGGCGAGCCGAGGTACCAATGCGCCTGCTGTCGGCCGGTGGGCGACTGGCTCGTGCGGCTCGAGCTGCTGTTTGCCGACGCGGGGTTCTTGCTCTCGCTCTATGCGGGTTATCGCATCGCGCAGCGGGAAGCCGCGCGGCCGTCGCGGGCACTCGCGGGATTTGCGCCGTGGGCTCTGTTGATCCTGATGTTGTTCGCGGCCGCGGTGTGGATCGTGTTCCAGCCGATGCAAATGCGCGGCACGTTGCCGGGAGGTGGGTAAGCATGAGCCAACCTCGGGCGAAGTGCGGCTGGCGCGTTCCGTGTCGATGGGCGGCCCTCGCGCTCTGGATTGGTCTGATCCTCGCCGGCGCAAACACTCGCGCCTTCGCCGACGGCGGTACCGTGCGGCTGTCACAGACGCAGGGACCGTATCGCATCACGGCCCTCACCTCGCCCAATCCGTTCCGGTCCGGCCCAGTCGAGATCAACGTGCTGGTCCAGGATGCGACGAGCGGTGACGCCCTGCCCGACGCCAATGTCCGCCTGTCGCTCGCGCTGCGCGACGAACCCGACGAGGCCCGACTTTTTGTCGCGCACAGTGGGGCCACGACCAACAAGCTGTTTCATTCGGCCACGTTCCAACTGCCGAGGGCGGGCGAGTGGACGGTCTCGATTGATGTTGAAGGGCCGGCAGGGACCGCGCGGACGTCGTTCGACGTCACGGCGGGCGAACGGCTGCCGCGTTGGGTCAGCTTCTGGCCCTGGTTCAGTTGGCCGTTTTTGGTCGTCGCGCTGTTCGCCGTGCACCAAACTTTGGCGCGTGCGACACCGTCCGCGGCGCACCCTCTTTCGACGAACAATTCCTCGCAACGCGGCGGCGACGGCGATAATCTCGGCTATTGATGACACATTTGCTTTCCTCCCCGCGTCACCGCAGGCGAACGATCATGCGCTCACTCATTCTGGCCGCAGTCAGCTTATTGGCCGCGTGGCCGGTGTCGGCCGCTCAACTGGCAGGCGGCGATGGCTCTGCGGCCAATCCGAAAACACCGCTGGTGTTGAAACCCGCGCGCGTCTTTGACGGCGAGAGCGAGACCACGCACGAAGGCTGGATCGTCGTCGTGGAAGGCGAGCGAATCGATCAAGCGGGACCGGCGCAGGAAGTCAAAGTCCCGGCGGGGGCGCGGACCATCGAGCTGCCTGGCATGACGCTGTTGCCGGGGCTCATCGAGGCCCATTCGCACATGTTTCTGCACCCCTACAACGAAACGTCGTGGGATGACCAGGTGCTGAAGGAGTCGCTGGCCGAACGTGTTTGCCGCGCGACGCAACACGCGCGGGCCACGCTGTTAGCCGGCTTCACCACCGTGCGCGACCTGGGGACGGAGGGGGCGGCTGATGCGGACGTGGGACTTAAGCAATCGATCGAGAAGGGCATCATTCCCGGTCCGCGGATGCTGGTGGTGACGCGGGCCATCGTGGCGACGGGTAGTTACGGTCCTCGGCGCACCGATAGCCACCTGCCCGTGCCTCAGGGAGCCGAAGAGGCCGACGCGTCGAATCTCGTGCGTGTCGTGCGGAGCCAGATCGGGGCCGGGGCCGACTGGGTGAAGGTGTATGCCGACTATCGTTGGGGGCCGGGCAACCAGGCGCAGCCGACCTTTTCCATCGACGAGCTGAAGCTGATCGTGGCCACCGCCCGCTCAGCAGGCTGTCCCGTCTCGGCTCACGCGACAACCGCCGAAGGGGCGCGGCGGGCGACGCTGGCTGGCGTAGAAACGATCGAACACGGCGACGAAGGAACTCCGGAACTCTTCAAGATGATGGCCGAGAGCCATGTGGCCCTCTGCCCCACGTTGGCCGCCGGCGACGCGATCGCGCAATACCGCGGCTGGCACAAAGGTTCGCAGCCAGAGCCGGCTCGCATTAAGGCCAAGCGAGCCAGCTTCAAGGCCGCCCTCGACGCGGGCGTGACCATCGCCAGCGGCAGCGACGTCGGCGTCTTCGCGCACGGCGACAACGCCCGCGAGCTGGAGCTGATGGTCGACTACGGCATGACGCCCGTGCAAGCCCTCAAGTCGGCCACGTCGATCGACGCCCGCGTGCTGCACCTCGACGATCGCTTGGGTACAGTCAAAGCGGGGCTGCTCGCCGACCTGATCGCCGTCGAGGGGGATCCGACACGGGACATCTCCGCCCTGCGCAAAGTCCGCCTGGTGATGAAAGGCGGCACGCTCTCCAAGCAGCCGAAGTAGGGCGTAGGTCCGACACGCGGCCGAAGCCGGGCGGCAGGCCCTGCACGCAGACACAGTTCAAGTCGTTTGAGGGATTCCATGTTGCGTTTGATCACCATTTCGTTTCTGTGCCTGTCCGCGTTCGCTGGCCCTTTGGTTGCAAACTCCCGGGCTGAAGAAACTCACACGGTCCCATCGACCGTCTTCCTCACGGTGCGCGAGCCGCAAGCTGCCGGGCCTGCGGGCGGAATTCCGCCGATGGGAATGCGCGAAATCGTGCGGCAGGCGTTCTTGATCGCTGCCCGCGACGAATTGGGCCTGGCCACTCGCGATTCGATGCTACGCGAAGAGTTTCCGGAGAAGCCGGACGAGCAGTCGGTGCCGTTCGAGCTTTTTTTGCCGCACTTTCGATCCGGCGGACGACCGCAAGCTCGAATACGTGCTCACTCGTCAGGGAGCGCCCGAGAAACCACTTTGGCAACTGAAATTCACGGTCGACGACTTTCCGCCCCTCGTCTCCATCAACGTGAAGGCCGAGGTCTGGTCGCGGACGGAGTTTAAAGACGTCCTGCTCCAGGCGGGTTACCAAGGCCACGTCCCGCCGGCTCGGACGACGACCGAAGTTCCGCGCAAGGCGAACGAACTGATCTGGACCTGGAACGAGATTTCGGTGATGGCCGGCGTGCGACAGCTCCATGCCGAGATCCGCGCGAAAGGCGAGTCTCGCGATCTGCTGTCCGCGTTGGCGATTGGTTATGCCAATCTGGGTTCGCTGGTGGACTTCCACAACAGCGCGGCTCACAAGGTTTACTATGCGCGGGCCATGCTCTATCAGGAGCGACTGTCCAAGCAGACGAACGACACGCCTTGGTCGCTGCTGACGAGTGCCTACGTTGCAGCGCAGATCGGCATGCCCGACGCCGCAATGATCTGGATCGATCAAGCCAAGAAAAAAATGACGGACACCGACCGGCCGCTGCCCTGGTTCGCTGACGTGCTCGACAAATTCTCCCACGGAGACCTGCGCGGGATGATGAAGTCCGTCGGCTCTGCGCGGGAGCGCGACTTGGCGCGCTACCTCAACCTGCAAGCTCTCCGCTTCGGGAATGTCGACGATCTCACCATCAAGGCCGCGCTGGAATTGCAGAAAGACTGCCCCGAATGCCCCCGCGTTTACAACATCCTGGCGATGTCGAGTTCGTTGGGCCCGATGAGGCAGGGAGCGTACAGCGCGTTTGAGGTCGCGGGCACGTTGCTGCGAAAACGTCTGCCGGACGTGACCGGCCTGCCGGAGTCCGCGCGAAAACTGATCCGCGGTGCCGGCGAACGTTTGCCTGAACGGTCGGAAATCGACTTTCGCAAGGATCTGGTGGCCGCTTTGAAACGAGAGGGAGCGCCCCAAACGGACCGCGATGAGCCGTCTCTGTCAGCTCTCGGGCACATGATTGATGACATCAATTTCGCGCAAGCCCTGCGCCGCGTGCGGTTCGAGGGGGACAATGTCGACTCGGCGTCGCTTTGTGCCGCCCATCCCTACGCGGCTTGTCTCGGCGCCTTCACGTTCAACAAGGCGGCGGCGGAACCCGCGGCGAAAGCGCTCAAAGCAAAGATCGATCTGACACAAGTCACTTTCAACGACGCGCCCGTTTTACAGTGGCTGTATGCCATGGAGCCCACTCCGCAGCTTCACGGCTGGCACCAGGTCCCCGGCTATCACTGTGACGCCCTCCTGGCCGATCAGATGCTGTCGATCAAAGACGGCTGGTTCGGCAAGCCCGACGATACCGGCGTCAACCCCGGCAACATGGCGTGGTGCTGGTCGATCTGCAGTAAGCTGCCGATCGCGATCGCCACGCGCATCACTCGCGATTGGCAGCACGCGGCCAAGGAGATGGAGAGCTACGAAAGGACCTACGCGGACGATCCGTTGGTGACGAAGGCGTTGACGGATCGCTACTGCAAATTGAAACGCTACGGCGACGCGGAGCGCTGCGCGAAACTGCTCGTGAAAGCCGATCCCGACTATCCCTCGTATCGCGTGTTGGCGTCGGTCTATCTAGCCACAAAGGATCACGCGCGCTGGAAGGAGACGTTGGACAAAGCCATCGAGCTGCCGACGTCGGGGCTCGAACGCGCGCGAGTGCAAAACGACATTGCTGTGGACTCGCTCGATCGGTTCGATTTTCAGGAGGCGACGACTTACGCCGATGCCGCCGCCGAAACGGGCGCCGCCTGGGCTATGCTGACGGCGGCACGCTGTCACGAAATGCTGGGTGAGTGGAAGAAGTCCGAACAGCTGGTGCGAACTGTCTCGGAAAATTATGAGGGCAGCCGATTTGACTGGATGTATTGGTGCCATCGGACCGGGCGCGGTGACGTGCGCCAGGCGGAGGAATTGGCTCGTAAAGAGTGCGAAAGCTGGGGAACGACCTGTTCGCCGAGCAACATCGCAGAATTGCGTGCTACTACCTGGCGACCGGCGAGCCGGACAAAGCCTTGATTCTGCTGCAAAAGACCTACGGATACCTCCACGAATGCTATGCCGGCATGCACGGGGTGATCGTCGCCGACACGCTTGGCAAGTCGGACGAGCGCGATGCGCTGCTCAAGCAAGTCATCGAAACGAAGGTCCCGGAGAATTTTGTCGAATCACGCGGAATCGAAGTCTATACCCCGCTTGCCGTCCTCTTCCGCGAGGCGCTCGCAGCGAAGGGTGCCAAGCCTCTCGATCTCGCGAAAGTCGACGCGATCCAGAGCAAGTCTGGTTTGCCGGGATCGGTCCTGCGGTATTTTGTCGGAGTTTTTCTGAAGAACCGGGGCGACCTGGAGAATGCGAAGAAGTATCTCATCCGCTCTGCCCAATCGACCGACTGGAACCAGTTCGAAAACATGCTCGCCTGCCAGTTACTGCGCGAGATGAAGGTCCAAGTTCCGCCTCCTCAACAGGAGGCGAAGGACAAGACACCGGTTCCGGACTCGAATCAGCCGAAGCCGGGCGGCCCGTGAGTTGAGCGCGTCACCCAGTCGAATTACCTGGCAAGCGAATCGAGGATAATTTGCGTGTGCCAGGCGGCGCCCAGCGGCAGCGCGGATTCGTCGGCTTTGAATTTCGGATGGTGGACGTTGTGTCGCGTTTCCCAATCGGCCGCGCTCACGCCCAGGAACGAGAAGCAGCCGGGAATCCGCTGCTGAAAGAAAGCGAAATCTTCGCCCCCCAAGAGCGGGTCCATTGGCCGGATGTTGTCCGCGCCGACGAGCGCCTCGGCCGCCCTCCGCATCAGAACCCACGATTCTTCGTCGTTGACCGTTGGCGGATAGTCGTCGTAGGGGTGGGTGATCGTCGCCGTACAGCGGTTGACGGCCGCCACGCCGTGGATGATGTCCGCGATCCGCTGCTTGACGACATTAAGCCCCGTGTTCGAGAGGCTGCGGTAGGTGCCGCTGATCTTCACCGTCTCGGGGATGACGTTTGATGCCACGCCGCCGTGAATCGAGCCAACGGTGACGACCGTGGGCGAAAACGGGTTCATTTCGCGCGAGACGATCGTTTGCAGCTCGACGATGATTTTGGCCACGCAAGTGACGGGATCGATCGTGGTGTGCGGCATCGCGCCATGGCCGCCCCGCCCTTGAATGGTCGCTTCGAACGCGCCCGTCGCGGCCAGAATGATGCCCGGGTTACCGGCGAGCGTCCCCGTCGTCAGCGCCGGGTAGACGTGCATGCCGAAGATCCGTTCGACCTTGGGTCCGTCGAGGGCCCCTTCCCGGCACATCAGGTCGGCGCCGGCTCCCCCTTCCTCGGCCGGTTGGAAGAGCAGCTTCACCGTGCCGCGCAGCTCCGACTCGTGACTCTTGAGCAGCCTCGCTGCGCCCAACAGCATGGCCGTGTGGCAATCGTGGCCGCACGCGTGCATCTTGTGATCGACTTCGCTGCGAAACGGGACGTCGGTTTCTTCGTGGATGGGCAGCGCATCCATGTCGGCCCGCAGCGCGAGGCACGGCCCACCGCCCTTGCCGATCGTCGCCACCACGCCCGTCTTGGCGACCGGATACTTGTAGGGAATGTGCAGCTGGTCGAGCGTGTCGCGGACGAGCCGGCTCGTCTGCACTTCTTCGTACATCAGCTCCGGATGCCGATGAATGGCCCGCCGCAAGCCGACGATCCACTCCGCGATGCCCTTGGCTTCTTCGAGTATATTCATGTTCGTTCTCCTTCCCAACGCGCGCGGTTGGTCAGCTCTTTTGTCGCGATTGTGAGGCAGCCGAGACGGCCGGGCCAGAATCCGCGGCTTGACGAAGTGCTTGCGAGACGCCACGGCACAGTCCACGAATAGAATAATCCTCGATTTCTTTTGCGTTGGCGACCCGGTCGTGCAATGATTGGGTTCTACTCGCCGACTTCCGATCGCGGTCCCCTCCATCTCAGACCCAGTCGGTCGTCGCACCGCATGGCTCGGCTCGCCGCGCCCCCACTCCACAATCCCTGCCATGGCAAGTCAACGAGCTACGTCCGTAGTGTCGGGTCTCGGTTGGGGCACCTCAGCAGCCCTGATCTTAGGCTTTTTGGTGCATCGTGCAGCCCAACCTCAGCCTAACACAAGACTATCGTCATACGCTCCCGAAGCACGAACAGCCGGCAGCCCTAGCGGTCCCGTCGGGTCGGCAAATCCCGGGTTGTCGTTGACGCTCAACGTCAGTCTCGCGAAGGATGCGCCGCCGCCGTATCTCGCTCCGATCGCGGAATTCATCCAAAAGACGCCCGAAGAGCTTTGTGCGAAGAAGACGGCTGCCAATTTGGAGGATGCGCGTGCCGAGAAGGCCTGGGCCGAAGCCAGCGAGGCTTGCCGTTGGGTGACACGTTGGGGGCCTTCATTCGCAGCTTACCGTCCGCACTTCTTGATTGTCTTTTTGGCTGATCCTGAGCGGTCGCGAAGTGGCTATCGTTTTGACCTCGCGATTGAGGCCATCCAGCGCGCAGCCAGCGCGAGAGACCCGGGCAACCCGGAAGCCACCTATGTGCTCGACCAATACTATCTGCCCTGGAAGAGTCCCGGTGAGGATCGTCCGTACGACCCGGCCGCCGCGAAGAAATTCCCCGGCGTGGCGCTCTTTCGCTCACTACCACGGCATGATCCCCAAGCCGCGGGCCCTGGAGCAACGGAGCAGTCCCCACGGACTCTGGTGGTGTTCCTCGTCGGGGACGCGCCGACGGGAGGTATCCACAAGCGCGCCTTCGGGACGGCGCTTGACATCGTCTCCTGGTTTGAGACGCATCGGCCACCCGGTTCCACGCCGCATGCTTCGTGCGTACAGATCGTCGGCCCCGCATTTTCCGGATCGCAGCACTCACTGCAGACCGGATTGCAAACGTGGTGGACGCAGCGCCGAAAACTGCTCGGAGCCGTAAGTCCCTGGCAATTAAAGCGGATCGGCGAGGGGATTGAGTCCTGGTTCGGGACGCCACTTGCGCGAGGCTTGAACTGGAAGTCCGTCGTCGATCCTGCGACGCACTGGCTGCGAATCGGATTGCGCGCGTGCTTCGCGCTGTGCAAGCAGCTACCGGCACGCAAGAACATGTGGACGATTGAAGTGATCGGCACGGCGACAGCGCTGCAGCCGGAGCAGTTCCAGCCCGGGTGCCGCTTGTCCAACGGGGAACCGTTCTTGGATCCGGCTCCCGACCGTGTGTCCCTAAAGACGACGTGCATTCCCAATCACGTTTTGGTTCACCACCTGTTGTCCTACGTTGAGAAACACACCACGTCGGGCAAAATTCGAGTCGCTCACCTGCGCGAGTGCAATACCGGTTACGGCGCGGAGACGAACGCAGTCGACGCGTCGCCATTTATGGGACACCAACATCCGAATCTCGAAATCATCGACGTGCCGTTTCCGATGCACATTTCCAGGGTCCATGCCAGGCAAGAAGAGGCGATGAGACGCGATGAGGCCAATGTCCCGCAGTTCAGCGCGTTCGATCGTGGCCTGAAAATCCCGGCGGACGAAGTCGAGGGTGCCGAATCGATCCCGCAACAGGATCAGGTGATGACCGCCCTTTATCAGGACGTGGCACTCTCAGCGGCATTGCAGACGCTGGCGAAGCAGCAAGCTCATTACATCCTCGTGAGCGCCACGGATCCGCGGGACAAGATTTTTCTCGCGAGCGTCGTTGCCCGGCACTGTCCCGATACGCGGCTGCTGATCACGGTGGGCGACCAGCTGTTCACTCACACCGATTATGTGCGCTACCTGGCGGGCGCCTTCGTCGTCAGCAGCTACCCGCTCTCTCCGATTGCCACCGAGCGCAATCCGGGATTTGCTCACGGCGATTTCAGCCGGTCATTCGAATTGACGTCGCACGGCGAAAATCTGCTGTTCTCTTATTACAACGCGGTCGCCGCGCATCTCAACAAACCGGGGATCCTTCTCTTTTACGACCGACGGATCGCCGATGATTGGCAGCAAGATCAAAGTGAGGGGGCCGCGACCGGACCGGGAGTTTGGATCTCGCAGATTGGACCAGAACGCGCTGACGTCATCAGCTTAGAGATGCCGACTTTTCCCGATCCGCACGCGCTCGAGCACATTTGGTCTCCTCCCGCGGCGGCCGTTCTCAATCCTCAAACGCCCGCACAACCCACAGAGGCCCTAGGCGGGCCGCATTATCTGCTCTTTCCGGAACCCACAATTTGGTGGCCGATTTGGCTGTGGGGAACTGTGGTTGTCGAGAGCGTCGTTTGCTTTTTGGCGTGGGGTCTCGGGAAGGAGTATCTTCGCATGTCGAAGGAGCAGCCGAAGTCGACTTCAACCGACCCGAGCGACCGCGATCAAGCTCGTCGCGCGCGACTGAATCGCATTCTGATCGTCGCTCATGTGCTCGCGGTTTTCACGGTCAGTGCTGCGGTCGGTTACATCGCCGGCGTCGTCCTTATGCGGGACTCGGAACCGTGGATTACCTGTATTGCGGCCGGTGTGGGCGTCATTCTGTGGGTCTTGTTAGTCTCGTTGGACTCCTTTTGCTGGTTCTATGGGTCGACAGCAAAGAATGCCCCAGTCACGGACGGACGGTTCCGTCGATTGCGCTCGGCCTGGCTTTGGGTGTGTTCGTGTAAACTCCTGCACATCGTCTGTTTTATTGCTTGCTCGTTGGGAGTTGCCTTCTGGTTCTGGTTCCTCGCGCCCGCCGCCGACAATCCGTGGCTCCATGCCAAGGTCGTGCACGTCGTCGGCTGGAATTCGCCCCTCGTCCCATTGTTGTTGGTCCTTGCCGTCATTCTCTGCTGGTGCTGGCTGCAAGGCGTCCGTGTCCGGCGAGTCGTGGACGTGGAGAACCAGTGGGATCCCATCGGCGTGCACTACGCCGCGGCCCGCATTTTCAACCCACAGTCAAAGGTTCCGGACCAATACGAGTGGATGGACCACTTGTGGCAGAGTCTCAAGCGCGAAGATGAGCGATTGCTTGAAACACTCTCGCAGTGGATCTGCTGGCCTCTGTCACGCGAATTGCGACCGGAAGGTCGGCTCCAAAAGCTCGGAGCGGCGGCTCACGATGCGTGGACAACTCTGCGCGCGCCCAAAATCTGGGCTCGCGCCTTGGCTCGATCCCGCAGAATGCGCGCCAACTGGTACATGATGGTCGGACTTGCGTGTGCCATTTTCGGGTTTTTCGCCATCCAGCCCCATTGGGCCGAGGGACCCGACGGCCAAGTGGTGCGAATAATCGGCATCGGAATCGTCATTTGCTGGTTTTTGATCGCCTTGGAAGTCGGGCGCATCTGGGAGATCTGGAGGCAGTTGGAGAATGTCCACCGCGGCGCCGCTCGGCTTCCCATGCAGCGAGCGTTTGCCAATTTACCCGAGTATTTCGTTCGCAGTTACGGCGACATGTTGTTCGTCGAACGGTTTCGCAATTCGAACTCTCCTGCATTGGATCAGCAGCTGAACTGGCTGCTGCGAGAGAGAATGCGACTTGGGATGAATCAGCCATTCAAGCTCTCGGAGATGATCAGCGACAAAGGGCGCGATCCCCATGAGCGCCGTGGACCGGGAAGTTGGATCCGCCAGTACAACCGGGCGGCCCGTCCGGGAGTATTCGCATTGTGGGGAGAGCGACTGGCGAAGGAATCTTACGTCTATCCATCCCCCACGACCGACCGCGAGCGCGAGACGACTCTCAATGAAGTGGCTCCCCAATCGGCGACCGCGCAGGTCGAGCAAGTGACAGGTGCCGAAGTCGCTCAATCCCGGGATGATGCGATCCAAAGACGGCTGCGCGGCGCGGAGGAAGACTTGCTGGCCATGAGCTTCGTGGTCAACTACAGCCAATATCGGTTGCAGCTCAAGGCGCTCGCCATCTTCCTGATGGGCGCCCCGATCGCTCTGCTCTTCGCCACGGCCTCGTATTCGTTCATGCCGCAGGGAATGCTCATGGATTTCACAGCGCTTTCGGCCTTGCTCTGTCTGATCGTGCTCGGGACGATCTACTCCGGGCTGAACCGCGACGAATTCTTGAGCCGCGTGAATGGGACGGCGCCCCACTGGTTCGCGCTGAGTACCGACTCGGTAACGACGTTTCTTGTGCTCATCCTTCCGCTGGTACTCGCACTTGCTTCACGCCTCCCCGGCGGTGAAGTTGTTTACGGTTGGATCTCTTCTTTGATTCGAAGTATTCCTTCGCAGTCCTAGAAGGCGCACCGACCCGCCGCAAGCCGATGAGATTCATGCGAGTGGTTCACTCCGCGCTTCGGACGCCTTCTGCTTGAGGGCGCCTTCCAAGAGCCAGCTCGGTTCGCCCATGCAGATGAAGTGATAGCCGTCGCGGACGAGCTGCGTGGCGTCGCCGATCATCCACATTTCCTTGCCCTTCGCGGCGCCCGCTTTTTTAATTTGGGCCAGGGCTTCACGGACTTTCGGGTGGTTCTGCTCGCTGCAAACGCCCAGCTCGGCCGACAGGTCGTACGGGCCGACGGCGATGCAGGTCGTGACCTCGTGGCCGGCGATTTCGTCGACGTTGGACAGCCCGACCTTGGTCTCGATCTGCGGCAGCACGATGAACGGGTCTTCGACCCCCTTCTGCCAATCGGACTGGGCGTGCGCAGTGAGCCAGCGGTTGCTCGGACCGCCCGGTCGGCGACGGCCCCGCGGCGGAACGCGGATCGCGTCGCGGACGGCGTCGAGCGCGGCGGCTGACTCGACGCTCGCCAGCAAGAATCCGCAGCAGCCCAGGTCCATCGACAACCGCAGCGTGGCGTATTCGTTGTTCTGCGGTCGGATGAGGACGGGGAAATTGATCATCCGCCCGACGGCGCACATCTCGGCGACGGTTTCGATGTCAGCCACGCCGTGCTCGATGTCCAGGATCAGGTAATCGATCGCCGCGCGCTTGGCGATCTCGATCAAATCGAGCCAGAGATGCTGCGTCACCAGCAAGCCGAGCGTCACGTCGCGTCGGCGGACTTTGTCGATCAATCGCTTGGCGGGTTCCATTGGGGCCTTTCCAGGTGTGTTTTCGACAATAGTCGCTGCTGGAGAACCCGTCCAGTCCCGCGGGAGAGCGTGTTTTCGGCTGTGTCGCACTTCTTTGCAGGGCGTCGGACGACAAATTAAGATGGATCGAGGCTCGATTACCGAGCCCAACTGCATGCCTAACTTCCTTCCTGATTTTCCCCCGCCTAGCAAGGACCCAGGGACAGCGACGTCCGCCGAAATCACGCCGCGATCGTGGGCATTTTCGCCCGCGTCGCCTGAGTCCCTGGCCCCTCCGAAATCAAACACGAAATCAGCCACCGCTACCCGGAGTTATCGATGAGCGCTTTGCGTGTCTGCGGCACTATCCTGGCGGTTCTCGCCGGTGGGTCGCTCTTTGCGGACGACCACTTCGACGCCCAGTGGATCTGGTACGACACGGGGCATCCGGAACAACGCGCTCCCGCCGGCAAGGTTTGGTTTCGCCGCGAGGTCCGCGCCGACGACCCGTCGACCGGGGCTGCCCGCGTGATGTGCGGCAGCCATTTCGTGCTCTGGGTCAACAACATCAAGATCGGCGAAGGCGACGCCAATCGACTCTACCGCTTCAACCTGAATGACATCGTCGACCGCGGCCCGAATGTGATCTGCGTCGAGGCGGAGAACCGCGGGAGCAAGGCGGGACTGTTTGTCGACGGCGAGGTGCGGAGCCAAGGGGGCCACAAGCTGCCGTTCGATTCGGGGGCCGCTTGGGTAGCGACGAGGAGCGCCCCCCAAGGAACCGCTTGGCTGCAGCCGAAATTCGACACGCACGATTGGAAGCCGGTCAAAGTCATCGGCCCGCACGAAAAATCGCCTTGGAAGGAGATCGTCCTCAAGGAAACGTATCTCGATCGCTATGACGTGCCGAAAGGCTTTGAGCTGACGCGGATCGCCGAGCCGCAGATGGTCGGATCGGTGGTGGCGATGACCTGGGGCAATCGCGGGCGGATGATCGTCTCGCGCGAACGCGGGCCAATCCTCTGCCTGATTGACGACAACCACGACGGTATCTACGACCGCGTCGTTGAGTACACCACCGACGTCAAAAACTGTCAGGGACTATGCACCGTCGGCGACGATCTGTACGCGGTTGGCCAGGGACCGAAGGGCGTCGGCGTCTATTGCCTGCCCGATAAAAATCACGACGACAAGGCCGACGAAGTCCGTCTAATCGTCCGCAGCCAAGGGGGCATGGGCGACCACGGGCCGCACGACGTGATCTTTGGGCCCGACGGCTGGCTCTATCACAACATGGGCAACCACGCGCACATCCTTGAGCAGCCGGAAGCCACGTCACCCTGCCGCGACTACGACGAAGACTACCTGCTCGTACCGAAATTCGAGGACGCGGGCGGCCACGCCGTCGGGATCAAGGCCCCCGGCGGCACGATCTGGCGGTTCACGCCGGACGGCAAGCACTGGTCGATGGAGACCAGCGGTTTCCGCAATGAGTACGACTTCGCGTTCAACTCGGCCGGCGACATGTTCACGTTCGACGCCGACATGGAATGGGACGTCGGCGCGTACTGGTATCGTCCCATCCGCGTAAACCACTGCATTGCCGGGGCCGAGTTCGGCTGGCGAAGCGGCGACGCCAAGTGGCCCGCTTATTATTTCGACTCGCTGCCGGGCACGGTCGACGTCGGTCGCGGTTCGCCGACGGGCATTGTTTTCTACGAGCACAACCAGTTTCCGAAGAAATACGCCGGCAGCCTGATTATGGGCGACTGGTCGATGGGGCGGATTCTCGTGGCCCATCTGCAAAAGGCGGGAGCAACGTACACGGGGACGTGGGAGACGCTGGTCACTGGCAATCCGCTGAACATCACTGACATCGAGGTCGATCGCGACGGCTCGATCGTCTTCACGACGGGCGGCCGCGCGTCGGAAGGCGGCGTCTATCGCCTCCGCTATCCGGGCGGCAGCGCGAAGCCGGCCGAGGCCAACAGCGTGGCCGAGTTGCTCAAGCTGCCGCAGATCGAGGCGGCGTGGGCTCGCGAAATTGCGGCCCGCGTGAAAACTGCTGCCGGCCCACAATGGGAATCGAGCCTGGCCGCGGCCGTGCGGGGAAAAAACCCGGCGGCTGCCCTGCGGGCGCTCACGTTGCTCAACCAGCTGGGCCCCAAGCCCGATTTGCGTCTCTTGCTGGAAGCGTCGAATTCGCACGACTCGGGCGTTCGCGCGTTCGCCACGCATCTGCTCGGCTTCCACCAGGGCCTCGAGGTGCGTGCGGCGCTCGTGCGGCTGGTCGAGGATACGGATCCGACCGTCGCCCGCCGCGCCTGCGAAGCCTTCATCCACAGCGGCACCGAGCCGGCTGTGCCGAGCTTGCTGAAGCTCTTGGCCAGCGACGATCGCTGGCTGCGGTTTTCCGCGCGAATTGCGCTCGAGCGCGTGCCCGTCGATCGCTGGCAGCGAACGGCGCTCGCCTCGTCGAATCTGCACGTCGTCACCGAGGCGCTCTTGGCGAGCTACCGGCGCGATCGACGCGGTTCCGGCCCGATGATCCTGACCGAAACGGCCAAGATCCTCACGCAGCCGAATGGCAAGGTCACGCCGGACATCAAAATGGCGGCGATCCGGCTGACGCAATTGGCTCTTTTGCAAGGGGCACGCAATCCGGGCTCCGACCAGATCGGTCACACGCTGTTGGCCGGATTCCCGACCGGGTCGACCGAATTCGACGCCGAGACGGCGCGGATCCTGGTGGTGCTCAACCTGGCGCCGGCCGCCCAACCGATCATGCGGCTGGTGGAAACGTCGCCCAATCACGGGGTGCAGCTGCACTACGCGCTCACGTTGCGCTATCTCAACTCCGGTTGGACTTTCGACCTCAAGCGGCGGCTGCTCGCCTGGTACGAAGGGACGCGCGATTGGGAAGGCGGCAACAGCCTGACGGGTTACGTCTCCAACATCGTCGGGGCCACGACCGAACGTTTCACACCGGCCGACCGCAAATATTTCGTCGAGCATGGCTCGCAATTTCCGGCCGCGGCCGCACTGCTCGTGCGGATCTGCAAACCCGAGGAAATCGCGGACTATCAGAAGATCCTGGGCGATCTGCTTTCGGACACGTCGACGAAGAACGGCCGCGGCGGCGAAGAGCTAGTAGCGGCTGCCATCCAGTCGCTCGGCAAGAGTCAGTCGCCCGGCGGCCGGGCCATGCTCCGCCGCTTGTACGACGATTATCCCGATCGTCGCGACATGATCGCCCGCGCGGTGGCCGGCAAGCCGATGCCCGACGATCTGCCCCTGTTGGTGCGGACGCTGCAGTTCGCCGATTCGACGACGATGCAGCTCTGCCTGGAAGCGCTGGGCGAAATCGATCAGCGTCCGGAGAATGCCGACGCCTATCGCACGCTGATTCAGACGGCGCTCAAACTGGGAGCCAACGGCGGCCGCGGGGCGATCAGCGTGCTCCACGATTGGACCAAGGCCGACTCGAAGGCCGGCCGCGATCTCGATAAGTCGATCGCATTCTACCAGAAGTGGTATCGCGACAAATTCCCCACCGCGCCGGCTCCGGAGCTGCCCAAGAACGAAGCCGCCAAGCCGAAGTACTCGTTCGATCAGATCCTCAACCTGGTCGATCACGACTCGCGCGGTGCGGCGACGCGAGGACGTGCCGTCTTCACCAAGGCCCGCTGCGTCCGTTGTCACCGCTTCCAGAACGAGGGCGAATCTCTCGGACCCGATCTCAGCTCGGTCCGGCGGCGCTTCCAGCGGAAGGAGATCGTCGAGTCGATCGTCTATCCGTCGCAGGTGATCTCGGACCAGTACCGCATGGTGCAGGTCGTCACACACGAGGGGCAGGTTTACATCGGCATGCCCGTCACCGGCGCGGCGAAGAGCGACAAGCTGGTACTCCTCATGTCGGACGCCACCAAGCTCGAAATCCCCAAGAACCGGATCGAGGAGCAAAACCCCTCGAAGATCTCGGTGATGCCGGCCGGTCTGCTCGATCAGTTAACGCTAGCCGAAGTCGCCGACCTGTTCGCCTTCCTGGAGACGAGCAAGTTCAACGCGCCTGTTGCGCAGGCCGCGGGACGATAGACTGGACGTAATCGAGCAACCAATCCAAGTGGTGGGTGGCACTGGCGGCTTGTCCGCCAGTGTTCTCTTTTCACGGGGGCGCAGAAGACACTGGCGGACAAGCCGCCAGTGCTACCCAGAACTCACTTCCATGCCTGCCAACCTGACGCCGCAGTATCAGAAGGCCGAGGAAGAATATCGCCGCGCGCAGACGCCGGACGAACAGGTGCGTTGTCTCGAAGAAATGCTCAAACTGATCCCGAAGCACAAGGGGACCGAGAAGCTCCAGGCCGATCTTAAAACGCGACTCAAGGAGGCCCGCGGTGCGGCCGAACATGAGGCGAAGTCTCCCAAGAAGGTCGGCAAGAGCTATCGCTATCCGCGACAAGGGGCTGGGCAAGTGGTGCTGTTGGGCGGGCCGAACGCCGGCAAGAGCCGCATTTTGGCCGAGTTGACGCATGCGACGCCCGAAGTCGCTCCCTATCCGTTCACCACCCGCGAGCCGCTGCCCGGCATGATGGCCTGGGAAGATGTGGCCGTGCAGCTGATCGATACGCCCCCGATCACCGATTCGCATTTCGAGCCGTATCTCACTAGCATCGTGCGTTCGGCCGATCTGGCCCTGCTCGCTTTCGACGGTTCGTCGGACGACGCGCCGGACCAGACGATCGACGTGTTGAAACAGTTCGCCAGTCGCAAGACCGAGCTGGCGGCCCAGTCGGGCTTTGCGGACGAGGATTTTTCCACCGTGCGGATTCAAACGCGGCTCGTCGTCACGCGGGCCGACGATCCGGGCCGCGACGATCGACTCGCCTATTTTCAAGAAGCCATGCCTCACGACTTCCCGGTGGACAAAGTCGAGTTCGACCGCGCGGAAACGCGGGACGCCCTGCGACGCGCCGTTTACGACGCGCTTCGCGTGATCCGCATTTACACCAAGCGGCCGGGCCGGCCTGCCGAGCTCGATAGTCCCTACACGATTCCGCTGGGCGGCACGGTGGACGACCTGGCGATCCGCGTGCATCGTGAGATGGCGGAGCAGCTCAAATTCGCCAAGGTGTGGGGGACGAGCGCACGCGACGGCCAGAGCGTCGGCCGCGACCATGCGCTGGCCGACAAGGACGTGGTCGAGCTGCACTGGTAAGAGGAGCGGAGGCGCGATGCGGCAGTTGGGAACGGTGGCGGACCAGACGTCGGCACAGCGATTCGGAGATTTTCTGCTCACAAAGGGGATCTCCGTGTCGGTCGACCCTGCGCCCGGCGGCTGGGCCATTTGGGTCCGCAACGAAGATCATCTCGACGACGCGCGTCGCGAGTTCAACGCATTCACGGCCGACCCCAACGCGACCGTCTACCGCGAAGCGGCCCGCCCGGCCGAGCAGTTGCGCGCCGAAGAACAGCGCCGCGCGGCCGCGGCGAAGAAGAACGTCGTCGACGTGAGCCGCCGCTGGCGGCGCCCGGGAGTCTCGGGCACTCCCATCACGGCGTTGCTCCTAGCGGCGAGCGTTGTGGTGGCCGTTCTGTCGAACCTCGGCAACGATAAGGCATTCGTCTCGCGTCTGACAATCGATATCTACGTGCCCACTCCGCAGGGAACTCTCCCGGCCTTGCTCTGGCTGCGCGAGCCGTGGCGACTCGTGACGCCGATTTTTGTGCACTTCGGCATGATGCACATTCTGTTCAACATGATCATGTTGTGGCAGTTGGGCATTCCGGTCGAACGAGCCACCGGTTCGCTGCGTTACGCCTTGCTCGTCCTGGCTATCGCCATTCCCTCCAACTTCGCGGAATATCTCTGGGACCTGCACCTGTTGAACGCGGGCATCCGCGAGTTCGGAGGCATGTCGGGCGTCTTGTACGGCCTCTTCGGCTACATCTGGATGAAGAGCCGGTACGACCCCACGAGCGGGTTTATGATCTCGTCGCAATCGGTCGTGATCATGATCGGCTGGTTTTTCCTGTGCATGACGGGTCGGTTGGGCAACATTGCGAACGTTGTGCACGGGGCCGGCTTGGCGGTCGGCATCGTGATCGGATTGTCCTCGAGCTTCATCCGCCGGCTGCGCTAGGTGCGGCGAGTCTCCGCCGCGGGCGAGGCTAAGAGCCGTGCCAGGTCGCCGGCCAGCGACTCGAGGCAAAGGGGAATCGAGGCGTTCGCGTCGATCTGCTCCTCGGCATCAACGCACCGCTCGATGGCCCGCACGAGACCTTCCGTCGTCTCGACCTCCGCGGGATACTCGCCGCAGGCGGCGCGGATCTTGTTCTGCAGAAACTCGACGGCGAAGCGGACGATCCAGCGGGCGTTCGTGCGTTGGCGTTGCGTGTCGCCCCCGAGGCCGTCGAGCGCCTCCAGCAGCGTTTTGCCGATCGTGAACGGTTCGAGGCGACTCTTGTCGAGCTGTACAAAGAGCGCTTTGCGGACTGCCTGCAGTTGCGGATCCAACACCTGCTGGGCGACGGTGAGGCTGCCGCCGGAAATTTCCGCGGACGCCCGCGCTTCGTCCGGACTTTCGGTCCAGCCCAGCGTCAGGACCAATTCGGCCACGTCGTCGACGGGCAGCGGGTTGAAGCGGATGGTCTGGCACCGCGAGCGAATGGTGGGCAGGATCCGTCCCAGGTCGGCTGCAATCAAGATGATGAGCGCGTAAGCCGGCGGTTCCTCGAGCGTTTTGAGAATTGCGTTGGCGCTTTCCGTGCTCATGCGATCGGCATCTTCAATGACGGCCACGCGCCGCCGGCCGAGCATCGGCCGCAGCGACAAGTCGTGACAGAGCCCCTCGCGGCCGCGGTTGTCGAGACTGCCCACCAAGAGTTCGATCGGCAGCTCGCTCTTGCCCTCCGGGCAGGCGACCGAAAGAAAGTCCGGATGATTGCCCGCGGCCATCAGCCGGCAACTGCGACACTCGCCGCACGCCTCGAGCTGGCCGTCGGTCGACTGCTCGCACAAGAGGGCCATTGCCAACAGCCGAGCCGTCAGGGTCTTGCCGACGCCTGGGGGTCCGGCAAAAAGCAGCGCGTGGGCCAGGCGACCGGCGGCCGCACTTTGCCGCAGGTATTCGCTGGCCCGCGATTGTCCGCGAACGGCGTCCCAACTCACGTCGATTCCTCCGCGGTCTCGAGCCAGCCGAGCACGTCCCCCGTGCGGACGACGGCATCGAGCGGCCGCTCGATGCGGGTCAACGTCCCGGAACGCTCGGCCAGCACGTCGAACGTGATGCCGTCCAACAAGATTTCGATCACGCGGTCCCCCTCGTCGACGGCATCACCCAAGTCGACGAGCCAGCAGCTGACGCGCAGCTCCTCGTCGCCCACGCCGAGATCGGGAAGAGTGAGAGGAGTTCGCATGGGAGACGACCGTTTGACGAAGCGCCGCCCGCCCAGTGTTCGGGCGAGTGCAAGCTTCGAGTGAGCGATCAAGCGTCGCGACCGGTATAGAGCGGTTCGATAACATTGCCGTTGTTGAGCCGATGCGTTCGCCCCTGAATGTCGACGAATTGCGACGCGGGATCGATGCCAAGCGCCGTGTACACGGTCGCCGCGACGTCGGAGTGGTGATAGGCCTGCGTCATCGGGCGGGCGCCGATCGCATCGGAGCGGCCGATGACTTGTCCGCCGCGGACGCCGGCCCCGGCAAAGAGGCCGAAGAAACAGTCCATCCAGTGGTCGCGTCCGGCGCTCTTGAAATGGGGGATCAATCCGTCGGGCTTCACCAGCTTAGGCGTCCGGCCGAACTCGCCCATCATCACGACCAGCGTTTCGCGGAGCAGGCCGCTCGTGTCGAGGTCGTCCATCAAGGCGGAGACCGCGCGGTCGAACTGCGGCAGCAGGTCCTTTCGCAGGCTGGGGAAATTGTTGTAGTGCGTGTCCCAGAACGCGTGGTTCGTGATGTTCGCCTGCACGATCGGAATGCCCGCGGCAATTAACCGCCGGGACATGAGCAGCGACTGGCCGTACACGTTGCGACCGTAACGCTCGCGAACTGCGGCCGGCTCATCCTCGACGGCCAGCGCGCGGGCCAGCCGGCCGTTAGTCAGCAACCGGAAGGCCTCTTGGCGATCGTGATCGTAGCTGCGCGTTTTGAACGATGCGTCCAGTTGAAAACGCTGCCGGTCGAGCGCGACTAACAAGTCACGCTTCGAGGCCAGACGATCGATCGAGAGTCCGGCCGGCATCCGCAGACTTTCGTCGACGCGATAGTTCTGGTCGGCCGGATTGCTGCGAACCTGGAACGGATCGAACTTCGCCCCCAAGAGTCCGGCATTTTGCGCGGGATACAATCCAGTGCCCGGATCGAGAATTTCGCCCGGCAGCACCACGCTCGCGGGCATGCCGTGACCCGATCGGCGGAAATACTCGACGCTCGCGCACCACGAGGGCCAATCGTGCCGCGAGGCGGCCAGCCCCGCGCCGGGCGGCAGCTCGTCGACGCCTCCCAGCATTCCGTGCACGGCGAACCGATGGTCGCCAAAACTCGAACTGCACGACATCGAGCGGACCAGCGCCCACTGGTGCATTCGCTGGGCCAGTTGCGGCAGGTGCTCGCAGATCCGCACGCCGGGGACCGAGGTGTCGATCGGCCGAAACTCGCCGCGGCACTCGTCAGGCGCTTCGGGCTTGGGGTCGAACGTGTCGAGATGACTGGGACCGCCAAACAGGAACAGAAACAGCACCGACTTCGCCCGCGGCGGCGTGACACTTGCCGCGCGAGCCCGCCCGCCGACCAGCGTCGACAGCCCCAGGCCCAGCGCCGTCGAACAGCCGACCTCAATTAATTCGCGGCGTGACAGGCGGCCGATGTTCGCAACATTCGACATGCGAGGGCGTGCTTTATCAGGCGTGCAAAGCGGGAGGGACTCCGCGCGATTCTAAGACGCGCAGGACCCGCGAACAAGCACCGCGAGGCGTCTGAGCCCCGCGACGACACCCGGGCCATGTTCGGCAAGGGGCCGCGCGACGTAGAATGTCACCGTAAGACGAGATGTTGCTGACGATCCGTTGAGCCGTGCGTCCAAGTTTCATTCTTACGGGGCAGCGCAAAGGGAGGAAGCAATCATGAAGGCGATTCGCGTTCACGCGTATGGCGGTCCCGAACAGTTGCGCGAGGAAGAGGCGCCCGATCCGAAAGCCGACAGTGGCAAGGTGCTGGTGCGAATTCACGCCGCATCGGTCAACCCCATCGATTTCAAACTGGCTTCCGGAAACATGCGACAGATCATGCCGATCAATTTCCCCTGGATTCCGGGAGGAGACTTTTCGGGCGTCGTCGCCGAAGTGGGCCCCGGCGTCACCGGCTTGAAGAAAGGCGACGCGGTCTTCGGAGACGCGTCGGGCGGCGGAGCCTACGCGGAGCTTTACGCCGCTCCAGTCGGCATGGTGGCGGCCAAACCACAGAAGCTGAGTGATGTCGAGGCAGCCTCGGTGCCGCTTGCCGCGCAGACGGCCTGGCAGGGACTGTTCGATAACGGTCACCTGGCGCGCGGCGAGACGGTGTTGATTCATGGAGCGGCGGGCGGCGTCGGCTCGTTTGCCGTGCAACTGGCCCATTTGAAGGGGGCGAAAGTTCTGGCGACCGGCTCGGCGTCGAGCACCGATTATCTGCGGTCGCTCGGAGCCGACCAGGTGATCGACTACAAGACCACGCCCTTCGAGTCGGTCGTCAAGAACATCGACCTTGTGCTTGACTTGATCGGCGGCGACACACAACGTCGCTCGTTCGGCGTCCTCAAGTCGGGCGGCCGCCTGATCGCCACCGCACAGCCGCCCTCCCCCGAGGAAGCAACGAAGCACAAGGTGCAGGCCGCGATGATGCAAATGAAAGCCAACACCGCCAATTTGCAGCAGCTGGCCGAGCTACTTGACGCCGGCAAGCTGAAAACCGGCGTCACCAAGACCTATCCGCTGTCGAAGGTCCGCGATGCCTGGACGGAAATCATCGCAGGCCACGCGCGCGGCAAAATCGTGCTGCAAGTCGCCTCGTGAGAGCCTTGTCACTGCGGTTCAGGGTGCGCGCTGAAGCGTCCCGTAGCTTTCGGTGATTAACGTGTGGGGACGGCCGCCGGCGTCGATCACGAACGTCACGTCATCCGGAAGGGCGAGGTGGCCGGGCGGGTAGCGGAGGGAGAACGTGTCGTAACCGACGTGCTCGAGCGGGCCGCCGAAATGCTCAGGGCCGGCTTCCCAGCGGAGGGCGTCTTTCACCAGTTGGATGGTCATCGGTCCGCACAGGTCATTCGTGTAGACGCCGGCATAGCGAGCGAGGGGCAGGCTGGCCGGCCCGCCCTTCGCCTTAGCGGGTGGAGACGTGGAGAATGACTTCTTGATGGCGGCTTGCGCCTGCCGAATCTCGCCCTGCAAGTCGCGACCGGCGGGTGCCACGACCATTTCCAGGAACTTGGCGCGGATCGCTTCGGGGAGCACGGTCAAATTCATATTCGCCAGCACCACGATGCCGGCCTTCTTCCCGGGCACCAAGGTGACGACCGATCGCATGCCCGCCTGGGCGCCCCCCTTTTCCACGATCTGGCTGCCCTGGTAGTAAAAAATGCCCCAGCCCAGGCCGTAGCTGAAACCGGAGTGCTGATCGATCGGCGCCAGCTCGGCAAAGGTTGGTGTCTCCACCATCGCCGGTGTGTGCATTTCGCGAATCGACTTCGCCGAAATCACCTGCTTGCCGTCGAGACGTCCGTCGCCGAGCTGCATGCGGACCCATTGAGCCATGTCGGCCGAGGTCGAGGTGATGCTGCCCGCTGGCCCCATCGGATCGTGATTGTTCCAGGGGACGACATAAAGTTCGCCATCTGGCTTGGCAAAATGGGCCTCGGCCACGTTGTTCGATTGATCCCGGTCTTTGACCGAAACGCCCGAGTGAGTCATCCCCAGCGGCTGGAAGAGCCGCGTTTTCACTAGATCTTCCCAACTCGCGTTCCCCACGCGAGCCGCGACCATTCCCGCCGCCAGGTATCCCGGGTTCGAGTAGCCGGCCTTCTCCCGGAAGCTATGCGTCGATTTGAGATAGCGAATTCGTCGCAGGATTTCCGGCCGATCGAAGCCAAGCCGCTCGAGATTGTCTCCCGCGAAGGGCGGCAGACCCGTGCGGTGCGCGAGGAGATCGCGAATCGTGGCCGCGCGCGTCGGGTAAGGATCGGGCAGCACGAACTCGGGCAGGCGATCGATCACATGGTCGTCCCAGCCTAGCTTCCCCTCGTCCACCAATGTGGCCAGAACCGCCGCGGTGAACGGCTTGGTGTTGGACGCGATCATGAACAGCGTGTTTTCGTCCACGAGTTCATCCCGGCCGGAACGCCGCACGCCATACCCGCGCACGAGTACAACTTTGTCGTCCTTGATGAGCGCCACTGCGCAACCGGGGACGCCATACTCCTTCAGACCTTGCTTGATAAAGGCATCCAGTTCGTCGACCGAGAAATCGGCGGCGCGGGTCACGCACACTGGCGCAAAAAGAAAGAGGACGAAGAAGAGAAACGAAAAACTCAGGCGGAGGGGCGCACGGGTGTGTCGGCCGGGTCTCATCGGGTCATCTCCGGTGGGGAGTCTGGGAGTACCGCAGCGAGATTTCGCCGGGGGCCGGGTAGTGATCGAGCGTTGGCCGCGATCCGGTGAATCGCGTGCCGCAATCAAGCGAGCGCCGTCGCCATTTCGCCGGCGTGGTAGCTCGAGCGGACGAAGGGGCCGCTGGCGACCAGCTTGAAACCGAGCTTGCGCACCTGGTCGCCGATCGCGTCGAACTCCTCGGGCGGAACGTAACGTTCGACGGGCAAATGCTGCGGCGTTGGCTGCAGGTACTGGCCGATGGTGATCATCTCGCAGCCGACCGATTTGAGGTCGGCGCAAACGGCCAGGATCTCTTCGATCGTCTCCCCGAGGCCGAGCATCAGGCCGCTTTTGGTAGGAATCTCGGGCGCTCGGTCTTTCACCCGAGCCAACAGGTCGAGCGTCCGCTGGTAGGCGGCGTTGCGGCGGACGCGGTGATAGAGACGGGGCACCGTCTCCGTGTTGTGATTGAACACGTCGGGCCGGGCCTCGATCACGCGGTCAATCGCGGCGACGTTGCCCAGAAAGTCCGGAGTCAGCACTTCGACCGCGGCGCCGCATCGCTCCCGCACGGCCAGCACGCAGCGATTAAAGTGGTCGGCCCCGCCGTCGGCCAGGTCGTCCCGCGTGACGGACGTGATCACCACGTGCTTGAGACCGAGCCGGACGACGGCCTCGGCCACTCGGGCCGGCTCGTCGATCTGCACGACTTCGGTCTTGCCCTTGGGGACCGAGCAAAAGCCGCAGGGGCGGGTGCAGACGTTCCCCAGGATCATGAACGTGGCCGTGCGCTGCGACCAGCACTCGGTGCGGTTCGGACACTTCGCGCTTTCGCAGACGGTCTCGAGCCGCAAATCCTCGATGACGTTGCTCGTGAAGTACATGCCGGGCGCGGGAAGCGGCCGCTTCAGCCAGGGCGGCAGACGGCGCCTGGGAGCCGGCGGCACATCGTGCAGGATTTCAAGCGTAGACATTGGTCACCCTCCGCGTGCGAACGAGCAGCGGGTGTCCGGTGAAAATCTGATATTCCGCATATCCCAGGCGGCGGGCCAGGTTGCGGATCAGGCTCTCGCGAACGGCCGACATGGAAATCGCCCGGCCCCGCAGAGCCTGCAGCGACGTCGGTCGCAGGTCGCCACCGAGGGAAACGAGACGTTGCAGGTGCAGCAACGGATGCACGTTGACGAACAGTCCCTGGTAAGCGACCCACCGTTTGACGGCCGCCCCAACGAAGGCAAAGGCACCGCCGCGACCCGCCACGACGCTGGGATTCCCCTCGAGCGGCGAAGCCGTGATCCCCAGCTCTCCACACAGATCGAGGACGCTGCCGACGAGCGCGGTCCGATAGTCGCTTAGCCCCAATCCGAGGCGCTGGAGCGGCACGACCGGATAGACGGCCAGCTGTCCCGGAGCGTGAACCAGGCAACCGCCGCCCCGATTGAGCCAGCGGACCTGCAAGCCCCGCGCGGACAGCTCTTTTTGTTCTAAGAGGACGTGGGCCCGGCTGCCCGCGCGGCCCACCGTGATCAGGGGCGGGTGCTCGCACAAAAACACGCTGCCGAAGCGATCGCCGCGCCCGCTGATTTCGTAAACGCTGCGTTCGAGCAGAAACTGGGCCGACTCAAAGTCGACCGTCCCCAGCAGCCGCACGTCCAACTGCGGCGAATCGCGCCAATTCGGTTGTAGGCTGGGTGAAATCGCGGACACTGCGGAACCTTCCTTGCGGACGGATCTCCCGACGGAAGTTCAAATTCGTGTTCGGCGACGACATGTCTTACACCGATGCGACGAATTGATTCGCGTCTACGGACAATTTTGATCTTAGCAGAGCGCAAAAGCGCGAACAACGCGTGAGATCCGCGACCGAATTCGGGTCCAAAGTCCAAGGTCTAAAGTCCAAAGTCACCAGCAGTGGGGCGACCAATGGTCCGCACGACCTTGGACCTTGGACTTTGAGCCTTGGACCGATCTCTACTGGCAGACGACGGGCGTGCGCTCGACGCGGGCGCTCTTCGGCTCGATCAGCTCGCGGCGGCGGATGGGCACGCCGGACGGGGCCTTGATGCCGATCTGCACGCGGTTGCCACGGAGTCTGACAACAGAAACGCAGATCTCGTCGTTGATGATGATTTCTTCGCCGATCTTGCGGGTGAGGACGAGCATGCCACAGTCTCCTTTGCGATTCGTTCGCGTCTGATTTTGGGCTGCGCGAATTGCGATGAACGATGCCGAGCCGCCGTGCCGTGGATGTCACTCCCTTTGCCAATTTCCTGGCGGTTCAGGGTGACGGTCATCGCCTAATAAACGGGGTAGATTCTGTGAAAATCGGGGACCTCGGGTCGCGGTTTAAACGCGAGGTATAAACGCGCGAGCAGTACTATACATACGTTTAAATCGATGGCAAGTGCAAAGGTTGGAATTTCGCAAAAGACGTCCGAATCGCTGCGTGGCCCGGGCGTTTTCGCGGTTGAGTGAATGCGTCAATTGCGCCGATCGAGGAGCCGGTCTCGCGCCGCGTCGGCTGCTGGCGCCGCAAACGCGGCTGCCACCCATCGCGGTTCGGGGCTCGACTCTTGCCGCGGCCGTCCTTCTCGATGATCTCCCCGCGACCGGCGCAAATTGTTCGACGACCGGTGGCTCCCACAACGTTTTACCGCAGAACGAAAGCGGTTTGCGGCGACTGGCGTCGAGCGGTCGATAAAGAAAGAGAGTTCCCTTCCCGACGGCTGCGGCCTTTGTTATCCTCCGCGCGTCTTCCTGATTGGCAGGGAATCGCCCGCTTTCACGATGAGAAGCGCAGGAACGAGATGGCAAGGAGGCCTTCCGTGAGCCAGAAAAAAGTTTCCGCCCAAGAACTCAAGATCCAGATCCGCTGGCTCATTCGGCGCGACATGCACGATGTGCTGACCATCGAGCGCGCCTCCTTCGATCATCCCTGGACCGAAGAAGACTTTCTCTGCTGCCTCCGCCAGCGAAACTGCATCGGCATGGTGGCCGAGTACGAACACCGGATCATCGGCTTCATGATTTACGAGTTGCACAAGTCGAAGCTCCGCGTTCTGAATTTCGCCACCACGCCCGACATGCGGCGTCAAGGCGTCGGCTCGCAAATGATTCGCCGGCTGGTCGACAAGCTGTCGCAACAACGCCGCAGCGAAATCATGATCGAGGTCCGCGAGACCAACCTGGACGCGCAGTTCTTCTTCCGCAGCCAGAATTTCCGCGCGGTCTGCGTGCTTCGCAGCCATTACGACGACACGTACGAAGACGCCTACGTGATGCAGTACCGCCTCACCGGCGTCCAAGAAGAATGGCTGCTCCCCTTCTCGCCGTCGAACCGCATCTCGGAATTCGACGCCGCCTGAAGCCAGGGCCGGCACCCGCTGTTCCGTTCCGCCCCTACGCGTGACCGGCCTTCTGCTGCGCGCCTGTGCGCTCACTTCGCAGTGACAGCGAGGCGCGAGCCGTGAGTCGGCACCGCTTGAAGTGGTCCCCGTGGCCAGGCAGTCGACGGCAACTTTCCGCTGAAGCCGTCCGAGAATTCGCTGCGATTCGAAGAGCCCTCGCTCGCGCTTCGGGTTGGTGAGTTGCGTCTACTAACCCGAAGCGTCACAACTTTTTTCATCTCGTGACGTAAGTCGTTTTTTGGCATCGCCGTCGCAAGGCGGTAAAGATGAGCTTGCCTTGCACCCAGCGGTGGACGCGTCGGTGGCCGCGAACCCAAGCGGGCAGTGCCTGC
>Ga0210390_10000350_pt1 | contig 50125 bp, 41 predicted proteins | sample IncBWH11OmetaG_FD_161050 | JGI IMG/M metagenome (GOLD analysis project Ga0210390, IMG submission 161050) | Forest soil microbial communities from Barre Woods Harvard Forest LTER site, Petersham, Massachusetts, United States - Inc-BW-H-11-O ... | reverse complement strand
TCAGTACGGTCGGGCGACTATGTTCTTGGCCGGTTCGAGCGGATTGCTGACTGCGAGCCTCGGCATTGCGCTGGTATTTTTCCCGGCGCAGCAGATTACCTCGCTGTGGAAATATGAAGTGTGGATGGTCGGGGGAACGTTGTTCTTCATTGGCCTGGCCGCATTTTTCTTTTTTGTGTACGGTCGCCGCAAGATGGCGCGACGCATTCAGCTTGCCGCCGTGGCAGTGCCGGTTCCGGTGAGCGAAGTTGAGCGTTAGGAATTAGGAGGGCCACGATGCCCAGCGGAGTTCAGACTGAAGTGAAGACTTACCAGATGTTCATCAACGGAGAATGGGTCGGAAGCAAGTCTGCGAAGACGTTTCCCGTCTACGATCCCTCGACCGAAGAAGTGATCGCGCAGGTGCCCGAGGCGTCGGCGGACGATGTGAACCGCGCCGTGGCTGCGGCCAAGGCCGCATTTGAAGAAGGCCCATGGGCGACGACCACTGCGCAGGAACGCGGGCGCGTGCTGTTTCGCCTGGCCGACAAAATTCGTCAGAACCTACCGGCGCTGGCGGAACTCGAGTGCCGCAACACGGGCAAGCCGATTGTCGAGGCCGAGTTCGACATCAACGACGCGGCTACCTGTTTCGAATATTACGGCGGGTTGGCCACCAAAGTGGTTGGCTATGTGAATCCGGTTCCTGATAACGCGATGAGCTTGACGCTCAAAGAACCGGTGGGCGTTGCTGGGCAGATTATCCCGTGGAATTATCCGCTGCTGATGGCCGCTTGGAAGTTGGCGCCAGCGCTGGCTGCTGGTTGTACCTGCGTGTTGAAGCCCGCCGAGCAGACTCCGCTTACCGCGCTCGAACTGGCGAAACATTTTGCTGATTGCGGCCTGCCGCCGGGAGTCGTCAATGTGATTACCGGCTTCGGAGAATCCTGCGGGGCTCCGCTGGTGCAACATGCGGACGTCAACAAGATTGCTTTCACGGGCAGCGCTGCCGTCGGCAAGATCATCGTGAAACAGGCGGCCGATACGGTGAAGCGTGTCACGTTGGAACTCGGCGGCAAGTCGCCGAACATTTTTTTTGCCGACGCTGACTTCGAAGCTGCGATCGACGGGGCTCTTTTCGGTGTGTTTATCAATCAGGGTGAAGTGTGCTCGGCGGGCAGCCGCATCCTGGTGCAGGAGACAATCTATAAGAAGTTTGTCGAGGCGATGACCGAGAAGGCGAAGAAAATCAAGCTTGGTCCTCCGCTCGATCGCGAAACCAAGATGGGGCCGCTGGTCAGCAAAGAACAATATGATCGCGTGAACTCGTATGTTGAAATCGGAAAGAAGGAAGCGAAGCTGGCGTCGGGCGGGGGGCGACCGGAGAGATTCGCCAAGGGCTACTATGTGCAGCCGACGATTTTCTACGATGTGACCAACAGCGCGCGGATTGCTCGCGAAGAAATTTTTGGCCCAGTTGCTGCGGTGATTCCGTTCGAAGACGAAAAGGATGCGCTCAAGATCGCCAATGATTCTCCTTACGGCCTTGCCGCCGCCGTTTGGACGCGCGATATTTTCAAGGCCATGCGCGCTGTGAAAGCTCTGCGCGCCGGAATTGTTTGGGTTAACCACATGCAGCCCACCTACGTCGAAGCGCCGTGGGGAGGCTATAAACAATCCGGCTTCGGCCGCGAGCTCGGGCCCTGGGGGATTGAAGAGTATCTCGAGACCAAGCAGGTGTATATCAACTTGAACGAGGCGCCCATCGGCTGGTACTGAAGGAGTCGCGAGTTCCGAGTTGCGAGTTGCGAGCAGCGAGGCAAGAACTGCCAACGAACGGGAAGGGCACGACTTCAATCGTGTTATCCGAGTTAGAAAAAGGAAATCCGGCTTCAGCCCTTGAGGGCGGCGCTGTTCGAACGAGAATCTAGAACTGAGAACTACGATGTCTACTATTCAACTTCGCACTGCAATTCCTGGACCTAAATCCAAGGCACTCGCCGAGCGGCGCGCGAAAGCGGTGCCCCGTGGGCTTTCGCACGGCACGCCGATTTACGTGGCCAAGGCCGAAGATGCCTGGCTCGAAGATGTGGACGGCAACCGCTATCTCGATTTTGCCGGAGGCATCGGATGCCTCAACGTGGGGCATCGCCGGGAAGCCGTCGTCGACGCCGTGAAAGATCAACTCGACCGCTTTCTACACACATGCGTGCAGGTTACTCCGTACGAGAGCTATGTGCGGCTGGCTGAGCGGATGAATGAAGTCACGCCGGGCAAGTTTGCAAAGAAGACCATCTTTGTGAACAGTGGCGCTGAGGCGGTTGAGAATGCGGTGAAGATTGCGCGTGCTTATACCAAGCGGCCGGGCATCATTGCGTTTGAGGACGCATTCCACGGCCGGACGATGATGACGCTCGCGCTGACCAGCAAGACGCATCCTTATAAGGCCGGATTCGCGCCGTTCCCGGGCGAGGTGTATCGCGTCCCGTTTGCTTATTGTTATCGCTGTTCCTACAACTTGAAGTATCCGTCGTGCGATCTTTATTGCGCGCGGCATCTTGAAGACACGTTCAAGCGCGTGGTGGCGAACGAGGAAGTGGCGGCAGTGATTGCCGAGCCGGTGCTGGGAGAAGGCGGATTTGTCGCGCCTCCGCCGGATTATTTTCAGGTGCTGATTGAGTTGTGCCATAAACACGGCATCCTTTTTATTGCCGACGAAGTGCAGTCGGGTTTCGGGCGCACGGGATCGCTGTTTGCCAGCGAGCGCTACGGGATTGAACCGGACTTGATCGTGACGGCGAAATCGCTGGGCGGCGGGTTGCCGCTGGCCGGCGTTACGGGCCGCGCCGAAATCATGGATGCTCCGGGCGTTGGAGGTCTGGGCGGAACGTTTGCTGGCAATCCGCTGTCGTGCGCGGCGGCGTTGGCAGTTCTGGATTTGTTTGAACGCGAGAATCTGCTGGAGCGCGCTAATGAACTCGGCGACAGATTCCAGCGTCGTGCGCGCGAGTGGCAGTGCCGATGGCCGATTATTGGCGACGTACGCGGCCTTGGCGGCATGCAGGCTATCGAGTTGGTGCGGTCGCAGGATACGAAGGCTCCCGCCGCCGATGAGACGAAAAAGATCACGCAATATTGCTACGAGCACGGACTGATTACGATTACCGCCGGTTCGTACTCCAACGTGATCCGGGTGCTCGTGCCGCTTGTAATTGCGAACGAGCAGATGGACGAAGCGCTGGCCGTGCTGGAATCCGCGATTGCTGCGGTGTGTGGGCAGAAAACAGCAGTGCCGCAGTTGGTTTAGTCAGAATTGTCATCCTGAGCGAGGATTTGTTTTTGCGTGCCGAGCGCGGGGGCAAACCGCAGTCGAAGGACCCCTATAGCGGTATCATTAAGTTGCAGTGCCAAGGAAGTTCGCAGGGTGCACGGGCGACTTCCCGGCACGACATTCTTCGCGATCGCAGAGGTATCACCATGAGCGTAGCCGCACCTCCCGCCATCAAACTGACGAACTACAGCAACGGCCAATGGGCCGAGTCGCGCGCGTCGGAGTGGCGCGACGTGGTAAACCCGGCCACCGGAGAAGTGCTGGCCAGCGTGCCGCTGGCCGATGCCGCGGAAGTCAACCCAGTCGTTGACGCTGCGGCCGCCGCGTTTCCGGAGTGGCGACGTACTCCGCCGGAGGATCGTATTCAGCCGCTGTTCAAGCTGAAGATGCTGCTCGAAGAGCATATCGGCGAGATCGCCCGCATCATCACCATGGAAAACGGCAAGACCTTCACCGAAGCCAAGGCTGAGATGCGGCGGGCGATTGAAAACGTCGAAGTCGCCTGCGGCATTCCGATGATGATGCAGGGCTACAACCTTGAAGATGTGGCTCGCGGCATTGACGAGATGATGATTCGACAGCCGATTGGCGTGACTGCCGCGATTGTGCCGTTTAATTTTCCGGGGATGATTGCGTTCTGGTATCTGCCTTACGCGATCGCGACGGGGAACACGTTCATTCTGAAGCCGAGCGAGCGCGTGCCGCTGACCATGCGCTACGTGTATGAGCTTCTGGAAAAAACTGGGTTGCCCAAGGGGGTCGCTAACCTTGTGAATGGCGGCAAGGCCGTGGTCGATGCGTTGATCGATCATCCGAAAGTGCGGGCCATCAGCTTTGTCGGATCGACGCCGGTGGCGCGTTATATTTACGCGCGGTCGGGCCAGCAAGGGAAGCGCTGCCAGTGCCAGGGCGGGGCCAAGAATCACGTCGTCGTGCTGCCCGACGCCGACATGCCGATGGCGACTCAGATTATCAGCGACAGCGCGTTTGGTTGTGCCGGACAGCGTTGTCTCGCGGTGTCGGTCGCGGTCACGATTGGCGAGGCGCAGAAGACTTTTCGGGATTCGATTGCCGATGCGGCCTCGAAACTGCGGGTTGGAAACGGCCTGGAAGACGGTGTGCAGATGGGGCCGGTGATCACGGCGCAGAGCAAGGAACGCGTCGAATCGCTCATCGGCCTGGGCGAGAAGCAGGGCGCGAAAGTTCTACTCGATGGTCGCAACTCGAAGATTCCGAAATATGAATCCGGAAACTTCGTGAAGCCTACGATTCTGGATGACGTCCCCGCGACCAGCGATCTTGCCGATACTGAGATCTTTGGGCCTGTGCTCAGCCTGGTTCACGCTGACGGCATGGACGAAGCGCTGGCCTTTCTTGAACGCAGTGCTTATGGCAACCAGGCGTCTTTGTTTACGTCGAGCGGATCGGCCGCGCGGCGGTTTCGTTACGAAGCGCCCGCAGGGAACATCGGCATCAACATTGGAGTTGCCGCGCCCATGGCCTACTTTCCGTTCAGCGGATGGAAGAACAGCTTTTTTGGTGATCTGCACGGACAGGGGCGTGACGCGATCGAGTTTTATACTGACAAGAAGGTTGTGGTCGAGCGTTGGGCTAAGGAACACAGCCGGAAGTTCTAGAAGAATTGAGTGATTGTGCCATTGGGTGATCGAGCGATGGGAAATCCACAGCCGGTTTTGAAATCGCTCGATAACCAAATCACTCAATGGCCCAATTTTTGGGAAGACTCTGAATCAGAAAACTAAGGAATCTTATGACCACTACTCTCACCACTCCCACCATGACCGGGCGGGAAATTGTCGATCTTACCAAGAAGCACACGCTGTTTGAGTGGTCGGCACAATCGAAGGTCGATCCTATCCCGGTGGCTCGCGCCAAAGGAATTTATTTCTGGACGCCGGAGGGGAAGCGATTTATCGACTTCAACAGCCAGCTGATGTCGGTCAACATCGGGCATAGTGACGAACGCGTGGTGAAGGCGATTGCCGAGCAGGCGGCCACACTGTGCTACGCGAACCCGTTTATGGCAACTGAGCCGCGGGCGCGGCTGGGCGCGAAGCTGGCCGAGATTACTCCCGGCGACATTGATACGTTCTTCTTTACCAACGGGGGCGCCGAGGCGAACGAGAATGCGATTAAGATTTCGCGATTCTTTACGGGACGGCACAAGATCATGGCACGCTACCGGTCGTATCACGGCGCGACTGCCGGCAGCATCACGCTGACTGGCGATCCACGGCGCTGGGCGGCTGAACCGGGCATCCCCGGCGTGGTGCACGTGCTTGATCCTTATCACGGCATCGAGCGCGGATGGGAATCGGCTGAGACTTCGCTGGCCATGGTCGAAGAGACCATCCAGCTCGAAGGACCGAACACGTTCGCCGCGTTTATTCTGGAAACGGTGGTTGGCACCAACGGGATTCTGATTCCACCCGATGGATACCTCGAGGGCGTGCGCAAGCTTTGCGACAAGTACGGGATGCTCATGATTGCCGACGAAGTAATGGCCGGCTTTGGGCGCACGGGCGAGTGGTTCGCCATCGATAACTGGAAGGTTGTGCCCGACTTGATTTGTATGGCCAAGGGACTTACAGCGAGCTACCTGCCGCTGGGAGCGGTGGGAATGCGGCACCACATTGCGCAATACTTTCAGGACAAAGTTTTCTATGGCGGGCTGACTTACAATTCACATCCGATGGGATGCGCCGCGGCGCTGGCGACGATCCGCGTCTATGAAGAAGACCATCTCATCGAAAATGCGAAGAAGATGGGAGCGATCATGAAGCAGCTCGGCGCCGAGCTGCAGGCGAAACATCCGTCGGTGGGAGCGGTGCGGTCGATCGGCCTGTTTGGGATCATCGAGTTGGTGCGTAGCCGGAAGACGCGGCAACCGATGGCGCCGTTTAACGGGACTTCTGAGGAGATGGGCGCGCTTGGCCGATTCTTCCGCGAACAGGGGCTATACACCATCGTACGCTGGAATTCGTTCTATACGAATCCTCCACTTTGTATTAATGAGCAGCAACTGCGCGACGCGTTTGCCATTATCGACAAGGGGCTTGAGATTACGGACAAGGCGGTGAAGGACTAGAGTCTGGCCGGCGGGGCTTCGAGGTCCAGATGCAAGAATTTGGGGTAGAATCGTTCTAAAGATTGCAATCCTCCGAAGCCCTTATGAAACGACTTGCCGCGATCATCCTGCTGGGCGTGCTGGGCGTGTTGAGCGTGGGGTGGTGCGTTCAGGCCAGCGCGCAGCCGCGGAAAGTGAATTCCGCGCAGAGCCGCGCCTCCCGTAAAGCAGACAGGAAGATACAGAAGGCAAGGAAGAAATACGCCAAGGCTCAGCGTAAGGCGCAACGCAAGATGATCAAGAAGGATCGGAAAAACTCTAAAAGATTCCGACCTGCTGGAAGATGATTTGCCGGACCCCCTCCACCACGCGCCCCGCTAACTTACTCCGTTGACGAACTTCGCTAGCGTACTCCGGTAACCCGATCAGGCGGCCTTGTGCCCGGAGTTTGCCATGTTCACGATGGGCAATGGGATGCGGATTCGCCGGGTCTGGTGCGAGCGCTTTTCCCGAGCATCTACCACGACTGCTCCATCCGCGATGATGATGGGGTCACTCAGGAATTCGAATTCCTCGCCGTAGAGTCGCATCCTGTTTTCCTGGCTGAAACCTAACTGCTTCAACTTGGTGCAGAGGGCTGCATTGCTGGCTGACATTTAAGATACCTATATTTTCCAGTGGCTGGTTGAGTGCGGTTAAAGGGTGAAATAAGAGGAGCACTAACAATTATACTCCGTCGGGAACCGTTGCGGGGCACGGGATGCGGCGGGTGAGACGTAGATATGGTGGCAGGCAGGATTTGCTTGCGCGTTTGGCCCGCTAGGGGCACAATCTACGTGTCAGAAAAGACGCCACTTGAGTGGGTCCCCGATGGGCCACTCGGAAGAGGTCTGAAAATGAAGAATTATCGTGTGCACATCGTATTTTTGCTGTCGGCCATAATGGTGCTTCCGGGCTTCGCGCAGCAAACCAGTTCTAACTCGAGCGCGCAGTCAATGAGCAGTTCGGCCACGGCGAGCGACCTTTCTCCGCTGCCTGACGACAAGCCAAGGGATTTCTGGGACGGCGACGACCCGAACCTGGTGAATCTGGTGACGCATCCGTTTGCCAACAAGAAATATGTGCAGCGGCAGGTGGGGCCGATCCGGGATCGGCTCAACGAACTGGACGAGCTGACGTCAGAAAACGGCAAGATGATCAAAGACGTGGACGGGCGCGCGCAGCAGGGCATTCAGCTGGCGTCGGAGAAGAGCAGCCTGGCGGACCAGCACGCGACGGACGCGGCCAATAAGGCGCAACTGGCGCAGACCGCAGCGAAGCAAGCCTCGACCCGGGTTTCGACCGAAGAGCAGGTCGTAGGCAACATCGACCAATTCAAAGGGACGGCGCAAACTGAGATTCGTTTCCTTTCCGGGCAAAGCGTGCTGAGCAAGAAGGCGAAAGATGCGTTGGACGAAATGGCGACTCCGCTGAAGGATCAGCGCAGCTACATCATTGAGGTGCGCGGTTTTTCGGCAGGGCACGGTCAGGCCGCGATTGCGAGCTCGCAGAAGATGGCGGACTCGGTGGCGCGTTATCTGGTCCTCGATCATCAGATTCCGGTTTACCGGATTTACGTGCTGAGTATGGGCAACGCTCCGGCGCCCGGCTCCAATGGAACGATGGCGAAGCCGACCAGTGGGGGCCGGGTGGAAGTCAGCGTGATGAAAAACGATCTTGCGGCTTCCGCGCAACAGTAGGGGCTTCTAACTTAGAAGAAGCGGGCGGGCCGAGGGTGGCTCGCCCCCTTTTTCATTTTGGGGAAGTTTCAAGTCTGGCGATGGGACTGAGGAAAGCAGAAAGTAGGTCTTTCGCACGCGCTCTGTGATCCATCGAGCCAGTCGCGATGCCTTGCTCGGGGCTGTAAACCTGGGCGCGTGATTATAGTCACAGACTGACAACCGCCCTCTGTTATGATCCCCCGCAATGGTTCGCGGCGCGCCCCTGCGCGTGAGCCATCGAAAGGCGGAACGCTCCCTTGCGGAGGGAGAGTTGCCGCAGGCGGTTTGCGTCTCACTGAAGTTATTCCGACAAGCGAAGACGCGAGCACGGCTTTGACCCAGGGAATCCCGATGAAGTGAAAGGTTGGCTATGAGTATTGCCGATCAAAAGGGAATCATTGGCGTCTCCGCATACTGGCTTCACACGTGGCCGCAGCGCTATGGGTTCGCTCTGATTGCGGTAGCTGCGGCAACCCTGCTGCGCTACCCCTTGGGTAAGTTGCTTGGCGCCAATCTACCCTTCCTCCTGTTCTTCCCCGTAGTCTGGCTGGTGGCGTGGATGGCGGGGCGGGGGCCTGGCGTGTTTGCAGTCTTTCTGTCGGCAGGGGCAGCCGGTTACTTATTCTCAGGGCCCGTCAGTCGATCAGCCTTGGGTCTGCCCATGAATGCGAATGGGTTACTGCTGTTTTCGATTGCGGGAGTGATGCTGAGCGGAGTGGTCGACGGGTACCGGCGACGCGCGGAGAGATTGCGAGAACTCGAGAGAGCAGCGGCGGGCGTGGAAGAAGGCATCATCGTCATTGACCGGCAGTACCGCTACGTGGTCGCGAATCAGGCGTTTTTAGGGTACCGGGGAGTGAAGCGAGAAGAACTCATCGGCTGCTCTATGGCAGAGACGATGGGTGCGGAAGTTTTTGAAACGACAGTCAAGCCGAAGTTGGATGAGTGCTTCCGCGGCCAGGTTGTGAAATTCGAGAAACGATATAACTACGCGGCGGTTGGGGAGAGAGATTTCTCCGTTGCGTACTTCCCGATCGAAGGCCCAACCCGGGTGGAGAGAGTGGTCTGTATTCTGCAGGACATCACAGAACAGAAAGAGACCGAGCACTCGTTGAAGCTGTTTCGAACGCTGATCGACGAGTCGAACGACGCAGTGGAAGTGGTCGATCCGGAAACGCTGCGCTTTCTGGATGTGAACGATAAGGCCTGCTGGGACCTGGGGTACTCGCGGGAAGAATTACTGACGATGACTGTGCTCGATATCGATCCGCAGGTAAACGAGTCGGTCAGAAAGCATTCGCTGGAAAGACTGCACAGAACCGGATTCATACTGAAAGAGGGGATTCATCGGCGAAAGGATGGATCGACATTCCCGGTCGAGATCAGCATGAAGCTGGTGCCGTTGGACCGGAACTATGTGGTTGCAGTTTGCCGGGACATCAGTGAGCGAAAAAGGGTGCAGGCCGAGCTGCGAGCCAGCGAAGACCAGTATCGCGACCTGGTCGATCACAGCGAAGATCTGGTGTGCACGCACGATCTGGAGGGGAGACTACTGTCGGTGAATCCGACGCCGGCGCGTTTACTTGGATACGAGGTGGACGAGCTGTTGAAGATTCCTATGCAGGAGTTGATCGTGCCCGACTACCGCGTGCTATACGACGAGTATCTGGTCCGGATGAAAGCGACGGGAGCGGACAAGGGCCTGATGATGGTGATGACCAAGAGCGGAGAGCGCCGAACCTGGGAATACAGCAACACGTTGCGCACGGAGGGAGTAGATAAGCCGATTGTGCGCGGAATGGCCCATGACGTCACGGAAAAGAGGCGGGCAGAGTTGGGACTGCAGGCATCGGAAGAAAAATTCTCGAAGGCTTTCCGGCAAAGCCCTATGTCGGTTGCGTTAACCAGCGCGAAGACCCATCGGTATATCGACGTGAACGAAACTTTTGAAAAGATGACCGGATGGAACCGTGCGGAACTGATTGGACGGACGCCGTTCGACATCGGTCTCTGGGTGAATCCCGAGGAAAGAGTGGAGTTGACGAAACGGCTTATGACCGACGGCCGGGTTCGCGACGAGGAGGCCAGTTTTCGCATGAGGGACGGCAGTATTCGCATCGGCTCGATCACCATGGAAGGGATTGAGTTGAACGGAGAGCCGTGCATGATTGCCGTTACGGCTGACGTGACCGAGCGGAGGCGGGCGGAGGCAGCGTTACGGAAGAGCGAGGCTCACTTCCGGTTCCTGGTAGAGCAGGCCTCGGACGGAATTTTCGTTGTAGATGCACAGTGGAATTTCGTCGACGTGAACTCGGCCGGAGCGAAGATGCTGGGCTACACGCGAGCGGAGCTGCTGCACCTTTCGATCCCTGACATTGTGATGCCGGACGAGGTTGCGCGGGTGGGACCTGAAGTGGCGCGGGTTAAAGATGGCGCGACGGCCTTGAGCGAATGGAAGTTGCGGCGCAAAGACGGGTCAACGTTTCCCGGCGAGGTTTGCGGGAAACAACTGCCCGACGGGCGTCTGCAGGGGATCGTGCGCGACATCAGTGAGCGCCGGAACGCAGAGGAAGCGATGCGCCGAAATGAAGAACGTTTCCGCGTGGCGCTCAAAGACTCTCCCATCACGGTTTTCAACCAGGACCGCGAGCTGCGCTACACCTGGATTTACAACCCGCAGCTCTATTTGCATCAGGATGCCATCGGTAAGACAGACGAGGAAATCATTGGGCGGAAAAAGGCCTCGAGTCTGATGGACCTCAAACGCAGTGTACTTAAGACGGGTGCAGCGCTGCGGGAAGAGGTGGTGATCGCGGCCGACGGAAAGAGCCATGCGTTCGATATGACGATTGAGCCCCTGTTCGACGCCGAAAAGAACGTGATCGGCATTACGGGAGCTGTGATGGACATTGCGCGGCTGCGGGAAATGACTGACCGCCTGCAAGATGCACGCGACAGGCTGGTGCAGGAGAAGTCATATCTGGAAAGCGAGATTCAGCAGGAACTGGGGTTTGAAGAGATCATCGGTCAGAGTCCGGCGTTGCGGGAGGTATTGAAGAGCGTGCGGGTGGTGGCCCCGACTGACTCCACGGTGCTGCTTTTGGGGGAAACCGGGACTGGAAAGGAGTTGGTGGCACGCTCGGTGCATGCGCTGAGTTCGCGGCGCAACAAGACGTTCATCAAGCTTAACTGTGCCGCCGTCCCTTCAGGTTTGCTGGAGAGCGAATTGTTCGGGCACGAGCGAGGAGCATTTACCGGAGCAGTCAGCCAGAAAGTAGGACGCATCGAACTGGCGGATGAGGGAACATTGTTCCTGGACGAGATTGGCGAATTACCGATCGAACTGCAGCCGAAGCTGTTGCGGGTTCTGCAGGACCGCGAGTTCGAACGACTCGGTGGAGTGCAGACCTTGCATGTGGACGTGCGGATCATCTCCGCGACGAACCGCGATCTGCGTCAGGACATCGCCGACAAGAACTTCCGCGAGGATCTGTTTTACCGGCTCAATGTTTTTCCGATCGAATTGCCGTCGTTAAGGGAGCGGCGAGGCGACATTCCGATCCTGGTGAATCACTTTGTGCGGAAACACTCGGGGCGCATGGGCAAGCATATTGAAGTAGTGCCGGAAGAGACCATGACGGTGCTGCGGAGCTGGAACTGGCCCGGCAACGTGCGTGAACTGGAGAACATGATCGAACGCATGGTCATCCTGAGCAAAGGCAGCGTGCTGGCCGCGCCACCTGTGGAATTGCATGCGCTGGAAGAGATCAGCGAGGACAATCTTACGGAGATGGAACGAGAACACATCATTCGCATTTTGCAGGAGACGCACGGCGTGTTGTCAGGAACGGATGGGGCGGCCAGCCGGCTCGGGATCAAGCGCACGACGCTGCAGTCGATGCTCAAACGGTTTGGAATCGAATTGCAGGACTATCGGCGCGCGAGCGGGACGTTTGGTCCGAGTTAGTTCGGTCCGGGTGAGCTTGGCGGGAAATTCTGTGGTGGACGACGAGTCGAAATTTCCATCCTCTCGCAAAATGCGCGAGAAGGGTGGGGGGGTGGTGCACCTGCGCGGTTTTGTGCGCTCTGCGACGGATGGTGCTGGGGTACAATCGCGAAATAGGTGCGATGTTTTTGGGGGAAGCGTTATGGACGGTTGGAAGAAAGCGCTGGTGGTTGGCTCAATCGGTGCGGCGGGAATTTTGATCATAAAGAAGAAATATCCGGCGGGCGTGCTGGCGACGGGGGTTGGCCTGGCGTTGCTGGCAGCGGAGTATCCGGAGAAGTTCGAAAAGGTACGCCGGTCGTTGCCGGATTATTTTGAGCACGGCATGCGCGTTATGGAAATGGCGGCGCAAGCCGGAAAACGGATTACTGAAGCGGCGGGGCGGAGTGCCGTTGGAGCGTGGGAAGAATTCGGTGGATGAGGACAGCGCCGATTCACTCGATGCCCAGTTGTTTTTTGGCGTCGGGACTGAGGCGCCCGGGAGTCCATGGCGGACTCCATACCACATTGACCAAGCAACTGCCGACGCCGGGCAATTGCTCGACGCGTGATTTGACTTGCGCGCTGATGTTGACGTGCTCGGGGCAGCCCTGCGCGGTCAGAGTCATCTCGACAGTTACGTCCTGCTTCGGTTCGGCGGGATTGTCGGCGAGCGCGGGAGCAAAGTCGACCTTGTAGATCAGGCCGAGATCGACGATGTTGACTGGGATTTCGGGGTCATAGCAACTCTTCAGCGCACTCATGACATCTTGTTCGGTGATAGCGGCCATAGCGTAATAACCTCTCTTTAACTTTTGGCTCCTTTCAGTTTACCTTATCGCTGCGGCCTGCCAATCTGACCCGGTAGCGCCGGAAACTTGGTAAAGTCTTTCTATGATAAGTCCTGAAGCGAAGCAGAGACTTCAACTAGCGCTGTTGCTGGGTGTGGTGGTGGCAACGGTGCGTGCGGGCTACATTCTCTATGAGCGCCACGAAGATAAGGTCGCGGCCGATAAGCTGAAGCAGGCGCAGAGCGTGGGGTACTCCAATCCCGACAACTACGTCAGTCCCAAAAAACTGTATCCCTATGACGTGAAGAGCGCGCGGCAGCTCATGCAGCAGCCGGTATGGGTGAAGGAAGGCTACCGCTATACCTATTACCCGTATGACGCCGCGCGCAAGCAAGTGGACTTCGCGCATGATGGCGGCCTGCTGTTGCCGATCGAGAAGCTGGCGATCACTGACGTTGTCACGGCGATGCCTAAGGGGAAGGGAGAGCGCAGACAGGTGATGGCTATATTTCAAAAGGAAGGGAAAACCTTCGCGGTGCCGATTGGATTTGAAGCCGACGAGCAGTACACGATTTATTCCGACGAAATGTTTTTCGTAGAAGATCCTCGTGACCTTTACAAACACTGGTCGCCCGAGGTGTGGCAGGCCGTAGCCCAGCATCAGGTCAACCCGGGAATGAACGAACTGCAGGCGGATTTCGCCATCGGCATGGGCGTACCCGACGCGGGCGGCAGTGGTTCGTCGGAAAGAACTGTGCGCTATCCGAACGGTGGGAAGCCGGTGGTCGTTATCTACCGGGACGGTAAAGCGGCGGAAGTGAAGCCCGGCTCGCCGGGCTCGTGAGCAATTGAAATCGACCTTAGCAAGGCCAGTAGCAGGTTTCACCGCGGTCGTGCGCGGGTTGTGCTACCATGCCGGGCAAAGTTTTCAATTGCCGGGAGGCGAGTCATGACGACTGCACTCAGGCCCTTGAGTACCGGAGAATTGCTGGACCGCACGTTTGTTCTGTATCGCAGCCACTTTGCATTATTCGTTGGAATCTTCGCGATCCCGCATCTGGTGGTTCTGGCGTTCCAGTGCGTGGGATTGGCGTTTCAATCTTCCGGCAATCAGATTTTAAATGTTCTTTCGACGCTATTCTGGAGCATGGGTGCGTTGCTTCTGACGGTGATTGTCACGAATGCATCTCAGGCGGCAACGGTGATCGCGGTTTCGCAAGTTCACCTCGACCGGCCAGCCAGCGTCGCGGATTCGTTTTCGCGCGTGAAGGGTGAGATTGCCGGTGTGATCGGATTGTCGTTGCTGGTCGGATTGGGTGTAGTCGCAGGTCTCATCGCCCTGATCGTGCCGGGGATCATATTGGCCCTGATGTGGTCGCTGGCCGTGCCGGTGAAGATCCTGGAGAACAAGGGCGTCACCGACGCGATGGCGCGAAGCTCAGACCTTACGAAAGGAAATCGCGGTCGCATATTTGTGATCGGGGCGCTTTTTTTTGTGTTGAGTTTCGCAGTGACCTGGCTGTTGCAGTGGCCGATACTAGTCGCGGCTGGCATCACCGCGCGCGGGATGCAACGGCTGTCGGCGGGATGGCAGGCGGCCTCCCTGGCGGCAACGTTTACTTCGCAATGCCTGGTCGGCCCTCTCGCTACGATCGCTTTTTCGCTAGTCTATTACGACGAGCGGGTGCGTAAGGAAGCCTTCGATCTGCAGTTGATGATGACCACTCTGGACGCGCCGGCGCTCCCAGCGTCTCCCGCACAAGCAGGCGCATGACTGCAAGGCGGAACTATATTTTCGTGCGCTTCCTGGTCGCGGTGGTGTTTATTGCGGCAAGCTCGGTTGCGGCAGTCCGTTGCCGGGCCGACTCACAGGGGAGTCGCCCGCTTACGACGGTCGAATATCGCGCAGAGCTTGACCGGTTATTGTCAGCAGCACAGCAACTCGAGACCTCGAACGATACAACTCCGCAACCGCTTCGCGATCCGCCACAGAGTTGGAGTGTGACGACCGATCAGCGGCAATTCGAAGTATCGACAGCAGGGCTGCAGCGGGACGTTCGTCGCTACGAGAAGGAAAGGAATGTTGCGAACGCCGCGGCGATTCGTACCGAGCTGCAAAGCCTGCGCACTGATCTCGATGGATTTGAGAAGCCTCCGTCCGATGTTTCTGCCGACAGGACCGCGCTGAACTCGATTCTGGCGCGCCCGGAGTTTCGCGATGTGCAGGGCCCGAGTTGGCTCGACCGGCTGAAGCAGCGGTTGCTGGCGTTCATCTTGCACTTTCTGGAGCGGTTGATCCGCTCGACTGCCATCCCCACCATCAGCAAGTTCTTCGTGTACGGCCTTATGGGTCTGGCTTTGGCTGCGCTGGCGTTCGTGGCTTATCGCAGCCTCTGGTCGAGCAGGGCCTTTGACACGGTTATCCCCAGGGATCTCGCGGTTTCTGCGAAAGAGTGGGCGATCTGGCTCTCGGAGGCTCGCGATGCGGCTGCGAAAGGGGAGTGGCGCGACGCGATCCATCTGGCGTACTGGGCAGGGATTTCTTTTCTGGAGCGCCAGGGCACGTGGAAGCCGGACCGTGCGCGCACCCCGCGCGAATATCTGCGATTGCTTTCGAGTTCGAGCGAACATCGCGAGACTCTGACGGCGCTTACACGAATCTTCGAACTAGCGTGGTACGCCAATCGTGGAGCCAGCGAACGGACCTTTTCGCAAACGCTGGAGCAACTGGAGAAGCTGGGATGCCACTGAAGGTGGACCCGAAAGATCGCAGGCTGTTGCTTGCGGCAGCGGGCGTTTTCGCTCTGCTCATCGCCGGTGCGGTGCTGTTCGGCGGCGACGCGGGAGCCAAGTGGGAAATCCCAAGCAGCTATTCGACCGCTTCGGGCGGCGCCAAAGCTGCTTATCTGCTGCTCTCGCAAGCGGGATATAAGGTGAAGCGCTGGGAAAAAGCGCTCGACCAACTTCCGCAAGCGAACGAAGCGAAGGAGAAGATACTCATTCTGGCGGACCCCGAGGAAGCGCCGACGCATGAGGAGAAAGATCGTTTGAAGGCGTTTATCTCCGATGGCGGGCACGTGATCGCCACTGGAATGTTTGCGGGAACATTTCTTCCTGAGAATGAGTCGGTGCCGGATGTGCTCGGCGGAATGCAGTGGAAGAAGGCGTCGGCGCTGTCGCCTTCTGAAATTACGCGGGCCGCCCCGGAGATTGTTCTGGCCCAGAACGCGCGCTGGCAGCCGTATTCGGCGGCATATCCGCTGTACGGCGATGGCGACCGCACGCTGGTGGTGAAATATCCTTACGGCCGCGGAGAGGTGTTGTGGTGGGCTTCGGCGACGCCGCTGACGAATGCGGGATTGAAAGAGCAAGGCAATCTGGAGTTTTTTCTGGCCTGCGTTGGCGGGGCGAAGAGCGAGATTCTTTGGGACGAGTATATTCACGGCTACCGGCAGACGCTGGGTTCTTCGATCGCGCATTCACCGGTGAAGTGGCTTGGGCTGCAGTTGGCGCTTCTGGCGCTGGCGGTGGTGGCCACGTTTTCGCGGCGCAGCGGACCCATTTGCAAACCCGCTGCTCCGGTTCGCCTGTCTCCGATTGAATTCGTGCAGACGCTGGGAGGGCTTTACGAGACGGCCGGCACGGCTTCGGTTGCGGTGGACATTTGTTACCAGCGGTTTCGGTATTGGCTGACGCGGAGGTTGGGAGTTGCGAGCAATATCTCTGTAGCAGATTTGGAATTGGCCATGCGGGATCGCTGGTCGTTCGTCGACGATCACTTCGTCGCGATTCTGCGACGCTGCGAGGCTGCGAAGAACGATCCTTATCTGCATCCGCCGGCAGCGTTGCAACTGGTACAGGAATTGGATGAATATGCGGTTCGCTTAAAGCTATATCAAGGTGTTCGCAAGGAGAAAGTTTGATGAACGCTGTTCCGGAGCTGGTACGGCACATTCGCGAGGAGATGGGCAAGGTGGTGGTAGGGCAGGACGAACTGCGCAACCAATGTGTGGTTGCGCTGCTGTGTCGCGGGCATGTGTTGCTCGAGGGCGTGCCCGGAATCGCGAAGACTCTGACCGTCAAAGCGCTGTCACGGCTGATGGGGCTGGGATTTCAGCGGGTGCAGTGTACTTCGGACCTGATGCCGGCCGACATTGTCGGCACCAACATCCTGAATATGGCGACCAGCGCCTTTCAATTGCATCAGGGCCCGGTGTTCACAGATTTACTGCTGGTGGATGAAGTGAACCGCATGCCTCCTCGAACGCAGGCGGCGTTGCTGGAGTGCATGGAGGAGCATCAGGTGACGATCGACGGCAAGACCTATCCACTGTCGCAGTTCTTTACCGTGTTCGCCACCCAGAATCCGATTGAGTTTGAAGGAACGTATCCGTTGCCCGAGGCGCAGCTCGACCGCTTTCTGCTCAAGTTGCGCGTTACGTATCCGGCGGTGCAGGAAGAAGTGCAGTTGCTCGCGAATGTGCAGAATGGATTTGAGTCGCGGGAGTTGGAAAAGATGAATTTGCACCCGATTGGGACAGGACTGCTGGAGCAAGCGCAGCAGCAAGTCAAGTCCGTCACCGTGGAGCAAGCGCTTTTCAGCTACATCGTTCAGATCGTGCGCCGCACGCGGGACTGGCCGTCGTTGTCGCTCGGTGCGAGTCCGCGTGCCGCGGTGAGTTTGATGGCGGTGTCGAAAGCATTCGCGGCGATGGACGGGCGCGACTACGTGATTCCCGACGATGTGAAGGCGTCGGTGCGTCCAGTTTTGCGGCACCGCATCATGCTCCGGCCGGAGGCCGACCTGGAGGGCATTACTCCCGATCAGGTGCTGGAAGATGTGCTGCGCGCGGTCGAGGTTCCGAAGTGAGCGACCTCGGCCGGCTGGTTCCACCCGAGATTGAAGCGCCAACGAGATCCTTCAAGCGCTTCGGCGTGGCGTTTGGTGACCGCTTCTTTGTGCTGCTCTTTGTTGGGTTGGTCTGGCTGGGGCCGGCTTTCATCGATCTGCGTTTTGTGTATGCGCTGCTGGCGTGGGATGGCCTGGTTCTGCTGGCGTGGCTGGCCGATCTCGCGCAACTGCCGGAGCCGCGACAAATCACGGTGCGACGCTCGTGGCGTTCGCCTGCGGCTTTGTCGATTTCATCGGATGTCGACCTCACGCTTGAAAATTCCTCTCGCACCAGCATTGAAGCTTCAACTATCGATACGGTTCCCCTGCAGTTGAGAAGTGAGCCGCCCGCGCTGACGATTCGGGCGCGAGCGCACGGGGAGGGGACGGCAAGCTATCGCATCCGGCCTGCTGAACGAGGAGATGCAAAGCTGGGCGACGTTTACGTGCGCTACGAGAGCTGGTTGCGCATTGCCGAGAAGTGGGTGCGGGCCTCGCTGGAGCAGACGGTGCGGATTTATCCGAACCTCGATGAAGCCAAGCGCCATTCGATTTACTTGCTGCGCAGCCGCCAGATCGCGCTGGAGAAGCGGCACGCGCGGGTGCGCGGAATTGGCCGCGAGTTTGAGAGCCTGCGCGAGTACCAGCAGGGAGACGAATATCGCGACATCTGCTGGACTGCGGCGGCGCGGCGCGGCAAGCTGGTGACGCGCATGTACCAGATTGAACGCAGCCAGACGGTGTGGATTGTGATTGACTCGGGCCGGCTAATGCGTGCGCGCGTGCGCGGACTGAGTAAACTCGACAAGGCTGTGAACTCCGCGCTGAGTCTGGCGCAGGTGGCGTTGTACTCCGGCGACCGCGTGGGACTGATTGCATACGGGCGAGGTATTCGGCAGCAGCTTCCGGCCGCCAAGGGCAGCGCACACTTGCGGCAACTGATCGAGCAACTCGCGCTGGTTCACGAAGAGGGTGCAGAGGCGGATCACTTACAAATGGCGGGGCGACTGCTGACGACTCAGAAACGGCGCAGCCTGATTGTCTGGCTCACCGACCTGGCGGAAACTGCGATGACGCCGGAGGTCATTGAAGCTGCGTCGATGATGATGCCGCGGCATCTGGTTTTGTTCGTCGTGATTGGGCAGCCGGATCTCGGCGAACTGGCCGCGAAGAGACCGCAGAGTGAATCTGAAATGTATCAACTGGCGGCGGCGCAGGAGATGGTTCATCGGCGTGAACTCCTGCTGGCACGCTTGCGTGAACGAGGAGCGCTGGCGATGGAAGTGAGTTCCGGCGCAGTTTCTCCGGTGTTGGTGAATGCGTATCTGCAAATCAAAGAGCGGAATCAGTTGTGATATTGCGCCTGCGCCTAGCCGAATAAATGCTCCGTGCTTAGGCGGCGCTAAGAGTGCCGCTCTTCCGCGGTTGCGCTGGGTTTGCGCGCCATGCCAAAGAGATAGAGTCCGAGAAGGACCAACAGCGCTGCGGCCATGGAGAACTTCAGCGCGATGGGAAGGCCGGTCGGCGATACGAACGCTTCGATCAGGCCGGCGATGATCAGGATCGGAATTGTCCCGAGAAGGAGTTGAACGGCTTCGACTCCGGCTTGCGCCAGCGAGTCGCGCCTCGGCAAGACTCCCGGAAATAAAAGACCTTGCGCGATACGAAACCCTGCGCCCCCGGCGATGAAGATGGCCGGCAATTCCAGTACGCCGTGTGGAGCAACGAAACTCCACAACTGCACGCTCATGCCGGAGAGCCAGCAGGCCATGCCGATGACGCCGATCAGCAGGCCGTTGAAGGCCATCATATAAATCGTGCCCAGCCCCGCCGTGATGCCGAACGCGAAGGTGGTGAATCCAACGCTCATGTTGTTGGTCATGATGGCGCTCGAAGCGAGCGGCTTGATTCCCACGATGGAATGAGTCCACATTTCGTGGCGATCGATGGTTTCGACCATCTGCGGCCCGAGTAGTTTTACTTTGAAGTCAGGATTTTGGTAAGTGAGTACTGCCCCGACTAACCCACCCACGACAAAAATCAGCGTCGCCAACAGACAGTGCTTCAGGTTGCGGCGGAAAGCCGCCGGGTAGGTATCCCAAAAGAACGAAAAAATTGCCTTGGGACTCGCCCGGTGGCCAGAATAGATGGTATTGTGGGCGCGCACCAGCAACTGGTTGATGTAGCGCGCAAAGTGGACGGAGCTGCGGTCTTCGCGGATGGCGGCAAGGTCGGCGGCGGTCTGGCGATAGAGCAGGCTGAGTTCCTGCAGGTCGGACCGTGAGAGCGACTTCAGTCCGCCCTTGGCGCTCTGATTGAGCAGAGCTTCCAGCTTGCTCCAGTGCGGCTTGCGTTTCTCCAGCCAGCGAGTGGAAATCATCGTCGTTCGTGAGGCTATGGACTCGTTCGACCAACTTAAGATCGATACGCCAGAGCAGATCGCCCTGGAATTGCCATTGGCGGGAATTGGAAGCCGATTCCTCGCCATCGCCATTGATACTTTAATTCAGGCAGCCCTGTATTTCATAACGGCGATTATTTTCGTGATCGCGCTGCCACGCGGGCTCTCGGTTTTCACTTTTCTTCCCCGGCTGATCGGCCCGGCGATGGCCATTTTTATTGGGTTCGCGATCTACTGGGGATATTTCGCAATCTTTGAAACTTTCTGGAAGGGGCAAACGCCGGGCAAACGATTTACCGGCATTCGGGTCATTAAAGAATCGGGCAGGCCCATCAATGCATTCGAGGCCGTTGGCCGAAACATGATGCGTGCGGTCGACGGGCTGCCCCTAATCTACGGTGTGGGTCTGGTGTGTATGATGTGCAACCGGCAGAGCCGCAGGCTGGGCGATTTTGTTGCCGGAACGGTGGTGGTGCATGAGAAGGCGACGGAGGAAGTGCGGCCGTCGTGGAATACGGCTACGGAATTCAGTTCGACGGCCCCCGGACCTGCGCACGCAACCGCGGATGAACTTGTGCTGATCGAGACGTATTTGAGCCGGCGGTTTGAACTTGATCCGGAAGTACGTCTGCGAACCGCAATTCAGATTGCGGACCGGATCAAAGCCAAGACTGGACTCGAGTCGCAGCCCCGCCAACATGTCGACGATTTTCTCGAGGAAGCCGCTCGCAAGATCCGGGACAGTGGAGGCTTCCGCTAACTGACATACTCGTGGAAGTGTGTCCGTCTTAGGGAATCGGTACAACTTGCCTCGCGAGATTCCATCCTCGCAGGGCCAATTGCGCAGGCCCATTCGCCGAGGTGGCCGGATACTCGATTTCGATCTCCCGGCTTTCGCCTGGGAGCAACGACACATAGTTGTCGGAGTAATAAGCGGGAAGAATTCTGGAAGCGTCGGCCGCATTCAGCACGGTCAGCTTGTTGGCCAGCGATAATGTCGGTCCAGTGTTTCGAAGTTCCAGGCGCACGCGGACGCTCTCGCCTGCACGGGTGGATTTGGCGACCACCGAAAGTGAAGCCGGAGGCAGACGATTCAGCTGGCGATACGAAGCGTAGTCCGCGCCCAGCCAGTAAAGATTCCTGGACACGACTTCGCCCGACGGATTCCGCAGTTCAAGATTCACGATCACGATCCCTTGCGACGATAGTAACGGCGCCAGTTCCAGCTTGAAGCCGTCGGTGAGGGCATCAGCGGCTGCGTTCCTTTTTTCTTCGCGATGCAACAGCAACTTACTTTCGAGTGAATACACGTTCGCACTAAGTATCAGGGCCGGTTGCGGATCGTTCGTCGTATTGACCACCGCAACGTTGTAGTTCGACAGATCGAGTTGGACGTGGAGAGGTTCGCAGGCTTTCTTGACGGCGTAGAAAGACGACTGGGTGTCGTAATCTGCGTTCAGGATTTGCCACGTGTTGCTGGGCCATGCGGGCTGGGTCATCCACAAGAGGCGGCCGCTGTTCGGGGCCCAGAGATGCGCGTTCATGCCTTCGAAGATCGCGCGGTGGTCGACGTAGTCGAGCATCTGCGCTTTGCGTTCGAAGTCTTCCAGACTCACGGGCGCGCCAAATTCTGCCTGCATTTGCGCCATGAACGGGGCCATGTCGCCGTTTCCGCTTTGATGCCAGTCGTGGTAGGCCCAGGCGTCGCTGACCGGCCACTGATCTTCTTTCGGTATCCACGCGCGGAAAGATTCCAGGGTCGAAAACGACGGAGTTCCAGTCTCGACGGAAAAGCCGTGATTCAGCGAGGTGTAGTAGAGCACCGGGTCCATATATTTATAGGGGCCGCTGTTTTGGAGATTGACCTGGTTCGAACTCGGAAAATAATAGCGAGTGCCGTCGAGGGAACGAATCAGCTCGACGAGACCCTCGTTGATAATGGGCTGAGGAACGCCTTCGTTGCGGCCGCACCACACAACGATCGACGGATGATTGCGAAAGCGCAGAATGGTGTCGCGCGCATTCTCCAGGAACAGAGCCGGGTCCTCGGCTTCGACGTTGTAGTTCTGCGTGGATTCCCAGAAATCATTCCACACCATCAGCCCGTATTCGTCGGCGAGATCGTAAAAAGTTTGCTCGGTGTTTTGGCCGACCCAGTTGCGAATGATGTTTAAGTTGGCGTCACGGTGGAGACGGAAATAAGGTTCGAGGTGCTCGCGGGAAACGCGCTTGCGCGAATCGTCCATGCCCCAGTTGCCGCCTCGCGCCGCAATGCGCACGCCGTTGATTCGGATCACTAGGTACGGGGAAGTCTTAGTATCGTCGAGCATTTTTATAGACGGTGACCGCTCACCGCCGGGGGCTAACGACGCCACCCAGGACTTCCATCCGTCTCCCCATTCGGGAGGAAAGGTCGATGGAAATGGATCGGCGGCTGGAATTTCGCGCATGCCTTCGTGGCGAACGTCGACTACTGGCTCCGCTTTCAGCCTAGCCGTCGTCGGAGAATATTCCAGCCGGCGCAGGTGGCCCGTGCTGTCGAGCAGGCTCAGTTCGTAGGTGACCTCACGAATTCCGAAGCGTAATTCTTTTGCATCGGACTCCGACGTTCCCTCGGAAAAGCTTAGGTGCAAGGTATAAAGTTCCGGCTTGCCGTAGCCATTCGGCCACCACAGCCGTGGATGCTGTACCGAGAGCTGAGCAAATTCAGATGGCTGCAATGTGATGGAAGTCTTGCCCGGAGCCAGAGTGATCTGTTTGGTGACAACGATCTCACCGAAGGAAGCCTTCAAGGTTCCGTTTGCGGCCGAACTGGAAAGATTCTCGAGCGGCACGGTTATCTCGACATCGGCGCGGCTGGTATCGGGCAGCGGGAGAGTAGTCACGACCTGCGCATCCCCAATTTTCACGTTGCTGGTTGCGGTCAGCGTGACTGGTTGCCAGATGCCGGTGTCACGGTCGCGAACCGCCGGAATCCAGTCCCAGCCTTCCGTGGCTACGAAAGTCGGGCCATCGAGGCACATGATCCCGCCGTTTTCTCCGGGGCCACCCTTGATCGATTGTTCCTGAGGAATGCCCGGATGAGGAGGCGGCGAGACGCGCACGGCGAGAACGTTCGCGTGATCGGACTTCACGACATTGCTCACGTCGAAGACGCCTCTGATGAATGCTCCTTTGATCGAGCCGAGAGGCTGGCCGTTGAGCCACACGGCTGCCCGGTAGTTGATGCCGTCGAAGGTCAAAGCTAGGCGGCGTCCGTGCGCGGCTTTCGGAGTGTGGAACTCGACGCGATACCAATAGTCCTGCTTGTTCAGGCTCTCGGGGATGTCGAGATTGTTCAGACCGTAATCGGGATCGGGATATATGCCACGATCGACCATGGTGGTGAGCGCAGTTCCGGGAACGGTTGCGATCATCCAGTCTCGAGCGTTGAAGCCGGGCTGCGAGATCGCCGGACCGTCAGCAATTGTTTTTGGCGCGGGGATCATTTGCCATCCTCCGGCCAGTGTCCACTGGGTTTCGCCGTTGGGTTGGAGAGTCTCCTGTGTGGTCACCCGCCTCGCGACAGGAATTGAAAATGGCGCATTACTGCGCGGCATCGTGGCCGGATCCTGTGGCGCTCGATACCCGGCCTGACCGCGAGTTTGCACGGGCCACGGTTTCGAACCTTCTTCGAATGCGATGGTTGAAAAGTCCGCAGGCTTTTGGAAGAGCCGTTTGATATCGTCGGCGCTTAATGCGTTTCGTACCAGAGTCAGGGAGGCGATCGCTCCGCCGAAGTGCTGTAAGTTCTGAGTGGACGCGGAAGGAGGAGCCATCTCGAGAACCGGGCTCACGCTTCCCAATTCCAGTTTTCCGTTGGCAACTTGAACGCCGTCGCCGTAGAGCCGAAACTCTTCGCCATCAAAAGTCGCCGCGATAAAATGCCACTTCCCCGGATTGAGCGCAGCGGTGCCGGAGAGAATGCTGTCCTTGCCCATCCACAGAATCACGTGCTCGTCATCGAGCGCGAGATACCGGGAAAATTCGTCCGCGGGATCGCCGAAGCCGGCAATCAGCCTGACCGATTTCGTTGGCTCCTCGGATTTCACCCAGGCGTAGAGCGACCAGGGCGAATCGGCGCGAAGGACTGAGTCGGTTTTCACGATTGGCTTCTTCAGGCCATCGCCATCCGGCAAAAACGTCGCATTGAACGGACCATAGGAGGGAGGCTCGTTAGTGGGCTGAACCTGCGATTGGGCGCCAACGGTACCTGCGATCTCAAGAAACGAGATCATGGCAACTGAAATCAGGAATCGAACAGCAGGAAACGAAGTCTTCATAAAAGCTCCGTGTGGTGCTCGATACATCGCCGATGGTGAAGGTGAATCGTAGCAGGACTGGATGAGGTGTTCCAGGCAAGGATGCAAAAGTCGAATGGAGGGCATCCAAAAAATCGCTAGTTCAGGTGTCTAAAATTATTGACCGGTCGGATCGCCTGACGTATTCTCGGTTGGAGTATGTTGTCACATCGCCATCACCGCCATCATCATCACGCGCATAGCGCGACGGCGGCGATGTGTACCTGAGATTGCAGATTTGATTTAACCAGCACTTTTCAGGAGTTCAGCCCGCTGAAGCGAAAACGCTCAGCGGGCTTTTTGTTTCTCCGAGAAAGGAAGTGACGGTATGAGTACGGAACTTGACTTCGACAAACTAAGCGGCCTGCTTCCCGCCGTGGTGCAAGACTCGGCCAATGGGGAAGTCCTGATGGTCGGCTTTATGAATCGTGAGGCGCTCGAACGAACCTTGCAGGAAGGGTATGTGACATTCTTCAGCCGCACGCGCCAGCAACTCTGGATGAAGGGTGAGACCTCGGGAAACCGGCTGAAAGTGGTTGTGGCCTCTACCGACTGCGACCGCGATAGTCTGCTGCTCCGGGTTGAGGTCGAGGGAGCGGGACTGGTCTGCCATCGCGGTACGCGCTCGTGCTTCACCGAGCCAGTTCAGTTGCAAGGATTGGAAACCGAAGCAGCACTGCCGAAGGAGGCGCGATGAAGCTACACATCGGCATTCCGAAAGGTAGCCTCGAGGAGGCGACTTTGCAGCTATTTGCGCGCGCCGGCCTGCCCACACGTACGACCGGGCGGTCGTATTTTGCCAGCACCGCCGACCCCGAAATCGATTGCATGCTGATTCGCGCGCAGGAGATGGCTCGGTATGTGGAGCACGGTGCGATCGATGCGGGCCTGACCGGGCTTGACTGGGTGATCGAAAGCGGACTGGGCGTCGTCACCGTGAGTGACTTGATTTACGCCAAGCGCAGCCGCGGCAAAGTGCGTTGGGTGCTGGCGGTGCCGGAAGATTCTGCGGTCCAGCGGGCGGAGGATCTGTCGGGAAAAATTGTCGCCACTGAATTGGTGAAGGTGACGCGCGACTACTTCACCAAGAAAGATGTCGAGGTGCGGGTGGAATTTTCGTGGGGCGCTACGGAGGTCAAGCCGCCCATGCTGGCCGATGCGATTGTCGAAGTGACGGAGACGGGAAGTTCGCTTAAAGCTAATCGCCTGCGCATTCTGGAGACGGTGCTGGAATCGAACACCCAGTTGATCGCCAACAAGTCTTCGTATGCCGATCGCGATAAGCGACGAAAAATCGACAACCTGGCCTTGATGCTGCAAGGAGCCATGGAAGCGCAGGAGCGGGTTGGACTTATGCTCAATGTCCGGAAGGAAGACCTGGCCGCGGTGCTCGGGGTGTTGCCCGCGTTGCAGAAACCGACGATTTCTCACCTGAGCGACCAAGATTGGCTGGCCGTGAATACTGTGATCGACGAGGCGGCTGCGTGGGATGTTATTCCGCGTCTCAAGGAAGCGCGGGCGCAAGGGATTGTTGAGTATCCACTGAACAAGGTGGTGCTCTAATGCGGATCGTTTCTGGCCGCGCAGCGGAGGCGATGGTGAAACGCCTTGCCATCCGGGGCGAGCGCTCGACGCGGTTAGAACCGCTGGTGCAGCGCATTGTGAATGACGTTCGCAGGGGCGGCGACAGATCGCTTCGCCGCTATGCGGAGCGCTGGGATGGGCTGGGGGCGAAGCAGGCCCTGCGAGTGCCTGAGGAAGAAATGGTGGCGGCCTGGGAAACTCTTGCTCCTGAATTACGCAAGTCTTTGCGTCAGGCTGCGCACAACATCCGGTGTTTTTGCGAGTGGCAGAAACCTGCGGACTGGATGCGAACTCGTGGCGGAATCTCGCTCGGACAAATTGTTCGGCCCGTGGAGTCGGTGGGCTGTTATGTGCCGAGCGGGCGCTACCCGCTGGTTTCGACGGTTCTCATGACGGTGATTCCGGCGCAAGTTGCGGGAGTGAGGAATATTCGTATGGTCTCGCCCAAGCCATCGGCGGAAGTATTGGCCGCGGCGGCGATGCTGGGGGTGCGTGAGTTCTACCGCGTGGGAGGGGCTCAGGCCATTGCGGCGTTGGCCTACGGCACCGATACCATTCCTCGAGTGGATAAGATTGTCGGGCCTGGGAACGCTTATGTAACGGCGGCGAAGAAGCTGGTAGCGTTCGACTGCGCGATCGATTTTCTCGCCGGGCCGACGGAGGCCGTCATTCTATGCGATTCGCTGAGTGGCTCGCGGGGCGATTCGTGTGCGCCTGAATTCATTGCTGCCGACCTGGTGGCGCAGGCCGAGCATGATCCGGAAACGCTGGCTCTGTTGATTACAACGTCTGGCGAGTTGGCACAAACGGTGAAAACGCTTGCGACGCGCCTCGCGAAAGATAACCCGATCGCATGCGAGTCCTTGCGCGCGCGAGGCGCCGCGCTGGTGGCGGCATCTCGTGAGCAAGCGCGGGACTGGGCCAATCGACTGGCGCCTGAGCACATTACCATCGGCGAGGAAGATTTGCCATTCATTCAGAATGCGGGCTCGATTTTCATTGGAAACTATTCCGCGCAGGCTGCCGGTGATTACGCCTCCGGGCCCAATCACGTGTTGCCGACTTCGGGGCAAGCTCGATTTCGAGGAGGTCTCAGCGTGATGGATTTCGTGAAAGTCATTACGGTGCAGCAGATCTCGGCAGGAGGATTGAGGGAGATTGCGCCAGCGATCGAATGTCTCGCCGAAGCAGAGGGATTGGCCGCGCATGCGCAGTCGGTCCGGGTGAGGAGCGAACATGCTTAGTCCTCGCGAAGCGGTGCGCACACTGGCGTCCTACCACCCTCCGCTGGCGGGCCGGCACGGATTGCGCCTGGATTTCAACGAGAACACGGGCGGTTGCTCGCCACGAGTCCTCGAACGGTTGCGGCAGCTGGACCCGGAGCAACTCGCAAGCTACCCCGAGCGCGAGCCGGTCGAAGCGAAAGTGGCTGATGTGCTGGGTGTTGCCGCGTCGGAACTGTTGCTAACTAACGGCGTGGATGAAGCGATCCACTTGCTCTGTGAAACCTATCTCGAGCCGGGCGATGAAGCGTTGATCGTTGTGCCAACCTATTCGATGTATCGCATTTACATGATGTCCGCGGGTGCGCAGCTGATCAGCGTTGCGGCGGGCGAGAATTTTGCATTTCCTGTCGACGAAGTGTGCAGGCGAATTTCGCCGCGTACGCGATTGATTGCCATTGCGAACCCGAACAATCCCACGGGATCAGTTGCACCGCAGGAAGATCTGCGGCGAATCGCCGGCTCGGCGCCGAATGCTGCGGTGCTTGTGGATGAAGCCTACTTCGAGTTCTATGGCCAGACCATGCTGCGGGCGCGAGAGCAATTTCCGAACTTGTTCGTCGCACGCACTTTTTCAAAGGCATACGGGCTGGCGGGTTTGCGCATTGGACTCCTGATTGGCGAATCGGATCAAATGCGCGCGGTGCGGCGCGTTAGTTCGCCTTACAACGTGAACGCCGCTGCACTGGCTTGCCTGCCCGAAGCACTCGGCGATCAAGAGTACATCCAGCAATATGTGAAGGGAGTTCGCGAGTCCCGTGGGCGGCTGGAGCGAGTTCTCGCGGCCAGCCGAATTCAATTCTGGCCGAGCGAGGCGAATTTTGTGCTGGCGCGCGTGGGTGCGTCGTCATCGTTTGTCGAACACATGCGGCGGCGCGGAATTCTGGTGCGTGACCGGTCGAGCGATCACAGTTGCGAGGAATGTGTGCGGATCACACTCGGCCCACGGGCGCATACCGATCGATTGCTCACTGCGCTGCAGGAAGCGATCGAGGAGCTTGGCATTGCGCAAGGAGTGTCACCCCGATGAGAAAGGGAACTATCAAACGCGCGAGCAAAGAGACGCAGATCCAACTTTCGCTCACCATTGAAGGGCGCGGCCGCTACCAGGTATCGACTGGCATTCGATTCTTCGATCACATGCTGGAACTGTTCGCGCATCACGGAGGCTTCGATCTGAAGCTGAAAGCCTGCGGCGATCTCGACGTCGACCAGCATCACACGGTGGAAGATGTGGGGATCGTCCTCGGGCAGGCGTTTGATAAGGCGCTCGGGAGCAAGCGCGGCATTCTGCGCGCCGGATACTTTTTGATGCCGATGGACGAGACCATGGGAATGGCGGCGGTCGATTTCTGCGGGCGCACCGCTGCGGTGGTGGATACCAAGGTGCGTACGCGACTGGTCGGCGATCTGCAATCCGAACTGGTTCACGACTTCTTCGAGGGGTTTGCGCGAGGCGCACGAGCTAATGTGCATGTGCGGGTGCTTTACGGGCGATCGAGCCACCACAAGATTGAAGCGCTGTTCAAGGCCTTTGCCCGGGCGTTGCGCGCGGCTTGCTGGCGCGACCGTCGCATGGCTCGCCTGCTGCCCAGCACCAAGGGAGTGCTGTGATGATCGCAATCGTGGATTACGGCGCCGGCAATCTGGTCTCGGTGAAAAAGGCGCTGGACTGGTTGGGGCAGGAATGTTCTATAACCTCCACTCCGGCGGATGTCGCGAAGGCATCGAAAATCGTATTGCCGGGCGTGGGCCACTTTGCCACGACGGCGGCGCTGGCGCACTCAGGTTTAAAAAAGGCGATTGCGGATGCCATTGAAGGCGGAACGCCGTTCCTGGGCATATGCGTTGGCATGCAGTGGATGTTTGAGCGCAGTCAGGAATCGCCGGAGACCAGCGGGCTGGGCTTGTTGCGTGGCGAATGCGAGCGCTTTCCGGCGAGTGTGAAGTCGCCCCACGTTGGATGGAACCAGCTTGAGGTTAACTCTTCCTCGCGGCTGTTGCGTGGCGTGCCGTCGGCTTCGTTCGTTTATTTCACACATTCGTTTCGTGCGCCGGTTACGGAGACGACGGTCGCCTGCTGCGAGTATGGTCGCCGATTTTCAGCGGCAGTGGAACGGGAGCATGTTTTCGGCGTCCAGTTTCATCCTGAGAAATCAGGAGCGGTTGGTTTGAAGATGCTGAGCAATTTCTGCGAGATATGATGTTCGCGATCTGACATGTTGACAAAACGCATCATCGCTTGTCTCGACGTGGACGGCGGCCGTGTGGTCAAAGGCGCGCAGTTTGAAAATCTCCGAGACGCCGGCGATCCAGCCGAGCTGGCGAAGGCCCACAGCGAGTCGGGCGCAGACGAGATTGTTCTGCTCGATATTTCGGCGGCTCATGAGCGGCGAGCAACGCTGCTTGAGACTGTGCGTCGCGCCGCCCGCCAGTTGTTTATTCCGTTCACAGTGGGCGGCGGCATTCGAACTTTGGAGGATGCGGCTGCCGTGTTTTCGGCGGGCGCGGATAAGATCAGCATCAACTCTGCGGCGTTGGCTGACCCGACGGTGATCACGCGAATCGCAGAGCGCTTCGGCTCCCAGGCCGTGGTCGTGGCGATTGACGCCAAGCGTTCGGGGCGAGGCCCTCATTGGGAGGCGTTCACGCACGGCGGACGGGCTGCCGCCGGGCGCGACGCGATTGCGTGGGCGCGAGAGGCGGAAAAGCGTGGTGCGGGAGAAATTCTACTCACTTCGATGGATCGGGATGGCACCGGCATCGGCTTTGATTGTGAGTTGACGCGAGCGGTCGCAGACTCAGTGCGAATTCCGGTGATTGCCTCCGGTGGAGCGGGCGGCGCGCAACATTTCGTGGAAGTATTCCGCGAAGGCCACGCTGACGCGGCACTGGCTGCGTCGATTTTTCACTATGGCTTCAGCCGGCTGGCGGACCTCAAGGAGAAAATCAAGGCGCAAGAAATTCCGGTGAGGTGGCCATGCTGATCCCCTCCATCGATCTGATGGGCGGCAAGATTGTGCAACTCGTGCAAGGCAGGAAGAAGGCGCTGGAGTTCGACGACTTCGACGAGTGGGTGAGCCGCTTCTCGAAATATCCTTTGGTGCAGCTGATCGATCTGGACGCCGCAATCGGGTCGGGTAACAACGTCGCTCTAGTAAAGGAGTTTGCTCAGAAACTGCCGTGCCAGGTGGGTGGCGGTATTCGCTCGGTGGAGGCGGCGCGGGCGGCGCTGGCAGCGGGAGCGCAAAGAGTCATCATCGGGTCTGCGCTCTTCGCTGGAGATGAGCTCGACTACAACTTTGCAGAACGAGCGGCGGACGCTCTCGATGCCAGGCGGCTTGTCTTTGCGCTCGATGCGATCGGTGGTCGAGTCGTCACTCACGGGTGGCGAAAGCAGACTTCAGTCAGCCCGCTCCAGACGATGCAAGCGCTGGAACGGTGGTGCGACGCATTTCTCTATACGCACGTGGAGACTGAAGGCCTGCTCCAAGGATTTCCGTTGGATGTGATCCGTCCGCTACGCGAGGCCACGGCGAAGCAGCTCATTGCGGCGGGAGGTATACGCGCGCAAAACGAAATCGACGGCTTGCACGCCCTCGGCGTGGATGCCGTGGTTGGAATGGCGATCTACCAGGGGCTTCTTCCTGCGTAACATTCACGCGAAAAGCCAATAGCTCAGAACTTCAGCCCGACTGCGCTGCTCAAGAACGCCGCGACAGGCGACATGGTGCGGCAGGCGCTGACGAATGTCGACATGAAGTTGGGGCTGCAGATTTGTTTGTCGGTGAAGTTGACGGCTGTGCCGAGGCTGCGAAGCTTGAGGTCCTCTACAAATTCGTGATCGGCAGGGAAGCCGCGCGGCGGGCGCTTGAGTTTGCCGGCATCGTCCCAGTTGAGAAGCTTGCGGATCGGGCGCCAGTCCTTCGGACGCGACACCATAGCATTGCGCACCTTGAGCAGCGTCGGCGGCTCGGGATGCCACAGGCCCGATGCGGCGAAACATCCACCGGGCTCGAGGTGGAGATAATAGCCGGGAGAATGAACGTCTTTGCCGCGGTGAGAAAATCGCATGGCGACGTGCGTTTTGTAAGGGCGTTTGTCAGGGGAGAATCGCGTGTCGCGGTAAATGCGAAACATGGACCCGCGCGACGGGCGTGGATCAGCAACCAGATGCGGCGCGAGTTCAGACAGCGGTACTGCGAAATTCGTAATGAAACGTAGGACAGGCCGGCGAACGCTGGTCTCCCATTCTTCTTTGTGCGCGAGGAACCAGTCACGATTGTTGTTGCGTTTGAGTCGAGTGAGAAAACGGAAAAGATCAGTACTGAAATAAACGGGCATTGAAGATAAGGTAAAAAGGAACGAAGAAAAAGTAAAGTGCGGGACCAGAAGCGGCCGACATTGACGTCGACCACGGCCGCATGTTTCGATGAGAAGTGCCGAGCCGCAAACTTGTTCTTCCGGTCGACGACCTTCTACCGGAGATTCTTGATTCCTTAAAACTGCACCCGAACCTGGTGATCGTAGCCGCCCCTGGGGCGGGGAAGACTACGCGTGTGCCGCCGGCACTACTAGGGACGTTCAGCGGAGAGGTGATCGTACTCGAACCGCGCCGGATTGCCGCGCGACTGGCGGCGCGTAGAGTTGCCTGGGAACTCGGCGAAGAGGTCGGCGAGACGGTCGGATACCAGATCCGGTTCGAAGAAGCGATTGGCCCGCGCACGCGGCTGCGATTCGTAACCGAGGGCGTGCTCACCCGGCGCCTGCTTTCTGATCCTGGACTAAAGGGCGTAGGGGCCGTGGTGCTTGACGAGTTCCACGAGCGCCACCTGGAAAGCGATCTCGCGCTGGCGCTGTTGAAGCGACTACAGCAGACTCGGCCCGATTTGCGAATTATCGTCATGTCGGCGACCCTTGATGCCGATCCGGTGGCGAAATACTTGGATGGTTGTCCAGTCGTACGTTCTGGCGGAAGGCTGTTCGACCTCTCGATCAAATATTTGCCATACTCGCCCGAGCCGCTGGAATCACAGGTGCGAAATGCGCTCGTGTTGCTCATTGATACGGGACACTCCGGCGACACTTTGGCGTTTCTGCCGGGAGCTGTGGAAATCCGTCGCGCGATGCGCGCGTGCGATGCCGTCGCGCGCCGGGCTGGCCTGCTGGTGCTTCCGCTGTATGGTAGTTTGCCGGCGAGCGAGCAGGACCGGGCGCTCTTGCCCGCGTTACAGCGAAAGCTGATTCTTGCTACGAATGTGGCAGAAAGTTCGGTGACGGTCGAGGGAGTGACTGCTGTAATCGACAGCGGCCTGGCACGCTTCGCCACATATTCTCCGTGGAGCGGATTGCCCGCGCTTCATGTCGGACGAGTGAGCAAGGCTTCGGCGAAGCAAAGAGCGGGGCGAGCCGGGCGCACCGGCCCAGGCCGGGTATTACGCCTATATACAGAAGAGGATTACTCGCGCCGTCCAGAGCAGGACTCTCCCGAAATTCTCCGCAGCGATCTCTCTCAGCTTTGCCTCACGTTGCGAGCGATGGGGATCGGGCAGATTAACGATGTCTCATGGCTGGACGCTCCTGCCGCAGCCGCAGTTGAACAGGCCGAAGCGCTGCTGGACCGGTTGGGTGCCCGAGGAGATATGGCCCAGCGGTTGGCGCGGTACCCGTTGCCTCCGCGGCTGTCGCGAATTCTCGTCGAGGCTGTGGAGCGCGGCGTGGGTGAGGACGGCTGCTTAGCGGCGGCTCTGCTGGGGTCGGGCGTGCATGTCGAAAAAAATGATCTGCTCGCCGCGATGGACTTGGAGCAGGACCACCGCGTGCGACAGCACGTTGCCCAGCTTCGCAGGATCGCACGGATTGGGGGACAGAAGAAGCATGACGATGACTCTCTGCTCATGTCTGTTCTTACGGGATTTCCGGATCGCGTCGCGCGCCTGAGATCGGGGAATCAAGTGCTTCTGTCGACGGGCGCGTCGGCGGAGTTCGCGGCGGCGCCTCCGTCGTACGAGTTCATGGTTGCGGTTGATGCCGAGGACCGCAAAGAGAAACCGCTGCCGCTGATTCGAATGACGGCGCGCATCGAACCGGAGTGGCTGATTGACTTGTTTCCAGACCACGTGAAGGAGCAATCGAGCGTGGTGTGGAATCGCGTGGCAGAGCGCGTGGATGCGGTGAGTGCGCTGCGATACGGCGAATTGGTGATTCAAGAGTCACGTGGGGCCGTGCCGGACGCGCAAGCCGCAGCCGAAATGCTTGCGCAGAAAGCGCTGGAGGCTGGCGTCGAACGTTTTGTCGACGTGGACGCTCTGAATGAATTCATAGGGCGCGCCGAATTTGCAGGCTTCAACGCGCCGGATGTTTCGCAGGCAGTGCGTGGACTTTGTAGAGGCTTGCGGAGCTTTGCAGAGTTGAAAAAAGCCGCGACGGATTTTGTACCGATCCTTGAACAGCAGATGGAGGGCGGTCGAAGGTTGCGTGAGATCGCACCAACGAGCGTACGCTTGCAGAGTGGCCGACAGACCAAAGTTCATTATGAGCGCGGAAAACCGCCATGGATTGCGTCGCGCTTGCAGGACTTTTTCGGGATGCGCGAGACGCCACGAATCGGGCCGAAGCGAACGCCGGTGGTGGTTCATCTGCTGGCCCCGAATCAGCGGCCCGTGCAGACGACGACGGATCTTGCGGGATTCTGGGAGCGCCTGTATCCAGAGGTACGCCGCGAATTGATGCGACGCTATCCGAAGCATTCATGGCCGGAGCGGCCGTAGAATTCTATTCTTCGAGCTTGAAGACTCGCTCCATCAGCAGCCATTTTTCGCCCGGCTTTGTTCCGGGCAAGGATTGCTGATATGTCCACATCAGCTTCTCCCACTCCTGGACCTTTGCGTTGAGTTGGTCAGCATGATTCTTGGCGCCGAATGAGAAAGATTCATTCACTTCCATGATCATGAACATGCGCGTCCCGAGCAGATAGATTTCCATGTCGACGATGCCGGAGTCTTTAATGCTGCGAGTAATCTCGGGCCAGATCTTCTCGTGATAGCGTTTGTATTCGGCGATCAAGGCGGGGTCGTCTTTCAAGTCGAGAGTCAGGCAATAGCGGCGGTTCATTCGACCTCGGTGGCGGGAACGGCCAAGGCAGTGACCGCGTTCGCACCTGCTGTCGGCCGGTATCCCCACATTGCGAAATAGAACACATAAGCGTGACACACCAGCGGAACTACAAACGCGCGCTGAATATTCCAGGCGTCGGAAATCCGGCCCATGATCCAGGGGAAGACCGCGCCTCCGATGATCGCCATCACCAGCAGTGACGATCCCAACTTGGTATAGGGTCCCAGGCCCTTCAGGCTCAAGGCGAAGATCGTGGGAAACATGATGGAATGGAAAAAGCCAACCAGAACGATCGCCCAGACCGGCGCGACCCCCGATGCGAACAGGACGACCAGAAGGCAAACGAGCGATCCGCCGGCGAATAAACTGAGCAGACGCGGCGCTGCGACTTTTTGCATAATCGCGGAACCGGCGAAACGCCCGATCATGAAGCCGGCCAGATGGGCCTGCAAATAATGAGCTGCCGCTTTTTCATGAGTGCCGGGAAGGGTGAACTCGGCGAAGCGGATGATGAAGCTTCCTACGCCGACCTGTGCTCCAACGTAAAAAATTTGCGCTACCACTCCCTTGATTAGATGCGGAAAACGGAAGACGCCGCTGAGTTTCGCGTCCGCAGTCTGCAATCCGTCGTTGCTGGTCTCGCGAATCTCAGGCAGCTTCGTGAGGAAGATGAGCAACGCCACGAACAGAAAAACGGCGGTGATCACCATATACGGGATCTTCACCATGTTGGCCTCGGATACCTGATAGGCCAACAACTGCGAAGGACTCATAGCCGCGAGTTCCGCCGGAGTGTGCTCGATGCCGGAGAGGATGAATCGCGAGCCGAGAAGGGCAATCAACACCGCGCCTGCGGCATTGAAAGATTGCGCCAGATTCAGCCTTCGCTCGGAGCTCTCCGCCGGACCAAGGGTTGTGACGTAGGGATTGGCGGCGACTTCCAGAACCGACTGCCCACAGGCCATCACGAAGAGCGCGAAGAGAAAAAATCCATAGACTCGCACGGAGGCCGCGGGAATAAATAAAATTGTTCCTGTAGCGCAGACCAGCAGTCCAATTAGAATTCCTCGTTTATATCCGACCCGTTGCATCAGCCATCCTGCCGGTAGAGCCGCCAGGCAATAACCACCGAAGAATGCGACCTGGATGAGTGACGATCCCGAGTCAGTGAGGGCGAACGCTTTCTTGAAATGCTGGATCAGCACGTCATTCAAGTTGACGCCGATGGCCCAAAGAAAAAACAAACTGGTCACGAGGATCAGTGGCCCGACATAGCGTCTCTCTGTGATGGGTGCGGATGCGGTCATTCGGAGGTCCTCATGTCAGCGAGCGATCCAGGTGAGTATAGCCACCGTCGACGAACAAATGCTGGCCCGTAGTGTGACTGGACTTGGAGGAGATCAGGAAAATTACTGTCGAAGCAATCTCCTCCGGCGTGGTCATGCGCTGCTCGAAGGGAATCTTGGTGAGGATCATCTTCAGTTTCTCTTCGGGATTGGGAAACGTGTCGAGCCAACTGCGATAGAGCGGTGTCATCACTTCGGCCGGAATGACAGTATTCACTCGAATGCTATGCGGCAGGAGTTCCGCGGCCCATTCGCGGGTCAACGCCATGACTGCGCCTTTCGAAGACGCATACCCGGAGGTGCTGCCCTGGCCGGTGACTGCAGTCTTGGAGCCGATGTTGACGATTGCACCGCGCGAGCGTTTCAAGTGTGGCAGCGCATAGTGAGCCATGCTGTAGTAGTGCACGAGATTGCGGTTGAGCGACGCCACATATTCGTCGACACTGCCGGATTCCAGGCCAACCTTATCGTTACGGCCGGCGTTGTTTACCAAAGCATCGATCCGGCCGAACTTCTGCACAGTCTGTTCGACGGCGTGCGCACAGTTTTCAGGAGCTGCGAGATCGACGGCGATGAGTCCACAGATAGCGCCTGTGGCTTGCATTTTCTTGTGGAGTTCGTTACCGGCCTCGGCATCGCGATCGACGATCACCGGAATCGCACCTTCGGCGACACACACGTGGACAATGGCCGCGCCGATTCCTTTAGCCCCGCCGGTCACCACGACGACTTTGTCTTTTAGTTGCAGGTCCATGCGCTAGCCTCGCAGGTTGAAAAAGCCACCATCGAGCGGATAATCGACGCCCGTAATGAACGAGGCTTCGTCGGAGCAGAGGAACAAGGCCAGAGACGCGACTTCCGCGGGTTCCGCCATTCGTCCAATCGGTTGCGCTTTTGCCAGCTTCTCGAACATTTCTTTCTCGCGTCCCGGATACGTGTTGTGCAAATAGTCATCGACGAACGGAGTGTGAACGCGTGCCGGCGAAATGCAGTTACATCGGATGTTGTGGGCGAGATAGTCTCTCGCGACGGAATAGGTCATGGCGAGGACCGCGCCTTTGCTCATTGAGTAGGCAAAGCGATCGGCGAGTCCAGCAGATCCGGCAATCGAAGCCATGTTCAGAATTACGCCGCCGCCGGAACTCTTCATGTGCCCAACCACGGCGCGCATGCAGTTGTAAAAGCCCTTGATGTTTACTCGAACCACGCGATCGAAGTCTTCCGGGGTCGTGGTCTCGACCGTACCAATATGCGAAATGCCCGCGTTGTTAACGAGGATATGAACGCGCTCGTTTCGGAATAGTTCATCAAATCTGGCGATCACATCTGCCTGGTTGGTCACGTCGCAGAGATGAGCGGACGCAGTGCCGCCGGCGGCGGAAATGCGCCGGCAGGTTGCGGCCGCAGCTGATTCGTTTACGTCCAGAATTCGAATCAGGGCACCCTGCGCGGCGAATTTCAAGGCGATGGCTTGTCCAATGCCGCTTCCACCGCCGGTGACCGCGGCGACCTTGCCATCAAGGCGGAAGTTCTGCGCGTTCGTCTCTTGAGCGGTCACAGCGAAACCCCGCGCTTCCAGGGGATGAAATCCTCTTGAGCCTTCTGCTCGGCTTTGGTTCGGACTTCACCGCTCGCCACTTCGATCACGAGATCGAGAACGGCCCCGCCCATCTGCTCGATGGTTTGTTCTGCGGCAACGACTGATCCAGTGTCGATGTCGATGATGTCGTGCATGCGCTGCGCTAGATCAGAATTTGTGGAAAGCTTCACGACCGGAGCGATCGGATTGCCGGTCGGCGTGCCCAGACCGGTGGTGAACAAAACGACGCTTGCTCCAGCGCCGACCTGCGCGGTCACGCACTCCACGTCGTTGCCAGGCGTGCATTGCAGATTCAAGCCCGGCTCGGTGGAGTACTCGGGATAGTCGAGCACAGCTGTCACGGGCGATGTGCCACCCTTCTTGGCCGCGCCGGCAGATTTCATCGCGTCGGTCAAAAGTCCGTCGCGCATATTGCCGGGCGACGGATTCATATCGAAGCCGGATCGCACAGCTGCCGCTCTCGCGGCATAATCGCGCATCAGTTGGATAAAACGATTGCCGACTTCTTTACTCCTCCCGCGATTGATGAGCTCTTGTTCCACTCCACAAAGCTCGGGGAATTCCGACAAGATAGTTCGGCCGCCGAGTGCAGCAAGCAAGTCAGCAGCATGTCCGATGGCCGGATTCGCGGAGATGCCGGAGAAGCCGTCCGACCCTCCACACTTCAATCCCACGCACAGGTTGGCGAGCGAAGCGGGAGTTCGCTGACACTTGTTGGCTTCGACCAGCCCTAGAAAAGTCTGCCGAATCGCCTCCGACATCATGGCGGCCTCGGAACCGCTGCGCTGCTGCTCGAGAATAAATAATGGCTTGTCGAACTTGGAATCGCGTTTGCGAATTTCGTCGCGCAGGATTCCAGTTTGGGCGTGCTGGCAGCCCAAACTCAGCACCGTCGCTCCGGCGACGTTCGGGTGGTGAATGTAGCCGGCGATCAGGCCGCAGAGATTATTGGAATCCTCGCGCGTGCCACCACATCCGCCTTCATGAAGCAAAAAACGGATGCCGTCGATGTTCTCGAACAGGCGGCTGCGCGGGGCCGGTGGCGCTTCCGTAGCCAGCGCTTGAACGCCGATCTTTTCCGTTTGCCCTTCCCGGTAGAGCTTCGCCAGGTCCGCGACTTGGCTGCGATAGAGTTGAGGCGCAGCGAAACCCAGCTCTTCTTCGAGCGCTTGTTTCAAGACTTGAATGTTCTTGTTCTCACAAAAAACCAGGGGGACGACGAGCCAGTAATTGCGTGTGCCGACTTGTCCGTCGGAGCGCCGGTAACCTTGGAAGGTCCGACTTTGCCAGCGCGAAACGTCCGGGGGCGCCCAGTGAAATTCGTCGGATTGTTCGTGGAAGGCCGCCGCCTGGTGTTGGATGTTGAGCGTTGTCAGCAGTTCTCCGGCGGCGATGGGCTTGACGGCTCTGCCCACCAAAACTCCGTACATGATGACCCTGTCGCCCGCCTCGAGATTGCGCGTGGAGAATTTGTGCTTGCCGGGAACACTCTTTGGAAGCGGGTAAACATGGCCAGCGAATTCGATGTGTTCGCCGGCTTTCAAATCGACCAGGGCGATCAATACGTTGTCGCGGGAATCGAGTTGGAGGACCGAGCGATGCGTCATGGTTTCGAGTGACCAGCGGTTCGATTCCTAGCGTTTAGTGCGGCCGCCGATTGCGCCCGGTCATTGTAAAGCATCCGTGCGGGGAAGTATCCGATGGGCTCAACGGGCGGCAAACCGCCAAAACCGCTGCGCGTTGCCGCCGAGCACGCTATCTCGAATTTCTGGTCGTTGCCTCAGCAGGAATGCCTGCAACACCTCGACCCACCGTGAGTACGATGTCGCGACCAGGCAGACCGGCCAGTCGGAGCCAATCATGAGGCGATCCGGTCCAAAGGCTTCAAAGGCGACGTCTAGGAACGGAATGATCTGCTCGGGTTGCCAATGCTGCCAATCGGCTTCGGTCACCAACCCTGAGAGTTTGCAAAACAAGTTGGAGAATTCAGCCAGCCGCCTGATCCCTCGCGCCCATGATTCGATGTCCCCACTCTTGATGGGCGGTTTCGCAAGGTGATCAAGCACAAAACGCTGTCGCGGGAAACGCTGCACAAATTCGACGGCCACGGGTAGGTGTTTCGCGTAAATCAGGATGTCGTAAGCCAGATCGAATTCTTCCAGCGCGGAAATGCCGCGCAAAAAATCCGGGTGCAACAGGAATCGATCGTCGGGCTCACTCTGCACGATGTGGCGAATGCCGACCAGCTTTGGGTTTTGAGCCAGGACCTTCAGCTGCGATCGAACGTCCGGGGAACGCAGATCGACCCAGCCAACTACGCCGAGAATCCACGGAGAACTCTCAGCCAACTCAAGAAGCCAGCGCGTTTCTTCCAGCGTCTGCCGCGCCTGCACCACAACCGATCCGTGGAAGCCGCTGCTTTCCAGTTCGAGCTTTAAATCCTTCGGCAGAAAATCACGGCGCAGCGCGGCCATCGAATCGTCGATCCAGCCATATTCGTCGGGGCTGTAGATCCAAAAATGCTGGTGCGCGTCAATGTGCATGGGCTGCACCGGTATCTTATCGCAGCCGCGGGACTAGCGTTGTCGCACTTCCAGTTGTATTGGACGCGCGATCGAGCTGACTTCAGGGTCGTAATATTCATAGACGCGCGAACGGAAGGTTCGTGCGCGGATCGGATACTTCGCGCGCAGGCGGAAATGCACTGTGACCGCGTCGCCCGCGGCGATCGAGTTGAAGTAGAGAATCGCCTGAGTTGCCGTCAGGCTGAATTTTTCCAGGCGTCCCGTCTTCTGCACGGCAGTCTTTTCGACAAAGGTTTGCAGATCTTCGCTGAGCAGGTCGAAGCCCGGAGGAATGCCGAGGTCGACCATCACCATGTTGGCCGACTTGGGCAAATTGTTTTTGACGGTCGCGGTGGCCGTGGCGATGTCATCCTGAGCGAGGTGCGTGCGATCGTAAGCGACATCGATCGAAAGGGCCTCGTTGGCCGGTTTCTGGTCCCAAGGAAGGTAGTAGCTCCCGACAACCTGGTGCGCCAGGCCACCTTTGCCCTCGAACCGGATCTCTACCGTGTTGGCGCTTTTTGGGTCGGCGCCTTTCGACCCCGCATCTTTCGAACCCATATCGTTCGAGCGAACGTTCTTGAACACAAACTGATGGAGCAGATCGTTGTTTTCCGCGGTGAGCTTAAGTTTCTCGACGGACTCGCCGTTGAGCAGAATTTCGAGAGTCCCCTGAACATCGGCTGCGCCCTTTTCGGTTGCGAGCAGCAGCGCACGCAATGCCATGATGGTCGCCTGGGTCGTACCCCATGCACCGGTTGAGTCTTTCTTGGACGCGATGTAGTTCATCGCCTTGCGGGCTGTACCAGACGCCTCGCCCCATTTCAGCAGCGCCTGCACGGCGAGTCCCGTGGTCTCAACGCTCGCGCTCTCGCCTGTCGAGTAGACGCCGGTTTCGTCGGCGCTCCACCAGGCCTGCTCATCTTTTTCAGTGCGAGCGTCGAGCAGGAGTTGCATGGCCTGGCCGGCGAAGCTGCGGTCTTTTCCGTGATCAGCCGACGAAGACGAATGATTGCCGCCGCCAAAGTCGACGGTGAAGTTGGCGATGACCGCCAGGGTGTAGGCGTCGATCTTTCCATTCAAGTGGCTTTCCACGAACTGCCGGGCCTTCTCGACCGCCGGCCCCTGGTAGCCGGTGTTCTCCAGTGACCACGCGATATAGGCCGTGATGCGCAACACGTCTGAGTTGTATCGATTCGTCGCACCCTCGTTGATGAATTGCGTGTCTGGCTTCCAGCTTCCGTCGGCCTGCTGTTGGTTGGCGAGCCACTGTTGCGTTCGGGAGATCAGTCTCGGGTCTACGTCGTAAACCTTCGACATGTCGCTGAATTCCATCAGTCCGTATGACGTGAGGATTTTGTTGGCCGGCGCTTGCCCGAACCAGGAAAAGCCGCCGCCCGAAACTTCAAACGTGAGCAGACGCTGGTAGCCGTTGGCGATATATCCTTCAGCCTTGGCGTGCACTTCCGGAGTCAGCTTTTTGGTACGCTTCATGTAGTCCAGCGCCAGCACGTTGGGATAAGTGCTGGAAGAAGTCTGCTCGAAGCAGCCACCGGGCATGCGCAGAATGCTGTCCATGCCTTCGATCACCTGGCTCAGCGGGCCGGGGTAGAGTCGGACGAAAATCTTGCTGGCATCGGGAATGGAATTCGCAGGGAAGTTGAGTTCGTGTCGAACGGAGTTTTCCAGGCGTCCATTGAAGACGAGATTCTGCTCGCGCCCATTGGGAATCACTTCGATTTCGCGTACAACGATATCGGCGCGGTCTGCTTTGCCGTTCATGCGAGCAGACAGCATCAGCTTGAATTTGCCGATGCGGCGGGCCTCGACCGTGAACTGCGATCCGCCGACGCGATCGGTGTCGACTGTGACAGACTTGTCGGCAACATCGTCGACCAGAGAAAACCAGTCATCGGGCTGCAGTTTCAGGCTGACATCTCCGCGCGCGGCCGAGTAGTTGTACACGGCGACAGGAATCGAAACCCGGTCGCCCTGAGTCAGTGTGACCGGCAGATCCAGGTCGACGAAGAAATCCTGAAAAACTTTCAGGCTCGAAGTTGCGCTGCCCAGCGCCCCGTGCGTCGTCGAGGCCAGCATTGCCATACGCCATGTGGTGATCGAGTCGGCCAGGGGAATTGTGATGCTCGCGACCCCGTTTGAGTCGGTGATGATTTCAGGATTGATGTAGAGCGCCTCGGGGAAGTAGGAGCGCACGTGCGCGGAAGGGCCGGATTCTTCTTTCTTGTCTTTGACGAGAATCGCGCTGTTTTGGGACATGATTTTCGTCGGCATCGCCATCGCCGGCACCGGGGCCATATCCGCCGCCAGTGCGTTCATCTCGTTGACCACCACGCCCCCCATAGCACCGCCAGCCACGCCGCCGGGCACGCCACCGACCGGGCCACCCATGGCCCTACGGAGCATGGCGGGATTGGCCCCCGTAACCGTGACCACCTCCGACGCCGCGCCAACCGCCAGATTGACGGACAGCACAGCGCGGTCGCGCGGTTGCACCGTGAGTTCCCGCGTAGCGATCTTGAATCCAGCCAGCGACACTTGCACTTCGTATCGGCCGGCGCTCAGGCCTGCCAGATCGAATTGCCCGGCAGCATTCGCGCTCACCGTTCGCGTCTTTCCGGTGGAAACTTCGCGCGCATTGACGTTCGCCCCCGGCACCACCGCTCCGGATGGATCGGTAACAGTTCCCACAATCTCCGCGAGGCCGTTGAAAGGACCGCGATCATGTTCGATGTTGAGGTCGATGGTTCCCGAGTTCGGGTGCCCGACGATGTTGCCGGTGCGAACCTCGATATAGGCTGCCATATCGTCCGCGCTGCCGAACCGATGGTCCACGCCCGCGCTGTGCACCATGTAGTAGGTCTTGTCCCGGTACCATTGCACACGCTCCACGCGAAGTTCGGTTCCGAAGGCGTCAATGAATTCCGGGTTGGAGGACCTCGAAATTCGCGCGAAAACCTTGGTCAGATCGCCCTTCTCCGAGTTCTCGCGATAGGCGAGGCTCAGGTCCTCCGCTAAATGTCGCACTTGCGCCAGGAACTGTGCCTGGTACCGTCCGGCAAATTCCTGGTATTTCGTCATCGGCACGGTGCGGCCGAATTCCGTTTCGAATTTATTTGTGCTCACCATTTCGGTGGCTGAAAACAGGGCCCGAGCAGCCCGGTCACGTTGTTCGACTTTCGACTGCTCGACGGGTTCGACGATCTCCGACATACCGATCGAGTGGATCTCATAACGCGGCTTCATGACCTCCTGCTCAAGGTAGAAGAAGACTTTAGCGAAGCCGGGCTGCTTCTCGGCCAGCGCGAACACAGCTTCATCCACCACTTGCAGGCCGAGAGCGGCGCTCACGCCCTCCCCGCGAGAATTCGTCACGCGAAAGCGAACCCGGGCATCGGCGCCGGGCTTATAAACTGGAGCATCCGCGACGGCATCGATCTTGAGTTCGTCTGCTGGTTGTACGAAGACCAGACGATGATCCGCGACAGGCCTCGCGTTGCGGCTGAAAAGATATGCGTTGAAGTCCACTGTTCCCGCCAACTCTGGGGTCGCGGTCAAAGACAATTCCGCCTGGCCGTTTCCGATGTCGACATCGCGCGTGAGCACGGTCTGTCCGTTTTTGACGACGTCGAGATAAGCAGTTCCCCGCCTCTTCGTGGAGAAGACTCGCAGGTCGATGCGGTCGCCAGCCTTGTAGACCGCGCGTTCGGTGCGCAAGAGAATTTGATCGTCGCCCTCGCGGGATTGCAGTTGAACCGCGCTCACCGCTCGATTTCCTTCCTGATCCCGCCCTTCGATTTCCAGGGTCAGGGCGCCGGACGCAGGGCTGATGCGGATGACGGCGACGCCGCCTTCATCAGTGGTTGCATTCTGCTCGACTTGCCCCTCTGCGTTAATTTTCAGATGAGCGCTGGCCGGAGTTCCATCAGGATAGGAAGTGAGGATGAAAACCTGGTTCTCCAGATTGGGGACGAGCGTGCCGCCTTCCGGCACGGCGGTGATGATAAGTGGTGATTCGCTGACGGTGATGGGTTCGCCGCGAGTTTCCGAATCGTCCGCGGAATCTTTCACGGTGGCCTCGATCAGCACGCGGGCCGCACCCTGGCTGAGCGGACGTCCGGCGAAGTAGGTGGGGAGCGTCAAATCGAAGTGATAGGCGCCGTCGTGATCTGTCCTGCCTTGAGTCGAGCCTACGGCAAACAGCGACACGTCCATGCTGGAGGCTTTGACAGTTACTTCACTGTCGTCCACCGGCTTGCCAAAAAAGTAGTTCGCGCGAATGGTTCCGGTCACGTGATCGCCGGGGCGATAGCCCCGCTTCGTTTTATTGTCGCTGCCTGCGAAGTCAATCGCGACTTTGAATTTCGGCAGAACGTAGCGTTCGACGTTGAGCGCAATCTCGGCCGTGTTCGTGGGCGACTCATTCTCGCCAAGCAGCGCGCGGAGGTGATAGGTGCCCAGGTTGACTTCATCGGCCAGGCCAAAATCCGCAGACGCAATGCCAAACTTGTCGGTTTGAGTCGCCTTCTTGAAGACCTTATTACCGCGGGAGTCTTCCACTTCGAAAGTCAGTTTGCGGCCGGCGGCCGCTTCGTGGTTGGCGCGATCGAGCGCCAGCGCCCGCACATGAATCATTTGTCCCGGCTGGTAGATTGGCTTTTCCGTGGTGAGGAGAATCGAAACCTTGTCGTCGAGCCGCACGGGTTGCACGAATTCCGTCGAGCCGATCGCAGTGTCGACCAGGTAGCGCAGTTGATAGTTGCCGACCGCGCCGGCGGGAAAGTGAAATTGCGCTTCGGTAGTTCCGCGCCTGTTGAGTTGCCCGCTGAAGAGCAGTTGCGGTTTCTTATCCGGGATCAGGAGTTCGATCCGCACCGCACCGCGCCCGGCAATAATCTCGTCGCGCGAATCGGTCACAATCACGCGCACGGCAGCCTCGCCGCCCGTCAGATACGATTGCTGGCCCAGAATGTGAACCACCGGCATGCGAAGGATATCGGAAATCGACTCTATGCCCTCGATCTTCGCAGTCTTGCCATCACTGTATTCGAAACGATAGCGCACGCGATGCCACACCAGTTCGTCGATCGGCAGTGGCTTCGCCAGCGCGATCCGTTCCCGCCAGCGCCCCTTACCCTGAGTCGCATCAACCGTCCTCTCCACGCTTCCCAGGACGTGGTCTTCCGGATCCAACACGTCTACGCTGAGCTTTCCCGCGCCTGCCTGGGCGGCGTCGTACGGAATGGTCAGATCCAGCGTTCCGTGCGCGTAGGTGGCGCCGGCTGCGGGTTCGCCGTTCGCCGCTTGAAAGCTTTGAACCGTGACGATGGCCGCGATCACCAATGCGACGGGAACAAAAAACAGCCAGTATCTTGACGACGTGTTGTGGCCAGAGGAACTTTCCATGGTGTCTCCGTGATTACCTTTGGTGTTACTACAGCGTTCTTGCCTTCAGCGTGAGAACGCGCCAGTTCGCCGTTCTTGCGCGGGCGCCGCGAGCTTCTCCACGCTGCACACCTCGATTTCAATAGACACCGGGAGGTTACTAATTGGGTCAAGAAAGACGGATCGCCGAGTGCGGAGCGCAAAGCGAGCGCCATCTGTAAGGTGGTGTATCATCTTGCAACGCTCCATGGTTTAGTTGGACATTGGCCGGTGAGGCGGACTCCATTTCCACGGCACTCTTCTTATGACCCTCGATAAAGAATTGCTCCAACGTCTTCCCAAGGTTTTGCTGCACGAGCACTTGGATGGCGTGCTGCGGCCGCAAACAATTATCGAATTGGCCCGAGCCGCGAAATATGCCGACCTTCCAACCGAAGTTCCCAACGACGACCCGCAGGCCCTGGCCGAGTGGTTTTTTCGCGGAGCCAATCAAGGCAGTCTGGCGAAATACTTGGAGGGTTTCAAGCACACGATCGCCGTCATGCAGACTGAGGAGGCGCTGCAACGCGTGGCTTACGAACAGGCCGAAGATCTCAGCCGCGACGGGGTTATTTATTTTGAGACTCGGTTTGCACCGGTTTTTCACACTCAACGAGGGTTGACCCACCAGCAGATCGTTTCGGCGGTGTTGAAGGGACTGGAACAGGGACGGAAGGACTTCGGAATTTCCTCTGGCCTGATCATCTGCGCGATGCGCAACATGAATACGTCCCTTGAGATGGCGGAACTGGCCGTCGATTTTCGCGCACGCGGAGTGGTCGGCTTCGATCTGGCAGGCGAAGAGGGCGGTTATCCGCCGAAGAAGCACGTGGACGCTTTTCATTACATTCAGCGCGAGAATTTCAACATCACCGTGCACGCCGGGGAAGGATACGGAAAAGAATCGATCTGGCAGGCGATTCAATATTGTGGCGCGCACCGCATTGGGCACGGGACGCGACTGATCGACGACATTGCGGTGGTTGACGGCAAAGCCGTGAATCTGGGCGATCTGGCGCAGTATGTTCTCGACAAACGCATCCCGCTCGAAATTTGCCTGCTCAGCAACGTGCACACCGGCGCTACTCCGAGCTTGGCCGAGCACCCCTTCAAAATTCTTTATCAAGAGAAGTTTCGTGTCACTCTGAACACAGACAACCGTCTGATGAGTCGCACCTCGATGACCCAGGAATTTGAAGCAGCCGCGGAGACGTTTGGGTTATCTCTGAATGATTTTGAGAGGATTACGATCAATGCCATGAAGAGCGCCTTCTTGCCATACAAAGAGCGCTGCGATTTTATCTATTCCACAATCAAGCCAGGTTACGCCAAGATTCGCGAGTCGACCGGAACACTGAAGCACTACTAAAAACATAGCCCAGAACGGAAGATTGATGCGCATTGTCCCGACACGGTTGCTGGTCGTTCTGATGTTGTTAGCGATCGATGCTGCCTGGATCTCCGCCCAGACCGCCGCGGCTATAGAACCAATTCGAATCAAAGTCGTTGTGCTCACGATGTTCGAGCGCGACGAGGACACTGGCGACGCTCCCGGCGAATTTCAACTCTGGGTGGAACGCGAGCATCTTGATCAGATTCTTCCGCTGCCCGCTGGCTATCACCATGTGCGTCTGAACAAAGATGGAGTGCTCGGCATGGTGACCGGAGTCGGAACTGCCAAAGCCGCTGCCTCTGTTATGGCGCTGGGTCTCGATCCGCGTTTCGATTTATCGAAGGCGTATTGGATTGTCGCCGGCATCGGCGGCGGTGATCCGGTGGATGTGTCGGCGGGATCAGCGGTTTGGGCCGATCATGTGGTCGATGGGGATCTCGCCTTTGAAATCGATGCCCGTCAAATTCCCGCGAGTTGGCCGACCGGCTACCTCCCGCTGCGCAAGGGCACTCCTTACGAGCAACCGGCCAGCGACGACTACGGGGAGGTATACGCGCTCAATCCTGGGCTGGTTGGCTGGGCGTTCCATCTCACGCAGGATGTGCCGCTGCCAGACTCCGATACGTTGCGCAAATCGCGTTCGCGCTTTGTCGGGTTTCCGAATGCGCAGAAGCCACCGTTCGTGACGCGAGGCGATGACATGTCGGCCAGTACCTTCTGGCATGGTTCGAAGATGGATGAGTGGGCCAATGCGTGGACTCGCTACTACACCGGCGGAAAAGGAAACTACATGATTGCCGGCATGGAAGATTCCGGCACCATGCAGGCGCTTACGTTCCTGAGCGGTGCTGGGCGCGTCGACCTGCAGCGCGTGCTGGTGCTGCGCACGGTGAGCAACTATGACCGCGAGGCGCCCGGCGTGCCGGTTGCAGATAGTCTGCAGAAAATGGTTTCGGGAAACTATTCGGCCTATCTGCCCGCGCTCGAAGCGGCCGAAATCGTTGGAGACAGAGTGGTGCGGGATATCGTGGAGCATTGGGCACAGCGGGAATCAACCGTTCCACACGCGCCGTAGTCACTAGTCACTGCTGCAGTCTCAGCTGGAGAGTGCGGCGAGCGTCTCGGCCAATATCAATGTTCCACGAACGATATCGTCGGGAGCCGCGTATTCGTCGGGACGGTGGCTGTATCCGTTGCGACAGGGAATGAACAGCATCGCGACCGGAGCGATGCGCGCCATGAAAAGCGAATCGTGATAAGCGCGGCTGACCATGGGCATGAAGTTCAAATCATGCTTACGACAAGACTGAGCAAGCGCTTCGATGATCGCGGGAGAGCAGTCCGCAGGTGCATCGGCGTTCAATAGCGTGCTCTGAATCGACGCGCGCCGCTGGGCTGCAATCGAATGGCTCGCGGCTTCGATCGAGCGCATCACCGCGTCGCGGCGGGCAAGGTCCGTGTCGCGAATGTCGATGCTCAGGCGAACCTGCATCGGAATACTATTGACCGCGCCAGGAAATACCTCGCAGATGCCGACGGTCGCGACCGTGTCGATGGCTCCGCTGGTCCGGGCCGCGTTCTCAATCGCCAGAATCAATTCGGCGGCCGCGCAGAGTGCGTCAATGCGGTCGGGCATGAGAACCCCTCCGGCGTGTCCTCCTGAGCCCTCAATCAGCACGCCTAGGCTGGCTGGTGCGGCAATGTTGGTGACAACGCCAAGTGGGATTTGCTGGCGCTCCAGCAGCGGGCCCTGCTCAATGTGAAACTCAACGAACGCCTTGTAATAGTCGGCCGGCAACTTTACCTGTTCGAGTTCGCCGACGAAACCAGCCTCGCGGCGGACTTCTTCGAGCGCGGCGCCGTTTTTGTCTGTCAATATTCGCGCCGTGCCCGCGGACAAAGTTCCCGATAGCAGCCTGCTTCCCAGACATCCAATGCCGAACCGGGTCGGCTCTTCGGCAGTGAAAATCAGCAACTCGATCGAGTGCCTTGGACGAAATCCGCTCCGCTTCAATGCTCGGATCGCTTCCAACCCACCCAGCACTCCTACAACTCCGTCATATTTCCCGGCGTTGGGAATAGCGTCGATGTGTGAACCGGTGCCGACCACCGGCGCCAATGGATCCGATCCATTCCAGCGCGCAAAAGTATTGCCCACAGCATCCTCGCGAATGGTAAGTCCGGCTTCCAGGCAGCGCTCTTTCATCCACGCGCGCGCTTTGAGATCCGGATCGGTGAAAACAATTCGGGTTACGACTGGAGGATCGGCGGCAGAAATCGTGGCGAGCGCTTCGATTTCGGAGACCAGTTGATCACAGTCGATCACGAGACTCATGAGCGTCAGCCCGCCAGCGGATGGCGGTTCCAATCCTTATAGATGAGATATTTTGCCGCCGACTTGCCGATCGCGCCAAACCACTGCGGACACCACGGTCCCATCCAGATGAAATCTCCGGCAGTCACGGGATACCACGAAGCGCCCAGCCGGTAAATACCTCCGCCTTCGAGCATGATCAGTCCGTGTTCCATCACGTGCATCTCGACCATGCTCAGCGCGGCTCCGGGCTGGTAGACCATAGTGTTCACCGCGAAATCGTAACTCATTTCGTCAGGGAGCAAACATTTGACTTGCAGGCTGGGATCGTCGCCGAGGGGATGAGAAGCGACGGCATCTTCTGACGATACGATCGCATGCAGAGGCTTGGCCGAATCGAGCGCTTGATAGTGTTTCTCGAAAACGGCCGCGCGACTTGCTTGCGCCGCCACTACCCGGTGATGCGATCCTTGAGGAAGATATGCATAACCTCGAGGACCAAGCCTGCTCGACTTGCCGTCGACTTCAACCTGCACTTCACCGTCGATCACAAAAATAAAGCGCTGTGCCGGCGTGCTGCCTAACTCTCCACCCACTTCGAACTCCGCCGTGTACTGCGTGAACTTCGCGCCCAGCGCCGGGCTGACATGGACGATCGCGGAACAGGCTTTCATCCCGGGTAGCGTGGTACGTACAAAAGTGTCGGGAGTCAACAGCAAATGATTCGGCTGTTGTGAACTTCGCGTCCGGCCAAGATTATGCACGGTTCGTCCTTTTGTAAAATTCGGGAGAAGAAGCCAACTGGTCGAGCAGATGCAAGCCGCAGGCGATCGCCTTCTCGACGTCATCTTGCAAAACCGACTCCGCAGGATCATGGCTGATTCCGCCCGGGGTGCGCAGAAAAATCATGGCGCTCG
>Ga0210390_10000349_pt1 | contig 50158 bp, 35 predicted proteins | sample IncBWH11OmetaG_FD_161050 | JGI IMG/M metagenome (GOLD analysis project Ga0210390, IMG submission 161050) | Forest soil microbial communities from Barre Woods Harvard Forest LTER site, Petersham, Massachusetts, United States - Inc-BW-H-11-O ... | reverse complement strand
GCTCCCCGGCCTCGTACCCGATCACCACCGCCCGGTCCTCCAGCACAGCCCGCCCGGCCAGCGCCACTCCCACATCCGCCGGTGACAGGCCGGAGCGCCCCGCGGCGAAGGCACCCAGCCGCCGCACCTGACCAGCTAGCCCCGCCAACCCCCGCCCCGACACCACCCACGGCACCACCCCCGGCGCACACGGGCCTGGCTCCTCGCTGGGCGGATCGTCCGTCGCAGAGAGCACCACGTGACAATTAGTGCCGCCCATGCCGAAAGAACTCACACCAGCCAGTAGCGGCCTACCGGGATCGCCCCAGGGCCCCAGGGCTCGTTGCATTTTCAAATTCAAGGCGTTGAGATCGATCCGCGGATTAGGAACCTCGAAGTTGAGGCTTGGCGGGATCTCCCGATGTTGAATGCACAGCGCAACTTTTATCAGCCCCGCGATGCCGGCGGCTGCTTCCAGGTGACCAATGTTCGTCTTGACAGATCCCACGACCAAGGGCGAGGCCACTGGGCGGACGCGGCCGATTGCCTCGCCCAGCGCCGCGGCTTCTATCGGATCACCGACCCTGGTTCCGGTGCCGTGAAGCTCGACATACTGAACGTCGCAGGGATCGACGCTCGCTCTCCGGCAGGCCAGCCTCAGCATTTCGGCCTGCGCGTCCTCGCTGGGCACAGTCAGGCTGTCGCTGTCACCATCATTGTTTATCGCGCTGCCACGCACGACAGCGTAAACCTGATCCCCGTCGGCGATGGCATAGCGCAGTGGCTTCAGCACTACGATGCCCGCTCCCTCACCCCGGACATAGCCATTCGCCCTGGCATCAAATACGAAGCAGCGGCCATCTGGAGAAAGCGCGCCAAACTCCGACATGCCTATGGCACTTTCTGCCGCGATATTCAGGCTGACGCCGCCGGCTACGGCCAGGGTCGACTCCGACCGGCGCAGGCTCTCGCACGCCATGTGCACGGCCACCAACGATGACGACTGGGCGGAATCGATCGCGAAGCTGGGACCTCGAAGGCCGAAGAAGTGGGACACTCTGTTGGCGATGATGCCGCGGGCCAGGCCGGTTGCGGTGTGCCGGTTGATGGCGCGGGTGCCCCGGCGGTGCGTCAGTATCGCGTAGTCATTCGACGCGACGCCAAAAAAGACTCCCGCCTGGCTGTCCCGAATCTCCTCGGGAACCATCCGGGCATCTTCAAATGCCTCCCAGCTCAGTTCGAGCATCAGCCTGGCCTGCGGGTCCATCGCAGCGGCTTGACGGGGAGAGATGCCGAAGAATCCGGCATCAAAGGAGCCGACCTGATCTATGAACCCGCCATAGCGGGTTGCCTCTGTCTCTTGCCGATCAGCCGGTACATCCGTTATAGCGTCTTCGCCGTTACTCAGCAGCCGCCAGAAATCATAGGGGCTAGACGCCTTTGGAAAGCGACACGATATCCCGATTATGGCGATCGCGTCGTCCTGACCGCCTCTCGGAAAGCCCGACGGTTGAGGTTCGGTAAGCTGACCCAAACGTGACATTTCACCCTCTTAGTGGCAAGCTCGCCTTGAGGGTGATTCTGGCCAGGCCCTTTGGCGTTCCGGTAGAGTTTTCGGATCAAGCTAGAAGATCTACTACGGGTGAACCGGGGCCTCGGCGATCCACACGGTCGCCGCTGAACGGTCGCGCCTGAGCGCGGCCAGCGCGGCTCACTCGTATCGATCTCGAACAGCCGAATCCCCGCCCACTGCCGCGAATGCTCCCGATGGCGCTCGCCGGCAACGGGGTAATCGACGCCAACGCCTCGGCCATGTCAGGCGATCCTCTCCCGGGCCGCGCCGGCCGCTAAACCGCCCATCGGAGCTCTCAGCCGAGTTCGCTTGTCCAGGTCTTGCGCGAACTTCAGCCACGTCTGCCCGTACTGTCGCGCTGCCTGGATAACCAGGCCAGCGCAATGCGGCGGCACGGCGGCAGCCAATGCGGACCACTCTTGCATACCCACGTCATTGTGGTGGAACAGTCTCAGCAGCCGACGTCCCTGCTCCTTGCTGCGCAGCGACGGATCCCGCGTCAGCTTCTCAAGCAGAGTGCCTGACGCCGACTGCACCGTCCCCATGACCGGATGAAGTCCTACCGAGCCCGGATGAGGCATCGTCCCGTTTATGTGACCTACCGCCGTCCTCAGTCGACCCGGTATGGGATCGTCGCCACGCTCCAGGCGCTGGCGTACGTCGCGCACAGTCGCCGGCGAGATCCCCGCGCTCCGCGCGATCTCACGCAGCGTTGCCCTCGGGCTCTCGGCCATCTTCTCCGCCGCCCGCTTGCGGCCCTCGACGTTGCTCAGCGGGCGGGTCCTGCCGTCCTTGCCGACGCGCGCGTTCAACCGGGGCACGGACTCGGTTGACCGACGGATCCTGGCTATGAGCTTCGCGGAAAGACCCGTGGACTCGGCCAGCGCCCGGTCGGACAAATGCGGGTGCGAGGAGATGATGCGCGCCGCCGCAGCTTTGCGATCAGCAAATGAAAGAGGCAGCCCATGCCGAACGTTCGCCTCGACGGCGCGCAGGAACGCATCTGCGGCGGTGCCTTCGAAGAAAGTGACCTCAATCGTCTGACGGCCCTGCAGCATGGCGGCCCTGAGCCGGTGCATTCCATCGATGACTTGCATAGTTCTCCGGTCAACGAGGAGTGGCGGCAGTGCGGACTCGACCTCCGCCAGTTGCGCGATATGAGCCTTACTTTCACCGTTTGACCGTGGCGAGATGCCGGATGCCAGCGATGAAATCGGAACGGCTGCAATCTCGGAGATTCCCCGAACCTGGCGTCCTGTAATGTTTGAGGTGACCGCATCGTGAGGGTGTGCGTCGACTGTCATTGTAGCCTTCCTTGATGGCACTGGTGGAAGATGTAGCATGCGGACGGCACCGCAAGCATTGACAGGCAGTAATAGTGGGCCCGTCAGTTCTGGTGGAAAACGTGACGGCTTGCTCGGAGTCGAGGCCAAGGTCGTCCGCGGGCACGACAAACCAGACTCGGTCGGGGTCGGCGTCGACGAGACCGTTCGATATCCCGCCACGCGGCCGACCTGAGCCGCGAGCCCGGATCGCCATCCCAGTGCGTCATGATTCTCAACCCCCAACCGTCAACCGTCCACGGGACGGTCGTCCACAGTCCCGAAATAAGTCGAGTACGAATAGGGGGCCAGCGTGATCTGCAACTGAAAAGAATGAGTTTCTGGCTCCATGCGGAAAACAACTACTACCTCGGGGTACGCGATCGTCATCCCTAGCCGCGCAAAATAACCATCGCTGTCGAAGACGATGCGATAAACGCCACGCCCAAAATGACCAACATTCCAGTCCTCTATGCAGCCGTCTTGATTGGTCTCAGCCTCAGCGACTGTTGTCCAGCTATCGATGTCGGCACGAGCTAGGCGGGCAGCGACGCCAACAGCTGGCTTTCCATACATACCGTCTAGTGCCTGAACGAATACTTGCATTCATGTACCTGCACGCTTCTACGGGCGACCGGCGCTGAACGCGGTTTGCGCCCAGAACCGGTCTGCTGTCTCTGCTATAAATCTTCCTGCTACGCGCTATCCGCGGGCATTCGGCCACCGATAATCGATGGAAAGTGGCTGGTCGTACGTTACTTGCAAGAGGCGGGAACACCGCGAGACAGTCATCTTGATAAGTAGGGAGTAGTACTGACCATGCGGAGCCACATTACTGCGCATGCGGTTCGTCGCGTAATCGCAATCGCCATCGCTGCCAGTTCCATCGGAACCGCCGTTACCTTGGCGGCGGCTCCCTCAGCGCCAGCAACGCCTATTGGCGCTTACGCCGCGAATGCCCCAGTCCCTGGACCCTCGGGCCTTCCCTGGGGCTAGCCGGCCAGCTATGCACATCTCTATGGCAAGGCATCACCGTAAGTCAGCGGTATGCGTCCGCTGGCCGCACCGTGTCGCGGACAGCGGACGCGCAGGCGGTGAGACACCGCTCGGGGTCGAAGGGTTCGATCTGGCGGCGGCGTGCACCGGCCGGCGACGTGAGCGACGACGAGGGTAATCCTGCGCTCTCGTAGATGGCTTGGTATTAATAACAAGCCATCGCTCGCAATTAGTGGCTGGATATGACCGGCCAGTTTCGTGCGCAAAGCATCCGCATCAACCGAAGCAGCGTTCGCAGCCTCGGCGTCACCAAGGCAGGAGTGTGCGTCGCTTAGCAAAGTGAGCGCTCGTGCATGGTAGATCAAGCTCCCCATATCGCGGAAGACTTCACAGGCCTTCTGCGCGAACGCCACGGCTTCCCCAGGATCGCCCTTAGCGAGAGCCAGTTCGGTTAGCCCGAGCAGCGATCGCCCTTCAATCAGCCGCTCGCCCGTGCTTCCCGCGAGCTCCAATACGCGGTGCAGGGCGTTGTGCGCCTTTTCGAGTTCGCCCTGGCGCAACTTGGCGGCGCCGATTCCCTGCCAGGCATAGCCTTCGCCGATGAGATCACCCATATCGGTGGTTATCTGTAGTACTTCTTCAAATGTGCTCACACCATCGGCCAAATCCCCCGCCTGAAGATAGGCTTCGCCCATCCGGTACAACACCTGCGCCTCGATCCGCGCGCAGTTCGCCCCCTGGCACAACTGCAAGGCCTCGGCGAGGAGGCCCTTCGCGCTATCGAGCTCGTTTACTTCTAGCTTGACGTGGGCCAGGCCTTGGAGTACGTAGGCGATGGCGATCTGGTCTCCTGTCCTCCTAAAGACGGCAAGTGCCTGCTCATAGCGCCTCGAGGCATCACCGAGCCGGCCACTCAGCCGATCCAGGTATGCGATGTGGAGGATGACGAGGGCGACGCCATGGTCGTCGCCGACCTCTGCGAACAGCTGTGCCGCCGTGGTCAGTTCCCGATGCGCCCGAGTAAAGCGTTGCTGCACCATATGAAGCGACCCGATGGAGTAGCGCATCGCGGCCTGACCGCGGACATTGCGCGCCTTCGAGGTTGCCTCAAGCGCTATATCGTGAGTCTCTCGCCAGTCATCCAGGTAGACCCGGGATTCAAACAGCGCGACGGCGCTCGACGCCAGCCCCCAGCAAAGTTCGACCAGGCCTGCCTGCGCCGCCTGCCTGACCCCGGCGACCAGCACCGCGCGTTCACGCTCATACCACGACAGGGGATCCCCGACCAGCTGTCCTACCAGCTGTTCTGGCAGCTCAAACCGTGGCGCGTCGCTTCGTATCCGTACGTAGTCACCACCGAAATACCGACAGTGGGCCCGCTCCGCGAGATGAAGCAGCGCACTGAGCGCGCGTTCGAGCGCCGTCTTGCGCTCGGCGGCTGGCTCTTCTGTCGCCAGTCGCTCTCGCGCGAATACGCGGATCAGCTCGTGAAAGCGGTATTGGCTGTGCACGCCGGAGTCGGTGCCCATGGTCTCGATCAGCTGTGCGCCGACAAGGTCTTCGAGTACGTCCTGGGCTTGGGCGAACGGCTGGTCGAGGAGGGCGGCACTCAGCCACCCGGTGAAGAGCGGAACCTCAAGCAGCGCCAACCGACGGAACAAGCGCCTGGCCTCCTCACCGACGCTGTTATAGGTCAGCAGGATGCTAGGCCGGATGCCCATGTCGCCATGCCTAAGTTCGTCGAGGCGGTGCGTCTCGTCGGCTAGGCGGTCCACCAACTGCTCGATGCTCCAATGCGGTCGCGCAGACAGGCGCGCGCCAGCTATACGCAAGGCGAGCGGAAGGTGGCCGCAGTGCTCTGCGACCGCCGCCGCTGCCTCCAACTGCGTCTTGACACGCTCAACACCCGCGATACGGGCGAGCAGATCAAGGGACTTATCCGGACCGAAGACGCCCACCTCAATATGAACGGCGCCGGCCAATCCCGTGAGCCAGCTTCTGCTGGTGATGATCACGGCTGCTGCCCCTGTCCCTGGGAGCAGCGGCGAGACCTGGCTCTCGTTCGCCGCACCGTCGAGTACCACCAGAACCTTACGGTCGGCCATCAGGTCGCGGTAGACCTCGGCCCGTTCGTCAAGCCCTTCAGGTATCTGCGGACCAGGCAAGCCGAGCGCACGGAGGAAACGTTCAAGCACCTGTGTCGGGCTGACCCGGTGCGAGGTCCCGCCGTGGAGGTCAGCGAATAGCTGACCGTCGGGAAAATGGGCCACCAAACCGTGCGATGCGTGTACGGCGATGCAGGTCTTGCCCACCCCTCCCTTTCCTACCAGCACCGCCACCGACACGGCACCCGGCGCATCCTGGCTGCCGGGATCAATCAGTTGCCGGTTGATCTGGCTGATCTCGAACGTCCGACCGGTGAAATCGGCGATGTCGGTAGGCAGCAAGCTTGGTGCCTGCGGCTTTATCGGCTCCGCGGGCTGAGCCCGTACAGATGCCACAACAGGCAGCTCAAGGGAACGATCGGAATTGAGAATGGCACGCTGGAGCTGCTGCAACCGCCCGCTGGGCTCGATCCCTAGCTCATTAATCATGGTCTGCCGCGCTTGCCGGTAGACCTCAAGCGCTTCCGCGGCGCGGTCGCACCGATACAGCGCGAGCATGAGCTGTCCGCGCAGCCTCTCACGCAATGGGTGTTCCTGGACGAGCTCGGTCAGCTCGCCGACCAACTCGTGATGCCTGCCAAGCTCGAGTTCGAGTGTCAGTCTGACCTCGTTGGTCGCGATGCGCTGCTCATCAAGTCGGCTGGCGGTAACCCGGATGAGCTGACTGTCTATGCCATCGAGCGCCGGACCGCGCCACAGGCGCAACGCGTCACGGTAGCAGGCGACAGCTTGGTCGAGCCGACCCGCGTCGCGACTGGTGCGAGCGGAAGCAACCAGCTCCTCGAATTGCCGAGAATCCAGGCCCGCGATGTCTACGTTGATGACGTAGCCATGCTCACGCGTCAGGATGATTGGGTCCGTGCTGCGCGCGGCGAACACGCGTCGTAGCCAGGAGATGCTAATTTGTGCCTGAGAACGCGCCGTCGGCGGCGGGTCCTCGCCGTAAATCGCTTCCAGCAGCCGATCCATGGTGACGACCCTGTTGGCGTGCAGCAGCAGCATCGCTACGACGATCTGCTGCCGGGTGCCGCCCAAGTCAAGTCTCTCGGAGCCCGCCGAGATCTCGACAGGTCCAAGGATCTTAAACTTCACCGAAAGCTCCGCGCCGGGTGCCGCGACCTGGTCATCCCAAAGGGCATTATTCCGCGCATAATACAACATGTCAAGGACGAGCGCGCTAAACGGCCTGCTAAACAACGGGATGGCTGCAATAAGGGACCGCGCGAAGCTGTGGGTAGCCGACCGTAACTCTCGAGGTCTTGCGAATCGAACTGCTGCACTTCGCAGCCGTACGGTAACTTAATGTAAATGAAGAGGCCGTCAACTCGGCTCCTCGATGAGCTGTTCTGTGCGACCCGAGTTGGCTCAAAGTAGTGCGTACTTCGGCTGCCGCGGGTGATGGCCTCGAGGGCTTGGCGGAGGTCGTCGGGGGAGGGGGTCAGGCTGACCCCGGAACAGGGCTCGAAAGACATGGCCTTCGCCGTGACATGAGCGGCTCGGCTCCCCCATCGTGCGTTTGACGAGCCTGCAGGGTTCGCGATGCTACTGCCCGCGCGCTTGCTTCCTCCAAAGAGTCTGACCCATCGGCACCCGACTGAGGACTGCGAGCGCGAACGACCAACCCCGATGATTGATCGAGGCTGGTCGCCGCACTATCAATCTTTGCCGATTCCGCTAACGCAAGGCCATGGGCCCGGAGAGTGTCCCGGCGCACTTGCCTTCCATACCCAGGTATCCCTTTACCGGCAGTCACGGACCCGTAATATAATTGCTTGCCGGGGGATCATAGCAGGTTATTACATTCGACGTCCCTACTCCTGACGAATTGGTCGCCGCATCGATCGGAATTGACATGTACTGACCGCTGCACGTATACGGCCCGTGCCCCCCGCCGGGGGGAGTCATCACTATCGCCAGCCACGGAGTGATGAACGGAGATGTCAGCGTGTCGCCGTACCGGCCGGCCAGCATCGCCGACCAGGCGACAGTATGCGGGTTATCGTAAGAAACGGCTGTGAAATCTGGCCACTCGTTTATCCACTCGGCCGATGAGGGGTCGTATGGACTAACCCCCTGGCACATATCCCAGCTGCCAGTGCTGCGCGACAAGTCGAAGAAGTAGAAGCACGCTTGTGCGGAGGATGTCCAATAGACTTCCCCCGTTACCGAGTCGCCAGGGAGAACCGCATCGGTGCTTGAGTAATTACCGCATCCGCCGCCGCAGCCCGTTCCCACGGCCTGCCAAAAGGACCGGAATCCCTCATTGGTCTGCATTTCTGTGCCGGTCTGGATGAGGCTAACGCTGCTTTCGCCGTCAACACCTCCGCCGATCCCGACCCAGGTAGATTCCGCACTCGGCGTACGACCCGGGGTGTGGCTCGGAACCGTCCACGCCCCGAACGCGTCAGTGATGGGAGTGCCGCCGCGCTCCGCTTCAGTCGTCGCGTAACCGGCCCAGTTATTGGCAAGCTGGACGACGTTAAGCGCTGAATTGGCGACCACCGTCGTCGTGGCTGTCGGGCGCGTTGTCCGGTCAGGCGCGGACCGGCAGAATTCGGGCGCACGCTGATTCCGGGCGAGGCGGAGCACCTGCTGGACCATGCGCTGAAACGAAGGCGAGTGCACCGACGGCGCGCGCATTCCGACATCGGCCATAAGAGCGGCCGAGACCTTGCCGGCGGTCAGGCCTTTCGGCGGAACCATCGCGACGATACCCGGATCCGCTCTATAAGTTACATGGCTGACGCCGAGATTATCGGTCCAGCCGCTGGTAGGAGCGATCAACGTCTCGCCGCTTGGGCATGGCGCCGGTGCAGGGGGAGCCAGTTGCCCCGGCCATGGCTGCGCTGCCGCCGTCACGGCACTTCCCACCGGTAGAAGGCTTAGCGTGAGAGCCGCGAACGCGGTCAGCAGGGCAACGACGGCAGATTTCGCTCTCGAAGGCCTGAACGCCAGAAGGTCCCGTTTCTTCTTAGACACTAGCCATCCCTCGTTTCTCGTTTACGTCGAGCGGCGTCAGATATTGCTGAAAGCACAATAGCTTTGGCCCACTGTGGGTGCCGAAAACCTATGCCACCAGGTGATATTCATGAATGACGCCTGGCCCTGACGTTGCGGTTTAGGGCTGTGGTCATACGCCGCTTACCGGCGGCGCTATCACTTTGTTAACATTCGATCAACACACGGCGGGCACTCTACGCGAGCAGAAAAGGGGTGCGGGTGATGGCTGAGATTGAGTTCTGCCTGCTCGGCCCGTTGATCGTGCGCCGCCGCGCGGTAGCGGTAACGGTGCCACGGGGAAGGCAGCGCGTGATACTGGCGATGCTGCTGCTGAATGCCGGGCGGGTCGTCGGCGTGGACGAGCTCGCCGAGACGTTGTGGCTGTCCGGTCCGCCGCCGTCCGCGCCGGTGGCCGTGCAGAATTACGTGATGAGGCTGCGGAACACACTCGGAGACGCCGGCCGAGCCCGGATCATCACCCAGCCGCCCGGGTACCTGATTCGCGTGGAGGCCAGCGAGCTGGATCTGTCCCGCTTCGAGGCGCTGCTGGGTGCCGCGCGGGCAGCTGCCCAGGACGGCTCGTGGGGCCAGGCGGCAACGTACGCGCGGGAAGCGCTGGAGCTGTGGCGGGGCGAACCGCTGACCGGCGTAGAGTCCGAGGCGCTGGCCGCGCGAGAGGCACCCCGGCTCACGGAGCTGAGGCTGCAGGCGCTGGAGCTGCGCATAGATGCCGACCTGCACCTCGGACGCCACACCCAGGTCATCGCCGACCTGCGGCAGTTGGCCGGCGCGCACCCGCTGCGCGAGCGCCTGCACGGCCAGCTCATGCTCGCTCTCTTCCGCGAAGGCCGCCAAGCCGAGGCGCTCGCCGCGTACCGGCACGCCCGCAACGTCCTGGTCGCCGAAGTTGGCGTCGGGCCAGGACCCGGCCTGCGTGACCTGCACCAGCGGATTCTGTCCGCCGACCCGGCCCTGACCGCCACTGGGCCGGAACCGCCAGCACAGCCTGAACCAGGGCGGGTCACGCAGCGGGAACTAACGTCGCCTGTGCCGCGGGAGCTGCCGCCGTCGGTGCCGGGCTTTACCGGCCGTTCGGCCGAACTCCAGGCGTTGACCGGGCTGCTGGACCGGCCCGGCCAGCAGGTCCCTGGCGCCGTGGTGATCTCGGCGATCGGCGGGACCGCCGGAGTGGGCAAGACCGCGCTGGCCGTGCGCTGGGCGCACCAGGTTGCTGGGCGTTTCCCCGACGGGCAGTTGTACGTCAACCTGCGCGGTTACGATCCTGGCCAGCCGATGGTTGCCATGGACGCACTCGCCGGGTGCCTAGCCTCCCTGGGGGTGCCCGGCCAGGACATCCCGCCGGAGGCGGACCAGCGTGCCGCCCGCTACCGCAGCCTGCTGGCCGGTAAGCGGATGCTGATCGTGCTGGACAACGCCCGATCAGCCGATCAGGTACGGCCGCTGCTACCCGGCACCCCGGCCTGCGCCGTGGTGGTGACCAGCCGGGACACACTGGCCGGGCTGGCCGCCCGGGACGGCGCCACCCGCGTGGACCTGGACGTGCTGCCGCTGCAGGATGCGGTCGCGTTGCTGCGCGCGCTGATCGGCGCACGGGCAGCCGCCGAACCCGCCGCAGCCGCCGAGCTGGCCCATCTGTGCTGCCGGCTGCCGCTGGCCTTGCGGGTGGCCGCCGAGCTCGCCGCAGCCCGCCCCGCCATGCCGCTGGCCGCGCTGACCAGGGAACTGGCTAACCTGCGCACCCGTCTTGACCTGCTAGAGGCGGGCGGGGACCCCAGCACCGAGGTGCGGACCGTATTCTCCTGGTCCTATCGCCACCTCGACTCCGTTGCCGCCCGGACTTTCCGGCTGCTCGGCCTGCACCACGGTCCCGACTTCGAACCGTACGCTGCCGCAGCTCTCACCAGCGCCGCCGTGCCGCAGGCCCGCCGGACGCTGGACGTACTGGCCCGCGCGCGCCTGATCCAGCCCACCGGACCGGACCGGTACGGCATGCATGACCTGCTCCGCGGCTACGCCCACGAACTCACTGCCAGCCTGGACACCGAGGCGGAGCAACACGCGGCGCTAACCCACCTGTTCGACTACTACCTGCACGCCGCCGCGGCGGCAATGGACACCCTGTACCCCGCCGAGCAACACCGCTATCCCCTCATTCTCCGTCCGGCTATTCCTGTCCCGCCGTCGGCCGATCCGGCGGCGGCACGGGAATGGCTGGACGGCGAACGCGCCACGCTGGTGGCGGCCGCCGGGCACGCCGCCGCCAACGGCTGGCCCGATCACGCCACCCGGCTGGCCGCCACCCTCGCCAGATACCTTCACTACGGCGGCCACCTCCCCGAAGCCACCACCATCTTCGGCCACGCCCTGGGCGCCGCCCGCCGCACTGGTGACCGCGTCGCCGAGGCGCTGGTCCTCAACGAGATCGGCAGTGTTAACTGGCAGCAGAGCCGCTTTCACCAGGCCAGTGAGCACTTCCGGCAGGCGCTGGCCCTGTCCCGCGCGGCAGGCGACCGGGCCGGTGAAGCTCGCGCGCTCAGCAACATGGGCCTTGCTGAGAAGGACCTGGATCGCTACGAGCAAGCCGCTGGTTATCAGAAAGAAGCCGCCGCCATCTACCGTGACATCGGCGACCGTCTCGGCGAGGCACGTGCGCTCGGCGGTATTGGCTTGGCCCGGCAGCGTCAAGGCCGCTACCAGGAAGCGGCCGACTATCATCGGCAGACCCTGGACATGTTCCGGGAGCTCGGCGATCGTGCGGGCGAAGCGTGGGCGCTGGTCAGGCTCGGCAACGTTGACCTGCGGCTGGGCCTCTGCCAGCATGCGGCCGGGTACTATCAGCAAGCCCTGGCCCTATTCCAGGAAATCAGGAGCACAAGCAACCAAGCCGAGGTCCTGGCTAGGCTCGGCGACGCTTACCTAGCGCTCAGCCGTTACGAGCAAGCTGCCGGGAACTTTGAGCAGGCCCTGGCCATGTCCCGCGAGCTCGGCGATCGAATTCTGGAGGCCGAAGTGCAAAACGGCCTCGGCGAGGTTGTGCTCCAGACAGGCGACGCCAACAAGGCAAGCACGCACCACGCCATCGCTCTCAGGCTCGCATCCGAGACCGGCTCGCCACTGACGCAGGCCCAAGCGCACAGCGGCCTCGCCCGCGCGTGCCAGGCCGACGGCGACTCGGTTCGGGCCCGGCACCACTGGCAGGAAGCCCTCACCCGTTACACCGCTATCGGTGCCCCTGAAGCCGACGAAATCCGCGCCCGGCTTACCGGGACCAGCCAGCCGCCGACCTGAACGAGGATGGGGTGGCGCGCAAGGGCACGGATAGTCATGATGCCGTATAGCTGACCCTGACCGTCGCCGCAGGTCACAGGGCATCGTGATAGAAGATTCCCCTCGCACGGGTCGGCGCGCCTGTACGGCGCGGTCATTCCGTCGTACGTTCCGAAGAGGAACAGTCATGCCGGAGGCTTATTAAGGGATGCCCATGCCCGCACAATCCAAGCGGGACATGACCGCGCCGGCGGAGCGGAACGTGCCCGCGCCGGACCTGCTGGTCCTGCTGCATGAACAAGCGGACGCGGAACCGCCGGTCCGGCTCACGCTGGCGGATCGCATGCGGGTGGCGTTCGCGGGCAGTCGCGGCGGGGAAGGCCCGGTCACGATCAGCCAGGACACCACGTTGGGCTGGGTAACCAATCCGACCTTTCCCACCAGGATGGTGGAGTGGCCGCTGTCGCTGCCGCCGGGAACCAGCCTGGCGGACATCGCGGCGGCGCTGCAGATCCTTATGGCCAGGCACGAGTCGCTGCGGACCTGCTACCCGTCCGTACCGGAAGAGCCGGTGCAGCGAGTGATCAGGTCCGGGGAACTGGTCGTCGACGTCTACGCGGCGTCTGATGAACCTGCCGGCGACGCGGTGCTCGTCACCGGACTGACCGGGCGGCTCCGCGCCCGGGAGTTCGACCTGACAGCAGAACTCCCGCTGCGGGTAGCCGTGGCCGTGTGGCAGGACACGCCACGGGCAGCCGTCATCTTGTTCTCCCACATGGCCGCCGACATGGCCGCGATGATCCAGCTCGACCGCGAGTTCACCATCCTGGTCACCGACCCCTCCAGCCGGCAGGTCGGCCCGCCCGGTTTCCAGCCGCTCGACCTGGCTGAACAGCAGCGTTCTGCCCTCGGACGCCGCAGGCATGACGCGGCCGTCCGCAGCTGGGAGACGGTATTCCAGACCATGCCGCAGTGCCTGTACGCGGTGCCTTCAGCCGACCCGCGCCGCGACGGGGGCGTGGTGTCTGGCTGGCTCTGGTCACGCGCGGGCGCGCTGGCGCTTTCGCGGATCGCGGCGCGCACCAGCGCCAGCCGCCAGCTCGTCCTGTTCGCCGCGCTCGGCACGATGATCGGCTGGCGAACCGGGCACGACATGTGCGTGATCCCAGTGATCGCAAGCAACCGCTACCAGCGCAACCTGCGGGAATATATCGGCACCCTGGTGCAGGACGGCATCACGTCGCTCAACGTACAAGCGCGGCACTTCGACGAGATGGTGGGCCGCGCCAGCACAGCCGTCATCCGCGGCAACCATAACCGCTTGATCAAGGCCCGGGCGCAGAAAAGCGCCGTCGAGCATGCGGAACATCACAGAGGCATCACCTGGGCCCGCTACTGCCTCTACAACGACATCAGCGAGTTCCAGGCCGTTGCCGGCAGCAGCGAGCCACCAGCCAGCACGGCCGACATCAGGCAGGCACTTGACAAGACCAGGTTTGCCCAGCTTCCCGCCCCCGGAGCGGAGGAGACGCTGCTGTTGCTGCTGATCCAGCAGGTGGACGACGAACTGATCATCGGCGCGACGACCCGCGACGCCAACCGCGTGCCGCTGGGCGAACTCGAGACGCTGCTGCGCGGGACGGAATCGCTCCTGGTCGCGGCCGCATCCGGTGACATCGCCCTGAACGAGCTCGCTGAGATCACCGGCACCCAGCCGATCGCCCGCGGGCCCGGCTGGCTGCGCGTCGGCCCCAGCTGGATCGAACTCGCGGAGGTGCAACGGCTGGTCGAGGACGCACTGCCGACAGCCGCTGCCGCGTTCGCCATACCAGGCGCTGCCGCCGCGGAAGAGCCCGTCGCAGACGTCCTGCCGCGCCAGCACGACGAACTCGAACTGGTCGCCTACCTAGCCGCGGGTGGCGGAATCGCTACCCCGGAACAAGCCCACACAGCGTGCATGGCCACGCTGGCCGGAACACGCAGCCTCGCTCCGCCCGATGGGATCCGGTATACCGCAATGGCTCCCGGCCGCTACGTCATCTGCGCCTCCGCCCCCAGCGACCGGCGTGACCTGGCCGGGTGGCAGCGGCAGGCAGTCGTCGCCGAGGGCGATGGCCGACGGAGATTACCTGTGCCGTTCGGGCACGACACACGGTTGACAGGTGCGTAGCAGTTGACATTAGGTGACAGGTCACCTAATCTGGGTGACGTATCACGCAACAGGTTGCGTGGACCCATTCAGCCTCAGGCCACAACCAAAGAAAGATCGTTTCTGGTCCCGTAGGTGCTCATGAAAGGAAATGGCCATGAAAAAGTGGCTGATTACGGGGGCGTCTTCGGGATTCGGGCGTCTGTTGGCAGAGCGAGTGGCTACCAATGGTGATCACGTCATTGCCGTCGCCCGACGAGAGGACCGACTCCGGGAGCTAGTCGCTGATCATGACTCGGTCACGCCTCTGGTGGTTGATCTCACTGCACCGGACGTGGAACAGAGGCTCGGGACAGCCATAGATTCTGCCGGTGGGCTGGACATTTTGGTTAACAACGCCGGGTATGGACTCTTCTCGTCTGTGGAGCAGACGCCTGACAGCGAGGCGCGCGCTGTGTTCGACACGAACCTGTTTGCCCCCTTGGCCGTACTGAGGGCAGCACTGCCAAGTTTGCGAACGAATCGTGGAAGGGTCTTGCAGCTCTCGTCAATGCTCGGCGAGGTTGCCTGGCTAGGGTCGGGTGTCTACTCCGCCAGTAAGGCGGCAATCGAGCTCGCAATGGAGGGACTCGCCCTTGAGCTTGCTCCTCTCGGTGTAAAGGTGACGATCGTGGTGCCGGGAATTTTTGCTACGGATTTCGCGGCGACCTCCCGTCACGTGCCACCCGACGAGACATACGCGCCGACGGTTGGCGCCTTCTTCAGAGATTTCGCGGCCCAACCGCGAGAAGCTTTCTGAGAACCATCGAGCGTCGTGGAAGCCATCCTGACTGCCGTCGCCGCGGATGAACCGCCCCTTGCGTATCGCGGTGGGGACGGATGCAGTTCAGAGTATTCGCGCTTCGCTGACTTCTCGGCTTTCTGAACTGGACCGTTGGGGTTTTGTCCCGAAATAGATCCCGTTTTCGGGACTCAGCTTGAAAAAACGCTCCCGCTGAATATCAAGGCTCCGACCGAGCTAGGATGGGTCCCATCTCATCCGACGCTCGTCGAGGAGTTCCGTGGGAGTTACCGCGCTTGACTCTGATGGACGAACCCTCGTCGAAGGAGGAGCCACATGGAGAGTCCAATCGATGTAGTGCGTCGCTTCTGCGCTGCGTGGTCCGACAACGTCAGCACAGTCCAATTGGCGGCGTTCTTCGCTGACGACGCGGTCTACCAAAACGTCCCGCTCGCTCCCATCACCGGTAGGGACGCGATCGCCAACAACATCGCCTCGTTCATCCGCCCTGGACCGCCAGGCATCGAAGCAATTGAGTTCCGAATCGTCCATATCGCAGCCAATGGTCCCGTCGTGATGACCGAGCGGATTGACGTCTTCAAGCTTTCTGACAGGTCGTTCGAGCTGCCCGTCATGGGAACCTTCGAGATCAGCGGCGGCCTGATCAACGCCTGGCGTGACTATTTCGACATGAACGAGTTCACCAGTCGATTGGGATCAGGGTAGGAAGCCCGACAATTTGGCGCATTGTCCGAGCTGAGAACGGACCGCGACCAGGATGGTGGTCCTGTCAATTCGGTAAGACTCCGGTAGTCGGTGACGTGCCGTTGGGCTCCGGTTGCGGCTGGCCTTCCTCGGCAAGGCGCGACGCCACCGGCAGGGCCTGGTCGGCGGCACCGGTGGCCCTCGCCCGGATCAACACGACCGCGAGGATCAGGATCGCCAACGCAACCCCGGCGGCGACCAGGAAGGCGCGGTCGAACCCGGTAGCCAGCGCGTGGCGGAAGGTCGCCGCGGCCCCGTCGGCCCGAGTCAAGTGGATCTGGTGGGCGGCGGTGGTCCAGGCCACCGTACCGAGCGCAGCGATCCCCACCGAGCCGCCGACCGGCGGGGCCACGTTGACCACGCTGGAGGCCACCCCGGAGTCGGCCTGCCTGACCCGCGACAAGGCGAGCGCCACGAAGGGCACGGAGACCAGGCTCAACCCGAAGGCAGCGATGATGAAGGCGCCGAAGACGTGACCGAAGTAGCTGTCGTTCACACCGGTTCGGGACAGCCAGTACATTCCGCCGGCGCCGAAGAGGGAGCCGACAACCATCAGCGGGCGGGGCCCGATGCGGGGCAGGAGGTGCGCGCTGGCGGCGGCGCCGACGCTGAAGGCCGCGATCCAGGGCAGGTAGGCGACGCTGGATTTGAGGGCCGAGTACCCCCAGACATCTTGGAAGAACAGTGTGGCGAAGTACAGCACTCCGAAGATGACCACGCCCACGGCGGCGGCGGACAGGTAGCCTGCGCTGCGATTACGGTCGGCCAAGATCCGCAGCGGCAACAGCGGGTGGCTGCTGCGGGCCTCGATGGCCGCAAACGCGACGAGCAGCACCACCGCGCCGGCCAAGGCCGAAATCACGTTGGCGCTGGCCCAGTGGGACACATCGAAGGCGCCAGACGGGGCGGCCGCCGACAACCCGTAGACCAAGGCTGCGATGCCGCCGGCGGCTGTGACTGCCCCGAGCAGGTCGAACCGTCCGGACTGGCGGGCCGGCTCCTTGAGCACCAGGGGCGCGGCCAGGGCCAGGACAAGGCCGATCGGCGCGTTGACGATCAGCGTCCAGCGCCAAGAGGCGTAGGTGACGAGCAGGCCGCCGACCACGAGGCCGACGGCACTGGCGAGGGCAGAAACCGCGGCATAAACGCTGGTCGCCCGGCTGCGTTTCGGGCCCTGGGGGAAGTTGGCGACAATCAGGGCCAGAGCAGCCGGGGCGGTGAGCGCCGCACCGACGCCCTGAGATGCCCGCGCGGCCAGGAGCCACAATTTGTCCTGCGCGACACCCCCGAGCAAAGACGCAGCCGAGAACAGCACCAGTCCGAAGACCAAGACCCGGCGGTGGCCGAGGATGTCACCCACCCGGCCGCCCGACAGCAGCAGGCCGCCGAAGATCAGCCCGTAGAGGTTGACTACCCACAGCAGGCCGGTGGTGGAGAACCCGAGCGCCAACTGGATTCGAGGCAGGGCCATGGTGACGATGGTGGTGTCCAGCAGCACCACCAGCTGGGAGACGGCGATGACCAGCAGGGCCAAGCCAAGACGGCTTTGGCCCGCGTTCCCGGCCCGGCGGTAGAGCGCGGTCACCCGTCCGGCTGCGGATCGTGTCTCAGACGTAACAGTCATGACGGCTGGCTCGAACGTGCTCGGTCCACGGCCAATTTGCGCGGCCAGCCTGCGTACGGTGCGGACCGCTCGATGATCGTGATGTCGGGCATCGGAGGTGTCCTTTCAAAATTTAGGTGATACATCACGTAACTGTGGGTAAGCCTACGTGATGTGTCACGTAATGGCAAGGGCGGCACGGTGCCAGCCGGCGGATGGCTCGACGGGCGGCAGCAACGGGTGTGGCTGGCCTATATCCGGGTCCAGCTGCGCCTGGCGCACGAGATGAACCAGTCGGTGCGGCCGCAGCCATCCCAGTGACAAATTACGTGACATATCTTGTTGTCATTACGTGATGTATCACGTATGTTGGCGAGAGGCGCCGGTGACCGGTCCGCCGGGACCGGGACCGGGACCGGGACCGGGACCGGGACACGTGCTGTCAACGAGGCGAATCACGGGGATCCGGTGATGACCTCTCACATGAAGACAGAAAACCCTGGGTCTGTGACCATCGACATCGGGAGCCTGGACATGACAAAAGTGGTTCACCGGATCGTGCCGGTGCACCTAGCCTGCCGCATCGGCGCCCGGGCAAACGCCGGGGAGCGCGACGCCTGGCCCGCGGTGGTCGCGATCGCGCTGGGGACGTTCGCGCTGGTGTTCTCGGAGCTGATCCCGGTCGGCCTGCTCGCGGACATCAGCGGGCATCTGCGCGTCTCGGTCGGGACCGGCGGGCTGATGGTGGTCGTTCCGGCCGTCGCCGCCGCGGTCGCCGCGCCGGTGCTGACGCTAAGCTCGGCCCGGCTGGAGCGGCGTGCCGTGCTGGTGGGCCTGAGCGCGCTGGTCCTAGTCTCCGACGTGATCGGCGGCCTCGCGCCGAGCATCGGGGTGATGCTCGCGGCCCGCGCCGTGCTGGGCGTCTGCGTGGGCGGGTTCTGGGTGTTCGGCGCCGGGGCCGCGATCACCCTGGTCAGCGCGCGAGCCCGGGGCACCGCGGTGGCGGTCGTCAGCTCGGGGATCTTCATCGCGACCGTGGCCAGCCTGCCGGCGGGGTCGCTGATCGGCACGCTAACCACGTGGCGGGCCGCGTTCGCGGTCGCGGCCGTGTTCGCGGTGATCGCGATGGCCGCCCAGCTGGCCGCGGTGCCGCGGCTGGGCGCAGGCGGCCGGGTCCGGCCCAGGTCGCTGCTGACCGTGGTCACGCGGCCGGTCTCTCGGATCGGCCTGATCGCCGCAGGCGCGATGTTCTTCGCCAACTTCGCCGCCTACACCTACATCGGGCCGCTGCTGCACGCCAGGGCCGGCCTGGGAGCCGCCGCGATCACGCTGGTGCTGCTCGGGTTCGGCGTGGCCGGCGCGGCCGCCAACTTCACCGCCGGCGTCACCGTGCGCGCTCACCTGCGGGCCACGCTGATGGGTTCGGGCCTGCTGATCGCCTGTAGCGCCCTGCTGCTCGCGGCGGTCACCGGCGCGCGCCCGCTGATTATCGCGCTGGTAGCCGTCTGGGGCCTGGGCTACGGGGCGGTGCCGGTGGCCGCGCAGAGCTGGATGGCTCAGGCGATGCCCGCCAACGTCGAGGGTGGCCTGGCCCTGTTCGTCTCCGCGCTGCAAGGTTCCCTGGCGGCCGGATCGGCGGTCGGCGGGATCGTCTACGACGCCGAAGGTCCCGGCGGCGTGCTGATCGTCGCCGCCGTCTTCGCCGCGCTGGGCGCGCTGACGCTGCTGGGCCGCGCTGGAGCGGCCATCAACGCCGCGCCTGCGCCCGCCGTCAAGACGGTCCCTGCCGACCGCACGAGCTCAGGCGGCACTCCGGCGCGGGAGGCCCAGCCGGCGCAGTCGCACGGCGCGATCGATGGAGCGGGGAATAGCGCACAACGACCACGCTGAAGTTACCGTCCGCGGCCATACCGAGGCCGCTGCCAAGAAGGAAGGAACTGCTATGCCTAACGCGGTTGTGATGACCGGATACGGATCGCCTGAGGTGCTGAAGTGGGGCGTGGTCCCGCTGCCTGAGCCGGGTCAGGAACAGATCAGGATCAAAGTCAACGCGGCCGGCATTAGCCCGACCGATCTGGCCCTGCGGGCCGGCTATCTCAAGGCCTGGCCGCTGCCTCCTGACGCCGTGCTCGGCTTCGAGGCCGCCGGCACCGTCGACGCGGTCGGGCCCGGCGTGAGCGGCACGTCCGCCGGCGACGCCGTCACGGCCCTGCTGTTGGGCCTGGGCGGGTACGCGGAGTACGCAGTCGCGTCGATCTGGACCCGCAAGCCTGAGTCCGTGTCGTGGCTGGATGCCGCCGCGCTGCCCAGCTCGGCCGAGGCGGCCGTCCGCGTCCTGCGGCAGCTGGACGTCACCAGCGGGGAGACGCTGCTGCTGTTCGGCGGGGGCGGATCGGTCGGCATCATCGCCACCCAGCTCGCTCTCGCCCGGGGGGTCACAGTGATCAGCGCGGTCCGCGAGCACGACGAGGCGCTCGCCCGCGATCTGGGCGCCACGCCAGTCCGCTACGGTCCGGGCGTGGCCGACCGTGTCCGCGCGCTGGGCGCGGTCGACGCCGTGTTCGACGCGGCCGGCAATGGCGTCCTCGCCGACGCGATCGCCCTGGCGGGCGGGCCCGGGCGGGTCATCACCTTGTCTGACCCGGCCGCTGCGGACTTCGGCGTCACGCTGTCCGAGGCCGAGCCCGACCGTGCTCCCGGCGCCCTGGATGAGACGATGGCCCTGCTGGCCGACGGCAAGCTGCGGCTGCGCGCGCACCAGACCATGCCCATGCAGCAGGCCGCTGAGGCCCACCGCCAGCTGGAAAGCGGCACCGTCCACGAGCGCATCATCCTCACCCTGCCCTAGCGCGGGCGGCGCGTCGGCGGCCAGGCCAGCCACCTGTGACACCCCGCCTGAACCTGCATGGAGGTCCGGCTGGTGACACCAGACTTGGTGGCTCAGCCGGCCGAGCTGAGCCCGGCTGGCGGCGGACCGTCACGAGCTGCACGCTGCCCCTGGCCTCGCTGATCCTGCTCGCCGGCTCGCTCAGCGACCGCTGGGGGCGGCGGCGGGTGTTCCTGGCCGGCCTGGGCTGGTTGATGACACCGGCCAGCCCGGCGATCATCGAGGCGACTATCGGCGTAGTTGTCCTCCTGGTTAGTGTGGCTTCCGCGAGAGGACGCCAGGAAGCGCCGCGCGCGGTAACCGCGAGCAGTAAGCTCAAGTGATATGTCACGTAATAGCAAGGCAAGGCCGGTGCCCGCCGGCGGATGGCTCGACGGGCGCCAGCAGCGGGTGTGGCTGGCCTATATCCGGGTCCAGCTGCGGCTGGCGTACGAGATGAACCGCCAGCTCCTCGCCGACAGCGGCATGTCGCTGCCCGATTACGATGTGCTGACGGCGCTGAGCGTCGCTGACGGGCGGCGGATGCAGATCACGGTGCTCGCCGCCCATATCGGCTGGGAGCGAAGCCGGGTGTCCCACCACGTGCGGCGGATGAGCACGAGGGGCCTGGTGGCCTGCGGCCCGTCGGCGGCGGACGGGCGGGTCACCGAGGTGGCCCTGACCGACCGCGGGCGGCAGGCTCTGGAAGAGGCGGCGCCCGGGCACGTCGATCTCGTCCGGCGGCTGTTCTTCGAGGGGCTGCCGGAGGGCTTGGTGGGGCCGCTCGGCGAGGCGCTGGAAAGCGTGTACGCCAACATCATCAAGCAGGGCTCGCTCCCGCCGCCGGTCGACTGGCACCCGGCGGAGGACTGAGGGGGTCCGCCCTGTCGAGCCCACAGGCCGTGCCCGGATGAATGGCCCGTTCTACTGCCAATGGCAAGCTGAACGGGACATTCATCTGCTGGGGCCAACGCCAGCGAGCGCGCTTGCCCGTGCTGGGAGTTGCTAGTACGTGACCTTTAGGGGCTGGCGAGCACGCCGGTCAGGGGAAGGCGATCGACCAGAAATCACACTGGTGTTCCGCGATGAACGACGTCGATACGACGTTTCCTGTCGGACGAAGGTCGAGCACCGGGTGGGCACGGGAGGTGACCGCGGGCCAGGCCACCTGACCAGGCACGTTGGGGTTGCCCGTACGGGCGAACGCCGCCCAGTACCGGTCCATCTGCTCGCCGAGCCGCTGTTCGGCGGAGGTCAGCGGGTGCCTCATGCCCGTGATGTTCCATAGGAAGTAGAGTTCGACGCTGTGGGCGTCGGACATGTTGACACCCTGCGGAACACCCCACATGAACGTCGGCGAGGCCGGGTCGTCGAACTCCTCCTCCCAGGTCGGCACCTGCGCGGCGAACGCGCTGGCCTCCTGGTAGTCGGGACAGGCCTCCAGCGTGTCGGTGAATATCGCCGCCCGGGCGTTGAACGGCGCCGGCGCCGGGTAATCGCGCAGTGAATAGTGCGCCAGCACGTCCGCGGCGCCGGATCCGTACGTCGTATCGATGTCGTACTCGTACTGACCGTTGGTCATGCCGGTTTGGGTGTCGAAGAACAGCTTGCCCTCGTCGCGCACACCGGCGACTATCACCGGCACCTTGTTCCAGCGGCCGTCGCCGAAGGCCTGCGACGGCGGCAACGGCAGCACGGGGGTGCCGTAGGCGGGCGTGTTGATGACGTCCTGCTGCGCCGCCGCGACCAAGGCCGAAGTCCGCGCGTCGCGCAGGCACGTCACGACTATCGCGGGCGTGCCGCACCCGGCCGCCGCGGCGAACTCTTGTCCCGCCCCTTCTGAGTCCTGCAGCGACGCAGGTATGACGGTGGCGCACGGCCCGCTTTCCATGATGCCGCGCTGGAACAGTCCCGCCGCCAGCGGCGAGGCCAGCAGGTCGCACACCGACCCCGACCCCGCCGACTGCCCGTCGATGGTGACCCTGTGGGTGTCACCGCCGAACGCGGCTATGTTCGACCGCACCCACTTGAGCGCCGCGATCTGGTCGAGCAGCCCGTAGTCGCCGGTGCCCTGCGGGCTGGCCGACTCCAGTTGCGAGAGCGCGAGGAAGCCGTCCACGCCGAGCCGGTAGTTGATGGACACGAAGATCGAATTGGTCAGCGAGGCGAACTGCTGGCCGCCGTAGATCACCCCGCTGCCTTCGGTGAAGTTGCCGCCGTGGATCCAGAACAGCACAGGGAGCTTGTCGCCTGGGCGGGCACCGGCCGGCGTGTAGATGTCCAGGTACAGGCAGTTCTCGCTGGTGACCGTGCCGGCCGGCAAGCCCCCGGTCGCGAACTGGATGCAGGCAGGTCCGTGCGCCGTCGCCGAGCGGACCCCGTGCCATGGCAACGCCGGCTGCGGCGGCGCGAACCGCACCGGTGGCGCCGCGTACGGAACGCCGAGGAACTCGCGGACCCCCTGCGACACTGTGCCCCGCAGCCACCCGTCGCTGACCTTCACCTGCAACTGAGCGTCCGGCGCCGCGGAGCCGGACGACGTGCAGCCGGCCAGCCCGGCCGCGGTCACTGCGAGCACCACGCCAAGAACGCCCATCACGACACGCCGTTTACCGGCGATTTCCCTAAAGCACACCGATACCGCCAATGCCGTTCGGAATATGACTAACAGACATTATCCCGAACGGATGGTGGCTTTACAGCCCCAGCCCCCTTAGAGCCCGGGCCCTCGGCGCCTTCGCGTCGCAACTATCCCTCCGTTATCAGGGGTAGCAGAGAAGGTGCAATGCAACAGTGCTGGCGCAGGTTTTCTGCACCCACAACCTCGAACATCATCTCCGCGAAATATGCCGAAACAGCGCCTTGACTTACGTGCAAAGTGGGCGCAATCTCAGAGCCAAGGGGCCTCGAGAGTTCGCTGAATAACGCCGACCTTGGACGTAACCTCCCGTCGTCCACTCTTCCGGCGCGTGCCCTTTGCCACGCGCCGCGTGCCCCGCCCCGATCACGGAAGCTGACACATGTCCTCGAAAACCCCCCTCACCTGGCGGTGGGTCGGGCTGGCCGCGGCCTTGGTGCTGGCGGCAGCGCTCGCCATCCCGGGGTTCAGCGCCACGACCGCGCGTGCGGCCACGCCCGGGCCTTGCGACATCTACGCTTCAGGTGGTACTCCGTGCGAGGCGGCCTACAGCACCACCCGGGCGCTGTTCGAGGCCTATGACGGGCCGCTCTACCAGGTCCAGCGTGCCTCCGACTCGACCTACCTCAACGTCGGCTTGGAATCGACCGGCGGGGTTGTCAACGTGGCGCCCGAGAACTCGTTCTGTGCCGGCACGACGTGCACCATCACCGAGCTGTACGACCAGACCTCCAACGGCAACAACATGCCGATCTCGCCGGGCACTTCGTGCTCGGGTTGCAGTGGCGGGAACGCAGGCCCCGGCCCCGGCGGGGCGGACATCGGTGCCCCCGCCGAGGCGCTGCCGGTGTACGTCGGCGGCCAGCCAGCGTACGGGATTGACATCGACAAGTTCGGCACTGGCTACCGCGACGACTCCGCCAGAAACCTGCCTACCGGCTCTGATGCCGACGGGCTTTACTTGCTCACCTCGTCGAACATCACCAGCAACCAGTGCTGTTTCGACTTCGGCCAGGGCGAGACCAACGACTCCGACGATGGCGACGCCACGATGAACGCGATCTACTACGGCACAGATTGCTGGACGGGCAACTGCACCGGCCCCGGTCCCTGGGTGGGGGCTGACATTGAAAACGGAATGTACTTCAGCAACACCGGCAACAATCCCTCGGCCTATCCGAGCGAGACCGGCACGTTCCTCACCGCCTGGGAGGAGAACAACGGTTCGACCAACATGACCTTGCAGTACGGCAATGCCCAGTCAGGCGGACTGATCCAAACCTATTCGGGCGCGTTGCCGAGCGGCTATGACCCGATGAAGATCCAGAGCTCCATCGAGCTGGGCACCGGGGGGGACAATACGAGCCTGGGCGACGGAGAGTTCTTCGAAGCCGCCGACGTTTCCGGTTTCCCGTCCCAGGCCACCCAGAGCTCGGTGCAGGCGAACATCGTCGCCGCCGGCTACAGCACCACTCCCCCGGCCGAGTCCCCCTACGGTGGCACCGCTGCCGAGGTGCCCGGCACCGTGCAAGCCGCCAACTACGACACCGGCGGACAAGGCGTGGCCTACAACGTCACCTCGGTCAATGGCACGGCCGACAGCTACCGCAGCGACGGGGTTGACCTGGAGACGACCAGCGACACCACCGATACGACCGGCCCAGGTGCCGGCTACGACCTTGGCTGGACGGGCAGCGGGCAGTGGTTCAGGTACACGGTCAACGCGGCCGGCGCCGGCACCTACAAAGTGAGCTTGCGCTTGGCCTCTCCTAACGGCGTAACTGACGCCCTGCACATCGCCAACCTCTCGGGTACCAACCTGTCGGGCGATATCAATGCCCCCGACACCGGGGGCTGGCAGGACTGGACGACGGTGACCGCCACCGTCACGCTGCCCGCGGGCACCCAGACATTGGTCGTAGACCAGGACAACGGGGGATGGAACATCCACGACATGAGCTTCGGCGCCTCCGGCGTCACCTCGTCGTGGTTCGAGGTGGTCAACGAGGCCTCCGGCCTGTGCGCAACCGCCGCCGGGGGCTCGACCGCCAACGGCACCGCGGTAGAGCTGTCGGCCTGCACGAGTGCGGCCAGCCAGCTGTGGAAGTTCGTGCCGACCTCGGTGAGCGGGTACTACGACGTGGTCAACGACAACGCCCAGTCCGAAGGTGAGACCTGGAACATCACCGGCGGAGTGGGAGCCACCGCCCCGGGAGACACGCTCCAGATATGGAACTACGGAGGGACCGGCAACACCAACGCCCTGTTCAACGCCGTCCTCGGGTCCTCGGGCTACTACACCTTCGCCGCCGACAACTCGGGCCTGTGCGTAGACGCCCCTTCCACCAGCAGCGGAGTTCAGCTCGAACAGGAAACCTGCAACAGCACGACGGCCCAGGCGTTCAGCTTGGTGCCCAACTCGGGCATCAACTCCTCCTCGTGGTACGAGGTGGTGAACGAGGGCTCCGGGCTGTGCGCGAGCGCGGCCGGGGGCTCGACCGCCAACGGCACCGCCGTGGAACAGTTGGCCTGCACCGGGGCCACCAGCCAGCTGTGGCAGTTCGTGCCGACGTCGGTGAGCGGCTACTACGACGTGGTCAACGACAACGCCCAGTCCGAAGGTGAGACCTGGAACATCACCGGCGGAGTGGGAGCCACCGCCCCGGGAGACACGCTCCAGATATGGAACTACGGAGGGACCGGCAACACCAACGCCCTGTTTGCCGCCGACCCGCAGTACTCCGGCTACTACACCTTCGCCGCCGACAACTCGGGCCTGTGCATAGACGCCCCTTCCACCAGCAGCGGAGTTCAGCTCGAGCAGGAAACCTGTAACGCTACCCCGGCCCAGGCGTTCAGCCTGCTGCCATGAGCAGGTCAGGGATACCGCCAAAGCCGTTCGGAATATGACTAACAATCATTATCCCGAACGAATGGTGGTTTTACGCCCCGGGCCAAATTGGGGCCTTCGTCCGGCCAGGGCCGTTCCTGGTCCCATTGGCCGGTAGCCGAGTTTTTCCATGAGGCTGTTCGCCTGCCCAAGGAGCGGGGGCGGTACCTGCCCGGCCGGGAACTCGGCGTCCGGGCCGGCGGCGCCGCGGGTCGAGTCTGCCGCTTCGTCGGGCAGCCAGGCCGCCGGGCGGGAGCTCGGATCGTGAAGCCCGAGGAAGCCACGCAGGCAGGAAAGATAGTCAGCAGGCCCAGGGGCTGGCGTGCACGGCGGCATGGACAACGTCCGGCAAGGCCGACCTCATGAGCGCCTGGTCGCCTCTGCCGTGGCTGGGCTAACAGTGCTCTCCCCCGGTAATTCGAAGGCGCTGGGCTTACCTTAAATAACGCGCTTAACCTTTCTGGGGTTCTTTTGGGAATTGACTTGCCGGATATTAGTTTCATTTTGGCAGAGTTATGGTGGCACTCTATGGGGGATCTGGGCCCATGCAAAAGGATTTGATTGTGACGAGATCCTGGAAGGGAGGTGTCCCCATGAAGGTGATCAAGATTCGTAAGGCTGGCCCCGTGCGCCTGACCTCGGCCGCGTGCTACACGTACCCGGTGCGCGCCGCCTGACCCATCCAGTGATGAGTGTGGGCGCACTTGCGGCGCCCACGCTCATCACCATCGCGTAAACCGGTCACGCATAGAAGGGGTGTTATCGTGTCAGTTAACGATACCGGTTACGCTAGTGACCGCGCACTGGCGATTCACCCGCTGGTCTATTTCGCCGACGGTGAAGAAGTAACGATCGGGCGGCCCGATATCGACTCTTATGCCATCTTCCCGCTGGACGGCGCGGAGCTGGTCCGGCGTCTTGCCGACGGGGCCACGCCCGAAGAGGCGGCGCGATGGTATGAGTCGGAGTATGGTCAGGCAACCAGCGTCGACCATGTCCTGGCGGCGCTGGATGAGCTGGGATTCATCCGTAAGGACGGCGAGCCACCGGCGGATCTCCGAAAGGTACGGTGGCAGCGGCTGGGCCGCGCGGCGTTCAGCCCGGTGGCTTGGGCCGCCTACTGCTCGATCATAATTTGGGCGATTGTAGTGATGGTGCGCGCGCCAGCGCTTGTGCCCGATTACCACGACATCTTCTTCACCAGTTATTACACGCTCATTGAGCTGGGGTTGTTTGTCGGCGCGATCCCGCTGATTCTCCTGCATGAGAGTTTTCACGCGCTAGCTGGGCGCCGGCTCGGGCTCCAGTCGCGGCTGAGAATCTCGCAGCGGTTTTATTACATGGTCGTGGAAACGGGGATTGACGGGCTGGTGGCGGTACCGCGCCGCAAGAGATACCTGCCGATACTGGCCGGAATGCTGATAGACACGGTGGCGCTGGCAGCCCTTATCATCGCAGCCGACCTGAGCTGCGAGCCAGACGGCGCCTTGTCATTCGCCGGACGGCTATGCCTGGCATTCGCGTTCGCGGTTGTACTCCGGCTGGTCTGGCAGTTCTTCTTCTACGTCAGGACCGACCTCTACGTGCTGATAGCGACCGTGCTGGGTTGCGTAGACCTGCACACCACGGCGATGCGGTTGCTGTTCAACCGGATGAAACGGCTGCTGGGCCTCCGCGACCGGCTGGCCGATGAGTCGGACTGGTATCCGGCCGACCGGCGGGCAGCGCAGTGGTACTCGTGGCTCATTCTCTGCGGCTACCTGACCAGCCTGACCACGCTCGTTCTCGCGGGCGCGCCCATCGCTATCCACATGTTCGCCGGGGCGATCGACCGCTTTACCGGGACAAGCAAGGTATCCGCCGGCGCGCTCACCGATTCCGCGGTTTTCCTTGGGCTCAACGTGTCTCAGGTCGCCACCACCACATGGCTGGCCATGCGCGCACGTGCCGAGCGCCGTAGGGCGCGTCTTGAGCATGTCATCAGCTGACTGGCCTTCGGCAGGTCATCACCTGAAAGGATGATCATGGCAACGCATTACTGGGTCACTGCCTCCCGCCGGGCCGGACGGGACGAGGTCCGGGCTGGGCTGGCGCTTGCGCCGGTTCTTGCCGTCGTGGATGCGCATCGCCGACTCCGCGGGCCGTATACGGCGGCGGGCACGCTGCTGCGGCTGATCGGGGATGATGCGCTGGAGCGCTGTCCCGGGCTTGGTGCCAGGCATTACATCGAGATTCAGGAGACCACGCCGGAACTCGCCGACCGGGTGCCGCCAGTCGTGCGGCGCCTCGAATCGCTGGCGGCGCCCGGGCAGCAGATCCGGTATCCGGCGCGGCTGCATACGCTGCGGCTTGCGCATGGGCTTGTCGATCTGCTGGTGACATATCTTGCCGCGCTGGGCGGTCAGCCGCGTGCGCTGGTGGTCGAGAACGTGCATGAAGCGGATGCGACTGACCGGGAGTTCCTGGCGGTGCTGCTGCGGCGGGTCAGTCCACAGCAGCTGACGGTCGTGGTGTGCTCCGGGGAGGGGCCGCTGGCCGACCCGCCCGGGCCGGTGTCGGTATCCCTGCCGCAGATGATCGGCCGTTACGCCATGCACATCTCAGGAACCGCCGCCGCTGCCGACCGCGAGATCGCGGACGGGGAGGTCGCGGACGGGGAGATCGCGGACCTTGCTCGCCGGTTCGTGGACAGTGACGGCACCAGTGATGACCAGCGTGAGCTGGCGGCGTACGAGATGGCGGACCCGGCGCTGCGCGCCGCGCTGCACGACCAGCGCGGGGCCGTGCTCGAGGCCATCGGTGAGCCCTCGCTCCAGACGGGCGCGATTCCCTACCACGCCGAGCGCGGCACCGATCCGCAAGCAGCCGGCGTCGCCGCACTCCAATGGGCGCAAGGCCACTGCAACTACCTCGGCTTCTACCAGAGCGCGGCAGAGTACGGCATGCGCGGCCTGCGGCTGGTCGATCCGGTCAGCCAGCGCAAGACATGGTGGAGGTTTAGTCTGGAAACCGGGGTCTGCCTGGCCACCGGCGGCCGGGCCGCCGAAGCCGAAGCACTGCACGACCAGACCCGCATGCTCTCCACCGATCCGGTTGTCCACATGAAGCTCGCCTACGAGACCGCGATGCTGTACGCCCGCCACTACGATGACGACCGCCGCGACCCGGACCGTGCCCGCGCCTGGGTCAACGAGGCGATCGCGATTGCCTCATGGCTGCAGGACCCGCATGAGCGGGCCTTTTACTCGGTCTTCTACCGCAACGGGCTCGCGCTGATAGAAACGCGCGTAGCCAAGTTCGGTGAGGCACTGCGGCTGCTCGAAGACGGCATGGCGCGGCTGGATCGCGAGATGGCTCCGGACCAGGAGATCATGCACCGAATTGGGCTCCGCTATAACCGAGCCCAGGCCTACTCCCTGGGCGGCCGCCTGGAGGAGGCGCTGGCCGAATATAGCGCGGTAATGCGGGTCGACGACTCGCTCTCCGACCACTACTTCAACCGGGGCAATATCCTGCGCCGGCTAGGCCGGACCGAAGAGGCGATCGCCGACTACGAGCAGTCGATAGAGCTTGACGCGCCCTTCCCCGAAGTGCATTACAACCTTGGTGACGCGCGGATAGAGCTTGGTCTGGAGGATCAGGCGGTGGCTGATTTCAGCCGGGCGATCGAGCTGGATCCTGAGTATGTGGCGGCGCGGCTGGCGCGGGCGTCGCTGCTGGCCGATCGCGGTGAGACGAGCGCGGCGATGGATGACGTGCTGGCCGGGCTGGAGCAGGAGCCGGGTAACGCGCACCTGCTCAGCCTGCGCGGCCGGCTGCTCGCCGAGCAGGGAGATACCGAGGCGGCGCGGCGGGCGCTGGATGCGGCGCTGGCCGCGGACCCGGGCCTGGCCGAAGCATGGGCGATCCTGGGTCAGGTCGCGTTCGAGGCCGCGGATCTGGATCAGGCAGCGGCGGCGTTTGACCGTGCGGTCGGCCTCAGCGGCGCGCCGGAAGTGCGGTACAACCGGGCCGTTGTCTACCAGGCCGCGGGCCGTCTGACCGAGGCGATCGAGGACCTGGACTTCGTGGTGGACGCCACCGGCGACGCCGACGCCCTGCACCTGCTCGAAACGTGCCGACACGCCGTCAGCGCCAGCCAGGAAGGATGATCATGGCAACGCATTACTGGGTCACTGCCTCCCGCCGGGCCGGACGGGACGAGGTCCGGGCTGGGCTGGCGCTTGCGCCGGTTCTTGCCGTCGTGGATGCGCATCGCCGACTCCGCGGGCCGTATACGGCGGCGGGCACGCTGCTGCGGCTGATCGGGGATGATGCGCTGGAGCGCTGTCCCGGGCTTGGTGCCAGGCATTACATCGAGATTCAGGAGACCACGCCGGAACTCGCCGACCGGGTGCCGCCAGTCGTGCGGCGCCTCGAATCGCTGGCGGCGCCCGGGCAGCAGATCCGGTATCCGGCGCGGCTGCATACGCTGCGGCTTGCGCATGGGCTTGTCGATCTGCTGGTGACATATCTTGCCGCGCTGGGCGGTCAGCCGCGTGCGCTGGTGGTCGAGAACGTGCATGAAGCGGATGCGACTGACCGGGAGTTCCTGGCGGTGCTGCTGCGGCGGGTCAGTCCACAGCAGCTGACGGTCGTGGTGTGCTCCGGGGAGGGGCCGCTGGCCGACCCGCCCGGGCCGGTGTCGGTATCCCTGCCGCAGATGATCGGCCGTTACGCCATGCACATCTCAGGAACCGCCGCCGCTGCCGACCGCGAGATCGCGGACGGGGAGGTCGCGGACGGGGAGATCGCGGACCTTGCTCGCCGGTTCGTGGACAGTGACGGCACCAGTGATGACCAGCGTGAGCTGGCGGCGTACGAGATGGCGGACCCGGCGCTGCGCGCCGCGCTGCACGACCAGCGCGGGGCCGTGCTCGAGGCCATCGGTGAGCCCTCGCTCCAGACGGGCGCGATTCCCTACCACGCCGAGCGCGGCACCGATCCGCAAGCAGCCGGCGTCGCCGCACTCCAATGGGCGCAAGGCCACTGCAACTACCTCGGCTTCTACCAGAGCGCGGCAGAGTACGGCATGCGCGGCCTGCGGCTGGTCGATCCGGTCAGCCAGCGCAAGACATGGTGGAGGTTTAGTCTGGAAACCGGGGTCTGCCTGGCCACCGGCGGCCGGGCCGCCGAAGCCGAAGCACTGCACGACCAGACCCGCATGCTCTCCACCGATCCGGTTGTCCACATGAAGCTCGCCTACGAGACCGCGATGCTGTACGCCCGCCACTACGATGACGACCGCCGCGACCCGGACCGTGCCCGCGCCTGGGTCAACGAGGCGATCGCGATTGCCTCATGGCTGCAGGACCCGCATGAGCGGGCCTTTTACTCGGTCTTCTACCGCAACGGGCTCGCGCTGATAGAAACGCGCGTAGCCAAGTTCGGTGAGGCACTGCGGCTGCTCGAAGACGGCATGGCGCGGCTGGATCGCGAGATGGCTCCGGACCAGGAGATCATGCACCGAATTGGGCTCCGCTATAACCGAGCCCAGGCCTACTCCCTGGGCGGCCGCCTGGAGGAGGCGCTGGCCGAATATAGCGCGGTAATGCGGGTCGACGACTCGCTCTCCGACCACTACTTCAACCGGGGCAATATCCTGCGCCGGCTAGGCCGGACCGAAGAGGCGATCGCCGACTACGAGCAGTCGATAGAGCTTGACGCGCCCTTCCCCGAAGTGCATTACAACCTTGGTGACGCGCGGATAGAGCTTGGTCTGGAGGATCAGGCGGTGGCTGATTTCAGCCGGGCGATCGAGCTGGATCCTGAGTATGTGGCGGCGCGGCTGGCGCGGGCGTCGCTGCTGGCCGATCGCGGTGAGACGAGCGCGGCGATGGATGACGTGCTGGCCGGGCTGGAGCAGGAGCCGGGTAACGCGCACCTGCTCAGCCTGCGCGGCCGGCTGCTCGCCGAGCAGGGAGATACCGAGGCGGCGCGGCGGGCGCTGGATGCGGCGCTGGCCGCGGACCCGGGCCTGGCCGAAGCATGGGCGATCCTGGGTCAGGTCGCGTTCGAGGCCGCGGATCTGGATCAGGCAGCGGCGGCGTTTGACCGTGCGGTCGGCCTCAGCGGCGCGCCGGAAGTGCGGTACAACCGGGCCGTTGTCTACCAGGCCGCGGGCCGTCTGACCGAGGCGATCGAGGACCTGGACTTCGTGGTGGACGCCACCGGCGACGCCGACGCCCTGCACCTGCTCGAAACGTGCCGACACGCCGTCAGCGCCAGCCAGCCGGCCGCATCGTGACTGCGGCCCAGACCGTCGCGCCGGTCCGCACGGAGCTTTTCACCGAGGCGATGGCCAGGCTGGTCTCCGGTGTCGCGGTCATCACCGCCCGGCGCGCGGACGGGATGCCATGCGGCCTGCTCGTCTCGTCCATCTGCTCCTACAGCGTCCATCCGCCCTCGGTGCTCATCGCGATCGATCAATCGACGCGCAGCTATGCCACGCTGACCAGCTGCGAGGAATTCGGCGCCCACCTGCTGGGGAGAGAGCACACCGATATAGCGAACACGTTCGCCGGTCAGGCCGACGACAAGTTCGCTGGCCTGTCCTGGGGCTGGGACGGCACCGTGCCGCAGCTCGATGACGTCCCGGTCTACCTGAACTGCGTCTTCAGCGCGCTTTTCTACCACGGCGATCATGCCATCGTCATCGGCGTCGTGAAAAACGGGTACGTCCGGCCATCGGAACCACTGGTGTATTTCCGCCGAAGGCTCAGCTGGCGGCTCAGGGCGTAACGGTAAGACCTTCCCGCCACCTAACGGCCAGTGGCTCGCGAGGAGCGCGCCAGGCGACTCCTGTTCGGTGAGTATCGCATTCTGTGCCGCACGCAAACCAGGGCCAGGCTCGAGGCCGACATTCTCCACCATTGTCTGATACGCTCTGGAATACACTTCCAGCGCTTCTGCCCGACGGTCAGACCGGTAAAGGGCAAGCATGAGCTCTTCGTAAAAAGGTTCCCTGAGCGGATACCTGGCGCACAGCTCTCCGAGTTCTCCGATTACCTGAGCAGTGCGCCCCAGGCAGATATCGGCTCTAATGCGTTCCTGCAGGACGGTGATCCGTTCCTCATTGAGACGAAAGGCGTAATGAGCTAGCATTCCTATATGACTTAGGTCGGCTAGCGCGGTACCCCGCCAGAGTGCGAGCGCCTGGCCGTAGTGCTCGCTGGCTTCGCCGTAGCTACCCTTGCTCGCGCATGACCGGCCAATTTCCGTCAGTATGCGAAAATGTGTTAAATCCACGTCCACTGGATCAATGCGCATGATATATCCGGAATTCTCGGTACGCAAGATCGGATGCAGCCTCGGATCGTTGCCGATCGTGCTGTGCGCGGGGAAGAGGGCTCTCCGTACAGCGGATACGTACATCTGAAGGGTGGCGAGGGCGGACGCGGGAGGCTTCGAGTCCCAGAGTTCGTCGATGAGCCTGCGCGCGGTGAGCAACTCGTTTGCGCTATATATGAGAAGTGCGAGTAGTGCGCGCTGCATAGTGGTGCGCGGGGTGCATTGCTTGCCGTTGCATACAATCTCCAGCGGCCCTAGCAGACGATATTTAACGGCCAAATCGCCAGCGGTTGGATCGATGGTCTGCACGTCGCTCCCCCAAGCTGACCATGGAGGTGTTATCCAGAACCTCTCCAGAACTTCGCTGCTGGCTCCTGTCACAGCGAGCCAGCAACCTTGCGTTAGCCGACGTTGAACAACCATCATGATCCATGCCAACCCCAAATTAGGCAAGCCTGACTATAGTGTCACCGTTGCGTCTAATCATGAGTGGGTCATGAGCTACGGGTTTAGGCGGCTTTTACAGAGGTTGAAATTGTGAGGTCTTTGTCCGGTTGATCGCACTCGGCGAGCCTGCGTGATTGGTGCTTCCGGCGGGTCTACGCCGGTGTTATGAGGTACGCAGAGGGTGGCCGGCTGACTGCTCTGGGGCGGCTGGCCGTGGCGTTCAGCTCTGACGGCAGGACACTGGCCGCAGGCGACGGGAGGCCACAGTCCGAGCACGTCACGCTCGCCGTCCACAGTGCGGTACCCGGATGGGAGAGCTCGGGAGCGCCTCCGGGATCCGTGCTGTAGTGACCAGGTTGACCGCGGAGCGGGGCATTGGTGGGGCATTGGCGGAGCATTGGCGGGTGGCATCCGCCGGGCACGCGGCCTAATCTTGAGACGACTGATTCGGCTTTGCTGTGCGCTGGCCGATGGGAAGGCTGCACACTGGAGGCCCGGGATGCGATTCTCGCTATTGGGGCCGCTCGTGGTGGCGGACAGCGCAGGCGGCCAGGTAGCAATAGCCGGCCCGCGGCTCCGGGTCCTGCTGGCGGCCCTGCTGCTGCACGCGAACATCCCGGTGCCGGCCAGTAAGCTGGCCGAGATGGTGTGGGACGGCTCGCCGCCGCCCGGGGCCATCTCGACTCTCCGGTCATATGTCAGGCGGTTGCGCAGTGCGGTGGATGCCGGGGCGGGGCGGATCGCCGCCAGTGGCCCTGGCTATTTAATCCGGGTGGAGCAGGCGGAGCTGGACATCCTGGAGTTCGAGGCGCTGTGCCGCGATACCCGCGCAGCGCTGCGGGCCGGCGAGTGGGCGGACGCATCCGCCGCTGCCGCGCGGGCACTGGGGTTGTGGCGCGCGGCCCCGCTGCTTGACGTGCCCGCCGAAGCGCTGCGCGGGGAGTTCGTGCCCCGCCTTGACCGGCTGCGGCTTCAGGTGCTCGAGGACCGCGTCGATGCCGGGCTCCGGCTCGGGCAGCACCAGGAACTGATACCTGACCTGCTGGAGGTGACGACCCGGCATCCGCTGCAGGAACGGTTTCACGCTCAGCTCATGCTCGCGCTGGCCAGCAGCGGGCGGCGAGCTCAGGCGCTGCATGCTTATCAGCAGGCACGCGAGGTGCTGGTCGCTGAGCTCGGCATCGAGCCCGGCCCTGAACTGCGCGATCTCCATCAGCAGATCCTGGTCAGCGACGCAGCGCAGATGACGAGCAGAGCGGACGATACCCAGTCTGGAGAGGTTGCGGACCCCGCCGGGACCGGCGCGCTGACCGGCGTCGCCGGTGCGCTGGAAAGACCGGCGGGGAACAGCCCGGAGCCCGTCATCCCGAGGGAACTGCCTGCCCCGGTGGCGCATTTCACCGGGCGGGCGGCGGAGCTGGCCGGGCTGACCGCGCTGCTGGATCACCCCGCCGGGCAGGCGCCGTGGGCGCTGATGATCACGGCGATGGGCGGGACCGGTGGGGTGGGCAAGACCGCGCTGGCGGTGCTGTGGGCGCATCGGGTCGCCGGGCGGTTCCCGGACGGGCAGCTGTATGTGAACCTGCGCGGTTATGACCCGGACCAGCCGATGACCGCGGCCGATGCGCTGGCCAGGTTCCTGCGCGCGCTCGGCGTGCCCGACCAGGACATCCCGCCGGACCCGGACGAGCGCGCCGCCCGGTACCGCAGCCGGCTGGCCGGGAAGCGCGTGCTGATCGTGTTGGACAACGCGGGATCGGCCGGGCAGGTCCGGCCGCTGCTGCCCGGCACGCCCTCGTGCGCGGTGGTGGTGACTAGCCGGGATGCACTTGCCGGGCTGGTCGCCCGGGACGGCGCTACTCGGCTCGATCTTGACCTGCTGCCGCCGCCGGACGCCGTTGATCTGCTGCGGGCGCTGATCGGCGCCCGCGTCGAGGCAGACCCCGGGGCTGGCGCGCTGCTGGCTGAGCAGTGCAGCCGGCTGCCGCTGGCCCTGCGGGTCGCCGCCGAACTGGCCGCTGCCCGCACCGGCGTGCCGCTGGTCCGCCTGGTCGATGAGCTGGCCGATCAGCAGCAGCGGCTGAGCCTGCTCGACGCCGGCGGCGACCCGGGCACCGCGATCCGGGCCGTGTTCTCCTGGTCCTACCGCCACCTGGATACCTGCCTGGCCCGGGCGTTCCGCCTGGCCGGCCTGCACCCCGGCCCGGATTTCTGCCGGCATGCGGTGGCCGCGCTGACCGGCGCCACGCTGGAGGACAGCCGCCGCGTGCTGGACCTGCTGGCCCGCAAGCACCTCATCCAGCAGCCCAGGTCAGGCCGCTACGGCATGCACGACCTGCTGCGCGCCTACGCCCGCGACCTGTCCGCTGCTCATGACGACCAGGACGAGCAGCACGCCGCGCTGACCCGGCTGCTCGATTACTACCTGCACACCGCCGCGACCGCGATGGACGTCTTGTACCCGGCCGAACGGCACCGCAGGCCCCGCATCCCCCCGGCGGCGACACCCGTCCCGCCGGTCACCGACCCGGCCGCGGCGCGGGCCTGGCTGGACGCTGAACGCGCGAACCTGGTGGCCGTCACGGCATACGCCGCCGGGTGCGGCTGGCCCGCACACGCCACCCGGCTGGCCGCCACCTTGTTCCGCTACCTGGCCGCTGGCAGCTATTGCCAAGAAGCCATCACCATCTACACCCACGCCCGCGCCGCCGCCCGCCAGACCGGCGACCACGCCGCCGAAGCGACCGCGCTCAGTCATGTCGCGGGCGTCTACTGGCAGCAGAGCCGCTACCAGCAGGCCACTGATCACCTCCGGCAGGCCCTGGCGCTGTCCCGGCGGGCCGGCGACCGCGGCCGCGAGGCCGGCACGCTGAGCAGCCTTGGCATTATCTGCGCTGCCCAGGGCCGCCACCAGGAGGCCAGCACCCTCTACGCGCAGGCCCTGGAAACCTACCGCCAGGCCGCAGACCTGTCCGGCGAGATGCATTGCCTGGTCAACCTCGGCAACACCGAAGAGCGGCAGGGCCGCTACGAGCAGGCAGCCCGCTACCACCAGCAGTCGGTGGCCATTGCCCGCAAACTTGATGACCGCTTCTCGGAATGCTCAGCGTTGATCAACCTGGGGACTGTCCGCATGCGGCAAGGCGATCTCCGGCAGGCGGCCGGTTACCTGCGCCGGGCACTGGCTATGTGCCGCCAGACCAGCAACCGCTACCAGCAAGCCGAGGCACTGACCAGAACCGGCGACGTCCGCCTGCGGCAAGGCCGCCCCCGGGAGGCCGGCGACCTCATCCAACAGGCCGTGGCCCTGTATCAGGAGATCGGCGACCGGTCCGGTGAAGCCGACGCGCTCAACAGCCTCGGCGAGGCAATTCTGGTGGCCGGCCAGCCCGGCCCCGCCCGCAGCCGCCATACTGCCGCATACGGTATCGCCAGCGATATCGGCGATAAGTACCAGCAGGCCCGCGCGCACGACGGCCTGGCCCGCGCCTATCACGTGCTGGCCAGGCCCGGCCAGGCCCGCGATCATTGGGCACAGGCCCTGGCCCTCTACACCCAGCTCGGCACGCCCGAGGCCGACCAGGTACGCGCCCAGCTCGCCGATACCGGAAACGGCGACCATCCTTAGCGAAGATGAATGTCCCGTTCAGCTGGCTATCGGCAGCTGAACGGGACATTCATCCTGGATCGCAGGCGCCCGCAAGGAAAGCTGATGCCCCACGGATGCCCCGCCGATGCCCCTCGGATGCCTCGGTCCGCTGTCAGCTTGGTCACTGCAACACAGATCCGGAGGAGTTGAGGGGAGGTGACGAAAATGAAGCCAGAAGAATCGGTCCTCCTGGCCTTCCCCGAGACCCTGTCCCAGGAAGAGCAGCCGATCGTTATTCGCAAGTTGGACCGGGTTGAAACGACCCTGCCATGCGGTGTCGCTGAGTGAGGCGGGCCACGGTGATCTGCTGCCGTCGGCGTATCGACGGCAGCAGACCCATGGGGCGCCGTGCTGGGATGCATTCTTTTGGCCGAAGTCCTGTCTACCGGGACAGGAATTCACACGGAAAGTCTCGAGATGATGGTCGATATTTCCACGGTTATAATGCGGCCGCGCGTAAAGCCGGAGCATGCGCCGTACCGAATCCGCGGTGGAAAGATCCGCATCGGCGGGATCTGCTACGGGATCGCGGCCGAGATAGATGACCCCGATGGCTGGGTGTGGACGCTGCTGACGAAGATGGACGGAAGCCGGGACCTGGCGGCAATCGTCGAGCAAGTGCACCAAGCTCACCCAGGACTGGCCGCGGGCGCGGTGCAGTCGGGTGCTCGGCAGCTCATGGGTGCTGGTTATGTCGAGGATGCTGGAGCCGCATGGCCGGTCGGTCTGACCCAGCGGGACATCGAGCGGTACGACCGAGCCGCTGGGTTGTTCCGGTGGATGGATCTGTCTCCCCGGAGAAGCTGGGAACCGCAGGCGCTGCTGAAGGCCGCCAGGGTGACGGTTCTCGGCGTCGGTGGTACCGGGGGCGCAGCTGTGCTTGCCCTCGCAGCGGCTGGCATTGGAATGCTTCACTGCATAGACCACGATGTGGTGGAACTGTCCAACCTCAGCAGGCAAATCCTCTATACCGAGGATGATATCGGCAAGACCAAGACTGGTGCCGCCGTTGCCCGATTGCGGCAGCTCAACAGCGATATTTCGATCACCGGAGAATGCGCCGCGGTGCGGAGCGTGGCCGACGTGGAGCGGTTGGCCTCGGACTGCGATGTGTTCATACTGGCAGCTGACGAACCGCAAGAACTCCAGCACTGGGTCAACCAGGGCTGTCTGGCCGCCGGGCGGCCCTGGGTCTACGCGGGCTACAACGGCCCGCAGGTCCTAGTAGGTGCGTTCGTCCCAGGCACCGGCGCTTGCCTAGCTTGCACCCAGACAGCGATCCGGGAGAGGGACGAGATTCTGGGTGCCTACGAAGAGGATGCAACCGAGGCGCCGCCACACGCGACCAGCGCCGTCTCGGCGGGTATCTCCGGCTACCTGGCCGCTCATCAGGCTATCGCGCTACTCACCGGGGTTCCGCCGGTTACGCCTGGCCGGCTCGATGTGGTGAATCTGGCCGCGCTTAACGCGCCGTCCTCGATCACCGGCCAGCGCCTGGCAAACTGTCCTGCCTGCGGTGGAACCGGCTGATGTCAGCCCCGCCAGCGAGACCAGCGGCCGGGCGCGCACAGGGTAGTACCCGGGTTCAGCTGAGACCTCTGAGCGTGCGCCAAGACGGGGATCACTGGGTGCTCGGGCGGGTGGAGACCGGCGAGTTCATCAGCGTCTCAGCAACGGCATACCGCGCGATCACTCTGTTGGGTATGGGCATGGCTGTCAGCGACGCAACCCAGCGCCTGTTCGCTGAGACCGGCATCCGCTACGCCGTCACAAACCTCGTATCGGAGCTGGACGGGCTGGGCTTTGTCGCGTCTATCGACGGCGTAACGACCCATGACTCTCCACTACCACAGCCGAGCCTGAGGTGGCTCCGGCCCGAACATGTGCGCTGGACGCTGCATCCGCTGCTACCGTGGGCCATCGGCGTGCTGAGCACGGCAGGCGCGATCATGCTCGTACTGCACCATGCGCTGATCCCCGGATACCGCGCCCTGGTATGGAATCCGCACGCTGGCCTGGTGATCGCAGTGAACGCGGCCATTGCCTGGGTAATCATCGCGCTACACGAGTTCGCTCACCTGGCCACCGCCCGCGCCGTTGGCGTCCCGGCCCGGATTAGCCTCAGCACCCGCCTGCAGTTCCTCGCCGCCCAGACAGATGTCACCGGCATCTGGGCGGCGCCGCGACGTATCCGGCTCACGGTATACCTGGCGGGAATGGCTGTGAACGTGGCCATCGCGTCCGCCTGCCTGCTTGTACTCGGCCTCGCCTCTCCAGCCGGACTGACCCGCAGCCTAATCGCCATCGCAGGGTTGGAATCAGCCATCATGCTGCCGCCGCAGCTGCTGGTGTTCATGCGTACCGACGTGTACTTCGTTATCCAGGATCTCTCTGGATGCTGCAACCTGTACGCCGACGCTACCGCTCGCATCCGCTACCTCGCCCAGCGGGCACTGGGCAGAGTCGACCGGATCTCATCGGACCCCGCCAGCGCCCTTACGCCGCGTGAACGCCGCGCCGTCCGCGCCTACACGTGGCTCCTAGTGTTCGGAACCGTTGCCAGCCTCTGTGCGGCGCTCATCATCACCCTCCCCGCCATCTTTACCTTGCTTGCCCACGCCATCGGCGAAGCAGTCACCGGATCGCCCAGCCAAGCCATCGACGGTGCGACCGCGATCGTTATCATTGGCGGTTTCGAGATCGTGTGGGCGCGGTCTTGGTGGCGCCGCCACGGCCATCGGGTTCTCAGGTGGACACGTCGTTGGCCCAAGACCCAGGCGCAGGGATGAGACCGCTCCACCCGCACCGGGCGTCAGGCGCAGCCAGGAGTCCATCAGGGTCTTCGCTGCCTCGTCCCAGGTCGGGAGCCTTTGAATCAGGTCGACCGCTCGCCTGGACAGCGCGCTGCGACGGCCGGCATCGCCGAGGAGCCGTACCACAGCGTCGGCGAACTCGTGCTCGTCGTCGGTCATGACCACCGCCGATTCGGCGCCTTCGGGGAGGCCGCGCACCGCTGCGCTGGTGCAGACGATCGCGCACCCGGCACGCATGGCCTCGACCATCTTGACCTTGACCCCGGATCCGGTCTGGACGGGACAGACGAAAATATCGGCACCGACCAGCGCCGGCAGGACGGAAGGAACCTCTCCGGCGATGTCGATCCCGGCCGCGGCGCGCGCGGCCGCGGCCAGATCGCCGGGCAACTCCGCTCCGGCTAGGGTGAGCCGTGCATCGGGCATCGCCCGGCGGATCCGTGGCCAGATCCTGGTCACCAGGTCCCAGGCACCATCCCTGGTCGGTGCCCAGCTGTAGTTACCGACGAACGCGACGCGGGATCCGGTACCGGTGTGCACCCTCGGCCCGGCACTAGGCAGGTGGTCGAACCCGTTCGGCGTGAGCGCGACCTCGGCACCGGGGACGTCACGCCGGATGACATCGACGTCTTGCTCGGAGAGGGCGGCCACGACCGTGGCCATCGACCAGATGTCATGCTCTAGCGCCCGACTCACCTGCCAGCGCGCGCCGCGTCGGCGCCCCGCGGCTTCCCGCTCGCGGTCGAGCAGATACTCAATGTTCTCCTCGACGACTAAGAGCGGGACCGCGTGATCCCGCGGAAGATGCCCGGCCAGGAAATAGCCCTCCACGTGAACCATGTCGGCCTCTTGGCCGCACACGTGCTGCCCGAGCCACTCATCGAAGACATCGGAGCGGTACGCCCACACCCGCTCCGGTACGTCGTCGGGTGGTCCCTCCGCCGGCGCGGGCACGCTCTCAAACAGCCGCAGGTCCGAGCAGTAGGGCAGCGCAAGCCCGGCGTGTGCGAGGTCACGATCATAGTGACCGGTAAGGACAACCAGCGTGATTTCTGCCGCACCGGCGACCCGGGCCAGCAGCTGCGCCTCCCGGAGCTGGCCACCGCTGTACGGCGGAAAGGGCAACTGGTTCGTAACGTAGAGGACCCGCAGCCGCCCCGGCCGGCCCCGCTCCGCGCAGTTGGCGGAGCCGGGCTTCGCGGAGCCCGTGAGGAAGCTGCTCCTCGCCACGACGGCGATGCACCGTCCCTTCTGGCCACACGCTGACGCCTAGGCAAACTCGCCGATATCGTTATATGATATCATAAGCGACGCTGGTTATAATAATGTCACCACTTTGACCGATTCGGAGGTGTCATATGGGAAGACTCCTTTCGCGGCTGCTCGAGGCCCGGCGGCGCCGCCGACGTAGTCGCAAGTTGCGACGAAATGATCCATTTCTCTACAAGTAGCCGCATGCCGTTCTGATAATGGATTAGAAAATGCGCTATTGGGGCATTTCTGCGCTATCGCACGACGCATCGCTTGCCGTTGTGCAAGACGATGGAGTGGTGTTCGCGGCGCATTCCGAGCGCTATTCACGAGTTAAGAACGATCCGCTCCTGGCGGACGGGCTGCTAGCCGAGGCGTTAACGTACGGGCCGCCCGACGCCATTGCCTGGTACGAGCGCCCGATGCTGAAAAAGGCCCGGCACGTCCGGGCCGGGCAATGGGCGGATGCCAGGTCCCGGGCCGACGTTCCGCGGCTTTACCTGCGCACGCTTGACCTCCCGTTCCGGCTGCCCGGCATCGAATACGCGGATCATCACCACAGCCACGCCGCGGGCGGTTTCGCAACGAGCGCTTTCGACGAAGCCGCGGTTATCGTCGCCGATGCCATCGGCGAGTTCCGCACCTTCACCATCGGGCACTTTACGGCGGACGGCCGCTACACCGCCCTGCACCATCGCTCCTACCCGGACAGCCTCGGCCTGCTCTACAGTGCGTTCGCGCGCAGGTGCGGGTACCGGCCCAACGAGGACGAATACATTGTCATGGGCTTGGCGGCGTATGGCGAGCCGCGGTACGCCGACGCCATTTACGAGGATTTTCTCGACGTCAGGCCGCCGTCTTTCCGGCTCAAGATGAACCCTCATCGCGGAATCGGCGACTGGTTCCCGGCCGCCAGCGCTGAGGATCTCGCGGCGAGCATTCAGCACGTCACCGAGACCCTGATGGCTGACGCCGCGCGCTGGGCGCGAAGCCGCACCGGGTCACGCAACCTCATCCTTTCCGGCGGTATCGCGCTGAACTGCGTGGCCAACGCCAAGGTCGCGCGGGATGCGGGTTTCGAGCACGTCTGGATCTTTCCCAACCCGGGTGACGCCGGCTCCAGTGTCGGTGCGGTCGCGGCGGTCGCGGGGTGCCGGCTGCGATGGCCCGGCCCGTATCTCGGTACCGCACTCCCCGGCGAGTACCCGGTAGAGGATCTCGTCAAGGAACTTGCCGCCCGGGGCACGGTCGGCGTCGCCAACGGCCGGGCCGAGTTTGGCCCTCGGGCGCTCGGCAACCGGTCGCTGCTCGCGGATCCCCGGCCAGCGGACATGAAGGACCGGGTGAACTTCATCAAAGGCCGCGAGCCGTTCCGGCCGTTCGCGCCTGCGGTCCGGGTGGAGCGCGCCCGCGAGCTTTTCGACCTCCCCGTGCCGGCCTCGCCGTACATGCAGTTCACCGCCCGCTGTCGCGCGCCGGACGAGTACGCCGCGATTGTGCACCACGACGGCACGAGCCGGGTGCAGACCGTAGACCGGGCCGCGCATCCCGGGCTGTACGCGCTGCTTGAGACGTGGGAAGACAAGACCGGGTGTCCCGTGCTCCTCAACACCAGCCTCAACTCACGTGGCGAGCCCCTGCTGAACTCGGCCGAGGACGTCGCCGCCTTCTCCGCTCGCACCGGATTGCCGGTCTACCCCGCCTGACGGACCAGACTGGCCCGACCAATCCACGAGGACCACTCATGATCCGGCTGCTGGTGACCAACGGCTGCAGCTGCACCCGGGGCGAAGAACTGCCGGACCCCGGCACGCAGGCCTGGCCGGTCGTTCTCGGCAAGTTCCTCGGCGTGCGGCACGCGAACCTGGCCCGGGACGGTTCGTCGAACCGGCGCATCGTCCGCAGCACCGTGGCTCGCATCGATTCCGTCCGCGAGGAGCACATGGTCCGGCCAGACGAGGTGCTCGTGCTGGTCGCGTGGACGCAAAGCTCACGGCACGAGTACTTTTCCGCGCGGGAGCGGCCGGAGGCACGGACCGGCCCGGCGGATCATCCGGTCGACCATAACTGGCAGCGGATCGGCCCGTGGCGGCAGGACGCGGGGCACCGGCCGTCCGCCGCGTTCTATGACCATCTCTGGTCCGACGAAGGCCAGCTAGCTAACCTCTTCCTCGACTGGCTTTTGCTTGACCGGTTCCTCCGCCACCAGGGGTATCAGGGCCGTTATGCGTTCGCCTTCCCGGTGGCGCCCGACATTCCCGAGCCGGCCAGGCAATTCGCGCGTCAACTGGCCGGCGACACGGTGTGGGGCGGGTTGCCGCCGACCCCCGGCAAGTCGTTCCTTGAGATGCCGAAGGGCCTGGCGCGCGGCCCCGGCGGGCATCCGCTGGCCGAGGCGCACGAGTGGTTCGCCACGTCGCTGGCCGCTTGGCTGAGCGAGCCGGGTCGCTGACCTCATCGGCCGTCGCCGTCCGCCAGCACCGTCTGCCGCTGCCACGCGGCCAGGTCCCGCGGGTCAGCGGGCGCACGGTCACAGATGACGTACCGCCCCGGTGCCATCGCCGTATACCTGATGCCGCCGGGCGGCTCCAGTTTGCGCGTGCCGGCCAGAACGCTCATGCACGCCCGATGGGCCTGCGCCGGGGTGCCGATCTCGTCTCCGGCAGCCAGGTACGCGACCAGTGCGGGCGCGCCGCGCGCGTCCGGGACCGCGAAGGCGGCGGCGGGCCCGGGCAGCGCATCGTCCACCACCCGCTGCACCTCCGGGAGTTCCACCCAGCTGGAGTCAATCCGCAGCCATTCCGGACCGCGCGGGACCGGCTGGGCGCCGGTGACGTCCCTGATCCGGTTCAGGTCGACATCACCGGGCGCCGCCGCGAGCAGGAGCAGTTCCACCCCGCACAGCAACGCCTCGAGGTCGCCAGGCGGCACCCGGTTCGCGTCGCGGGTCAGCGCGCCGAGGATCATCTCCCCGTCGACCTGCTGAAGCATCACCAGCAGCAACTGGTCGGGCGGCGGCTGCAGGAGCCGCACCATCCGGCTTCGCGGCAGCGCCCGCCCGGCCTCGGCCGGGTCGGATGCGGGCGGGCGGATCTCGGTATCGCCGAGCAAAAGGCTGAGGTCGTTGAACACGCAGTACCGGTCGATGGTTATGCCGCGGTCGTGCTCGACCCGCTCCATGACCCGTTGCATCGCGCTGACCTCGACCAGGCTGTGCCGAGTGCCGCGCAGGATCGCTGCTCCCGTGCGGCGCATCACATCGTCCAGGCTCTGGCCGCGCACGTCGACCGACACAATGCATTCCTGCGCCAGGTTGCCCACGTAGTCGCGCAGGCGCCGGTGATAGCGGTTGCTCGCCAAGACCGGGAGAGCGCACGTCTCATGGCCCGTCCGCCACGCGAGCATCACGCACAGCGCGGCGAACACGGCCTGCTGCGGGTTGACTCCGGTGCGTACGGTGATATGCGGCAGCGCCAGTGCCGCCGCCGGTGACCACAGCCAACACGACGCCGGACCGCCGCTGACCCGCCGACCGGGACCCCGCGGCGCGTCGGCTGCGGGGACCGCGTCGGCTGAAGGCACCTCGTCGGGTGCGGGGACCGCGTACATGCACTGAGGCATGTTCCGCAGCGAAGCCTCCCAGCCGCGCAAGGCAGCGGCGGTCCTGCGCCGACCCCGCTCGGACCGCTCGTCCGCGGCCTGATCGAGCGGCTGATGTCCGAGCGGCTCTGGCCCGGGCGAGCCACTCACCCGGCGTACCGGATCGCTGACCAGCGCCACGAACTGACGATCAATCAGCGCCATGCTGGCGAAGTCGACGGCCGCATGCGAATACACGATGACGGCCGCCGCGGGAACTCCCCGTGACCTGGCGACAGCCACCCGCAGCGGCAGTTCCGCGGTCAGGTCGAATTCGGAGGATCGCAGCCGCCGGATGAGTTCGATGGTCGCCGCCGCGCTATCCGCAGGTTCTTCGCTGGCCTCGTAGACGTGAACGACCAGTTCTCCTGACCGTGCTACTCGCTGGACCGGCTCGCGGTCGGCCGGGTAGCAGGTACGCAACGACTCGTGCCTGGACATCAGGACTTCTAGTGCCGCGGCGATGTCAGGCAGGGTTGTCCCCGGGGGCAGCGAAAGCGGCCACTCGACCATCCGCGTGTAGAGCGTCGGGTCGCAAACCCACCCGAGCGCGCTGGCCTGGCCGATAGTGAGCGGGCCTTCCCCGCCGCGCTGGCCCGCGAAAGTTACCCGAAGCTGATCTACCAGGTTCAGCCTGGACGGTGCCGCCGCGTCGGCTCGCTCCTGAAGCAGGCCTAGTAGCGGATCCCGCGTGGTCACGCTACTACCCTGACCGACCCCGCCCCGGCGCGCCAGCCCTCGGAGCGGCTTTCGCCGGCGGTCACGCAGATAGATAATTCCCAGCGGTATTCCGAACGGAAGAGGTGCTGACGTGATTGGCAGAAAAGAGCTCCCCGCGAAGTTCGCCGAGTGGAACGAGAAGTGGGGCGCACCGTTCGGCTACCAAGGCAACCGGGATTTCCGGGAAGGCAGGGAGCCGGACGGCAGCCTTCGCCTCGCCAGCCGGGCCCCGGCCAGCCCCGAGGTGGGACCTTTCGGCTTCCAGCCCAACAGCTCCACCCGAATCTACGAGTACCCATGGGCGTTTTTTACCGCGGAGCTTGAGCCGGGTATGCGAACGCTCGACATCGGCGGAGGAATCAGCGGGTTCCAGTTCGTGCTGGCCAAGCAGGGCTGCGCGGTGACCAACGTCGACCCGACCGCGCGCGCGGACTACAACCTGTGGTCCGATCCGGGATTCGTCAGCCTGAACGCGGAGCAGCACGCCATGGTGAACCGCGTCATGGGCACCGACGTGCAACTGATTCCCGAACGCATCCAGGACGCCGATCTGGAACCCCGGTCGTTCGACCGGGTGTTCTGCCTGTCGGTGCTCGAACACGTCGAACCGGACGAGGCGCACCAGATGCTCGCCTCCGTCGCCGACGCGCTGCGCCCGGGAGGGCGGGCGCTCGTCACCGTCGACCTGTTCCTCGACCTGCGGCCGTTCGGAGTGCTCACCCGCAATAGGTGGGGGATCAACATGAATGTCGGTGCGCTAATCGAGGGGAGTGGGTTGAGGTTCGTATACGGCGACCCGCGCGAATTGCTGGGCACGCCGGAATTCGACTTCGACCGCGTGGTCGCGCTGCTCCCCGAGCTTCTCATCGGCGCGTCCTATCCGGTGATGACCCAGACCCTGGTCCTGGAGAAGGCGTCATTATCGGGCCACGGCGGGCCGTCGTCCGGCCCCTGTCGCAGATCGGCTGACAGGGGCCGGACGCACTTGGCCTAGCCCGCCCCGATGCTGGGGCTGGTGCCGGACGCGACCGCGTTGTCGGCGGTCCAGGCGTCGTGGTCGTCCTCGCCTACCGTCCACACCTGGCCGGTGTTGGCCTCGAACGCCACCTCGTACTGATCACCTCCCGGACCGATGATGATGCTCGGGTTGGTGCCCGCCATCATGCCGAGCTTCCAGTTGTCGTGGTTGTCCGCGCCGACCGTCCACAGGTCGCCGGTGTTGGCCTGGAACGCTATCTCGTAACCCACACCGTCAGCTTGATCGGTGATGGCCGGGCTGGTACCCCTCATCATGCCCAGGTTCATGTTGGTGCCTCCGCTAGCCCCGAAGGCGGCCGTCCACAGATTGCCGGTGTTGGCCTCGAACGCCACCTCATAACCGTTCCCGTTCGCGTTCGTGGTGACGGCCGGGCTGGTGCCCGCCATCATGCCGAGAGCCCAGGCCCCATGGTTGTCGAAGGTGCCGGTCGTCTCCAGGTTGCCGAAAGTGGTCTGGAAAGCCACCTCGTAGGTCCCGAACTCGAACGCGGTGACGCTCGGGCTGGTGCCGGACGCGGCCACTCCCCAGTCCGTCTCAAAGCCGTCGTCGATCAGCGTCACGACCTCGCCGCCGGCTTCCTGGAACGCCACCACGTAACCACCGTCCTCGAAGCCGGAGATACTCGGGCTGGTGCCGGGCTGCACGGGGATTCCAGTATTGGTCAGCCCATCGGGCCCGAAGGTGATCAAGTCGCCGGTGCCGGCCTGCGCGTACGCGACCTCAATGCCCGAGGGCCGGTCCGACAGGTTATTCCCCTGGTCGAAGGTAGTGGCCGGGCTGCTGCCCGACATGACCTGCAGGTTCCAGTCGCCGTGGTTCTCCACACCCACCTGCGCCAGGTCTGTGTTGCTCGCCTGGAACGCCACCTCGTAGAAGACCGTTCCCGCCCTGGCCTGCGGAGCGGCCGCCCAGGCCAGCCCGACGGCCAGCATCATGGCGCTGACCCCGGCCAGCGCCCTTTTCTTTCTGAACACGCGTTTCTCCTCCCGTATCTGACGGACACTGGCCATGGTCCGAGCCCCGTCTTGCAAACCACTTGCACGCGCTGTCCAGGGCCCGGGGTTCGGCGGACGGGGTCGCCGTGGCGAAGACCGCGCGCCGAGCGTCTTACGGCGCTGCACCGCTCGGCCAGCGCCACGGCAATAGCGTTAGCGCGGGCTGCGATTCCTGAGAATGAAGGGGCTATCGCGCAAAGAGAGGCGCATCCAAGGCGATGCAGGTGAGCCAATGCCGCTTGCATGGGTGCTGTTGCAGTATCCGCGTGAATGGCGTGCGGGTTATGGGAGCGACGCTTAAGGCGGCAGGGACGTCAGTGCCGCCACCGGCGTCAGGCCTGGGAAATGTCCTGGTTTCCGGCGGCCAGCCCGGCGTGCCCGCGCCGTTGCGGGTCAGCGAGCAGGTGGCAGATCTCGGTAACGGCGAGTGAGGGAACTACTAGGCGGGACCAGTTCGCGGCGAGGAATTCCGTGCACCGGGCGTGATCGCTGTCAGACTGGTTGAAGGCTGCAACCAGCGGCCCGGTGTCGCACAAAATCACGCGGACGCTGCTCCGCTGGCCTCGTCCCGGTCGGGGTAGGCCAGGTACTTGTCATGGTTGCGGCCCAGGTCCGGGGGGCCCGTCAGCGCGCCGATAAGCACGGCAAGGTGCCGCGGGAGCTCCCGGACCTCGTCCTGCCCCCGGACGGCATCTGCACCCGGTGCATCATCAGCCATAACCTGAGTGTACCGGCGCATGCCCGGCAAGTCTCGCTCCACGATGTGGGTAACCGCTGCTGTGCGTGCGATCTGGTCGGTGCCGACCGTTCGAGGCGGCGCCTCAGAATGATTGTTCCAGCACTTCGCGCGCACCTTTGATTCCGGGTAACTTGGTGCCCGGCTTCCCAGCGTGAGGGAGAGCATGACATGCCGGTCAACGGCAGTGAGCCGGATCTGTCTTGGCTTGCCGATGCGCCTGTCTTTATTGATGGCCGGCAGATCGGTGCATTCTACGACGCAGTGGTCGGCCGCAAGTTCAAGCCGGTCCAGTTGCAGCTGTCAGCCGACCAGACCGAGCAGCTGGAAAGATCCGCGGGAGGCAGCGTCAACGCTGGGTCGTCCGCGTTGTTTGGCTGGCTGAAGATCGGCGCCGCAGTGGAAACGCGCAGAACAAGGTCACGAAGCCGCCAGGCAAGCCAGAGTATCGTCCTGGAACCGGTCGAGAGTTCCTCGATGCGGCTGGTGCAATTGACCCTGCACTACCTGAGCAACCAGCCAGAGCGCATCCGTGTGATCACGCAGGGCACCGAAGTCCCGGACGGGGCGGACATCGGTGCGAGTCCGCGGATGCTCGCATTCATCGATGTCCCGGCAGGAACCATGTTGTTGCCGCAGGCCGCAGAGCTTGACCGCGGCCGCGTGGTTACCTTTTTTGACGCGCTGACCGAGAGGTTGCGGCGGGACGGTGAAATCCGCCGTGCGCATTCTTATCCCGCGAACTCTGCGACCGATGAGGGGATGCGGCAGCGGGACCGCTACTGGAAGTGGTACGCCGACCACTGGAATACCGACGAGGTAGTTAAGGCCGTAGAGGAGGTCATCGCAGACGGCGGCCGACCCCGGTGGATTGACTACAAGATGACTTTCGCCACGGGCGATGAACTGAACCTCCACGTAGATGCCCACGGCGACTACGACACTGGCGTGTTCGCTTATAACCTGATCCGGCGCGGCTGGCGATACGGGCTCAGGATCGTCGGCAGCCTGAAGTCCCAGCCCGCGCTCAACGTTCTGGCCGTCTACGAGAAGTAATCAAGCAGACTTCCAAGAAGTCCGGCGATCACGGCGAATTTCAGGTCGCTACCCCTCTGCCGCGGTGAGGGTGATGTCGCTGCTGCAGGCGCTGGCCGTGCTGTGGCTGGTCCGCAAAGCCCTGCGGCTGGCCCCGTTCCCTGGCAGTCGCCGCCGTGCTGGCCGCGGCCTGGCCGGTGACGGCGGTCGGGGTGGTCGCGGTGACCGGGGCGTGGCTGCGCGGCTGGCCGCCCGCCTGTCAACGGCGCTCGAATTTTGGCTCTGTCTCACAACTCGTGACGATGACGTAAAGGTCACGTACTAGCAACTCCCAGCACGGGCAAGCGCCCTCGCTGGCGTTGGCCCAGCAGATGAATGTCCCGTTCAGCTTGCTATTGGGCCTGTTGCGAAACGTCAGTGCTGTCGGTGTTCGGCCTGGTTTCTTTTCCGGGCGGTGCGGCGACTGTGCGCGGGATGACCGTTTTACCGT
>Ga0210390_10000348_pt1 | contig 50267 bp, 33 predicted proteins | sample IncBWH11OmetaG_FD_161050 | JGI IMG/M metagenome (GOLD analysis project Ga0210390, IMG submission 161050) | Forest soil microbial communities from Barre Woods Harvard Forest LTER site, Petersham, Massachusetts, United States - Inc-BW-H-11-O ... | reverse complement strand
GTGTTCTCGGGTCGCAACAACGGTGAATTCGTGGCGTACAACGCGACCACCGGTGAACAGCTGTGGAGCTTCCAGACCGGCGCCGGCGCCAACGCCGCGCCGGCGATCTACGAATACGGCGGGCAGGAGCACGTCGTCGAGCTCGCGGGCGGCAACGCGCTCGCCGGCTCGCCGCACGGAGACAACCTGTGGCAGTTCTCGCTCACCGGAACCAAGGGCCCCGTCGCGGCCCCCACGACCCCCACCACTGCGGTCGAACACGCCGGCGTGGCAAAAAAGAAAGAAGAACCGAAGAAAGAAGAAGCCAAGAAAGAAGAACCGAAGAAAGAAGAACCGAAGAAAGAAGCCTCCACCTCGGCGGCGGCCGTGGCCGCCGGCAAGACGCTGTTTGCTGACAACTGCGCGACGTGTCACGGAATCGCCGGTACCGGCGGCAACGGCGGCCCGAACCTCAACGACGAGGAACTGGCGCACAGCGTCGCGGGCGTGATCAAACAGCTCACCGAACCGCTCGGTGCGATGCCGTCGTTCAAGGAAGTGCTCTCCGCCAAGGAAAAGGAAGAGGTCGCCGACTTCGTGACGATGGAAATCACGCACTCGACGAAATAGCCACTGACTGGACAGGGACGCGCCATGGCCTAGATCCCCTCGTATGCGAAACAAGCGCCGCAAGTTGGTGAACGAGACGATGGACGCCTACCTCGGCTGGCGCGAGCAGTGCGGCGCGGTGTGGATCGCCTACTCCCGCTGGAGCGCCGCGCGGCCGTGCGACGCGGGGCTGTGGCACGCCGCCTACTGGGCCGCGCTCGACCGGGAGGAGCGCGCCGCGGAGCGCTACGCCAACCTGATCCGGCGCTTGGGGAACCTCGTCGCCGCGGACCTCGAGCCGATCGCCAGCCTCACCCCGGCGGGGGCGCGCCGCTGACGCGCTCGTCGTAGCTCAGCGGAGCGCTTTGTGTAGTATCGCCGGCGTCAGGAGGTCCAGTAACTGAATCCGGGGATGAATTTGCCGCGTACGCTGTCGGACTTCCGCAGGCCGATCGGTCGGGAGGTCAACATGATCACAGGAGACTCCTATGGCTATGGCCGCGCCCTCTCCGTGCCCCGCGTGATGCGCATCAGGACCGTGCTCCTGTCCGTCGGCGCGGCGATCGCGCTCGCGGCGGCGCTGAGCGGCTGCGGCGCAAGCTCCGCCGGCAACAGCGCCAGCCTCTCCTATCGTCCGCCCAGCTACAGCGACTGGCCGTACTTCGGGCGCGACCGCGACAACACCCGCTTCGCGCCACAGAAGCAGATCAACGCCTCCGACGTCAGCCATCTCGGTCTCGCGTGGAGCACCAGCCTGGGGGCCGAGCAGTACCTGATGGAGTCCTTCCCGGTAGTCGTCGGACATACGATCTACATCACGACCTCGACCGACGAGGTGCAGGCGATCAACGCCGTGACGGGCCACGTGGATTGGGTCTACACGCCGCCGGTCGACTTCTCGCTGTCGACCGGCGTCGGCGGCTACGGGGTCTCCGTCAACCGCGGTGTCGCCGTCGATGACGGCAAGCTGTTCCTGCTCACCTTCGACGACCATCTGCAGGCGATCAGTCAGGCGACCGGAGAGGAGCTGTGGTCGACCTCGGTCGTCAACGACAGCACGGGGGCCTACGAGACGATGGCCCCGACCGTTTACGACGGCATGGTGTTCGTCGGCGACTCCGGCTCCGAGGACGGCGTGCGCGGCTTCGTCGCCGCCTACGACGAGAGCACCGGCAAGGAACTGTGGCGCTTCTACACGATCCCGCGCGCCGGCACTGGCTGGGTGCCCAAGGAAGGCGGCGGCGGGACCGTGTACATGGCCCCGACGATCGACACGAGCAGCGGCATCCTGTACGTCGGCACCGCCAACCCCGCGCCCGCGATCGTCGGCACCAAGCGTCCCGGCCCCGACCTCTACACCGACTCGATCCTCGCGCTGCAGGCGTCCACGGGACACCTCGTCTGGTACCACCAGGAGGTCGCCCACGACCTCTGGGACTACGACGCCGAGTCCCCCCCGGTGCTGTTCGACACGAAGGTCAAAGGCCGCCCGGTGCGGGCCGTCGCCGAGGCCGGCAAGAGCGGCTACCTGTTCATCCTCAACGCGGCGACCGGAGAAGACCTGTTCCCACGGGTGGCGTTCGTCAAGGAGAGCCACACGCCACCCACCGCCAAGGGAACGCTCGAGTGCCCAGGGGCCGTCGGCGGCTCGCAGTACGCGCCGCTGGCGTTCGACCCCGAAGCGGGCGCCGTGTACGTGTCGGGCATCAACCTCTGCCAGATCCTCACCGTGACGACGAAGGTCGTCGGCGGCGAGAAGCGCTTCGGCGGAGATCGCACCACGCCCTCCAAGGAGAAGCCCGCGGGGACGTTCACGGCCGTGAACGTGACCACCGGCAAGATCATGTGGGCTCACAAGATGCCCACGCCGATGATCGGCGGGGCGACGGCGAGCGCCGGCGGCATCGTCTTCACCGGCGACCAGCACGGCACGCTGTACGCCTTCGAAGCGAAGACCGGCAAGACACTGTGGACCGGCAGCCTTGGGCTCGCCTTCGGCTCGGCGCCGGTCATCTACACGATCGACGGCCAGGAGTACGTGCTGGCGGCGCTCGGCGGCTCAGCGTTGACGGCCTCCGAGAAACTGGGGGCCATCGGTGCGGAGATCGTGGCGCTGAAGCTCGGTGGCCGCGCGTTGTCGGGCTCGAGCTGACACCGTCACGCGCCGCGTTGCGCGCTAGCGCGCGCTAGGGACGATGCGATACACGGCGCCGGCGAGGTCATCGGTCACGTACAGCGCGCCTTCGGGGCCCGGGAGGGCGTCGACGGGCCTCCCCCAGCGTTCGCCGGATGTCAGCTGGAAGCCGGAGACGAGCGAGATCGGTTCGCCGAGCGTGTGCTCGCTGTCGTTCCACGGCAGCCACAGCACCGCGGGGGCGCGGGGAGGAGTTCGATCCCATGAGCCGTGCACCGCGAGCACCGCGCCGCTCGACCACGGGGCGCCGATCGCGGTGCGCTCGAGGAAGGTCAAGCCGAGGGGCGCGCTGTGCGCCGGCAGCCCCCGCTGCAACGGCGCCAGCGTCGCGCAGTCGAGCACCTTTTCGCCGGGGTTGGTCACGGCGTCCGCGACGAAGCCCAGGTTGGCGTAGTGCAGGCCCAGTTCGGGCTCGCCCGGGGTGTCGTCGGGGTCGGGATTGCAGAAGGGCCAGCCAAGGTTGCGCCCGGGCGTCAGCCGCGCGAGCTCGTCCGGCGGGTGTTCGTCGACGTAGCTGCGCACGACCCGCCCGAAGGCTTCGGAGAGCCCCCCGGCGGCGCGATGGAAGGGGTAGGTGACTTCGTCGCGCTCGTTGACCGCCGTCCACAGCGAGCCGTCCGGTGCGAACGCCAGCCCCTCGCCGTTGCGCACGCCGCTGGCCACCACGTGCATATCGCTCCCGTCGGGGCTGAAGGACAGGATCGTTGCGCGCGGAGGGTATTCGCCGGGGTTGGGCGCGAGGGCGTTGGACACGCTGCCGACCGACACGTAGATCGTGTGGCCGGGCCCGATCGCGAGGCTCTTCAGGCGGTGGGTGTCTTCCCCCGCGGGGCCGGTGTCGGGCAGGCTCGCGACCACGACCGTGCGCGGCCCGAGGCGCCCGCCCGCCAGCCACGGATAGCGGTCGATCTGGTTGGACTGCGCGAGATACAGCACGCGCACGCCTTTCAGCGTGTCGAAGGCCATGCCCTGCGGCAACGTGAGCCCGGAGAGCAGCACCCGCTGGCGGGGAGGCGCGGCCGCCGTGCGGCCGGGGATCAGCTCGAGCACCTTGCCGGCGCTCGCCGCGCTCACCAGCAGGTCGCGGTTGGGCGCCCACAGCGCGAAGCGCGCCAGCGGCACCCGCGCCCAAACCTCCGCGCTCCAGCCGGTGGGGATCGTCACCGTACGCGCGACATCGAGCGGTGACGCCCCGTTGCCAGCCGGCACGCTGAGCGTCACCGGCGCGAACCGCACGCTCCCCGCGGCGTGCGATCCGATCGACACCTCCTGTCGGTGTGCGGCCGCCGTCGCCGAGGTGCTGGCACCGCTGCCGCCACAGGCCGCCAGCGAGAGAGCGAGGAGCCCGAGCCCCAGGGCGATCCGGGCGATCCTCGAGCTTGCATACGACCCACTGAGAGAGCGGCTGCGGCTGAAGCTCCTCATCCGCAACCCATCCCAGCACATCGCGGCGTGATAAGGAAGGGGCCATGAGCGCGACCCTCGCACATCGCCTGCGGCGTCTCGCGGCCGAGCCTGCGCGCCTGGTGAGCCTCTCGCTGGGGCTGACGGTGGCGATCGCGTGCACGGGCTGTGGCGGGGCCCGGCCGTCACAGGCGAACGTCGACTGGCCATCATGGGGCAACACCGCCGAGAACACGCATTTCGCGACGTTGAGCCAGGTCAACACGACCGATGTCGGCCGTCTGCGCTTGTCGTGGACGCGCCCCGAGGGATTCGGCCAGTTCGAGTGGGAGACCTTCCCCGTCGTTGTTGGCACGACCATGTACTACACGACCGACACCGACGAGGTGCTGGCGGTCGACGCGCGCACGGGGCGGCTGCGCTGGAGCTACGTTCCCGAGGTCGACTTTCTCCTGGGCCCGCAGGGAGTGGACGCCGTGCCCGTCAGCAGGGGCGTGACGGTGGGAGGCGGTCGTGTCTATGAGCTGACCGCCGACGATCAGCTGATCGCGCTGAGCAGCGGCGGCGGCAAGCGCCTGTGGGACGTGCGTGTCGCCGATCCCGACGCCGGGTACTCGGAGAACTCCCCCGGGACCTACTGGGATGGCGAGATCATCATCGGCGGGCCCGCGGGTGACGCCGGGCTGCGCGGCTTCGTGGCGGCCTATGCCGCGAGCAGCGGTCGCCAGCTGTGGCGTACGTACGTCATCCCGCCGCGTGGCCAGGGATGGCTGGCCGGCGGCGGCGCGCACGGCGGGGGCGACGTGTGGATGCCGCCGACCGTCGACGCGGCGTCCGCGACCGTGTACGTCGCCACGGGCGACCCCACCCCCGCGTTCAGCAACGCCCAGCGCAAGGGCTGTGACCGGTGGAGCGACGCGACGGTCGCCCTCGACGCGAGGACCGGCGCGCTGGAGTGGGGCCACAGCGAGCTGTGCGAAGACAGCTGGGACTACGACACAGACCAGTCGCCCACGCTGTTCGACGTCCACGTCAACGGACGCACGGTGCGCGCGCTCGGCGACGGCAACAAGTCCGGCTTCTACTCGATCCTCGACGCCAGATCGGGCTCGCTGCTCGCGCGCTCCCCCGAGCTGACGCGCTACTCGCGTCCGCATCGCAGACCGAGCCGCGCGGGCGCGATCGTGTGTCCTGGGATCTTCGGCGGACTGGAGTATGGGCCTCCCGCCTACAGCCCGCTCAGCCAATCGGTCTATCTGCCGGGCACCGACATGTGCATGCGCTACACAGTCGACTCCGCGAGCGCGATCGAGCGCCATCGCTCGGGCGAGCCGGATCTCGACGGCGCGGCCATTCAGGTCGGCCCCGCCACAGGGGTGATCGCGGCCGTCGACGCGAGCACGGGCCACGTCGCTTGGAGCAGGCCGCTGCCGCGGCCAGCGACGGGCGGCGCCCTCGCGACAGCCGGCGGCCTGGTGTTCGTCGGCGATGACGACGGATACCTCTATGCGCTCGATGCGCGCTCGGGCGCGATCCTCTGGCGGGCGCATCTCGGCCTGCGCATCGGCTCGGCGCCGATCGCATACGAGCTCGCCGGCGTCGAGTACATAGCCATCGCCGCCGGCGGCTCCCAGCTCAGCGTCCCGGGCGACGCCCCGCCAGGCGAAGGCAGGATGTTCGTTTTTCGCCTGGCATAGCGGACCAGGCGCGCGAGGATATGGTCATCCTATCTTTAGAGACATAAGTAGCTATTATGTCCACCCGCGTTGGTAGCATGCCGACGCGTTGACCTGAGGGAGCCGGTGTCACCAGTCGCGCAGCCACGTCTGCGCTCGATGAAATGGAGCTGAGCCTTGATGAAGCGCAAGTCGATCGTGACGGTAGTTATGGGGGTCGCCGTACTGCTCATAGTCGCAGCGTGCGGGAGCAGCAATAACTCGAATACCACCACCACTACTACTGCCAGTACCGCCACGATCAGCTCGGCTGCGGAAATACCGCTCGCGCCTTCGTTCACGTCCGCGGAACTGGCCTCGCTGCCCACCCAGAACTGGATCACGCCTCCGGGCGGCACGATGGGCGACCGCTACTCGGCGCTGACTCAGATCAACGCGTCGAACGCCTCGCAGCTGAAAGGCGACTGGCTGACGGCGCTGAACGGCAGCGGCACGCTCGAGAAGTACTCGCAGGAGGCCTCGCCGGTGGAGTACGACGGCGTGATCTACATCGCGACCGGCGCCGACGACGTGTTCGCGATCTCCGCGGCCACCGGCAAGATCCTGTGGGAGACCAAGGCGAACCTGCCCGCGTCGACCGCGACGTCTGTGTGCTGCGGGTGGGACAACCGCGGGGTCGCGATCGGCGACGGCATGGTCTTCACCAGCGTTCTCAACGGCTACATCGAGGCGCTCAGCCAGAAGACCGGCGAAGTTCTCTGGAAGACCGAAGTCGCCCCCGTCACCGCGGGCAACACCGTCACGATGGCGCCTCTGTATGAGGAGGGCATGGTCTTCGTCGGCCCCGTCGGCGCCGAGTACGGCGTGCGTGGCTCCATGGCCGCCTACAGCGCGACCACCGGCAAACTGATCTGGAAGCAGTACAACATCCCCGGTCCCGGCGAACCGGGCCACAGCAGCTGGCCGAGCGATAACAACCTGTGGGAACACGGCGGCGCGACGACATGGAACACGCCGACGTTCGACCCCAAACTCGGGCTGATGTACTACTCGACCGCCAACGCGGGCGAAGACTTCGAAGGCAAGGAACGCCCGGGCGACAACCTGTACTCCTCCTCGATCATCGCGAGGAACATAAAAACCGGCAAGATGGTGTGGTTCTACCAGACGGTTCACCACGACATCTGGGACTTCGACGACCCGAGCCCGACGGTGCTGATGAACGTCGAAGTGAACGGCAAAATGGAAGAAGGGATCGCCGAGCCGAGCAAGACCGGCTACGTGTACTTCCTGAACCGGGTCACAGGCAAGCCGATCTTCCCGATCCCCGAGACGCCCGTTCCCCAGAGCGCCGCCGACGCGACCTCACCCACGCAGCCGATACCGACGATGCCGCCGTTCAGCCCGGTGACGATCAGCACAGCACAGCAGAAGCTGCTGCAGGAAGCGGTCAAGGCCTCCACCCCGACAGGCCAGAAGGTACCGACGGTGATCCCGGGCAAGCTGTTCACGCCCTGGGAACCGGCCAATCCGAACACGATCGAGTCAGCCAACAACGTGGCCGTCGGTGGCGACAACTGGCCGCCGAGCAGCTTCGACCCGACCAACGACTACTACTACGTGTGCTCGCAGTCGGGCTCCGTAGCGATCAACCTCGCGGTCGCGAGCACGAAGAAGAAGGTGTACAAAGCCGGGGAAACGTTCACGGGCAGCAACCCGCTGCTCGGCTTCTCCGGGTTCGACACGCCCGGGTTCCTGACGGCGTATGACATGAAGACGGGGAAGATCGCCTGGCAGAAGAGCTTCCCGAAGGAATCGTGCTACAGCGGTGCGACCTCGACCGCCGGCAACGTCGTGTTCTCGGGTCGCAACAACGGTGAATTCGTGGCGTACAACGCGACCACCGGTGAACAGCTGTGGAGCTTCCAGACCGGCGCCGGCGCCAACGCCGCGGCGGCGGTGTACGAATACGGCGGGCAGGAGCACGTCGTCGAGCTCGCGGGCGGCAACGCGCTCGCCGGCTCGCCGCATGGGGACAACCTGTGGCAGTTCTCGCTCACCGGAACCAAGGGCCCGGTCGCCGCTCCGACGACTCCCACCACGGCGATCACTCACGCGGGTACGGGCAAGAAGAAGGAAGAACCCAAGAAAGAAGAACCCAAGAAGGAAGAACCGAAGAAGGAAGCGTCAGTGCCTTCGGTGTCAACCGCATCGGTGGCGGCCGGCAAGGCGATCTTCGCCGACAACTGCTCCACCTGTCACGGGATCGCCGGTACCGGCGGCAACGGCGGCCCGAACCTCAACGCGATGGAACGGGCGCACAGCGACGCGGGCGTGATCAAGCAGCTCACCGAACCGCTCGGTGCGATGCCGTCGTTCAAGGAAGTGCTCTCCGCCAAGGAAAAGCAAGAGGTCGCCGACTTCGTGACGATGGAAATCACACACTCCACGAAGTAGCGCACGACAGGCGGTCAAGCCGCACATCACAAGACCCGACCCAATCCCAGCGCCCGAGCCCACCAAAGCTCGGGCGCTGGTCTAGACTCAGCTGCGTGAAGGGGGTGAACGATCGATGACATTGACCGCGCGCGTGACGGCGCTCGCCGCAACCGTGAGCGCATCGCTTGCCCTGCTCGCCCCCGTCAGCTTGGGAGCGGAATCCACGGGCAGCGGCTGGGGCGCCCAGGCGAGCTACCTGGGTCGCTATCACCTGCGCGTAGTCCCCCTCGCCGGCCAGGGCGGCTCCGGCTCCAGCCACGCAGACGCTCAGGCGGCGGTGTTCAGCGCGGCGGCGGCGGCCTGCCAGCAGGTACTCGCGGCCGTCGGACCGACGCGCGGCGAGCTGACGCTGTTCATGCGGGAAGTCAAGAAGGGGGCGCCTCTGGTTCCCAGCGGCATCCTCAACCTGCAGGCGCCAGGGGGCAACGAGCTCGTCTACCTGACGTATCTGACCTCCAGCGGCGGCACCCGACACGCGAAGATCAACGGCGGCGCGTTCGTCGGGCCGGTCGTCGGCTCGTTCAGCGCCACCAGCACGGGGCCCGGCATGCTCTCCGGCACCGCCCAGGTGGAAGGCATCGGAACCGTAGAGGCTGACTACGTGCGCTTCTCCGCGTCGCCGCAGCCGTAACTCTTTCAGCTCAGCGCTTTGACCAGCGCCACCACGGACGCATACACGCCTGCGTCGGCGTTGGCGTTGGGCGCAGCAGCGGAGGATTCCTGCCTCACCGCGGCGGGGGCTTCCGGACTTGCAGTCGGGGCGGCGCCGACCTGCGCCGCCCGCGGCAGCACCGTCGGCGCGGGCAGGTCGTCTTCGACCTGGCGAAAGCTCGCTGAGTAGCTCGTGCCGCCCACCGTCAGAGTGCCGTTGAGTTTCTCCTGGTTGGGGTGCGCGGGAGTGTCGAGATCCGACGGCTTGTCCAGCACGAGCCTGCCGAGAACCTGGGTGGTGGTGCCGGGCACCAGCAGGTTGCACGTCATCACGCCATTTCTGTATTCGAACGGGTACAGCGACGCCGTCCAGCTCGTCAGTTCGCCTCGTTTGTCGTACTGGTAGAACTCGCCGTCCCCGACCATGAACTCGTGCTCGACCGATTCGGTGTAGTCGATGTCGAGCACGGCGCTCACCAGGCCGGCGCGGCGTTCGATGCGCGACAGGTAAAAGCGCCCGATGTAAGCGTCACCAATTGCCGGATTGACCAGCACTTTCGGCTCCGGCAGACCGTCGGCGTTTCCCGTCGTCGCCTGCGCCGGCAGCGTCGCGTACATACCCGCCCCCACCCCCACGAGCGCTGTCGCGACGGCGGCGCCAAGGCGTCGGTACAGGCTGTTTCTGCCACTCATGCCGAGTCCATGGTAGCTCGCCGCGAATGAGTCGCTGCGTCGCGCCGGCAGACGCTAGTATCCCACGCGGGTGACGAGCGCATCGCACAGAATCCGGACGCGCAGATGCCGCCTGTTGTGGACGTTGGCCGGCACCGCTGTCGCGCTCGCCGGCTGTGGGAGCAGCGGGACGCTGACGCACGCGCAGCTGGTCAGTCGCGCCAACGCCGTCTGCCGGTCGACCGACGCGCAGATCGCGGCGCTGCCGGTGCCGCGCAACCTGAAGGCACTCGCCAGCTACGCGACCAGCACACGCTCCGCGACGGCCCGGTTGCAGCAGAGCCTGAGCGCGCTGCACGCATCCACGTCCGACAAGCCCGCGCTCACCCGCTACCTGGCGGCCCTGGAGCAGGGCGACGCGCTGCTCGCGCGCATCTCGACCGCCGCCGGCGGCGGTCACAGCGCGACCGTCAGCTCGCTCGGCGACCAGCTCGCCGCGGTCCCCGCCGGAGCGCTGGCCACCGACGCCGGCCTGTCCGCGTGTGCGACGCCCTCGACGTCCGCGGGCATCGCCGGCTGACTCGGGCGAGCGCCACGGAGAGTTACCCCGACCCGCGTAGTTTGCCCGCCACCGTCGAGCCCCCCGATCTGGTCGAGCTGCGCGCGGCGGCGCTCGCGATCGAGCAAGAGGTGGCAGGTGCGATCGTCGGCCAGCAGGAGGCGCTGCGCGGGACGCTCATCTGCCTCATAGCCGGCGGTCACGCGCTGCTCGAGGGCGTGCCGGGGCTCGGCAAGACGACGATGGTGCTGGCCTACGCGGCCGCGCTCGGCCTGCCCCACAGCCGCATCCAGTTCACGCCTGATCTGATGCCCGCCGACATCACTGGGACGACCGTTCTGGCGGAGCACCAGGGCGGCGCGATGCAGATGCGCTTCCAGCCGGGTCCGATCTTCACCAGCGTGGTGCTCGCGGACGAGATCAATCGCGCCTCGCCCAGGACCCAGAGCGCCTTGCTGGAGGCGATGCAGGAGGCGACGGTGACCGTCGCCGGGACCACCCACCCGCTGCCGCGGCCGTTCTGCGTGCTCGCCACCCAGAACCCTGTCGAGCTACGCGGCACCTATCCCCTCCCCGAGGCACAGCTCGACCGCTTCTTCCTCAAGCTGCGCTTCGGATACCCGAGCCGATCGGAGCTCACCGACATAGTTCGGCGAACGACCGGCGCCGAGGACTCCGCCACCGCGCCCGCGTCGAGCGAGCGGGCACAGGCGGGCCCCGACCCCACGCTGCTGCCGCGGCTGGGCGCGTTCGCGCGCGAGGTCCCCGCCGCCGAGCAGGTGCTCGACTACGCCAGCCGCCTGGTGCTGGCGCTGCATCCCGGCGCGGGGGCCGCGCCGCTGGTCGACGATTACGTGCGGCTCGGGCCGAGCCCCCGTGGCGCCCAGGCGCTGGCGCTGGCCGGGCGTATCGCGGCGCTGATGGATGGTCGGCACAACCTCGCCTTCGAGGACATCCGCGCGGTCGCGCCGCTGGCGCTGCGCCACCGGCTGATCCTTGGACTGGACGCCGAGCGCGACGCCGTCGAGCCGGACGCGATCATCGCCCAGGCGATCGAGCGCACGCCCGAGCCGTCGTGATGCGCCTGCGCCGCCGACCACCGCGACCGCCCTCCTCCACGGGCGCGAGGCCCGCCGGCCGGCGGGCGCTGCTGGACGCCCGCGACCTGCGCCAGCTCGAACGCCTCAGCATCGTCTCGTTGCAGGCGATGCTGACGGGCGTCGCCGGCCAGCGCCCGTGGGGCGTCGGCCCGGCGGGGTTGGAGTTCGCCGACTACAGGCCGTACGTGCCCGGGGATGACCTGCGCTACGTCGACTGGAACATCCGTGCGCGGCTGGGCGAGCTGCTCGTGAAGGTTGCGCCGGAGGAGCGCAGCGCGGAGATCGACATCCTCATCGACATGAGCCGCTCGATGGACTTCGGCGACCCGAACAAGCTGTGGCACGCCCGCCGCCTGGCCGTCGCGATCGGAGCGGTGGGCCTGCTGCACGCGGACGTGGTGCGCAGCTACGGCCTCGCCGGCACGGCGCTCGAGCCGGGCTCGCGGATGGACGCCCCGAGCATGGTGGGCGCCCTTAGCGACCAGGTGGCCTCGCTGTCGGGGGGAGCGCGCACGGATCTGCCGGCGGCGGTGCACGCGTATCGACGGGTGCGCGAGCACGCGGACCTGGTCGTGCTGATCAGCGATGGGCTGGTGCCGCCGGCGGCGCTGACGGCTGCGCTCACCGAGCTCGCGGGGCAGGCGCCGAGCCTGGCGTTCGTGCACGTGCTCGACGCCTCCGAGCTGCGCGCGCCCGGCGATGGTCCGCTGGAGCTGCGCGACCTCGAGACCGGCCAGGTGCTGGATCTGACGTTGAGCTCCCGCGCGGCCGCGTCATACGCGCGGCTGGCCGAGCGTTTCCGCTCGGGGGTGGAGCGGAGCGTGCGCGCGGTGGGCGCCCGCTATGTGCTGGCGCCCACCGAGGTGGAGCCGCTCGACCTGCTGGCGGCGGGGGCCCGCTCCGCGGGACTCGTGGCCTCGTAGCCGTCCTCGCCGCCGAGTCGCGACCGCCGGTGTGGGGGCCCGCCGTCAGGCCCGCGACCGCGCAGCAGCTCCCCGAACACGGCGAGCAGGAAGACCACGAGCGCGCCCAGCGCGAGCACCCACCACAGGCTCGTCCTGGCGCCGGCGAGCAGCGCCCCGGGGTCCTGCTCGGAGAGCTCGCGTCCGCCGGTGGCGCTCGCGAGCTGCCCCAGCGGCGTGGCCGCCGTGGGTTCGGGCAGGTACTCCTGCGAGTAGGGCACCGCGAGCTCGCCGCTGGCGCCGATCGTGCCCGCGGCCAGCGTGTAGCGGTAGACGCCGGCGGCGAGACCCGTGAGCGGCGCGGTGTAGATGCTCGGACCCGTACGCCGCAGCGTGAGCGCGCTGCGCGCGCCGCCGCTCGACGTCAGCGTCACCGCGAGCGTGGAGATGGGAAACGCGCTGGCGCCCTGCAGCGCCAGATCCACGCGCAGCGACGGGGGGGCGCCGGGACGCACTTCCACGGCCGGCGCGGGCGCCGGGGCCGCGCGCTCGCTCCAGCGCACCATCTCGTTCCACGTCTGCGTCTCGCCGCTCCAGCCGCTGGCCCAAGGCGAGCCGAAGCCGGGGGTCCATGCGACCACGCGCCCGGCGCCGTCCTGCCATTGCGCGAGCGCGGGCACCAGCTCGGACGGCTTGACCTCAGCGAGCAGGTCCGCCTGCGCGCCGGGCTTGAGGTTCGTCAGCTCCTCGCCCGTCAGCCGCGCGAGCGAGCTGCCGCTCAGCGAGGAGACGATCGGGCTGTCGGCGCCCGCCAGCACCGGCAGCGAGCCGTACGCCTGTACCGGCTTGGCGGCGAAGCGGGACTCCTTGGCGAAGATCTGCGGCAGTTCGCGCGCGCTGCTCGCCGCGTAGAAGTCGCCGCCGGTTGCGTGCGCGATCCGCTCGAGCAGGCCGGTGTCGGCTTCGGCGCCGAGCGCGACCGTCGCCACGCTCACATGGCTGTCCTCTATCTGCCGCAGCAGCGGCGCGTATTCCTCCGGTTCGCTGATGCCGTCGGTCACGAGCACGATGTGCTTTGAGGGGGCGGTGCTCGACTGCAGCTGGCGAAACCCGGCCTGCAGCCCGAGGTAGAGGTTCGTGCCGCCTTCCGCGGTCAGGCCGTCGATGGCGGCGACGATGCGACGTTCGCTCGCCCCTGGGGTCACGCGCTGCACCGGCACGAGGACGTGCGGCACGGCGTCGAAGGCGACCACGCCCAGCTCGTCTTCGTGGGAGGCGACGAACTGCGCCGTCTGGACCCCGCCCAGGCGGACCATTTCGATCTTGGGATAGCCGCCGGCGAGGTCGATCATGCTGCCTGAGCGGTCGAGCACGAGCTCGATCGCGACGTTGCGCCGCTGGAGGTTGCCCGGCACGAGGCTTTCCACCGGGAGCAGCGCTTCGATCGCCGAGTGGGCGTAGCCGCCGCCGGAGAAGCTGTGGGGTCCGCCGAGGGCCACCACGCCCAGACCGCCGTCGCGCACGGCGCTGTCGAGGGCGGCCGTCTGGCGCGAGCCGAGCGCCGAGGCTGGGACGTCGTCGAACACGACCGCGTCGAGGCCGGCGTAGCCGCCCGCCTGCGCGGGCAGCGCCGCGGCGGGCACGCTCGTGAGCGCGAAGCCGAGCCGTGTCAACAGGCCCCGCGGCGCGGCCCCGGCGTCGACCGCGAGCACCCGCGGGCGTGCGAGCACGTCGGTGGTGCTCGACAGCGAGTCGTTCTCGGGCAGCGCGTCCCCGGACAGCGCGATGCGCGCCGTGAAGGACTCCCAGCCGACACCCGTGGCGGTGTAGGAGAGCAGCAGCGGGTTGTCGCCGGCGCGCAGGACGATCGTCTGATGGCCGACGAGCGCGCCGTCGCGGCTCACATACAAGCTCGCGTGCGCAGCGACGGTGCTGCGCACGGTCAGCGCCAGCGGGATCGGATCGCCCGAGTGGACGCTCGCGGGGGCGGTCATCCGCGTGATCGCCGCATCGCGCCGGTGGACGTCGCTGAGCGCCACCACGTCGACGCGCACACCCCTGGCGCGCGCCAGCCCCGTCGTCGCGAGCACGTCGCCCTGCGTCTCACCGCCGCCGCTGAGCAGCGCCAGCAGCCCGCCGCGGGGGACCAGGCCGAGGCCGAGGCGCACGCCCTGTTCGATGTCGCTCGCGCTCGCGGGAAGCGGGGCGGCGGACGAGGGCGCCGTGGCGGCGTCAGGGAGCGCGCGCGCGCCGTCGGCGAACTCGACGATCTGGCACGGCGACGGACAGGCCGCGCGCGCCTGCCCCGCCCAGCTCGCCTCGGTAGCGCGCATCTGGCGGTCCACCCGCGCCGAGCGATCGACGACGAGGATCGTCGTGCGCCGCGTGTCGGCGCCGAGCTGCGGCTGTGCGAGCGCGAGCACGAGCAGCGCCGCGGCGAGCGTGCGCAGGAGCATCCACACCGACGGACGCCGACCTGGTGCCGGCCACGCGAGCGGCGCCAGCGCGAGCACCGGCGCCAGCGCGAGCAGGAACAGCGGCGCGGCGAAGCGCAGGCTCACGCCGCCACCGCCCTGTCCCCCATCCCCCGCCCGCGCCGCCTCACGCCGTAGCCCGCCTCGAGCGCCACCACCAGCAGCGCTGCGAGCAGGAGCCACGGCGCGAGGTTCGCCCGCGGGCCACCCGCGACGGCGCCCGCGGCCGCGCGCGCGTCGATCACCGACGGCTGTTCGGTCGGGCTGGCGAGGCTGGCTTCGCCCTGCTCGGGGCTGGTGAGGGCGCGTAGGAGGTTGGCGATGAGCAGCGGGAACGCAGGCAGCTGGGGAAGGTCGGACTTGGCGGGATCGAATGCCAGCACCGCCAGCCGCCGGCCGGCGTCGAGGCCAGATGCGAGCAGCGGGCCTTCGGGGCTCCAGGCGATCCAGCGCAGCCCGGCCGGCAGCGACAGCACGCGCGCGCCGCCGGCGTCCAGCGCCAGCGAGCTCAGTTCGACCCCTTCCAGCAGCGGGCTCGTGGGATCGCCGCCGCTCAGCACGGATTCGCGCATCGCCGCTCCCACGTGCCCGCCGGGCACGCGCGGCGGGTCGATCAGCAGGACGCCCGGCGCGGATGGCAGCGAGCCGCCGGGGAGCGATCGATCGAGCACCACCAGGTCGCTTTCGCGAGCGTCGCGCGCCCGGTAGTCGCCGGGGGTGCGCAGGCGCAGCCTGACGCCCGCCACGGCGGCCAGCGCCCGTGCCACCGGCAGGGCGTCGGCCGGTTCGCCCACCAGGGTCACGCGTGTAGGCGACGGCACGCCGTCCGCGTCGGGGACGCTCACACGGGCGCGTGCGGCGGCCGCCAGCGTGTCGGCTCCGAGCAGCCGGAGACTGACGTTCGCGCCGGGTGGTGCCGAGAACGCGATTTCCGCGTGCCCCCCCGCGGGAACGCTCACGCTCCTGGGCCCGGACGCCGCGCCGATGCCTTCGACGGTGTACTCGTCGGTCACCGTCGCGGCGGCGCTGTTGCGCACGCTCGCCAGCACCTCGCATCCGCCGGCGCTGCCGATGCCGCAGCGCGCCGCGGGCGAGAAGATCCCCTGCTGGCCCAGGGCCGGGCCCGCCACCGCGTCCCGGAGCTCGCCCGGCGTGGAGAGCATCGACGGCAGCTGATCCTCGGGCGCGCGCGCGAGCGCGATCCGCCCACCCGGCTTGAGCAGCGCGCCCGCGAGCGTGAGCGCTTCCCCCAGCCGGGTGGGGGCGGCCGTCGGGTGGACGCGCGCCAGCGCCGCGGCGAGTCCCTGCTCACCACCGCGGTAGAGGACGTACGGAGCGCTCGCGGCCACGACGACCGCGAGCCGTGAGCCCCGGGGCGCGCTCGCGGCGACGCGCTCGAGCTCGCGCTCGCCGGCGGCCAGGCGCCCGGGGACGGTCATCCACACGGAGTCGTCGAGCACCAGCACGCGCGCCGAGCCGGCGCCCGCCGGCGCGCCACCCGCCGGCCGTGCGAGCGCCAGCACGAGCGCCACCAGCGCAAGCAGCTGCAGCAACAGAAGCAGGGGCAGGCGAGGGATCGGCAGTCGCCGCTGCCCACCCGTGTCCAGATGCTGCAGCTCCTGCCAGATCAGCAGGCTGGGAACCTCACGCAAGGGTGGGCGGCTCCGGCGCAGGTGCGCCAGCACGAGCGGCGCGATCAGGACGAGCCCGGCGAGCGCCCACGCGCTCAGCAGCGTCACGCCGACATCACCAAGCCAGGCCGGCCAGCGACGCGAACGGCCCGAAGTAGCCGAGCAGCAGAGGCGCGTCGGAGGGCGGCAGGCCGGCGTCCGCGAACGGGATGAACGCGAATGATGCCGCCGGCGCGCCCGCGGTCGAGGACGCGAGCTCAGGCTGCGTCGGCCTCCCGTTGCCTTTGCCGGCGCTGTCGCCGGTGGCGGGCGCGAAGGGATGGTGCTGCTGACTGGCCGTGTAGCCCGATTGGATCGGCAGCGGGGACGTGCCGGCGGCCTGACGCGAGGGAGCACGGCTGCCCACGCCCGGGGCGCGCCCGGGGACCGCGCCCGCTCCCCTGGAGGCCGCCGGTGAGGCGGCGCCGGCGTGCGCTGAGGCCGCGCTGGGGCGGGCGGCGGCGCTCGTGCTGTCAGTCCTGCTCCCCGCCCGTGCCGCGCCGCCGGCGAGCCCCGTCGCACCCGTCTTCGCCGTCGCGCCGGCCTTCGCGCTGGCGCCGGTGTTTGCGGTCGCCCCCGTCTTCACGCTCGCGCCTCGCGCGGCGGCCGTTTGCGTGGAGGTGGCGGAGCTCGTCGCGGCGCCGCGCCCGGCGCCCGCCAACGCGTGCGAGCTCGCGCCGGCACTCGACGTCGAGCCGTTGCGCGACTGCGTCGTCGCGCCCGCGCGCGCGCCTTCAGCCGGCGCGCGCCCCTGGCCGGTCGGGCTCCTGGCCGGCTGCGCCTGGTGCGCGGCGGAGGCCGGCCGTGTGGAGCCGGTCAGCTTGCGCGCCCGTGCGCCTGTCCCCGCCTGGGCAACGGCGGCGTGGCTCGAACGTGATCGGAGCGTCCCACGGGCCGGCGCGGGAGCGGCGGCGCCCTTGCCGGCGACTGGCGTGGCGCCGCTCGCCCGGGCGAGCCGGCGCGGATGGGCGCCGGAGCTCCCGTTCCCCAGCGCGAGGGCCCCCGCGAGCGCCAGCGCCACGACGACGCCCGCCAGCCACTCGCGCGCGGCGCTCGGGTCGCTGGCTCGTGAGTGCGCGAGGCTCCCGTCGATCGCCGAGTCCGCCTCGCCCAAGACCAGCGCGGCCAACGGGCCGCTCGCGCTATCGGCGCGGGTCAGCTCCAGCGCGGTGGTCAGCCGCTCGGACAGGCCGAGCTGGCGGTCGAGCAGCAGCGTGGCCTGCGCCGGATCGACGCGCGCACGCAGGCCGGCGGCGATGCCGGCGATGGTGATCGCGCCAGGCAGGATGAGCCAGAGCGCACGCCCGGACACCCCCGCCACCGCCGCGATCAGCTCCACGACCACGGCCAGGGCGAGCCCGAGCAGCAGCCAGCGACGGACGAGGGCCGCGGTCCTGCGCCGGTCGATCCGCCGCCGCCAGCGCGGAAGGCCGTCGCGCAGACCGAGCGGGGCCCGCTCGCGATCGCGCCGCGCGGGCACGATCCGAACCACGTCGCCCGCGTCGCCATGCAGCCAGCGCCGCATGGCCGCGGAGCTCATCGGCAGCTCGAACGTTGACACTGCCGCCCATGGTACTGTCGCGGCTGAGTGTTTCTATGCGCACGTGGTGGGCGTGCGGCAGGGCCAAAGAAGGGGTTGAGATACTTGAAGGCGATGGATCCCGCTCGGCGGCGTGTGGTGCGTTTGGTCGTGGCGTTGGCGGTGGCTGTGGCGCTGGCGTCTGCGTTGATCTACACGAGCTTCAGCGCGGCCTCGCCGGCTCTCTCGCCCAGCCAGCTGGTGCGTCAGGCGGTGCCAGGTCGGGCGTATCAGCTGACGGGCACGGTCGTTAAGGGGTCGGTCCGTCGTCATGGCGCGACGCTCGATTTCGCGGTGGAGGATCGGGCTGGGGGGACGGTTGTCGGGTTGGCGTACACGGGCACCGTGCCGGACCCGTTTCGTGAAGGACGCGAGGTGATCGTGACGGTGGAGAAGCAGCCGAACGGCGGGTATGCGGGGGAACGCAACTCGCTGATCACGAAGTGCCCGTCGAAGTACAAGACGGCGCCGCCGAGCGAGAACCAGAACTCCTGACGGCGGAGTCGGCGGCCGGCAGCGGCCCGTTGCAGCTAGCGGGAACGCGGACGGTCCGCTAGCTGGGGGCGACAGATGGACGGTGGCGGCGATGACAGCAGGCGGCATGCGCGAGATCGTTTGCTGGCGATGCTGTCGGTGCAGACAAGCGCAGCGGAGCTGGTGGAGCAGGCCAACCGCGAGCACAGCGAAGTGGAGCGTTCGCTCGGCGACGCGCTGACACATGCGTGGCGCAGCGGCGATGCGCTGCGACGCGCGAAGCTGGCACAGAAGCACGGCGCGTGGCTGGCGTGGATCGCCGAGCACTTCGCCGGCTCCCAGCAGGTGGCAAGCGAATACATGCGGCTCCGGGCGAGCTACCCCGACCCGCGCAATCTGCCGGCGGGCGTGGGCGTGCGCAAGGCGCTCACGCTCGCCAGCGCGCAAGCGGGCGGGCCGAGAATCAGACGCGCGAGGCCCGCTCCACCGGTGGGCGCGGCGGCTCCGGCGCGAGAGGGAATCAGATCGGCGCTCGCGCTGCTGCAGGACATACCGGACGGGATGCTCGCGAGGATGGAAGCGGAGCCGGACTTCGACCTGGAAACGTGCGAATGGCAGATCGACCGTGTTCGACACGCGCTGAGCCACCTGAAGGAGCGTCTGGTGGCGCGCGCGCCGCACTCACAGCCGTGCGCGTGCGCCCAGCCGATCCCCACCGACGGCTACTGCTTCACGTGCTCACGGCGCCTGCGACCGATGCGTCTGGCGTCGTGATCGCCGCCACCAGCCACGAGGCGCCGCGGCGCGCCGGCCAACCCCCGCGGTAGTGATTGAATCGTGCCGATGAGCGATTCGTTGTGCGCGGAGACCGTGCTGATCGGCGGCGATGACGTCGAGGCGTATCGCGCTCGGCCCGCCGGTGAGGAGTCCCGCGGCGGAGTGGTGGTGATCCACCACATGCCGGGATATGACCGGGCGACGAAGGAGATCGCGCGGCGGTTCGCGGCGCGGGTAGCGGTCGAGCTGACGGCGGCCTCGGCGCGTGAGCTCGTGGCCGCCATCGAGGCCGCGCTCGAGTCGGCGCCCGCTGAGCTCACCGCCTGAGCCCATAGAAAAGCCCCGCCGGAGCGGGGCTTTCCCTTAGGAGATCGATAAGCCGGATTCTGTCGTTGAGCAGTCATCCATCTGAGCGGCCTACCTGGACCTCGGCGGGCACCTGCAAACGGTCCTGTTTGGCCTTGCATCGGGTGGGGTTTGCCCAGCCGTCGCGTCACCGCGACGCTGGTGCGCTCTTACCGCACCATTTCACCCTTGCCGGCCCGCCGTTCACGTGGGACGGCGGACGTAGGCGGTTTGTTTCTGTGGCACTTTCCCGCGGGTTTCCCCGGGTCGATACCTCGACCACCCTGCCCTTTGATGTCCGGACTTTCCTCGAAGGCGAGATCGCCCCCGCGGCTGCCTGATCTCCACGAGCAACCTAGCGCGTGCAGCCGCCCCTGTGAAGGTCTGGGAGCGAGGACCCGCCCTCCCCCGCCGCCGGGCGAACTACGGTCACACCTTCCTGAGCAGACCCACCACGCGGCCGAGCACCTTGACCTCCTTGCTGCGAATGGGCTCCATCGCGTCGTTCTCCGGCTGCAGGCGGATGTGGTCGGCCTCGCGGAAGAAGCGCTTGACGGTCGCCTCCTCGCCGAGCAGGGCCACCACCACCTCGCCGTCGCTCGCGGTGTCCTGCGGGTGCACGACCACGTAGTCGCCCTCGAGGATGCCGGCGTCCTTCATCGAGTCGCCGCGAATCCGCAGCAGGTACTCGCCGTCGCCACCACCGGCGATCTCGGGGACGGAGACGTAGTCCTCGATGTTGCCCTCCGCGAGCATCGGCTCACCCGCGGCGACGGAGCCCAGCAGCGGGAGTCCTTCGGCCCGCACGATCCCGCGCACGCTGTCCACGGCGTTGCCCACCGCCCGGTCGAGCAGCTCGATCGCCCGCGGCTTGGACGGGTCGCGGCGGAGCAGCCCGATCTTCTCCAGGTTGGCCAGATGCGCGTGCACCGTCGACGAGGAGGCCAAGCCGACCGCCTTGCCGATGTCGCGCACCGTCGGCGGATAGCCGTACTTGGCCGAGTACTTGCGGATGAAGTCGAAGATCTCCTGCTGACGCTTGGTCAAGTCCATATAGACGTGCCTCCCGGTGGGCGTGGATTGCGACCTACGACGAACATGTGTTCGCACTGTAGCGACGGCCGTGGACGGATGCAAGTCCCGGGCGGGCGAGGCCGCCTGCGATGGGCGTGAGCCCGGGGATATACTCGCCCCCCTGCGCCCGTGGCGGAATTGGTAGACGCGCAAGGTTGAGGGCCTTGTCCTGTGTAAACGGGGTGGTGGTTCGAGTCCACTCGGGCGCATTTTGAGGAAGGAGAGTATCCGGGACTCAACGCTAACTCCTCGGACTCAAACCCGTGGCCCACGCTCGCGACCCTCATCTGAAACAAAAGCCGCCGGTTTGAAAAGCCGCCGGTTTGGCGCAGCCTGCGCGCCCTGCCGGGAAAGCGAGCCTCGGGCACGCTCAGAGCGGCCTCAGCGACGGTCCAGACGGTCGAGGTAGTCATCGGCGACGCGCCTGGATTCCGGGTCGCTGAGGGCCGTGAGCAGCACGTCGGCGTCGCTCCAGGCACCTGAGGTTGACGCAATCGCACGACTGGTGGCGTTCACGGCGAGCTTGGTCGCGGCGAGCGTGAGCGCGGACTTCTCGACGAGTTGAGCTGCCAGCTCCTCGATGGTCTCGTCGAGGAACTGCTCGCCGACCACCCGGTTGACGAAGCCCAGGCCACGGGCTTCCTGCGCTGTGAAGGGACGGCCGCTCAGCACGAGCTCCTTGGTCATGGCGGGTCCGATCTCGCGTACGAGTCGGGGGATGCCGCCCCACCCCAGTGGGATGCCGAGTTGGAGCTCGGGGATCGAGAAGCGGGTCGTGTCGGCTGCGACGCGCAGGTCGCAGGCGGCGGCCAGAAGGACGGCGCCGCCAACGCAGTGGCCATGGATGCGGGCGATCGTAATGGCTCGCATCGCCTCGATGGCCTCGGCCATCTGCCAGCCCGCATCGGCTGCCTCTCGCCGAGCGGCGACGCCCGGGTCCTCGCCCGAGAAGAGCGCTACGTCGGCTCCTGCGCTGAACGCGCGGCCGTTGCCGGCGAGCACGACGACCTTGATCTCGGGCTGTTCGTCGAGCCAGTGCGCGGCGTCGACGAGCGCGCGGAGCGTCTCGGTGCTGAGGGGGTTCAGCTTGTCCGGGCGGTTCAGGGTGATGTTGCCGCGAGGGCCGACCGAACCGACCTCGATGTTGGCGAAGGGCATGGCGTCAGTAGACCACGGCGGCGCGGCGCGGGAGCGGCACGGCCTCCTCCCGGGCCGCTCCCGTCGTCTGCGTCTATTTCAGGTGCAGCGTCGGAGCGATCGCGTCTTCGGCGACCGAGGCCGGCGTCCACGGCAGCGTGATCCATTCGTTTTTGGAGAAGCGCTGGGTCTGGTCTTCGTAGTAGGGAGACGTCGGGTCTTCCGACTGCGAGTAGGCCAATAGGGCTTTCGCGACCGGTTCGTGGCCGGCCTGCAGTTCCGTGAACATCACGATGCTCGTGCCGCCTGTCACTTCGGCCTGTTTCGAGGTGGGCGTCGGGAAGGACGATCCGATGGCCGCGTAGCAGCCGTCCCCCTCCAAGCAGCCGGGCATCGGAGCCGCGCCGGCCTGCGGTGCACGCTGCACTTCGCCGACGCTGGCGTCGAGCGGGATCCCGCGTGCCTCCATCGAGCTCACCGCTGTCGCGAGCGCTTCCTTGCTCGCCTGCAGCGAGGTGTTGAGCGTGTTGGGGGTGTAGACCGGTTCGGCCACCGTCCAAGGGTGGACCCAGAAGCCCGCCTGGCCGTTGGGCGCGTGTTCGAACCATTCTTGGAACAGCCAGCCGCCCTTGTCTTCGAGCGTCGCGGTCGCGCCGTAGCCGTCGAGGACCGGGCACGCTTCGCTCACGTCGACGCCGTCGATCACGCCGCCGTCTTCGGCTACCGCGTTGTCGCAGATTTCGCGCAGACCCGGGAGGGCGCGTTCAGCTGGGAGCGAGCGGAACTTGGTCCACGAGTCCTGCATCGTTTCGGCTGTGAACCCGGGCGTCGGCGAGATCCCGTCGGTCGGTACGCCGCTGTTGTACGTGCCCATGCGCTGGGCGACCATGTCGATCCCCGTCTGAGCGCGCATGCCCGGGTTTTCTTCTTCGCCGCCGAGGGCAGGCGAGAACCCGGTGAGCGGGCTGTTCGCGTTGGCGAGCCAGAACGAGTTGTTCGAGTTCTCGACATAGTCTTTGCGGATCAGCGACGGCTCGTCGCTGCCCGCGATGATGCCCGGCACGATCGCACCCGGGCTTTCGGGCGGTTCGCATTCACCGTTGCCCAAGAACGGGCCCTCAACTGCTCCGGCGCCGCCTAGATCGCACGACGAGTCGACGTAGTGCTTCGTCAGGCTCGCGGCCACGACGATCTCCGTGTAGAACGCGTTGCCCTCGTCGTCGGCACCTATCGTGTTCACCCACGGCACGCCCTGGATTGCGCGCTCGGATTCGATCACCTGAGACGCGTTTTCGGCTTTGCTGATCGCGAGCCACTGGTTGACACCCCGGAGGTTGTTGGCATTGGCGTCAGCGACCGCGAGCGCGTGACCGTCCTCCCAGATCACCGGCCCATAGTGGCTGTAGTAGAGGGTGCCGGTGCGCGGCGCCAGCTCGCCGTGTTCCAGCGCCTCGACCGTCACTTTGCGCGTCTTCATCGCCACCTTTTTGCCCTTGTAGATGTAGCTGTACTCGGTCGGTCCGAGCAGGTACCAGAACGTGATCGTCGTGTTCGTCGAGACGGTGTGCGTCCACGCGACGTCCTGGTTGTGACCGATGTTGATCCCCGGCAACCCCCAGATTCCCACACCGGTCGCGTGGTACTGGCCGGGGACTTCGACGTTCATCTCCCAGAAGCGTTCCGCGCCATGCCACGGGAAGTGCGGGTTGGCGAGCACGACGCCGCCTCCGTTGGTGGTGTCTTCGCTGCCGACGGCGAGACCGTTGGAGCCCAACAGCTTGCTGTGCCCGATCAGCGCGAGGCTCCCGATCGAGATGCTCCCGATCGAGACCTTCGACGCGCTCTGCCCCTTCGCCGACTCCGCGCGCACGTCCGCCGGCGGACCGTACGCCGGATTCGCCTCGGTGTACGGTCCGAGGGCGGAGTTGCCCGCGAGGTCGTCGACCTGGTAGATGCGGCGCCAGACGTCGATCGCCTTGATCGGCCTCACCCACGCCGCACCTTTGCAGGCGGGGTTCGTGACGCCGCTCGCCCCGCCGATGTGCTTGAGGTAGGCGTCATAGCCGGCGGCGTAGCCGCGCACCGCTTCGAGCCCTTCCGTCGAGGGGCCCTGCGGGTAGGGAAGCCTCAGCAGCTTCTGGACCGTGCGATCGTCCTTGATCGAGGTCCAGTAGATGTCCGAGTTGAGGTTCGTGAACTGCAGACCCCCCTCGGCTTCGTTCTTGAAGACCCCTTCTGGGCCGAGGAACGCGGAACGTTCGCCGTCGACCGTCAGGAAGGTTTCGGCGAGCAGGCAGATTCCGTCCTGCGCCTGTGCGTAGCCGATTCCGAATCCGACGTCGGCAAAGCTTTCGCCGGAGATGTTCGCGACGCCGCCCGTGGTCCGGGTCAGTGACACGTTGTACGACGCCGCGGCGGCAGCCGGGAAGCACATCCCAGCCGCGACTACCGTGAGCGCCGCAAGAATGCGGTTCCTCGCAAACCGTCTCCCCCCGACGCGGCCGTCGCGTCGACCAGCAGACACCCCCGTGCATGTGTGCGTCCTCATCGCTCCCCGTCCCTCCTTGATGTACGTCCACCGGGTATTGGTGGACCGTCGAGTCCTCCACTCATCGAGTAATGTACCAGCATGTACACCACTGCGCGCGCTGGTATCGAGCGGCTCCCACGCGGACCGCACCGCCTCTCTCGCGAGCAGGTTGGGAACCATCAGCGCGAGCGCATCCTCGCCGGGATGATCGCCGCGGCCGCGACGAAGGGCTACGGATCGACGACGATCGGCGATATCACCCATCGTGCACGGGTTTCGCGCGACACCTTCTACGAGCAGTTCGCCAACAAGGAAGCCTGCTTTCTCGCCGCCTACGACGCGACAACGCGCGAACTTCTGGACCAGATGGTCGCCGCGGGAACAAGCCAGCCGAGCTACGTCGAGGGCATACGCGACGGCGTGCGCGCCTACTTGAAATTCTGGAGCGAGCGCCCCGACGCGGCACGCGTGTGCACGCTCGAGGTCATGGCCGCCGGCAGCGAGGCACTGGCTCATCGCGAACAGACCCTGCGAAGCTTCGCGCGCCTGTACCGAACCGTCGCCGAACGAGCAAGGGCGCAGCAGCCTGGGCTGCCGACCGTCCCGGATGTCGTGGCGCACGCGATCGTGGTCGGTGCGGTCGAGCTCACGACGCAGTACATCCGAGAGGATCGCGTCAGCTCGCTGCCGGAGCTCGAGAGCGACGTCCTCTACCTGTGGCTCATGGTCCTCGCCGGCCATGAAGTGGCGGCTGCCGCAGTCGCAACCTGAGCGACGACGACCCACGCGACGGGTGAGGGCCGGTGAGCATGCTGCGCACGTCGGCGAGATCCTGCTCGAAGCCGCGCTCGATCTTCGACAGCGCCTGCGAGTAGAGGTCAAAGTGATGGACGGCGACTCTGCCCTCCTCGAAAACGAGCGGGCTGCGCTCACGCCGTCGAACCGCCGGTCAGATAGATCCGAACCGCACGTGGAGCTAAACGGCCACATCAAACAAACGCTTGTATGATACGATCGTTTGACCATGGCCAGCGCCGACACCAAGACCGCCCTGCTGGACGCGGCCAAGCAGCTGGTGGGCGAGCGCGGCTACGCCGCTACGAGCGTCCGCGAGCTCGCGGCGGCGGCGGGGACGAACATCGCGGCTGTCAACTACCACTTCGGCAGCCGCGAGAAGCTGCTCAACCGGGCGGTGCTGGAGTACTTCCTGGAATGGAGCGACCGTGTCACCGAGGTGGACGTCGACCCCGACGCCGAGCCGCTGGCGCAGCTCGCCGCGCGCGCCCGTGCAATGGTCGACGACCTACCCGCAGCGCAGCCCGCGTTCGTCGTGTTCCTCGAGGCGCTGTTGCAAGCCAGACGCTCGCCCGAGCTTCACCGCCAGCTCTCCGAGCACTACGCCGAGCAGCGCCGGCGGGCAATGCGCTCGATCGCGGCCAGCAACAGTGGCCGCGACCTGCCACCGCGCTTCCAGGAAGTCCTGGCCTCATACATCCTCGCGGTCGTCGACGGGCTCCAGCTGCAGGCGCTGCTCGACCCCCAGGCGATCCCAACGGGCGAGGAGCTTGCCGTGCTCTACGAAGGCCTGGCGGCCAGCGCAAGGGCTGACTCGGCCCCCAACCCTGGAAGCGCAAGCCCACCGCGGCAGCCCGGACCAGGCTCATGAGCGTCGCACTGCATCTCGCCGCCGACACCAAGGCGATCCTGGTCGCAGACGCGGGGATGTTCCTGCTGGCGCAACTGCTCGGCGTGTGGAAGTACCGCCAGATCACGACCTCCGAGAGCCACGCCGCGCACGTCTACGTGGACATCGCCCACCGCGTCGCCCTGTTCTACAGCTTCGGCCTGCTGCTGATCGCGACCTTCGTCGAGCTGAGCGGATGGAGCGCCACCGTCAACCTCGTGGCTGCGGGTGCGATGACGCTCTACTTCTACGTGTCCGTGGCCGGATACGCCGTGCACGGCTGGCGGGAAGACACGGACAACCAGTTCCGCAAGCCCATGCCGGGCCTCCACGCCTACATGCTCACCCTGATCGTCGCCGAGATCGGCGGATGGCTCGTGCTCACGAGCGGATTCCTCGACAGGCAGATCTTCTGAGCTCGACGGCCAGCGCCGACTCCGCGTGGCGCGAGCGACTGCCGTCCGTCTCGCTGCCTGTCGACTACCCTGCTAGCGCCCAACACTGGCGACAGACGAACAGGAGACACCCTGAGCACCGTAAGAGCCGACGCCCAGCCGACCCAGCAGGTCGATTCCCTCGGCGTCGTAGCAGACGCCATGGCGCGCATGGAGGAGACGCTGGACCTCGCCTCGCGCCATCTCGACTCGTCGCTCGTCGACGTGCTCGGCATCCTTGGCTTCGACAAGCAGTACGTCTCCGCACAGGGGTCATACGTCTACGATGCCGCCGGTCGCGCGTATCTCGACTTCCACAGCGGCGAGGGGTTCGCGAGCTTGGGTCACAGCCATCCCGACGTGCGCGAGGTCCTGCACGCGACGCTCGACGCCGACCTCCTCGACGGCGTGCAGATCCACTACTCGCCGCTCGCCGGCATGCTCGCCGAGGCGCTGTCGGAGCGTCTGCCGCAAGGGCTAGACGCGATGTTCTTCGCCAGCACGGGCGCCGAGGCGGTGGACTCGGCGATGAAGTTCGCGCGCGCCGCCACCGGTCGGCCGCGGCTGATCTCCTGCGAGAGCGGCTTTCACGGCATCACGCTCGGCCCGCTGTCGATCGTCGGCGACGAGTTCTTCAAGGAGGGCTTCGGCCCGCTGCTGCCGGGCTGCGCGCAGGTTCCGTTCGGCGACCTCGCGCGCCTGGAGGCGGAGCTGCGCGCGGAGGACGTCGCGGCGTTCGTCGTCGAGCCGATCCAGGGGCGCATGGTCACACTTCCGCCCGACGGCTACCTGCAGGGCGCGCAGGAGCTGTGCCGGCGTTACGGGACGATGTTCGTCGTCGACGAGATACAGACCGGGCTCGGGCGCACGGGGAAGTGGTTCGCGCTCGAGCACTGGGCGCTGGAGCCGGACTTCGTGCTCGTCGGCAAGGCCCTCAGCGGAGGCTACATGCCGGTCGCCGCGATGGTCACCCGCCGCGAGATCTACCAGAAGGCCGTGGGCACGCTCGAGCGCTCATACGTGCATCAGTCGACGTTCGGGCGCAATCGCCTGTCGATGGCCGCCGGCCTGGCCACGATGAGGATCATCGAGCGCGACCAGCTCGTCGAGCACGCCGCGCGCATCGGCGCGCTGCTGCGCGACGGGCTCGCCGAGCTCCAGCAGCGCTACGAGATGATCAAGGAGATCCGCGCCAGCGGGCTCATGCTGGGAATCGAGCTCGGCCCCCCCAGCACCCGCGTCGCCCGGTTCAACTGGCACTTGATCCACATGGCCAGCGAGGGGCTGTTCCCGCAGCTGATCGTCATCCCGCTGCACCGCGACCACGGCGTCATCACCATGGCGGCCGGCAAGAACGACGTGATCAAGCTGCTGCCGCCGCTGACGCTCTCAGACAGCGAGGCGCACAGCTTCCTCGCCGCGCTCGACGCCGTGCTCGCCGAGTGTCACGGCAGCTCCAGCAAGAACCTCGCGGTCGTGCGCGACATCGCCGTCTCGACGCTCCGCCGTCGCGGGCGACCGAAGCTCTCGTGAGCGACGCCACGCGCTCTCGCGACGCGACCATCGACCCTGCGCGCGATGACACCTGCCTCGTCACCGGCGCGAGCGGGTTCATCGGCGGACGCCTGGCGGCGCGTCTGTCGCATGAGGGATACGCGGTGCGCTGCCTGGTGCGCGCGAGCAGCGACACCTCGCGGCTACACGAGCTCGGTGTCGAGATCAAGGTCGGCGACCTCACCGACACGGCCTCGCTCGCCCGCGCAGTCGCGGGCTGCCGGTACGTGCTCCACTGCGGCGCGCTCGTCTCGGACTGGGCCACCACAGAGGAGATCACCCGCACCAACGTCGATGGCACGCGGCAGCTGCTCGAAGCGTCCGTCGGCGCATCGGCGCGGCGGTTCATTCACTTCAGCACCACCGATGTCTACAGCCATCCCGACGGAGCCGCGATCGACGAGTCCTACGTCGCTCGCACATTCGGCAACTGGTATGCGCAGACGAAGCGCGACGCCGAGGCTGAGCTCCGACGCGTGGAGGCGACTGGTGCGCTCGACGCCGTCGTCCTGCGACCGGCGACCGTCTACGGACCCGGCTCCACCGACGTCATCGGTGAGATCGCGCGCGCGATGCAGGGTCGCCACATGCTGCTGATCGACCGCGGTCGCCCGCTGGCCGGCCTGTGCTACGTCGAGAACCTGATCGACGCCGCCGTTCTAGCTTTGCGCCACGACGCCGCTCCTGGGCGCGCGTTCAACGTCAGCGACGGCCTCGCCGTCACCTGGAAGCAGTTCACCGATGACCTCGCCGCCGGCCTCGGCTGCCCACAGGTCCGCTGGAGCCTGCCCCACCGGCTGGCCAACGGCATCGGCTTCGCGCTCGAGCACGGCTACCGGCTGCTGCGCACGTCCACCGGCCTGAGCGCGCCGCCGCTGCTCTCGCGCCAGGCCGTGCAGGTGCTGGGCAGGAATCAGGACTTCAGCAACCTCGCGCTGCGGCAGGTGCTCGGCTGGGAGCCGCGCGTCGACTACGCGACCGGCCTTCGGGAAACCGTCGCCTGGCTGAAGGCCGATTACCTCAAACGCTGAGCGACGCGCTCAACCCCCCTCCCTCGCGCGCCTGTACAGTGGGCAGCGTGACCTTGGTCCTCATCACCGGAGCCACCCGCGGCATCGGCCAGGCCGCGGCCATCGAGATCGCCCGCCAGGGAGCCGAGGTGGCGCTGGTGGGCCGCGACGCGGAGCGCGTGAAGGACGTCGCTCAGCAGGCGCGAGCGGCCGGCGGCGGCGCGCCGGTGCACGAGCACGTGGCCGACCTGATGCTGATGGCCGACGTGCGGGCGCTCGCAGAGGACGTCCGCGGGCGCTACGAGCACATCGACGTGCTCGCCAACAACGCGGGCGCGCTGTTCGCCTCGCGCCAGCTCACCTCCGAGGGCCTGGAGCGGACGTTCGCGCTGAATCACCTCGCGCCGTTCCTGCTTACCAACCTGCTGCGCGACCGCGTGACAGGCGGGCGTGTCGTCACCACCGCTTCTGACGCCCACACGTCCGGGCGCCTGGACCTCGACGACCTGCAATCGGAGAAGGGCTACGCGGCGATGCGCGTGTACGGCACCTCGAAGCTGTGCAACATCCTGTTCACGCGCGAGCTCGCCAGGCGCGCGCCGGAGCTGCACGCCAACTGCTTTCACCCCGGTGTCGTGCGCACCGGCTTCGGCAAGAACGAGAACGGCATCTGGAAGGCGCTGACGACGCTCGGCGGGCCGTTCTTCCGCTCGCCGCAGCGCGGCGCGCGCTCGCTCGTGTGGCTGGCGCTGTCCGAGCAGGCCGCGAGCCTCACCGGCGAGTACGTCCAGGACGAGAAGGTGACGGCGCCCAGCGCGCAGGCGCAGGACGACACGCTCTCGCGGGGCCTGTGGGAGCGCAGCGCAGAGCTCGCCGGCCTGTCCGCCGGCGCGCCCGCCTGAGCGCGATTCGCGCGGGCGCGAGCTGCCGACGCCGCCCGCCTACATCTGCGGATGGAAGGCGACCGAGGTGACGACGATCTTCGGCAGCGGCGCCAGCGCTCGGCGCAGCCGCGGCGCGATGCCGTTGTGCAGGACGCGCTGCCACCGGTGCGGCACGACGATCTCCGGGACGATGACCGTCAGCGTCAGGTCCGGGCTCAGCCGGTGCAGCGACTCGATGTAGTTGACCATCGGCGCGACGATCGCCCGGTAGGGGGAGACGACGACCTCCAGCGGCAGGTGGTCGCCCCACGTGCGCCAGTAGTCGCGAAAGCGCTCGGCCTCCTGCTCGCTGGGGCTCACGTGCAGCGCCAGCACCGGCTGCGACAGCGACGCCGCGTAGGCGAGCGCGCGCATGCTGGAGAGGTCGAGCGCGGCGACGGCCACGAGTATCAGGTGGTGGATCTCCTCGGGCGTGTCCTCGGTCTCCCCCGACTGCGCACGCGCCTGCTCGCCTGCGCCGGGGTCCTTGGCCGCTGACCCTGTCGCCGCTCCGACGCCGGCGGCGCCATCGCGTGTGAGCGCTCGCGGCCCGATCGGGTGCGCGGGTATCTCGGCCGTGCCCGGACGCAGCGCGACCGCTTCGCCGACGAGCTGGTAGTGACGGCGGATGCGCCCGGCCGTGAAGATGACGAGGCCGACCGCCACCAGCGAGACCCACGCGCCGGCGGTGAACTTGGTGATGCCGGCGGTGATGAACACGATCGCCGACAGGAACGCGCCGGTGGCGTTGAAGGCCATGCTGCGCCGCCAGTTGCGGTCGCGCAGGCGCCACCAGTGCACCACCATCCCCGACTGCGAGAGGGTGAACGCGAGGAACACGCCGACGGCGTACAGCGGTATCAGCGGAGCGGTCCGGCCGCCGAAGGCGACGAAGATGACCACCGCCACGAGCGACAGCGCGATGATGCCGTTGGAGAACGCCAGGCGGTCGCCCATGCGCAGGAACAGACGCGGCGCCTGGTAGTCGCGCGCCAGCAGGAACAGCACCCGCGGGAAGTCGTTGTACGCGGTGTTCGCAGCGAGCAGCAGGATCGCGGCGGTCGCCGCCTGCGTGACCGGATACATGAAGTCCGAGCCGAAGCTGCGGTGGGCGAGCTGCGAGAGCACCGTTTCGTGCGCGTTGGGCACGATCCCGCCGAGCTGCACCATCGCGATCGTGCCCGCGAACAGCGCGATCAAGAGGCCGACCATCCACGTGAGAGTCGTGCGCGCGTTGCGCCACTCGGTCGGCTTGAACACGGGCACGGCGTTGGAGATCGCCTCGATCCCCGTCATCGCCGTCGAGCCGGAGGAGAACGCGCGCAGCACCAGCAGCACGCCCACCCCCTCGGTCGCGCCCAGCGCCGGGCGGGGCGTGGGGTGAAAGCCGTCGCCTGCGGAGTGGACCAGGCCGACGATCACGAGCACGAAGATGGAGAGGATGAACAGGTACGTGGGCGCCGCGAACAACGCTCCCGCCTGGCGCACGCCGCGCAGGTTGCCCGCGAGCAGCACCACGATCACGCCCACCCCGATCACGACTTTGTCCGAGGTCAACGAGGGGATCGCCGAGGTGACCGCTTCCAGGCCCGAGGAGACCGACACCGCGACTGTGAGGATGTAGTCGGTCATCAGGCCGGCGGCCGCGATCAGCCCCGGCGTGCGGCCGAGGTTGTCGGTGGCGACGATGTAGGAGCCACCGCCGTGTGGGTACGCGCGGATCGTCTGCCGATAGGACACGCCGACGGCGAGCATCAGGAAGGCGATCGTGCCCGCGATCGGCAGCGACCAGCCCAGCCCCGCGCCGCCCGCCAGCACGAGGATCGCGAGCATCGCTTCCGGTCCGTACGCCACCGAGGAGAGCGCGTCGGCGGAGAGCACCGGCAGCGCCACCAGCTTGCGCATCCGCTCGCGGGCGATCGCGGTGCTCCGCAGCGGCGGGCCGAGCAGCGCGCGGCGCAGCTCGTGACCGGCGCGCAGCGCCGGCGAGGACGCCACCACGTCGGCCCGAGGCGTGGCTTCGACCTCCGGCGACGGCTCGCTCTGTACAGCGACGAAGCGCCCGAAGCGGGTCGGGCGGACCTCCTGGGGGTCGGGGAAGGAGCCGAGGTTGGGGTCCACCGGCAGCGCCCGCCGCCACACGCGCGGATCGGCGCAGACCTGGCTCCACTGATGCCCCACCTCGCGCAAGGCCCGCAGCTGGCGCTCGTCGAGGCTCGCCAGCGTGGCGTCGGGGCTCGGCGGCCCGGCAAGCTCCTCGTCCATCAGCGGTTCGCCCGTGCCATGACCGTGGGGACGCTACCGACGGTGATCGCCGCGCGCGCACCCGCCCTCACGCCAGAGGTCCGACTCCAGTACCTTCACGATCGTGACACTCGACGAACTGACCGACGCGGTTGGCAGGGGTGCGATCGACACGGTCCTGCTGGCGATGACCGACATGCAGGGGCGCCTTCAGGGCAAGCGCCTGACGGCGAGCCACTTCCTCGACGAGGTGGCCGAGCACGGCGCCGAGAGCTGCAACTACCTGCTGGCGGTCGACGTCGACATGCGCACGGTGGACGGCTACGCGATGTCCTCGTGGGAGGGCGGCTACGGCGACATGGTGCTGGCGCCCGACCTCGACACGCTGCGCCCCGTGCCGTGGCAGGAGGGCACGGTCGTGTGCCTGGCCGACGTCGCGTGGCCGGACGGCTCGGACGTGGTCGCCTCCCCGCGCCAGATCCTGCGCCGCCAGCTGGCGCGCCTGGCCGAGCGTGGCTGGAGCGCCAACGCGGGCACCGAGCTCGAGTTCCTGGTCTTCCAGGACACCTACGAGCAGGCGTGGCGGAAGGGCTACCGCGACCTGAGCCCGGCGAACCTTTACAACGTCGACTACTCGCTGCTGGGAACCGCGCGCGTGGAGCCGCTGATCCGCCGCATCCGCAACAGCATGGTCGCCGCGGGGATGGTCGTGGAGGACTCCAAGGGCGAGTGCAACTTCGGCCAGCACGAGATCAACTTCCACTACGCCGACGCGCTGCGCACGGCGGACGAGCACTCGATCTACAAGAACGGCGCCAAGGAGATCGCCGCCGAGGAGGGCGTGGCGATCACGTTCATGGCCAAGTTCGACCAGCGCGAGGGCAACTCGTGCCACATTCACTTCTCGCTCGCGGATGACTCGGACCCACCCGCCCCGCTGTTCGCGCGCGATGAGGGCCTGTTCCGCTCGTTCCTGGCGGGGCAGCTGGCGTGCCTGCGCGAGATGACGCTGCTGCTGGCGCCGCACGTCAACTCCTACAAGCGCTACGCCGCCGCCAGCTTCGCGCCGACGACCGTCGCGTGGGGCCACGACAACCGCACGTGCTCGCTGCGCGTGGTCGGCCACGGCCCGTCGCTGCGCTTCGAGAACCGCGTCGGCGGCGCCGACCTGAACCCGTATCTCGCGCTGAGCGCGATCGTCGCGTCGGGCCTGCACGGGGTCGACGCGGGCCTCGAGCTCGGGCCGCCGCTGGAGGGCAGCGCGTACGCCGCGCACGAGCGCCCGCACCTGCCGCGCACGCTCGCGCACGCGCGCGAGCTGTTCGCCGCAAGCGACGTCGCCCGTACAGCCTTCGGCGAGGAGGTCGTCGCGCACTACCTCAACGCGGCGGACGTCGAGCTGGAGGCCTTCCAGGCGGCGGTGACCGACTGGGAGCGCGTGCGAGGGTTCGAGCGACTGTGAGCGCCCGCAAGCAGGAGAGCGATGGCAGGCACGGCTGAACGTCGCACCGCGCGGATGCTTCCCAACGCCGTGTTCGCGCCCGTGCGCTCGCTGACCGCCTTCGAGGAGACGGTCGAGCGGCTGGGCACGGCGATCAAGCTCGGCCTGCTGACGCCGGGCTCGCGGCTGCCGGCCGAGCGCGAGCTGTGCGCGCGCCTGGGGATCGCTCGCTCCACCTTGCGCCAGGCGCTGACGGCGCTCAGCCAGAGCGGGCACGTGTTCGCCACGCGCGGGCGCGGCGGCGGCACGTTCGTGTCCGACCCGCAGCCGCCCACCGACCCGCCCTCGCCGGAGATGCTCGCGCTGTGGCGCGAGACGTGCGACCAGCGCCTGGCGGTCGAGCTGGGCGTGGCGGTGCTCGCGGCCGAGCGCGCCGAGCGCGCCGACCTGGACGCACTCGACGAGCTCGCGGCGACGCTGGAGGGGGCGCTGGAGGACTTCGCCGCCTACCGCCAGGCGGACGTGCGCCTGCACGTGGGCCTCGCCGAGTCCACGCGCTCGACGCAGCTGGTGCGGGCGATGACCGAGACGCAGGGCGCGATGACCGACCTGATCGCCTACATCGCACACCCGCCGCAGGTGCTGTCGTCCTCCAACACGCAGCACCGCCGGCTGCTGGCGGCGGTGCGCGAGCGCGACGGAATGCGCGCGGCGCAGATCATGACCGAGCACCTGCAGGGCACCGAGCACATCCTCGCCGGCCTGCTGCCGGGCGGCTGATCGGGCGCAGTCGCACACCTGCTCGGGTTCGCCGTTGGGGATCGCACATGTGCGATCCCCCGGCCGGCGCATGCGCCGGCCGTGACGAGCCGCATGCGGCTCGTCTTGGGGCCGCACATGTGCGGCCCCACGGGCGGGCACATGTGCCCGCCCGGCCGGCGTCTCCCCCGCTTCCCTCGCCCCCTTGGCCAGCTGTCCCTCGCAAATCGCGGGATTTGCGCCAAGGGGACTTGACATCCGTCCGGGATCGAGCTTATTGTCACGAATGAAGGACGGACAACCAAACCTTTTCTTGGAGGGGGCCAGCGATGAGCGCGACGGAAAGTTTGGGCAGCGACGAGCAGAAGCTTGCCGAGCTCGGCTACAAACAGGAGCTGAACCGCGGCTGGAGCGGGTTCTCGAACTTCGCGATCTCGTTCTCGATCATCTGCATCCTCGCCGGCTGCTTCACGACCTACGGCCAGGCGCTGAAGAACGGCGGGCCGATCGCGATCTCGATCGCGTGGCCGCTGATCTGCGTGCTGATCATGGCCGTCGCGGTCTCGATGTCCGAGCTGGCCTCGGCGTACCCGACGGCCGGCGGCATCTACTATTGGGCCTCGCGCCTGGGGGGACCGGGCTGGGGCTGGTTCACCGGCTGGTTCAACCTGATCGGCCTGGTCGCGGTGGTCGCGTCGGTGATCTACGTGAGCGCGACCTTCCTGATCAACCTGCTCGGCCTCTACGAAGTGCACTTCATCTTCAACTTCGTCAAGGCGGCGGCGGGAACGAACGTCCACTACTCGGCGCACGTCAACTTCGCGATGTTCGTCTTCATAGCGATCGTCGCCGGGATGATCAACGTCTTCCGCAGCCACCTCGTATCCGTCCTGTACAGCTTCTCGGTCTGGTGGAACGTCGTCGGCGTCCTGGCGATCGTGGTGATCCTCATCGCCGTGCCCTCCCACCACGCCAGCCTGTCCTACGTCTTCAGCCACAAAGCCAACGAATCGGGCTTCGCCGGGGGCGCGACCAGCGGGCTCAAATTCTGGATCTACATACTGCCGCTCGGGTTCCTGCTGACGATGTACACGATCACCGGCTATGACGCCTCGGCGCACATCTCCGAGGAGACGCACGGCGCCGAACACTCCTCCGCGCAGGGCGTCTGGCGTTCGGTCTTCTACTCGGCGATCTTCGGCTGGATCGTGCTGCTGGCGATCACGTTCGCGATCCAGAAGGGCCACGAAGCAGAGATCTACAAAGCCGGCTTCCCGGCGCTGGCGATCTTCACCACCGCGCTCAGCTCAGCGGGTGACAAGGCCGTCGTGCTGATCTCCACGGTCGGCCAGCTGTTCTGCGGCATGGCGTGCATCACGAGCGCCTCGCGCATGACGTTCGCGTTCTCACGCGACGGCGCCGTCCCCGGGCACAACCTGTGGCGTCGCCTGGGCGCGAGCAAGACCCCCAACTGGGCCGTGTTCTTCGTGGTGCTGTTCGCGATCGTCATCACCGTGCCCGCGTACTTCCCGAACCACCTGGGCACGCCGGTGGCGTTCCTCGCCGTCACGTCGATCTCCGTGATCGGCCTGTACATCGCGTACACGATCCCCGTGTACCTGCGCTGGCGCGCGGGCGACAGCTTCGTCACGGGGACGTGGACGCTCGGCGGCAAGTACAAGTGGATCAATCCGATCGCGGTCGTGTGGGTGGCCCTGTGCGTGGTGATCTTCTGCCTGCCGTTCTCCCCCGAAGGAGTTCCGTGGGAAAAGACGTTCAACTGGTCGGCGGTCAACTACGCGCCGATCGTGACGATCGGGGTGATGGCGGTCGTCACGATCTGGTTCGCGGGCTGGGCGAAAAAGACGTTCAAGGGGCCGATCCGCACGATCGACGAGCTCGACGCGGACGTCGCGCTCCCGGACCTCGCCCAGGCGCCGTAGGGAGTGGCCGACGTACTGACAGTGCTCGAGCCCGCCACCGAGGCGGTGCTCGCCGAGGTTCCGCGCGCGGGCGTCGCGGAGGTCGACGCGGCGGTCGCGCGCGCGCGGGCGGCGCTGCCAGCGTGGCGCGCGCTGGCGCCGGGCGAGCGCGCGCTGGCGCTGCACGCCCTGACCGACACGCTGGCGGAGCACCGCGAGGAGCTGGCCTTGCTGGAGGCGCGCAACGCCGGCAAGGCGATCTCCGACGCGCGCGGGGAGATGGGGATGGTGGTGGACACGTTCCGCTACTACGCGGGCGCTCCCGAGCGGCTGCTCGGCGACACGATCCCGGTGGCGGGCGGGCAGGCGTTCACGGTGCGTGAGCCGGTCGGCGTGGTGGGGCTGATCACGCCGTGGAACTTCCCGCTGACGATCGCCTCGTGGAAGCTCGCGCCGGCGCTCGCGGCGGGCAACACGGTAGTGCTCAAGCCCGCGGAGCTGACGCCGCTGACCGCGTTGCGCTTCGCCGAGCTCGCGCGCGAGGCGGGCCTGCCGGACGGCGTCGTGAACGTGGTCGTCGGCCCCGGGCGCACGTGCGGGCAGCGCCTGGTCGAGCACCCCGATGTGGCGAAGATCGCGTTCACGGGCTCGACCGAGGTGGGGCGCTCGATCGCCGCGGGGGCCGCTGAGAGCATCAAGCGCGTGACGCTCGAGCTGGGCGGCAAGTCCGCCAACATCATCTTCGCCGACGCCGACCTCGAGGCGGCCGCCGCGGCGGCCCCGTCGGCGGTGTTCGGCAACGCCGGTCAGGACTGTTGCGCGCGCTCGCGCATCCTCGTGCAGGAGGGCGCCGTCGATCGCTTCCTGGAGCTTCTGGAGGCGCACGTGAAGGCGCTGCGCGTCGGCGACCCGCTCGACGAGTCAACGCAGATGGGCCCGCTCATCTCCGCCGCCCAGCGTGAGACCGTCGCCTCGTTTCTCGACGGCCACGCGCCGGTGGCGTTCCGCGGCAGCGCGCCCGAGGGCGCCGGCTTCTGGTTCGCCCCCACGGTGCTCGCTCCCGTCAAGCCGGGCGACCGCGTCGCCCAGGAGGAGGTGTTCGGCCCGATCGCCGCGGTGATCTCCTTCAGCGACGAGGCCGAGGCGATCCGGCTGGCCAACGACACGATCTACGGCCTGTCGGGGTCGATCTGGACGCGCGACGGCGCCCGTGCGCTGCGGGTCGCACGCGCGGTCGAGACGGGCGTGCTGTCGATCAACGCCAACACCTCGGTGCGCGTGAGCACCCCCTTCGGCGGCTTCAAGCAGTCGGGCTACGGGCGCGAGCTCGGCCCGCACGCGCTGGAGGCGTATACCGAGGTCAAGACGATCTTCTACGCGACGGAGGGGGAGGGATGATGGCGGCGACGACGGGCAGGCTCGCGGGGCGCGTATGCGTGGTGACGGGCGCCCTCGGCGGCATCGGCGCAGCCACAGTCGCGGTGTTCCAGCGCGAGGGCGCGACGGTCGTGGGCGTCGATGTGCAGCCGGACTCGCCCGGTGAGCTCGCGCTGCAGGCGGACGTCACCGACGAGCGGCAGGTGCGCGAGGCCTACCAGACGGTGCGCGAGCGCTACGGGCGCATCGACGTGCTGTTCAACAACGCCGGCATCTCCCCCAACGACGACGGCTCGGTGCTGCAGACGACGCTCGAGGCGTGGGAGCGCGTGCAGAGCGTGAACCTGCGCAGCGTGTTCCTGTGCTGCAAGCACGGCATCCCCCACCTGCTCGAGAACGACGGCCCGGCGCGCGGCTCGGTGATCAACACGGCGTCGTTCGTGGCGGTGATGGGCGCGGCGACCTCGCAGATCTCCTACACCGCCTCCAAGGGTGGCGTGCTGGCGCTCTCGCGCGAGCTGGGCGTGGAGTTCGCCCGCCGCGGCGTGCGCGTGAACGCGCTGTGCCCCGGCCCCGTCGACACGCCGCTGCTGCGCGAGCTGTTCGCCAAGGATCCCGAGAAGGCGGCGCGCCGGCTGGTGCACGTGCCGATGGGCCGCTTCGCCCACGCCGAGGAGATCGCCAACGGCGCGCTGTTCCTCGCCAGCGAGGAGTCGAGCTTCGTGACCGCGTCGACGTTCCTGGTCGACGGCGGCCTCAGCGGCGCGTACACGACGCCCTTGGATTAGCGCACGGTCACGCTGAGCACCGTCGAGCCGGCGCCCGGACGGCCGCTGGCGCCGGCCCACTGGGCGACGAACACCGACGAGCCGGTGATCCGCCAGCTGGTGGTGAAGCTGCCGCCGTTGGCGCCTGCGACGACCTGCTGGTGGCGCCAGGGGCCGCCGGAGAGGCTGCGCGAGGAGACCACGATCTGTTCGCCGCCGATCGCGCCGGCGAGCGTGCCGTTGACGGTGACGGTGTCGTGCGCGGCCTTCAGCGTCCGCCTGCTGAGACGCCGTCTGGGCGTGCTCAGCGACAGCGACTCCTGCGGTCCGGCGACGTCCCCGCCGCTGCTGGTGGTGAACAGCAGGCGGTCGAGCGGCGCGTTGGTGACCGAGGTGCCGTCGATCAGCAGCGAGGCGTCGAGCGCGCTGCTCGCGAGGATCCCGTCGCTGGGGATGGAGCCGTCGGTGATCTCCTGCGGGTGCCAGCTGACCCCGCCGTCGTCGGTACGCAGGACATACGCATTGCCTTCTTCGGGCCCGAACGAGCCGACGCTGAGAAAGCCGTGCATGGGGTCGGAGAACGCGAGCTGGATCCCGTCGCTGGTGCCCGCGGAGAGGATCTCCCTCCACGTGTCCCCTCCATTGCGGGTCTGCCAGATGCGACCGTTGGTGTCGAGCAGGAAGCCGTGGTCGGCGCTGGTGAACGCGACGCTGCGGATGGACTCGCTGGTCCTGCCCTTCCTGTCGGTGAGCGGCAGGCGGATCGCCCTCCAGCTCGCGCCGAGGTCGGTGGAGCGGATCAGCGTGTGCGTGCCGGCGCCGAACGCGAGCACGGTGGAGCCGGCGAGGTCGTAGTCGGAGAGCCGGGCCGAGGCGACCGCCTTCCCGTTGACCGCTTCGAAGCGCCCACCGTCGACGGCTCGATGGATGCCGACGGGGCCGATCAGCAGCACGGCGCTGGCGCCGAGCGCGACCACCGCCCTGGCGGGCGTGGTCGTTCCGGGGTTCAGCGTCTGCCAGCTGGCGCCGCCGTTTCCGGTCTGCTGCAGCCCGCCGTTGACATCCAGCGCGTAGCCGATCTGCGGCGTGGAGAACGCCACGTCGAGGAGCTCGGCGGATGTCTGCGTGGCGATGAGGCGCCAGCTCTGCCCGCCGTTGGCGGAGAGCGCGAAGTCGCCTTTGGCGCCGGGCGCGAGCACGAGTCCGTCGGGCCCGGCGCGCAGGCGGCTGTATTCGCCGCCGATGTCGGCGCTGGATGGCGTGAACGTGGCGCCGCCGTCGCTGGAGAGAACGGTGGCTCCGCTCTCCCCCACGGCCACGATCTGCGTGGGGCTGGCGTACGCGGCGCCGTAGATCAGCGAGCTCGACGTGGTGATGACCGTGTCGGTGGCACCGCCGTCGGTGGTCTTCACCAGCTCGTTGCCAGCTGTCACCGTGAGCATGCATTCTTCGGCGCTCGCGCAGTCGATCGAGTTGAAGTCGTTGCCGGCGGCGACCTTCTGCGCTACCCATGTTTCACCGCCGTTGGTCGAGCGCAGCAGCGTGTTCGGCCCGATCGCGTAGGCGTCGGTGGCGTTGACGAAGTGCACCGCCGTGACCTTGGCGCCGGCCGGCAGGCTCACCTGGCTCCACGACACGCCCCCGTCGGGTGTCGTGTACGCGGAGCTCACCCCGGACGGTTCGTTGACGAACACGATGCCGGCCTCGGGCGTGTTGAAGTGAAGCGCGACGCCCGCGTCGCCGCCGCCACCGCTGGAGGACGGCGTTCCCGGTATCCCGGTCTTGCGCGAGAACGTTTCACCCCCATCGGTGGTGGCCTCCAGCGAGCCGTTGCGAAGCAGCAGGAAGCCGTCCTGCGCGGAGACGAAGTCAAACGCGGCGACCGGTTCCGGGCAGCTCGATTCGGCGACGTTGAAGATCCGCGTGAACGTCTGCCCACCGTTGGTGGAGATACGCGTGATGCAGCCTCCTCCACCCCCCACGACGACGGTTGACGGTGAAAGCGCCTGCACGCTTTCCAGGTCGCCGATGGTCCCCGTGGTGAGACCGCTCCAGGACGCTCCGGCGTTGCTCGTGGAGAGGACCGTCCCACCGTTCCCGGCGGCGTAGCCGACCCCTCCGGAGAAGGCGATCGCGTGCAGGGTCCTGCCCTGGGGTGTGGGATTCCCCCACGCCCAGCCGGAGTCGCTCACGTTGACCGCGGCGGCGCTGACACCGGCCAGCGCGATAAACACCGTCACGGCGCCCAGCACCACAGCCGTCGTGTAATTCCTACAGACAGTCCACATCCGATTAACCCCCCGGACAGATTTGATTGGTGACTGTCAAACCTGTGAATGAGGAGAAAGTTGCGCTTTGGCTTCCGAGAGCGCTCAGGGAGCGCTCACGCGGTGGGCGCTCGGCCGCTTATGCGGCCTCGGCGCAGGCCGTACTGCCGGCGTGACGCCGATTACGTGCGGCCGATGCGGCGGTCGACCTCGGCCCTCAGGAGAAGGCGGCGGCGAAGAGAGCGTCGCCGATCGACCCGCCTGGTCTCGGCCCGGGCGGGCAGGCAAAGATCGAGCTGGTGGTGTGCAGCGTGTGCCGGTTCAGCGCGTCAGAGGCGGCCAACCGCCGCTGCAGCGGTATGAACTGGCGACGCGGGCTGCGCTGGAAGGCGATGAAGAACAGGCCCGCGTCGATCTCGCCGGTTCCCGGTTCGATGCCTTCACTGTAGGAGTAGCCGCGTCTGAGGATGCGCTGCCCGTTGTTGTTGTCGGGATTCGCAAGGCGAATATGGGCGTTCTCAGGGATCAGCAGTTCGCCGTTGCTGGTCGCGTTCAAATTCACGGGGTCGTACTCTGCGCGCTCGCCGAGCGGGGCGCCGGTCAGCTTGTCCCGCCCGATCACACGCTGCTGCCCTTCAACGCTCGTCGCGTCCCAGACGTCGAACAGAATCCTGATCCGCCGCGCGATCACGTAGCTGCCACCGATCATCCAGGAAGGACCGTCACTGGGTTGGACCCACACGTAGTCATTCATGCCGTGCGTCTCCTCGGCGCGGATGTTGTCGGTGCCGTCCTTGAACCCCATCAGGTTCCGAGGCGTGGTCTGCGTCCGAGTCGTGCTCGAGGTGCGCCCGAACCCCTCCTGCGCCCACCGCAGCACAGCTGTGCCGTCGCCGATCCGCGCGAGCACGTGAACCGCGTGAAACGCGACCTGCGGGTCATCCGCGCATGCTTGCACGCACAGGTCCCCCCCGGAGCTTTCGAGCTGCAGGCTCTCGCCCTGAAACGGCGGCAGCGGCGCAAGCTCAACCGGCCGCCGACGCGCTAGGCCGAAGCGGTCGGGGCCGCTTGCGCCGAACAGGCTCGGGCCGAAACCGAAGGTCAAAGTCAGCCGCGACGGACCAAGACCAAGCGCCTCGCCCGTTTCGACGGGCGCCTCATCCAGCGGTTCAGAGCCAGACGGCCGATATGGCACTCCTGCTGTCAGCGACGTAGCCGCGGCGGTCCACTGCGCGAGCATCGCCTGCAGTTCACCCACCGCGCCGCTCGTAACGTCAAAGGACGCGAAATACAGATAGTCCTGCGCTGGGGTCGCGATTCCCGCCTGATGCGCCCCGTAGAAAGCTACCGCCTCGCTCGAGGCATCCGGGACCGACCTCACCGAGCCACCAGACACACTCCCAACCAGGTGATCCACGCCCGCTCCCAGACCGAGCAGAGCAGCCCCCGACAAGGCCTCACGACGGGTCAGGCGGGCCATTAAACCGCCGTCGGTAGCTCAACTCGAACACACCCCGAGAGGCCGGTGATCGAGAAGGCCCTCACGCTTGACACGCCTGCCAATTTCCTCCCCAGCCGCTCATCGTAGGCAATGATGGCACATACAACATGTGACCTCTGCCTCCTGCAATCGCATCGCTATCCGGAGAAGGTTTTTTCTTCTTCTCCACAGACTCCCGGCGCCACGTGTTCGAGCACCGCGTGCCCTACTTTTTCCACAACCTCGCTGCCGCCGGGAATTGGGACCTGCCCAGCTACGGTGCCCACTGCTGCTTCGCATCCTGCTTTGATGACGCTCGGCGGGACTTCCGCGGGACCACACGTTCCAGGCATTTCTTCGGAAGTGCCTTCATAGAGCTTTTTTTCTGCTTCGCACTGGCCCCTTGGCTCAGTTTCGAGCGAGTTGTACATGCCGCTGGGGTCGGCAGCGTTCGACGGCGCATCGCCGACGTAGCGGTAGAGATTGTCGCCGCTGCCCGTCATCCCAAGCGGATCCCGGCTGATGAAGCGACCAATGCTGGGATCGTAGTAGCGGGCGCGGTTGTACTGGAGCCCGTCTTCTTCGGCTTCTCGGCCGGTGTACTCGAAGTCGTTGCCGCTACTCGTGCCGGTGGCGGTGGCTCCCCCAAACGGCCCGTAGGTGTATTCGGTCACGGGCGTGCCGCTGCTGCCCGCGAGTCCGATCGTGCTTTCCAGCTGTTCGGTCAAATAGGAGACCGTGCCCGACGAGGTGCTGCGAGCGAAGCGTTGATCGGGCGCGAGCCCGTTGAGCAGCGTCGCCGTCGTGCCGGCTGTCGTTTCCGCAAGCACGTTGCGGCCATCGTAGACGTACTTGGTTTCCGTGGCGTTGGCCGTCTTGCTGGTTCGCCGGCCGAACGGGTCGTAGGTGAAGCTCCAGCTGTCCAAGCCGTCTTCGACGCCGGTGAGCTGGCCGCGGTCGTTCCATGCGAAGTTCGAGCTGCCCTCCGAGGTGAGCTCGCCGTCGTTGTTGTATTTGAGGGTCTGCCCGTTCCAGGACGTCAGCTCATTGGCGGCGTTGTAGCTGGCTTCGCTGACTTCGGGCGGCAGCGTCACGCGCGCCTCCCTGCCCTTGACCGTGGTGACGCGCCCGAGCGCGTCGCGCCCGTACTGGAGGTCGCCGATCGCTTCGCCCGATGACTTGTAGTAGCCGATTCCCGCGAGCTGACCGTCTGCGTCGTAGCCGTAGCGCTCGACGTCCCCGTCAGGCAGAACCGTCTGCGACTTCTGCCCGTCGCGGTTGTATGACAGGGTCACGTTGCCGGCCGGTGAGGTGATCCCCGTCAGCTGGCCGTCTTCGTTGTAGGCGTAGTTGGTGGCTTCTTCGCCGTCGAGGCTCATCCGGGTGCGCTCGCCGCCGGCGTTGTAGGCGTAGGTGACGGTCCCTGTGGGTCCGGCCTCTTCGATCAGCCGATGGAACGGGTCGTAGGCCAGCGTCCAGGTGCCGGCGCGTGAGTCGGTGACTTTCGTCAAGTCGCCGGCGGCGTCGTAGCTGTAGCTGACCGTGCTCGTCGGAGCACCTTCGCCGACCGCGCCGTAGGAGACCTCGATGAGCCAGCCGAGACCGTTGTAGAAGTAGCGCGTGGTCTGACCATCCGCGTTGGTGACGCTCGCAAGCGCTCCGGCGGGGTCATATTCGTAGTGCGTCGTGCTGCCCAACGCGTCGGTCCATTCCGCGAGCTGGTCGAAGGCGTTGTAGCGACCGGTTTGGCTGTGCCCGCGAGGATCGGTGACTTCGATCACCTTGCCGTCTGCGTTGCGCTTGTACGTCGTCGTGTCCCCTGCCGGATCGGTGACCGCTTCGAGCTCGTTGTCGGCGTTGTATTTGTACGTCGTCGTCCTGCCTTCCGGGTCGCGGACGCTGACCGGCAGGCCGGCGGTGCTGTAGGTGAATTCGGTCGTGTGCCCGAGCGGATCGGTCGCCGTGCTCAGCTCTCCCTCGGAATAGGTGTATTTCGTGGTTTCCCCTTGCGGGTTGGTGACCGACGTGAGCTCGCCTTGCGCGTCATAGCCATTCACCGTCTGGCGACCCATAGGGTCGGTCACCGAGATCAGGTTGCCGTTGCTGTCGTAGGAGTAGTTGGTGGTCAACCCGAGCGGGTTCGTGAGGCTGGTCGGCTCGGCGAACGCGTTGTAGGTGTAGCGCGTCGTCAGCGCCGCGGCGCCAGTGGCTTCGCGTGTTTCGCTGGCGACATTGCCTTCGCTGTCGTACGTGTAGGAGCTGTTCCCTGCGGAGCCGGTGATCTTGGCAACGTCTCCTTCACTGTCGCGCGTATAGGTCGCCCACTGCTCCGAGGGGCCTGGATCGAAGACTTCGCTCGTCACCAGGCCGTTGGTGAAGTAGTAGTCGCGCTTCCTGCCATCCGGATCGATGACCTGGGTGGCGGTAACGCCTTTTGCTTCGCAGCCCGAGCAGGTCGGCAGCGGAAGGAACTGGTAGGTCCCCTTGGTCGCCAGCCACTGAGACCGTAGGTGACCGCTTTCGTCGTAGCTGTTCGAGATCACCACGTTGCCCCGGCCTTCCGTCACGGACGTCATGTCGTTCGCCGCGTTGTAGCTGTAGCGCGTGACCGCGCCCGTCGCGTCGGTGAACTTCACCAGCCGACCCGAGGAGTCGTATTCGTAGTTGACTTTCTGCCCGGCGCTGTTGGTCGCTTCAGTGATGCGGTTGTAGCTGTCGTGGCGTAGATAGATCGAGTTGTCGTTAGGCCCGCGAACTTCGATGACGGGGCCGGTGCCGCCACCTTCGCGGATGATGTGGATGCGATCGCCATTGCGATCTTCGATCATCCGCACAGGGTCGTAGTCCGGGAAGTAGAACTTCATCCCGTCGCGCCTTCGCACCACCCAACCGCCTTCAGGCGTGTACCACTGGAGCACCGCGCCCTGCCACAGACCTGGCGTTTCGACCGCGGAGTAGACGGCTTCTGAATAGCCGCTGCCCGGCGAGGTGCGTTTGAACTTGACCTCCCCGCCGTCCGGCAGCACCAGATCCGCTGCGCGGTAGTTTTCGTCCGACCACAGGCGCAGGTCGAATGGGCTCTCCGTGCCGATGCCGAAGCTGTGCGAGTTGTTGTCGTTCGGGCGGTAGGTGCGCGTCAGTTCGAACGGCATGACCGAGTCGGGGGCCTCCAGATCGGTGTGCCGGTAGACGAACAGACCGGTGCCCAGATCAACAGGATCGCCACCGTTGGGGCCGCCACCCGGAGGCGGTCCACCTGGGTTGCCACCTTCGGTGGACATCATCGCACCGGTGAATTCCCATACGCGCACGTCGGGGTCGGGGATCACCTGCTTGTCGTCTTTGCTGACCGTGCCCTGCCCGTAGACGTACCAGCCGCGATCGGTCGGGTCGTAATTCCAGAAGTCGACGCGCTGACCGGGCGGTAGGTGCCCCCAGTTGGGGTAGATGATCTGGGCGCCCTTGTTGAGATACGCCTCGCCGGGCTGAACCGTGAAGTAGGTCGGGATCCCGGTGACGAAAGGCAGCGGGAAAGGCGGCCGGTCGATCGGGATCGCGGTGAGGTTCAGGTGGTGCACGACGGCACCGCTGGCCGAGCGCACGGTCGTGCCAGCGGGTAGGCGCACTTCCAGCCCGGGCATGTCCGGGTTGGTAAGGACGGTTTCGTGCTTGAGCTGTGCCGGGATGCGGCTGTCGCCGGCCGGGTCCAGCGGCGTCATCCAGATCGTGTAGCCGAGCGAGTTGGTCTTGCCCTCGAGCAGGTCGACGCCGACCGTGAAGCGGCCGAACCGCTTGCCTTTCGCGTGCGCGGTCTGGCCTTCGATCACGAGAACCTGATGACCGGCGGGCAGGTCGCTCAGCAGGAATCGCCCGCTGCTGTCGGTCCGTGTCTGCTTGTCGGCACCCTGCAGCGAGATCGTCACACCGGCGAGCGGAGTCCCGTCGATCACGAGCGACTGACCGCTGAGAGCCGTCGTGCCTCGCCGTGCGCTGAGCTTGGGAAGCCGTACCCAAGGCGAAGCCCGCCTGCCGGTGACCCAGTTGCCGTCACGCTCGTTCTTCGCGCCCGGCTGCCAGGTCGAGGTGTAGGGCGAGCGGTAAGAGGAAGCAGGCCCGGCTGGTGGCTGTTCTAGGGAGACCGGCGCCGGTCCGACGCTCGACGGGGTGCTGGCGTCGGGCCGGGACACGGAAGCCTGCATGGTCGTGTCGGTCCGTCGGCTGACGAACGGTTTGAACACGCCGGGGCTTTCGCCGCTGTGTTCGCCGACTTTGACGGTGACAGTGCCCGTCGTCGCGCCTTCCGGCACTGTCGTGTAGATGTCGGTCGCCGTCGCCCTGCTGACCGTCGCCGGCGTGCCGTTGAAGCTGACTTCGTCGTTCGAAGGTTCGGTGCTGAAGCCGGTCCCGGTGATGTCGACCGCGGTGCCGGGGGGTGCGTGCGCTGGCGTGATCTGCAGCACAGCGACGCTGCTGGCGCTGTAACGCTTGATCGACAGCAGGTTGCCGTCGGCATCCCACTTGTAGACGGCGGCGCCCTGTGTCGGGTCGTCGACGAGGTCGAGCTGGCCTGCTTCGTCGTACAGGTAGCGGATCCCGGAGCCCGCGCCTTCCACCACCTGCGGCGAGGCGGCCGAGGTGGCGCTGGCAGATCCTTCGCCGTTGCTTGCGGTGACCTGGACCCGCAGCGTGTGCGAGAGGTCAGCGGCGACCGGTGCGTAGCTCTGCTGGGTGGCTTCTTCGATGTTCGTGCAGCTTTCGCCGGTGCTGCTGCAGCGCTGCCATTGGTAGCTGTAGGAGATCGGGGGCGCGCCGCGCCAGCGACCGGGGTCAGCGGTGACGGCGCCATCGACGCGGGCGCTGCCCGCGATCGACGGCGCTGAGACGTTGGCGAGCGTGCTCGCTGCCACCGCTTCGCTGGCCGCTGAGCCGGCGCTCGCTTCGCCGACGGCGTTGCTGGCCGTCACGGCCACGCGCAGCGTGTGCCCGACGTCCGAGCTCGTCAGCACGTAGGTCGCGCTTGTCGCGCCTTCGATGTCCGTGCAGCTTTCGCCGGTGCTGTTGCAGCGCTGCCACTGGTAGGTGTAGGAGATCGGGCCGTCACCATCCCATTCGCCTGTGCTCGCGCTCAGCGTCCTGCCGTCGACGGCTTCTCCGGTGATCCCCGGCGCCGTGCTCGAGCTGGGCGCGGCATTTTCGACGTCGACGGTGACGACGGGGGTCGTGCCGCTGTTGCCGACCCGGTCGGTCATGATCGCGCGCAGATGGTAGATGCCGCTGGAAAGATGACGAGTTTCGAGCGTGCACCCGTAGATGACCCCTGAGATCAGCTGGCCTTCGGAGGTGCACGCTTCTTCGTAGCTTTCGCTGCCGGCGGCGGCGATCTGCAGCTTCCAGCTCGCGACGCCCGACCCATCGTCGTGGGCGTAGCCGTCGACTTCGACGTTCCCGGTGACCTTTGCCGGCAGCGGGTACAGCGCCCCTGTCGGCGGCGTGTTGTCGATCGTGCTCGCGCGCGAGGCGGTCGTGTACGTGTCGCCTTCGCTGTCTGCGATCACCGCGCGCAGTTCGTATTCGCCGTCGGTGAGCGTCGTCGTGTTGAGGCTGCACCGGTATTCACTTCCGGAGGCAGGCGTCGTCGCGCTGCAGCCGCTGCTCCATTCGTTCGTGCCGGCCGGGGCGAGCTGCACCGACCAGCTCGCGACGGATGCGCCCGTCGCGAGCGCCGTCCCGGACAGTTCGACGGTTTTGCCCACGTAGACGGCGGGGGCGGCCAGAGTCCCGGTCGGCGTCGCGTTGTCGATGTGCAGCGTGGCGGTGGATGTCGTGTAGGCATTGCCGGCACGATCGGTGATGAGCGCACGGAGCTGGTAGGCGCCGTCGCTGCGCGCCGCGGTATTCAGCGTGCAGCCGTATACGTTGGAGCTGATCGGGGTGGTCTGCTCAGGACATGCGCTCGTCCATTCCGAGCCGCCTTCGGGCGCGATCTGCAGCTGCCAGGAGGCGACGCCCGAGCCGCTGTCGGTGGCGCTGCCGGTGATCGTCGGCCAGCCGCCGACGGTGTGCGACGGGACGCTCAGCGATCCGCTCGGCGCGGTGTTGTCGACGAGCACTTCGATCGTCGGCGTGTAGCCGGTTGCGACCGGCGTCGAGCTTGTGCTCAGCAGCGCGCGCAGTTGATACTCGCCATCCGGATAGCTGCCGGAGCTGGTGTTCCAAGAGCAGCTGAATTCGCCGAACGCGCCCGGGACCAGAGGACCGCACAGCGTGTGCCATTCGCTCGTGCTGACAGGGGCGATTTCGACTTCGGCGCTTGCCAGGGTGCCTGCCACGCCGCCTTCGCCGCGACCGGCGATCGTCACGGCTCCCGCAGCGGGCGAGGCCACTTCCAGTGTCCCTCTTGGGTGTGCGGGCACCCATATGAGCGTCGCGCCTTCGGAGTCTACGTCGAACTCAACGCCTTCCTCGATCGTGTATGTGCCGCTGCTCATCCTGATGCCGGCTGATTCGATACCGCGCCAGCTGCCAGTCGAGACCTGTTCAGCTACCCCGCCACCCGAGAGTTGGAGCCCGCCGCTCGTCAAGCTGACGGTGCCCTGGTTGGTGAAGGGGACACTGATGGCGAAAGTGTTTGAGCTTCCAACGTTCACCTTAAACGTGCCGGTGTTCGTCACCGCCGGTGCGCTCCCAATGTCGTTGTTCTGGATCGCTGCCTGGTTGCTGCCAGGAACGCAGGACGCCGCGTAGGAGTCTGCATTAAAGGTGCCGTCGTTCTGCAGCTGCGCGCCTTCCTGCATATCTAGCTGACCTGCAGCCCCGCCGGAAGAGCCGAGTGTCATTGTGCCTTCATTGACGAATGTCGCGCCGGCCGTGAGCATCAGGAGGGTGCAGGCTGTGCCGTCGACGGAGGCTGTCGCCCCCGCCTTTACCACCAAGCGCCCCGAGCCGCTGATCGTTGCGTTCCCGTTCGAAAACGATGAGCTCACGTCGAGCTGCCCAACGACGCTGGCCGTCCCGCCGGACAGCGAGAGGACACCGACCGTCGCGGTGCCGCCGCTGGGCGCGCTCAGCGTTCCCGCGCTCACGACAAACGTCGCCCCCGATGCGTCGGTGCCGCCGGTGAGAGAGTACGTGCCGGTGGTGAGGTTCACTGAGGTGCCGGAAGCCGTCGTCCAAGTTCCGCCTGACGAGGACCCGCCACCGGTGGGCGACAGCGTCCCGCTTTGCAGATGCACTGCACCCTGATTCTCGAATGGCACGTTTGTTATGACCGTGTTTCCGCTGCCAACGTTCACGTTGAAAGTCCCGGTGTTCGTCACTGCCGGCGCGCTCCCATAACCGTTGTTCTGGATCGCCGCCGCGTTGCTTCCAGGAACACAACTCGCCTGGTAGGAATCAGCATTGAACGCCCCAACGTTCTCCAGCTGCGCACCTTCCTGCATATCGAGCTGACCCGCGATACCCCCAGGAACACCCAGCGTCGTCGTGCCATCGTTCACGAACGTCACACCCCCACCCAGCGTCAGCAGCGAGCAACCAGAGCCAGCAATAGCACCAGTCGCCCCCGACTGCACCACGAACTCCCCCGAGCCACTGATAACCGCATCCCCATTAGCCGACAGCGAAGAGCCCACATCGAGCTGACCATCAACAGCCACCGTGCCGCCCGTCAGAGCAAGCGTGCCGACCGTAGAGGTGCCTTCCACGATCGTCAGCGATCCGCTGCTCAGGCTCACATCCGCGGCACTCGCTTTCAGGCCCGACGCGCTGAGTGCCGCCCCCACTACATTCACAACACCCGACCCGGACCACGTGCTTTCCGAAAGCGAGAACGAGCCACTGTAGAACGTCAGCGCCGCGCCGGAACTCGCCGTCCACGTGCCACTCGCGCTGGTGCCACCCTCGGTGAGCTGCATCGTACCGCTGACCACGCTAACCGTACCACCGTTTGAGAGCGGCACGCCTACGGCAGTAACGTTTCCGCTGCCAACGTTCACGTTGAAAGTCCCGGTGTTCGTCACTGCCGGCGCGCTCCCATAACCGTTGTTCTGGATCGCCGCCGCGTTGCTTCCAGGAACACAACTCGCCTGGTAGGAATCAGCA
>Ga0210390_10000347_pt1 | contig 50274 bp, 36 predicted proteins | sample IncBWH11OmetaG_FD_161050 | JGI IMG/M metagenome (GOLD analysis project Ga0210390, IMG submission 161050) | Forest soil microbial communities from Barre Woods Harvard Forest LTER site, Petersham, Massachusetts, United States - Inc-BW-H-11-O ... | reverse complement strand
CCGAAGCGGCCGACGGGAACGTCTCGGTGCGGGTTTCGGATGTCCGCCGCGTGCAAAATGGACCAGCCGCCGATCTCGTCCTTTCGGTGCGGCTGGCGCGGGAAGGCGAAGATCAGTCGCGAGTTTCGATTCCCCTGCATTTCGAGATCGACGGCGCTCGCTCGGAGGCGACCGTCGAAATGGACAAGTCGCCCTACGAGTTGAAGGATTACCGCATCCCGCTGGAATCCAAGCAGCCGCGCAGCTGGGGCAAAGTGACGATCCCCGCCGATCTCAACCCGGCCGACAATGATTTTTACTTCGCCTTCGAGAAGCCGATTGCTCGACACGCCGTCGTGGTGGTCGAAGACAACCAAGTCGCCAAAGCGCTGCAACTGGCGGCGGCGATACCTCCAGAGCCGGGCATCCAATGTTCGGTGGAAATCGTCGCCCCCGAGCAAGCGCCAAATGTCGAGTGGGAAAAGGTGGCCCTCTTGATGTGGCAAGGTCCGCTCCCCGAAGGAGACGCCGGGCGCCACGTCCAGGACTTCATCAAACGCGGGGGTTCGGCCATCTTTCTGCCTCCGCGCACGCCTAACGACCAGGAGTTTTTGGGGGCCCGGTGGAAAGCGTGGAATCCGGCGGGCAGCAAGGACTCGTTGATCGCAAATTGGCGCAGCGACCAGGATTTGCTCGCCAACACGCAAAGCGGCGCGCGGCTTCCGGTGGGGCAACTCCAAGTCCATCGCTACTGTATGCTGACGGGGGACTTTACGCCGCTGGCGAGCCTGCAAGGCGGAACACCGCTCTTAGCCCGGGCCGCGCAGAATCACAGCGGCGCGTTTTTCTTTGCGACAACCACCTCCCCGGCCGATTCGTCGCTGGCGACAGACGGCGTCGTGCTCTATGTCCTTGTCCAACGCGCGATGGCGGCCGGCGCTTCGGCCCTCGGGACGACCCACCAACTGAACGCCGGAGAAACGCTTCCCCCCTCTCTACCCGATTCGTGGCAACGCTTGGCAGGCCCCGAAGACGCGCGGTCGGGCGCGTACTCCGTTCATCGCGGGGTGTACCTCGCCGGCGATCAGCTACTCGCGCTCAACCGTCCCGCCCAAGAGGACCAAGCGACCGTTCTCGACGACGGACGTGTCGCCGACCTGTTTGATGGGCTGAATTTCATCCGCGTCGATCACCGGGCCGGGCACATCGGCATTCTGATCGCGGAGATTTGGCGGCCGTTTCTCGCCGCCATGATTATCGCGCTGATTGCCGAGGCCGCACTCTGCATGCCTCGCACGGCAGCCAAAGCAGGGAGACCGGCATGAGCGTCTCCCGGGCCCTGACCTTTCTCTGGACACCGGCGTCGCTGACCGCATCGATCCTGGCCGTGCTTTTGGCGGCCGGTTTCTGCTTTGCCGCCGCGCGTCGCAACGCGTTTCGGCCGGCATTCATCGCGCTCGAACTCTTTCGCTTCGCCATCGTTTGCTTGGCCGTTTTGCTCTTCAACCAGCCCGATTGGATCGAAGAATTCCGCCCCGAAGGAAAGCCCTCCGTCGCCGTCCTATGGGATGGCTCCCCCAGCATGGAAACCCGCGACGTTGTGGTGCCCGGCCGCGCCGGGACCGCGCCGGTCGCGCGGCACGAGGCTATCACGGCGCTCACCACTCCCAGCTCCTGGAGCGATCTGCAGGAACGCATGGACGTCTTCATCGAGCCGTTCGCCTCGGAGAGACCGGGGCGCGGAACGAACCTTTACGATCCGCTGGCCCAGGCTCCCGACAAGTTCCGCAATCTGCGGGCCGTCGTCCTCGCTTCCGACGGCGACTGGAATATCGGCAAGGCCCCGGTGCAGGCGGCCGACAATCTGCGGCAAAAGGGCATTCCCATTTTTGCAGTTCCGGTCGGCAGTCCCACGCGCCTGCCCGACGTCGAAGTGCTCAGCGTCGACGCGCCGACCTTTGGCGTTGTCGGCAAAGCGGTGCGGATTCCGTTCACGATCGACAGTTCGCTCTCCCACGAATATGTGACGACTGTCACGTTGCGGACGTCGAGCGGCGAAGAGCTCTCCAAGGAAGTGCACATTGCTCCGATGGGCCGCACCAGCGACTGGGTTCTCTGGAAGCCGACGGCGATTGGCGATTTCACAGTCACGCTCGACGTGCCGCCACATCCGGAGGAAACGCTGACGGACAACAATCGCAGGGCCGCGCCAATCGCCATCCGAGAAGAAAAGCTCCACGTGCTCGTAGTCGAGTCGTATCCGCGGTGGGAATACCGCTACCTGCGCAATGCTCTGTCCCGCGACCCGGGCGTGGAAGTCGCCTGCTTGCTCTTTCATCCCGGACTGAGCAAGGGGGGAGGGGGCAACAAGGATTACATCAAGGCGTTCCCATCGCGACTCGACGAGCTGTCGAAATTCGACGTCGTGTTTTTGGGAGACGTGGGCGTCGGCGACGGGCAGCTCACGGTTGAGCAATGCCGGCTACTGAAGGGTCTGGTCGAGCGCCAGGCGAGCGGCCTGGTCTTCATGCCCGGCTGGCAGGGACGCGAATTCTCCCTGTTGGACACGGAACTTGGCGACCTGTGTCCAGTGGTGCTCGATCCAGCGCAGCCGACCGGATGGGGTTTGCGCACGCCGAGCCACTTCGAGTTGACCGACCTCGGCCGCCGCAGTCTGCTGACGAAGCTGGCCGACACGCAGGACGACAATATCGAAGTCTGGGAGGGATTGCCGGGCTTTCAGTGGTATGCACCGGTGCTGCGAGCCAAGGCTGGCAGCGATGTCCTGTGCGTGCACAAGGACGTTTCCAACGAGTTCGGGCGATTGCCCCTGCTGGCGACACGCACGTTCGGCGCCGGCAAGGTCCTGTTCATGGGAACCGACGGAGCGTGGCGCTGGCGGAAGGGGGTCGAGGACAAATATCACTATCGTTTCTGGGGCCAAGTCGTCCGCTGGATGGCCTATCAGCGGAACATGGCGAAGGGCGAAACGATGCGGTTGTATTACGTCCCAGATCAGCCGCAGATCCGGCAGACGGTCACCTTCGATGCCAATGTCATGGAAAAAGGGGGCGAGCCGTTACACGGCGGACGCGTCAGCGGCCGGATCACGGCCCCGTCGGGCAAAGCCGAAACGATTCGCTTCGCCTCGGTGGGAGAAGAGTGGGGCATGTTCTCCGGCCGCTACACACCGGAAGAAGCCGGTAAGCACCAGGTGCACCTGTCCTGCGTGGAGACGGGGGCCTCGCTCGACGCATCATTCTTCGTTCAGGGCGATGCGGTCGAGCGTCCGGGACGCCCCGCGCGTCCGGAGGTCTTGGAGGAATTGGCCCGCGTGACTCGCGGTCGAGTGGTCCCGGCGGACCAGTTGAAGCAGATCGTACAATCGCTGGTCGAATTGCCCGAGACGCCACCGTCGGTTCGCCGCGTACCGTTGTGGAGCCATCCGTTGACCATCGGCCTTCTGGTGACGTTGCTGGGAGTATTCTGGTCGGTGCGCAAGATTTACGGGTTGATTTAACGTTGGGGGCGGGTCCCGGACGAGCGCCCGGGGGGGCCGCCGAGTGGAAGAAATACTGAAGTCCGTGCGGGGATCGGTTACAGTAATGCAGAGCGATACGAGGCGCCGCGACGATTTTAGGAGAGTCCGATGAGCCTTGTGCGAACGACCGACCGTTTGGAACTGCCCGAGACCTTGCAGAACCAGCTGTACGATTTCCGCAAGCTGGTCTGGACGATCAAGACGATCGAGGCGGTCTGTGGGGCCGCTGCCGGTATTCTGGTCGCCTTTCTGGCGCTGTTCGTGCTCGACCGCTTGGGAGAGACACCCGGCTGGGCGCGGTTGTCCCTCTTCGGCCTGACGGTTGTCAGCTGCGCCTGCGTTCCGCTCGCCCTGCACCGCTGGGTTTGGCGCAATCGGCGATTGGAACAACTGGCTCGCCTCTTGACCCGCAAGCATCCGCTTGTCGGCGACCAGCTGCTCGGCATTATCGAGCTCGTGCGGAACGACTTCGAGCAAGCGCGCTCCCCTCAATTGTGCGTCGCCGCGATCCGCCAGGTTGCCGAAGATGCGCAAAAACGCGACTTCCGCGATTCGGTGCCCAATCCGCGGCACCGTTTGTGGGTCGCGCTGGCCTTGATTCCCCTCGCGGCCTCGATCGCCCTTCTGACGATCTTTCCCTCCGCCGGAATTAACGCCTGGACCCGGCTACTGGCCCCTTGGCGCGCGACGCCCCGCTACACGTTCGCCGCGGTCGACAAGCTGCCCGATCCCGTTGTGGTGGCGCATGGCGAGCCGATCTCACTGGCCGTGCATCTCGCCCAGCAAACGATCACAAAGCCCGGTGAAGCCTTCGCGCGGGTTGATGAGCGTGCGTCGGTCGCAGCGCCGCTCCGCGAGGGCAGTTACGCCTTCGATCTGCCGCCGCAAATCGCGCCGGCCGCGCTGCAGTTGGCCGTCGGCGACTGGCGTCAGCGAGTCCGTATCGAACCGATGGCGCGTCCCGAATTGACGTCGGTGACCGCCCAGGTTTCGCTGCCAGCGTACCTGGGACTGCCCAAGGCGCAAACGAAGGACGTCCGCAGCGGAACGATCTCGCCGGTCAACGGCAGCCGGATTCAAGTTGCGGCCACCGCGAGCCGTGAATTAGCCAGTTCGCAGGTCAACGGCCAAGCTCAGGACCCCGCGGGCAGCACGTTCACGAGCCCGCCCGTCGAAGTCAAAGGCACCGGTAAGCTCCAGCTGCAGTGGCAGGATCGACTTGGCCTCACGGGGAAGGAGCCGTTCAATTTGGCGATTGCCGGCCATGAGGACGAGGCTCCGTCGCTCGTATGCGAAGGGTTGCCGCGGCAAAAAGTCGTGCTCGACTCGGAAATGCTGAGTTTCAAAGTGCACGCGCGGGATGATTTCGGCGTGAAGCGCGTCGGCATTGAATGGCTCGGGCTGGAAGAGGCGGCCATCACCAAACCCGCAAAGGGCGAACGCGTGCTGGCAGCGGGCGGCAACGACAAAGAGTCTCTCGACGTGGGCGGTACGTTTTCGGCCAAGTCGTTCAGTATTGAACCGCAGCTAATTCGTGCCCGCGTCTTCGTGGAGGATTACCTTCCCAATCGCAAACGGGTCTATGCACCCGCCTCGTTTTTGTACGTGCTGAACCCCGAACAACATGCCATCTGGCTGACTGAGCAACTCAATAAGTGGCACCGGCAGTCGCTCGAAGTTCGCGATCGCGAGATGCAGCTGTACGAGACGAACAAGCAGCTCCGCGCCCTCTCACCGCGCGAGTTGGACCAGCCGGAAACCCGCCGCCGTATCGAGACGCAGGCCGGGGCCGAGTGGGCGAACGGCCGACGCTTGGGGAACCTCGTCCGCACGGGCGAAGACCTCGTGCAGCAGGCCACGCGCAATCCCGAGTTCGGCGTCGGACATCTCGAAAAGTGGGCCGAGATGTTGCAAATTCTCAAAGAGATCTCTGCCAACCGAATGCCGTCGGTCGCCGACTTGCTCAAGCAGGCCGCCCAGGCGCCGCAGATGGCCGGCAATCAATCGTCCAAAAAGTCCGCGATGGTGGGCGAAGTCAGGTCGCTTGCTCCGGGCAAACCGGGCAGTACCAAGCCCGACACCCAGAAGCGGCAAGCCGCGCCCCAAGTAGTCGACCAGGAATCGCAACAGCAGCCGCCCGGGAAGGATGACAAGGGGAAACCGGCGCCTCCCAAGAACCCGTCCAGCCCGCGGCTGACTTTGCCTATGACGACACTTGCCGGCAAGGGCTCTCCGCCAGAGAGCAAAGAAACCCCGGCCGCCCAGAAAATGGACGAGGCTATCAAGAAGCAAGAGGACTTGCTGGCCGAATTCGAGAAAGTAGCCGACGAGCTGAAGAAAGTCCTGGCGGAGCTCGAAGGCAGCACTCTGGTCAAACGTCTCAAGGCTGCGTCGCGGTTTCAAATCAAGGTCGCCGGCCGCCTCGGCGATCAGGTGAACGACCTGTTCGGCTTGCGGCGGCGCGATCTGCCGGAAGCGCAGCTCAATGCGTTGGGCCAGGTTTCTGAGTCGGAGACCAAGGAGGGGGACAAGATCTCCCTGATCATGGACGACATGGACGCCTACTATGACCGCCACCGCTTCGTGAAAATCAAATCGGTTCTGGACGACATGCGCAAGCAGGACGTGGTCGGGAACCTCCGCGAGCTCGCCGGCGATCTCAAAACCGAAAAGGGACTGTCGATCGCCCAGGCTGAATACTGGTCGGACGTGCTCGATCGCTGGGCCGAAGATCTGGTCGACCCCGCCTGCTGCGGCGCGTGCCCCGGCTGCAAATCGAAAGGGAGCCTCCCCCCCTCGGTGGTACTGGAAGTGTTGCAGATCCTCGAGGGTGAAATGAACCTTCGCGAAGAGACGCGCGTCGCCGAACAGGCGCGTCCCTCGCTCGCGGTCGACGATTACAAGCACGAAGCCGGCCGACTGTCGACGACGCAAAACGTGTTGCGCGATCGCGTGGTGAAAGTTGTCGCGCGAATTCGCCAGCTGCCCGACGCGGAGAGCGATTTTGCCAAAGAGTTGCACCTGCTCGAGACCGTAGAAGGAGTCATGCAAGAGACGCGGGACATCCTGGCCCGGCCCAACACGGACAAAGCCGCCATCGGCGCGGAGACGGATGTCATCGAGCTGTTGCTGCAGTCGAAGCGGTTCAATCCCAAAGCCGGCGGAGGCGGAGGCGGGTCAAATCCCGGGGGCGGGGGCGGCGGCACCACGCACGACTCGGCGCTGACGCTGCTTGGCACGGGCGTCAACGCCAAAGAAGTGCGCGAGGATCGGGGCGTGTCGCAAACGACGGGCGAGCGCGGCTCCACGCTGCCCGAGGAATTCCGCGCGGGATTGGACGAATATTTCAACCAGCTGGAGCGCGGCGCCGGCGATAAGGCGTCGACGCCATGAATCGGTTCACGGTGCTCCGTGAATCGTTGCTCGTGTTCGTCCTGGCAACGATGGGTGTAGGGCTGCGCGCCGATCAGCCGACTGCGGCGCATGGCGCCGGAGAAGCGGCCGTGGCCAAGCTTCTTGCCGCAAAGGTCGACCTCGAGGTCGATTCGCGCCTCGAAGACGTGGCGCCGATGCTGGAAAAACGCTTCGGTATTCCCGTCCGCCTCGACAAGAACGGCTTACGACGGGCGCACGTCGATCCCCGCACGCGGATCACCGTTTCGTTCAAGCAGGTTCCGCTCGGGGTGGCGCTGTGGCAGATCCTGCGACCGCTCAAGTTGCAGTATCGTGTCGTAGATGGGTCCGTCGTCGTCGACGACGTCGGCATCCCACTTGACGAACCGCGTCCGAGACCGGCTAGGCCTGTCATGATCGAACGGCAAGGCGCTGGCCGCGTTTTGCCGATGCCGCAGGCAGGATTCGCACCGGCGGCACGCGTCAGAGACTTCAACGACGACGCCGCGGTCCGCGGCCAACTGCGGCTGGTGTTGCAGCTCGAACTGAAATTCATCAAGCACCTCTGTTCGCCAACGGCCGAGCAACTGGAGCTGCTCAAACAGGACGGGCTCAAACAGATCGTGGGCGAGGAGCTGGATCACAACGATCCCGAATCGCTGCGGAAGGCAATCAGCGACCCGCGACACGCGGTTGAGAGCCGGATGGTTGATCTGGTCCGCGCCCGCCTGTCGCCAGCGCAGGCCAACCGTTTCCACAGCGAAATCAAGAAACGAACGGCGAACCTGCGGCAGGTCTCCGCGCGCAACCTCGTGGTGGCCATCGACCAGGAACTGTCGCTGACGGAATGGCAGCGTCAGAAAATCACCGAGGAATTGACGGATAACTGGGACGATGCCTGGACCATGACCGTCGTGCTTGGCTCCTCCAGCAACTCCGCCTTGATCCCCGCCGTGCCCGACGAGCTGATCGTTCCCTATTTGGACGCCGCCCAGCGGTCCCAGTGGGACGGCCTGCCCAAGCGAGGTAACATGGTCCTGGGCGTTCGCACCAGCGCGTTTTTGGGAATGAGCCCTCCGGCGGACGATGAGGAGTAGTCGCATGCGTCGCGCGCATTCCTCGCCTGTCAAAACGGATATCCCTCTCCCAGGCCCGACTTCAACCGCGCAAGGACGTGGACGCGGGTTCGACCTCACCGCGTGTCAGGTGCAAGTTGTCAACATCTGTGGGGCGTTTCTGGCGATCGTACTTGCCGGTCCCGGAATGCTGCTGCCCGCCGACCAAGCGGGCCCGCGCCGTGCCAATCATGGCAACGAGGCTGTCCGCCAGGCCCTTGCCGCCAAGGTCGACATCGATGTGCTGAATCTGCCATTGCGGGAATTTGTCCCCTACATGGCGAAGCGTCTCGGTGGCCCGGTTGTGCTGGGTAAAGCGGCCCTACGCCGCACCGAAGTGAATCCCGCACTGGAAATCACGGCCTCATTCAAGCAAGTTCCGCTCGGCGTGGCGCTGCGGCAGATTCTGCGACCGCTCAAGCTCGAGCACCGCGTGGTCGACGGCGGGCTGCTGATCGAAGATGTCGGCGAAGTGCTGGACGAACTTCCGAGACCGGCCACGCAAAGTCGTGTCGGGCAGGTCGCCCTAGAACGCCAGGCGTGGGAACAGGTGCTGCGGTTCAACCGGCAAAAGGCGAAAGGGATCGACGCGCTCGTTGATCTCAAGGTGCTGACACCGCTTGTGCAAGTGCGGACCTTGCTGCGACTCGAACTCGATTTCGTCCGCAGGGCATGTCAGCCGCGGCCCAAACAGGAACAGCGATTGCAAGACACGGCCTGGCAGCAAGTTGGCGAGGCACTGGCAAACTGGCAGACCGACAACGGGGCTCCCGTCCCAAGCTACGCGCGAGAGGTCGTTCAGGACGAGGTACTGTCCGCCGTGCGAACGACCTTGTCGCCTGCGCAAGTCGCGCGCTGCGAAGCGGAAGCCGCCAAGCGCAAGGCATTCCGGAACCTGGCCTGTGCCCGCAATCTCCTCGTGACACTCGACGGCGAGCTCCTCTTGACGCCCAAGCAGCGTGAAGAACTCTGCACCGCCCTCTCGCAAAACTGGGACGATGCCTGGACCGTTAGCCTCGCCATGACGTCGACGAACGAACGAGGCCTGATTCCCGCTGTCCCGGACGAGTTGATGATGCCCCACCTGGACGCGCTGCAATGCCTGCTTTGGCGACGACTGCCGAAAACGGGAAAGCTCATTTGGCGCCTCGACCAGACCGCTTTTCTGGGACTGCCGCCGCTCGACGCGGACGATTTGGACGTTCGATGAATCGCATCCACCGTTACGCCCGGCGACTCGGATTCGCGGCCGCGCTTGTGGCCGTCGCGGGGATGGGGGCTGCGCGCGCGAATGGTGACGACGACGATCTGGTCGAAATCAAGCCCCAGCCGCGGCAGATGGTATTCCGGGCGGTCGGGCAAATTCAGATTTCCGACCGCAATATCGACGCGTGGGTTTACGGCAACCAATCCCGCGGCCCCGAATGGATTGAGGCATCGCTCAAACAGCGCGTGGATGAAATTGTCCGGATCTGCCGGCTCACGGACGTGCAGAAGGAAAAGCTGACCCTCGCCGGCAAGGGCGATATCCAGCACTTCGAAAGCCGCGTCGACGAGCTGCGAGCGAAATGTAAGTCGGGCAAGATCCAGGCAGACCAGTACAATCAGCTATACCAGTCGTCTCAGCCGTTGCGCGCCGCGCTCCAACAAGGTCTCTTCGGGGGCGGCTCTCTCTTCCACAAGACGCTGCTCACGACGTTGCGGCCCGAGCAGACGGCCCTTTGCGAACAGACCGACCGCGATCGGCGGACATTTCGGTACCGCGCGCGTATCGAATTATTAGTAGCACAGTTGGACGCCATCCTGGGCCTCCGCGACGAGCAACGCCGCCAGCTCGTCCAATTGATTCTGGATAAAACGCGGCCGCCGCGCGTGTTCGGCCAATCAGACCGTTTTCTGGTGCTGGTACAAATGTCGCATCTGCCCGAGGAGTCGCTGAAGTCCTTGCTCGATCCCGGACAGTGGCGGGAGTTGCAAAGGCAGCTGGCCAATGCCCAGCGCATGGTGCGGGTGCTCAAACAAAGCGGCGTTGTGTTCGACGACGGCACGGAACCGGACAAGAGGGGCGACGTCAACCCGGCGATTCTTGTCCCTGGCAACCGTCCGCGGAGTTAATGCGTATTTTGCGTGCGAGCCCCAGTGCGCGCGACTTGAAACCACGAGAGATCAAGATGCACTCGACGGAATTTGCACGAGGTGAGGCCGAACGTCCCCGCCGCCGCTCAGCGGCAATCTGCGGGGCAATCGCGGCGATCAGCGTCCTCTGCGTGCCGATGGCAGGCAGCCGACTATTGGCCCAGCCGCCGGGCGTGCGCGTCGGCGAAGTTGTCCCGCGGGACGTGCGCGAGCTCTACGATCGTGGCCTCAACTTCCTCGCCAGCACGCAGCGCGAGGACGGCGGCTGGCCCAATTCGATGCAGGACGGAGCCGGAACGGTCGGCATGGGCCTGATGGTGTTTCTCGCGTCGGGCGAAGATCCGAACTTCGGCCTTTATAGCGTCCACGTGCGGCGGTCGCTGCGTTACATCATTTCCGCGCAGGATCCCGAAACCGGGTTTCTGGGCCAAAGCATGTACCACCACGGATTCGGCATGCTGGCCCTGGCCGAGGCCTATGGCACCGTCGACGACCGCAATCTCTGGCCGCAAGGCAAGAATGTGCGAACGATCGGCGCCGCCTTGGAGTTGGCCGTGCGGGCCGCCATCACGTCGCAAAAGAACAATTCTCAGGGCGCATGGCGTTACTCGCCCGATTCCACCGACGCCGACACCTCCGTCAGCGGGGCGGTGCTCGTAGGGCTGCTCGCGGCTCGCAACGCCGGCATCGAAATCCCCGATCAGTCGATCGACAAGGCCATTTCCTTTTATCGACAGATGACCTCGTCCTCCGGGCAAGTCGCGTACGCGGGCCTGGGAGGATTCGACGAATCGCTCGCGCGGGTCTCGATCGCCACGCTCGTCTACTCGGTGGCACGGCGGAAAGACCTGGCGGAATACAAGGCCACGCTCGGCTTCTTGAGAGACCGCGCGGAGGGATCGCCCGACCAGGGCCGCGGCTACGAAGACTACACTCGCTACTACGAGGCCCAGGCCCTGTTCCAGGGAGACGTCGAAGCCTGGGACAAGTGGAACAAGTTGCTCGTGCGCAAACTGAAACAGGCTCAGCAACGGGATGGCAGCATCGAGGGACAGTTCGGCGTCTCGACGTCCACCTCCTTATCGCTGTTGGCCGTAGCCGTCAATTTCCGTTTCTTGCCGATTTACGAACGCTAGTTCCGAACGCTAGGACCCCGCCTGATGTCGAACGCCCTCTTCTCGCGACAATTGCCCGCGGGGGCCGCCCGCGCCGTTCGGTGCCTGGTCGGCAGCACGGTTTGCCTCTTGACTGCCGTGGCTGGCGGGGCTGAACCGTTGTCGACTCCCGGTCCGAGCGCCGTTTTGTATCTCAACAGCGGCTACATCCGCGGAGAACTGCGAAATTCCCCCACACCCGAGAAGTTGCGTTGGCAAGGCGCGGATTTCGTCGCGCCTTTCGAATTCGACATTCACCGGATCGACGCCGTTTACTTCCCCGACCCGATGAAGGCCGAGCGTCCGCGAGGCGACTATTGCTTCGAGCTTTCGGCGGGAGACGTCGTATTCGGATCGCTGGCCAGCCTCGACGACCACGAAGTCGAACTCGACGTCCCCATGCTCGGCCGCCTGCGCGTGCCACGAAGCCACCTACAGCGGATGACTCGCAAGCTCGAAGACGGCGGCATGATCTATCGCGGGCCCAACGGGTTTGCCGACTGGAAACTGTCCTCAACGAGCGCCTGGCACAACGATCAAGGACAGCTCTGGACAGATCAGAACGACTCCTCCGCCCAAAGCACACTGAAGCTCCCGCCGCGCTGCGCGATCGAGCTGGTCCTCTCGTGGAGCGCCAAGCCGAACTTCGCGCTCGCGCTCGGGATGGGCTACCGCATCGAGGCCTGGCAGCGCGAGCTGGTGCTGGTCGGCGAAACCGAACATCAGGCCGATCTCGCCTCGCTGCAGCCGCTAGATTACGACGCGGGGCGGATTCACCTGTTCTTGTTCCTCGACCAGCAGTCGGGCGAATGCATCGTCTACTCGTCGAAAGGCGCACCGCTGGCAAACATGAAGCTGACCGGTCCTCAGGGGCACGGACTCAACGAATTACGCCTGACCAACAACCGGGGCGACATTCACTTGGAGCGACTCCGCATCGACCATTGGAACCGCGGCCGTCCGCTGGCGGGCGAAACGGTCGACAAGCCCCGCGTGTGCCTTACCGACGGTTCGATCAAATACTGCGAGGTGGCGCGGTTCGACGCAGCGGCCAAGACCTTCGTGATTCGGGGCGGCAAGGAATCTCCCGTTCCCGCCGACCGCGTCGTCGATATCTACCTGGGAAAAACCAGCGATCAGGGCCCGCGGCCGCTCACAGTCGACTATCAGGATTCGTCGCGGTTCAGCGGCAAGCTGCTGCGGATCGAAAGCGAAACAATCTCGCTTGAGTCGCCGGCCGCCCGTGAAACGCTGCATCTGCCGCTCAAAGGCTTGCGTTCGCTCATCGTCCATCAGGGCGCCGCCGAGAAAAAGAGCGAGCCCGAAGCCGGCGGCACCTTGGAAATGGAAGGCGTGCGCTTGCCCGGCACCCTGGTCGGGGGGCACGAAGCGGCAAACGCCAGCTGCCTTGTCTGGCGGCCGCGAGGTTGTGAGGTCGGCAGCGCGCTCAAACCGAACGTCGATGGTCGGATCGTCTTTCGCGACATCGCGACCCCGCCCGCCAACCGGGAAGGGCGAGTCTCGCGTCGCAAAGTCGGTGCGCCCGCCGCGTCCAGCTCTTCCCTCGAAGAAGATTCGCAGCCGCGGCAAGCGCTCACCAAAGCCCTGTATCTGCGCACGGGCGACATGGTTCCCTGCGAAATCACGCGGATCGACGAGAAAGGGGTCTCGTACAAAACGCCTCTCGCGGATTCGGGCGTCATCGCGAACGACAAGATCAAGGCGGTCGTGCTTACGCTCGACGGCCGCGGACCGGTCGAGCTCACCAAGGACAAACGCGATCGTCTGCTGACCCTGCCGCGGATGTACAAGGACAATCCGCCCACCCATCTCATCCGTTCGTGCGACGGCGATTATCTGCGCGGGCGCGTCATCGAGATGGACGACCACAAGCTCGTGGTCGAATTGCGGACGAAACCCAGGGATTTGCCCCGGGACCGCATCTCGCGAATCATCTGGCTACATCCCGACGAACTAGAAGGCGCGGCGGCGGCGAAGAAAAAGACAAACACGGGACCGCGGCCTCTGGTGCAAGCCGTTCACGACAACGGCACGCGTCTGACCTTCCATCCGACTCAATTCAAAGATTCGATCCTGTCCGGTGTGAGCGACGCGCTCGGCCCCTGCCGGATTGCGCTGGAATCGGTCGACCAACTGTTGATCGGCAATACGATCGACGAAGCGGTGACCAAGACCGCGTATCAACAGTGGCGGCTGCGAAACGCGCAGGAGCCCAAGTTCGTCACGGCCGACGCCAATGCGCCCCGCGGCGGCGCCGATGGCATGGATTCAGCCCTCGTCGGCAAACCGGCGCCCGATTTCGAGCTGGATCTGTTGAGCGGCGAGCATTTTCGCTTGTCCGATCATCGCGGAAAAACGGTCGTGCTCGACTTCTTCGCCACCTGGTGCGGACCCTGTCTGCAAACGATTCCGCACGTCGCCCAGCTCCATCACGATTCAGCCGGTAGCGGGCTGAAGGTGGTGGCCGTCAACCTCGAGGAAACTCCCCAGCAGATTCAGGCCTTGCTCAAGCGGCTCAAGCTGGAGATTCCCGTCGCGCTCGATCGCGACGGAGCCATTGCCGCTCGCTATGGCGTGAACGCGATCCCGCAAACGATCATCATCGATCACGACGGCAAGGTGGTGCGTCACTTTATCGGCGGCGGGACGCATTTCGCCAAAGACCTGGTCGACGCGGTGCACGGCGTCACCTCGCCGGCTTCACCGAAGCCGCCGGCAACAATGCCGACCACGCGTCCCAAGGGGACGTGATCGGGCACGCAGCTCTGCGTCCGGCCGAGATTAAGTCGTGGTCCGCGCGAGGAGCGCTCGCGCGTTTGCGCGCTAGGCTTCGCTGTGGAGAGCCGCTTTGAGCGACTGCGTCTTTTCCGACAAGAGCGCGACCTGGCGCTCGAAGTTATTTCGGGAGACCCGGATCCGATCGAGGATCTTCTCGCTGTTGGACTGAATGGTCTTCGTCCACTTTTCGATCTCCTCAAGCGACCCCGCTTGCTTCTCGACCATCAGAATGGCCCGCTCGATGTCTGTGAAGTCGACCTTCACCGATTGTTCCTCGAATCGCTGACGTACGCAGAGGGCGCGAGCCAAGAGGATCGCCGCGCGAAAGTAGGGGTCGGATAGCGCATCTTCGGCGTCCCACGCCACGAAGATGTCGTTGCCAATTCGTTGCAGCGGATCGAGGCCTTCGGGCGCCGTGCGCTTGGAATAAACGAACACGCCGACCAAGGCGCCACGGTTCTTGCGGGCCAGCTCGATGTATTCCCGGGCGTCGGCCAGCTGGTACTGCTGCACCTCCTTGGCTTCGATCACGATCCGCTGTCCCGGTGCCGCGCTTTCCGGACCTAGCTCGATCAGCGTGTCCCCCTTCTTGCAATTGTTGATCAGCCCCGTCGTGGTTCCGACGCACGTCGCAATATCGCCGCGCCCCTGCGATTCGTGCTGAATGAAGGCGAAGACCGCCTGGTCGAATTCGTCGCCGTGCCGCGTCGAGCGTTGAATCTCCTGGCGGCGCGTGGCCATGCCGGCCAGGACTTCGCGAATTTCGGATTGAAACCGCTGGCTGTCCTGCCGATGCTCGTTGATCAGCGTCTGTAGCTCGCTTTTCATTCGGGCCAGGGCCGAGCCATCATTGTCGAGCGAAAACTGGCTGGCGATCTTCTGATGGGCGTCGTCGACCCGGTGTACGAGCTTGCTGAGCGCGGAGTCCTTTTCATCGAGCGTGAACTCGCGGACCATCCGGTCGATCTTCACCTGCAGATCGCCCGAGAGCGAATTCTGTTGCTGGCTCAGTTCGGCGATGAATCGCGTGAGAGCCCCCTCCTTGTTATCCAGCGAGAACTGATTGAGCACCTGATCGCGCTGCGCTCCGAGTTGTTGCTCGACCGCCTCGCGAATCGCCGCCAGCACGCCCCGCGACTGGTCCGGGCTGAGCACGCGCATCAGCGGACTTTCCGCGCCGACGTGGGCCGAAAGCGTTTTGGTCAGCTGAGAGTCGCGATCGCCGATTTGGCGACGCAGCATCGTTTCCAGCTCGCCGTCGCGCCCGATCAGCCGATCGATCCGCTCCTGCAACCGGCCGTCCTTCGGGTCGAAATACTGCTTGAGCGAGTCGGCCACGCACTCGTGAACCGTCTGAGCGTGGCTGCCCAGTTTGCTGTTTAGCTCCGACAGCAGCCGTTCACTTTCGCGGCGGACGAGATCAGCGTCGATTTGACCACGGGCCTGCCGCAGCGCCAGGACGCCAATCCGCAAGGCGTTCAACGCAAATCGCTCGCGCGGCTCCCCTTCGCGAAAGGTCGTCAATTCGCGGATCGTGTCGGGGTCATCGACCTTCAGCTCCAGCGGCAAACCGAAGGGCAAATGGCCTTCCGTGGCGACAACTCGGGGGAAGAGTTCGCGCGGAACATTGAGGGCCTCCGACATGGCATTCTCCTTAATTGCCTGCCATTCCGTTCCATCAGGCTGTCTGTCAGAGTATCTCACCGGCTCACCAATGAGCAACGTATGCACACTAAATCCAAGGTGGTGATCGGTCCCTGGCGCACCGGCCGACGTTGCGAGAGAGCAGTCCACCGCGTATCCTAAACACATTGACATCCGTTGATGTTCCCGCCTCGCTGCCTGCCTGATTTGCCCGCCGAACTGCTTGGTCTGACAGCGGATGAAGCTGCCAATGACCCGCCCGCCGCTCGCGTTTTGCTGCTTCGCGGTTGCTGCCGCTCTATGCTGGCTGCCCGCTAACACTCCCGCTGCTGGCCCGCAGCTTCCCGCAAATCAGGTCGAATTCTTCGAATCGAAAGTCCGCCCCGTGCTCGCCGGCACATGCCTCAAGTGCCACGGCGTTTCCACGCATAAGGGGGGCCTGCGGCTCGACTCGCGCGATGCGGCGCTCAAAGGCGGCGATTCGGGAGCGGCCGTCGTGCCCGGCAATCCCGACGCCAGCCCCATGATCGAGGCGATCAACTATCGTGGGCTCGAGATGCCGCCGACCGGCAAGCTCAAGCCACGCGAGATCCAGGCGCTCGTCGAGTGGGTGAAGATGGGCGCCCCCTGGCCCAAGGACGACGGCAAATCCGCGGGACCGTCGCGCGGCGATTTCACCATCACCGACGAAGACCATCACTACTGGGCCTTTCAACCGATCGGCCACCCGCAACTCCCGGCCGTGCGCGCAAAAAACTGGGTAGCCAATCCGATCGACGCCTTCGTGCTGGCCAGCCTCGAAGAAAAGCGCCTGGCGCCGAACCCGCCGGCCGAGCCTCGCGTGCTCATCCGCCGAGTGTTCTTCGATGTCATTGGGTTGCCGCCGACTCCCGAAGAGGTCGACGTCTTCGTCAAGAATCCTTCGGACGAAGCCTACTCGCGGCTGATCGACGGGCTCCTAGCGCGAAAGGAATACGGCGAGCGCTGGGGCCGACATTGGCTCGACGTCACGCGGTTTGCTCAAACCAACGGCTACGAACGAGACGCGGAAAAGCCTGAATCGTGGCGCTACCGCGATTACGTCATCGATGCGTTTAACGCCGACAAGCCCTACGACCGGTTCATCACCGAGCAGCTGGCCGGCGACGAACTTGACGAGCCCACTCCCGAATCGATCATCGCCACGGGCTTCTATCGACTGGGTATCTGGGACGATGAGCCCGATAACCAGGATGCAGCGGCGTGGGACGAAGTGGATGAAATGGTCCGCACGACCGGCGCGGCGTTCCTCGGGCTCACGCTCGGCTGCGCCCGCTGCCACAATCACATGTTCGATCCGATTCCCCAGGAAGACTACTATCGCCTGGCAGCATTCTTCCGCAACGTCGAACCGTACGGCAAGGCGCTGAGTCGCACGCATCTCGGCACGAACGACGCGGGCATTTTGACCCCGGTTGGCACGCACGCGGAGTTTGCGGCATGGGAGGCGCGGCGGAAAGAGCTGTCGCCCCAAGTCGCGCGGGCTAAAGCGAAACTCGCCAAGCTGCCCAAAAACGCGGAGCACAAGGCCGAACGCCAGCGCCTGATCAACGAACTGGCCCGGCTGAAGAAATCACAAGAAGCAGCCCCTTTGGAACGCGCGCTTTCGGTCCGCGAATGCGGCCCGCCGCTTCGCGAGACACACGTTCTGATCCGTGGAAATGTCGCGACGCCGGGCAGGCGCGTCGAACCCCGGTTTCTGGCGATTCTGGGAGGCAAAACCCCGCAGGCGATTCCTGCCTCTTTCACCGGCCCCTCGGGCGAGCACTCGCTCAAGCCGATGTTGGTGGAGGCCGGGGTGCGGCCGACCATAGGCCTGCGTCGCGCGCTAGCCAGCTGGACCGCCAGCGCGGACAACCCGTTGACGGCCCGAGTGATGGTGAATCGGATCTGGCAAGAGTACTTCGGCCGTGGCATCGTCCGCTCGACCGACAATTTTGGCCGCGCCGGCGTCCCGCCCACCCATCCCGAACTTCTGGCCTGGCTGGCGCGCGACTTTGTCGACGGCGGCTGGCGGATCAAGCGGATGCACAAGCGGATTCTCCTGTCGCGAGTCTACCGCATGTCGTCAGCCGCGACCGATGCCAAAGGCTTGGCGATCGACGCGGATAACGATCTCTTCTGGCGACAAAATCTGCGACGGCTCGATGCCGAGGCGATCCGCGACTCGGTGCTGGCAGTCAGCGGGCGGCTGAATCTCACGGCTGGCGGACGCGGCATCTTTCCCTCGCTCTCGAAGGACGTGCTGGCCACGCAATCGCGCCCCGGTCTGGGCTGGGGGCAAAGCAGCGTCGAGGAACAGTCACGTCGCAGCGTCTACATTTATCTCAAGCGGACCTTGATGGTGCCGTTTCTGGAAACCTTCGATTACACGAATACGGCCGAATCGGTCGGCATCCGCCCGACCACGACAGTGGCGCCGCAGGCTCTGCTCTTGCTCAACAGCGAGTTCACCGACGAGCAAGCGCGGAACTTAGCGGAGCGGGTGCGCCGCGAAGCGGGCAACCTCCCCGCTCCGGAAGTCGATCGGCTGTTTCGTCTGGCGCTCGGTCGCTTGCCGACGCCGCGCGAGGCGAAAATCTCTCTCGAGCTGCTGCAAAAGCCTCCCGGGCCCGATGGAGTGGCCGATCCGCTGCGGGCACTGTGCCTCGTGGTGCTGAATCTGAACGAGTTTGTGTACTTGGACTGACGGTACCCGCAGTCACCACATGGAACTGTCGGCCCGCTCGGCGATCGATTTGTTCAGGCGGAAAGTCTGTTAGAATGCGACGGGGGATTTGATGAGCGACCGTTCAACTCAGCCAGGAACTCCGACCGGCGGCTTCTGCGGACGCACGCGCCGTGAGTTTCTCTGGGAAACGGGAGCCGGCTTTACCGGCGTGGCGCTCGCCGCCCTGCTGGACCGCGACGGATTCTTTGGTGGGCGCGCGCTCGGCGGCAGCACGCCTCCGGGGCGCTCGCTGGATCGTCCCCTCGCCCCTCTGCCGGCCCCCTTTCCCACGAAGGCCAAGCGGTGCATCTTCCTGTTCATGTACGGCGGTCCGTCGCAGATGGACCTCTTCGACTACAAGCCCGAGCTGCAAAAACGCCACGGCAAAACAGTCAACGTCGAAGTGCGGCGAGGTTTTGTCGTGCCGCAAACGCTGTTGGCCTCGAAGCGGCGTTTTGAGCGTCACGGTCAATCGGGCCAGTGGTGTTCCGACGCGCTCCCCTGCATCGCCCGGCACATGGACAAGCTGGCGGTCATTAAATCGCTGCAGATGGACTCGTTCGCACACGCGTCGGCCCTCATTCAGATGAACTCGGGCCGCGTGCTGCAGGGGCATCCGTGCCTGGGCTCCTGGGTGAATTACGGACTGGGCACGCTCAACGAAAATCTGCCCGGCTTCGTGGTGATGCTCGATCCGCGAGGCGGACCGATCGCCGGGGCCGCCAACTGGATGAGCGGCTACATGCCGGCGGCCTACCAAGGCACCGTACTGCGCTCGACCGGTCAGCCGATCCTCAACCTGGCTCCGGCCAGCCGCATCGACCGGACGTGGCAGCGGGCGCAGGTCGAAACGATCAACGCGCTCAACGCCGAACACCTGGCGACGCGCCCGGGCTATTCCGAGCTGCAGGCGCGAATCTCCGCCTACGAACTGGCGTTTCAACTGCAGTCGACGGCCCCCGAAGCGCTCGACCTTTCGGTCGAAACACAGGCTACGCAGGAACTGTACGGCCTGCACGATCCCAAGCCGCCGCACAAGCTGTCGTTAGGCAGCGGTCCGTTCGGCCGGCAGTGTTTAATCGCCCGGCGATTGATCGAACGCGGCGTGCGTTTCGTCCAGATTTATCACGGTGGCGGACACAACGACGAGAACTGGGACGCTCATTCCAACGTCGACATCAACCTGCAAATCCACTGCCCCGAAATCGATAAGCCGATCGCCGGTCTGCTCACCGACCTCGAGCAGCGCGGGCTCCTTGACGAGACCTTGGTGATTTGGGGAGGCGAGTTCGGCCGCCAAGCCGTTTCGCAGGCAGGCCTTGGCCGCGACCATAATCCCAAGGGCTTCACGTATTGGATGGCCGGCGGCGGGATCAAGCCGGGAATCAGTTACGGAGAGACGGATGAAATCGGCCACGAAGCGGCGGTTAACACGCGTCACATTCGCGATCTGCATGCGACCATTCTGCACACGATGGGTTTCGACCATCGGAAGCTGTCGTTTTTCCACAACGGCCTGAATCAACGCCTGACCGGCGTGATCGAGGCCGAACCGATTCATGAGATTCTTGCATAGGCCACCCCTGATCTGGCGGCACCGTCTTTCGGAGTTCCTCACGATGCACAACCGAGTTCATAGCACGCTCGCTGCGCGCGCCGTTTTGGCGGCAGCAGGACTGCTCGCCCTGGCCCCAGGGACGCGCGGGGACGACCCGCCATCCGAACATGCCCTCAATGTCCCTCCGCCCGGCTACGTCGCCCTCTTCAACGGCAAAGATCTCACAGGCTGGAAGGGGTTGGTTCTGAACCCCAAGCAGCGTGCCGCGATGTCGGCCGAAGAAAATGTGGAGCGGCAAAAGGAGGCCGACGCACGAATGCACAACCATTGGAAGGTCGTCGACGGCGCGCTGATGTTTGACGGGGCGCCGTTTAACGTGTCGGGCCCGCTTTGCACAATCAAGCAGTACGGTAATTTCGAGATGCTGGTGGACTGGAAGATCAGTAAGGGCGGCGATAGCGGCATTTATCTCCGCGGCTCACCCCAGGTGCAGATCTGGGATCCTGATGAACCGTCGCAGCAGAAAAACGGTGCCGGCAAGGGCTCGGGGGCGCTTTGGAACAACGCGATAAACGAGCGGTTCCCTCTCGTACGGGCCGACAACCGAATCGGTGAGTGGAACAGTTTCAAAATTCGGATGGTCGGTGACCGTGTCAGTGTCTGGCTCAACGGCAAGCTCGTCACCGACAACGTGGTGATGGAGAATTACTGGGACCGCAAGAAGCCGATCTATCCCCGCGAGCAGATCGAGCTGCAAAACCACAATCATCCGCTTTACTTCCGCAACATCTTCATCAAGGAGCTGCCCTAGGATGCCGTCGGTCGACTGGTACTATCACCGTCCCGGCTGTACGACGTGCGGGAAGTCGCAGGCATTTCTCGAGAAGAAGAAGCTCGACGTCAAGGAGCAGGTCAACGCTGCCAAAATCCGCTTCGAGCCCAAGCAGGCGCTCGAGCTCGTGCGCCAGGCGAATCGGGTGATTGTGGCCAAAGGGAAAAAGGTCGTCGACTTCGACATGAAGCGCGATCCGCCCGATGATGAAACGCTGCTCAAGCACATCATCGGCCCGAGCGGCAAACTCCGCGCGCCCGTCATTCGCCGCGGCTCGACTTTGTTGATCGGCTTCGCCGAGGACGAATTCGCCGAAGTGCTCGGCGCGAAGTAAACCTTCTTAGAGGCGGCTGCGGTGCAACTAGCCGGTCGGGTCGCCATCGTGACGGGCGGAGGCAAGCGGATTGGCCGCGCTCTCTGCCTCACTCTCGCCGATGCTGGCTGCTCGGTGATGGTGCACTACTCGCACTCGGCGGAGGAGGCGCGCGGCACGGTCGAGCAGATCACCGCTTTGGGCGGGCAGGCCGACTGCGTCGGCGCCGACTTCGGCGATCCGCACCCGGCGATTCCGCAAGTCATCGGCGCCGCCTACGAGCGGTTCGGCCGCGCGGATATTTTGATCAACAGCGCGGCCATTTTTGAGCCAGGCTCGCTCGCGTCGACCACCGAGTCGGACTGGGACCGGCAATTCGCGATCAATCTCAAGGCCCCCGCCTTCCTGTGCCGCGAGTTTGCCGCGCGGCATCAGCCGGGAGTGCCAGCGGCCATCGTGAATATTGCCGACTGGCGCGGTCTCAAACCGCTTCCCGGGCACTTCTCTTACACGTTAACCAAGGCCGCGCTCATCGCCATGACGCGGATCCTGGCGATAGAACTGGCACCGGACATCCGCGTTAATGCCGTGGCTCCCGGGTCGATCCTGCCGCCCCCCGGCGCGGGCCCGGACTATCTCGAACACTTAGCGAAACAAGTCCCGCTCAAGCGGCACGGCGACCCGAGCGACGTGACGAGTGCCGTGCTTTATCTGCTGCGATCCGACTTCGTGACAGGCGAAGTGATCGCCGTCACCGGCGGCGAGCAACTTCAGTGACGCCTACCCAGATCGAGTGCACCGGTGCCCGAACGCAGCGGTGCCTTTGAAATTCACTCTGGCGTACGCCTCGAACCGGGCCGAAAATAGAGAACGGTAGTTGCTGCGGCCGGACAGCGCCCAATCTGAGTCGTCCAGCGTGGCCCTTGCCGTAGTTCGCCGAGTCATGCCGATGTCCGACAAGATCCGCATCAATGGCCTGTTTCTGCGCACGATCATCGGCATCAACCACGATGAGCGCGAGCACAAACAGGACGTGTTGATCAACCTGTCCCTCAGCGTCGACACGCGGCCCGCCGCTCGCACCGATCAAATCGAGGACGCGGTGAATTACCGGACGATTACCAAGAACGTCATCGATCTGGTGGAGAATTCACGTTTTTTTCTAGTCGAGCGGATGGCCGACGAGATCGCCCGGCTGTGCCTTCGCGATTCGCGCGTGGATGCGGTGCGGGTCAGTATCGAGAAGCCGGCCGCCCTGCGGTTTGCCCGCTCCGTCGGCGTGGTGATCCGGAGAACCCGAGCGGATGTCTGAGCGCCGGGCCAACCGCGCCTACCTGTCGCTCGGTTCCAATATCGAGCCGGAGCAAAATCTCCCGGCCGCTGTTCGCGAGTTGGCAGCATTCGGCCGCATTCTGGCGGTGTCTAACGTTTGGGAATCGGCCCCGTTCCGTGTCGGTGACACAGAACGCCCCGACCGACAAGCCGACAAGAACTTCTTGAATGCGGCCCTGGTCCTCGAAACGCCGCTGTCGCCGCCGGAACTTTACGAGCAGGCGATTTCGTCGGTCGAGCGCCGGCTGGGACGCGTGCGAGATCCCCACGACAAGAACGCGCCGCGGACGATCGATGTCGATCTTTCGCTCTTCAATGATGACGTGCTCGAGTTCGCCGGCCACCGCGTCCCGGACCCAGAAATCCTGATCCGGCCGTTCGTCGCCATTCCGCTGGCCGAGGTCGCTCCAGACTATGTGCATCCAATCGAGCGACGGCGCCTCGCCGACATCGCGGTCGCTTGGTTGAACAATTCCGGTCTACTACCGCGGGCCGACGTCACGCTGGAGTAGGACCGAGAGCGAGAACGCTACCAGCGGGAATCGCCAGAAACGTGAACCGCTTACCAGCCGTACGGAGCCCCATAGTACACGCTATAAGACAATGGCGTGCCGTAGGTGTTGTCGAACTGGTACGGCGCGACGTAGCCGTACTGCGGCACGTTCGGTTCGCCCGTGGCCGGGTACGGCATCTGGTTGAGCATCAGCCCCAGGGTCGCCTCACTGCGGTAAGAGGGATGGGCCACATACTCGGCGCGGCTGAACGGAACCGACCGATAGACTTCGGCGTAACTGGGACGCCGCATCGGGCCAGCCGCGTGGGCGCTACCCGGAATGATGCGGAGGCCGTCGGCGGGCGGCGCGTGCGTCGCCGTCGGTGCCGAAGGGTTGGCCTGAGGCGCCGACTTCGTTCCCGGCTCGTACGGCGGAGGCGCGGGCTGAGAGGGCAACGCCGGATGAGACGGGGGCGTCGCCTGGGCCAACCTCAGCTTAGTGGCCGGCAGGATGCGGATCGTCCACGCGTCCTGGTCAGCGGCCACGGCCGCGGACGACAAGGCAGCCCCGACACACAAAGCGACGCACAGGCGAGGAACCGAAATCCGCCGGACGAGCCCCACCGTGTTGTGCGCACGGGGGGCCGTCAGGCGGACTGGAATCCCGGAATTCTCACGCACCGTCATAGGAAACTCTGCTTCAGGAGGGTTGGAATTGATTTTTTCGGGTTGATTTCATTTTGCCGATTATTCTTATTTTACCTATCTTTACTGAGCGCGGTCAACAGGTTGGTTTCCGCTCTTTGGGATCGCGTCTGAATCCGTTGGCGTCGTTGACCGTGCTCGACCACAACGTCTAAAGTAAATGCTCACCTTGATTTGAAGCTCGTTGGCGTCTCCCAGACAGGACATCCGAGTTGGCAGCCAAAGCCTGGGGCGGTCGATTTCAGCAGGCCACCGATCCCCGCGTCGAGCGGTTCACCGAGTCGATCAGCTTCGATCGCCGACTGGCCGCCGTCGACATTCGCGGCTCGAAGGCCCATGCGCAAATGCTGGCCCAGTCCGGCCTGATTACGACCGCCGAATGCCAGACAATCCTCGCCACCCTGGACGAGATCGGGACCGAGATCGAGGCGGGAGCCTTTCCGTTCAGCACCGAGCTCGAAGACATCCACATGCACGTCGAGCAGGCGCTGATCGCCCGCACTGGCGACGTCGGCCGCAAGCTGCATACGGCCCGCAGCCGCAATGACCAGATAGCGACCGACCTCAAGCTCTTCGTGCGGGACGCGGCCGCGCGGATCGACGCCTTGCTCGAAAACCTGCAGCGTGCCTTCATCGCCCGAAGCGCCCGCGACGTCGATGTGGTCGTTCCCGGCTACACGCATCTGCAACGGGCCCAGCCTGTGATGGTCGTGCATTACTGGCTGGCCTACTGCGAGAAACTTCAGCGCGACCGCGGCCGCATCAGCGACGCCGTCATACGGCTTAATTTCTCGCCGTTGGGAGCGGCGGCCCTCGCCGGCACATCGCTCCCCATCGATCGCGAGCTGACTGCGAGGCTGCTCGAGTTCACCGGCCCTGCGGCCAACAGTCTCGACATCACCGGCGATCGCGACTTTCTCGTCGAGTTCTTGTTCGCGCTCTCCCTCATCGCCGTGCATCTGAGCGGCTGGGCTCAGGAGTGGATTTCCTGGTTCTCCACCGAATTCGGCTTCCTGAAGTTGCCCGACTCGCTGACGACCGGCTCTTCGATCATGCCGCAAAAGCGCAATCCCGACGTGCTCGAGCTGATTCGCGCCAAGTCGGCCCGCGTGGTCGGCGCCCTCACGCAGGGACTGTTTTTGCTCAAGGATTTGCCCCTGGCGTACAACCGCGACTTGCAGGAAGACAAGGTGCCGCTTTTCGAGGCCTACGACACGCTGTCCGCGTGCCTGGAGCTGGCGGCCGAGCTTGTCGCGGGCGCGGAATTGCAGCGTGAGCGGATCGCCTCCCGGTTGGAGGAAGGATTCCTCGACGCGACGGCGCTGATGGAATACCTGATTCGCCGCGGCGTGCCGATGCGCACGGCGCACGAGACGGTGGGCAAGCTGGTCGCCGCCTGCGAAGCCGAGCGGACTCGCCTCGCGCAACTGCCGCTCGAACGCTTGCAAGCGGTCTGTGACAAGATCGGGCCGGACGTCGCCGGAGTGCTCGGCGTCGAAAACGCGATGAAGGCCCTTTCGAGCTTCGGCTCCGGCGGACGCGGGCCTGTGCTCGAGCAGCTGGCCCGCTGGCAGGCGAAGCTCGGCATGCATGCGTAACATCCGGCTCACGCTGGCGTACGACGGCACCGGCTATGTCGGCTGGCAGATTCAGCCCAACGGAGTTTCGGTGCAATCAGTGGTCGAAGCGGGCATTCGCGAATTCAGCGGAACCAAGCCGTCGCTGATCGCGGCGGGCCGGACGGACGCCGGCGTGCACGCGCTGGGCCAGGTCGCCAACTTCCAGACCGAGTCCGCCATCCCTTGCCAGGGATTTCGCGCGGGGCTGCAGGCGTATCTGCCTCGCGACATAGTGGTGGTCGACGCTGATGAAGTGCCACTCGACTTTCATGCGACGTACGCGGCCAAGCGGAAGCGGTATCGCTACGTGATTCAAAACGCCCGCGCGGCTCATCCCTTCTTACGCAATTACGTCTACGAGTATCATGCCCACCTCGACGAGCAAGAGATGCACGCCGCCGGCCAGGTCTTCGTCGGCACGCACGACTTTCGCGCCTTCGAGACGCAGCACCCCAACACGGCCAGCAGCGTGCGGACCGTGTTCGAGCTGAACGTCCGCCGCTTGGCCGAATGGACGGCCTGGAATGCCGGCCGGCCGGCGCGCCCTGAGGAGCCCAACTCCGATTTGCCGGCGGCTAACCCGGTAGGAGAATTCGTCGCGATCGACATCGTCGCCAACGGCTTCCTCTATAACATGGTCCGCACCATTGCCGGGACGTTGATCCGCGTCGGCGAGCATAAGTGGGATGCGGCCCACGTGGATGAGATCCTCGAGCATGGTTCGCGTCCTCAGGCGGGCCCGACCGCCCCCGCGTGCGGCCTCTATTTGGTCCGAGTCGAGTATGACGAGGCACGCACGTGAAATTTCGCGTCGTGCATTTCATCACGCGGTTGATCATCGGCGGCGCGCAAGAGAACACTCTGCTGACGGTCGAAGATCAGCATCGTCTGTACGGCGACGAGGTGACGCTCATCTCCGGCCCGGGACTCGGTCCCGAGGGAACGCTGGTCGAGCGGGCCCAAAGCGGCGGCCTCGACCTGCGGATCATTCCCGAACTTCGACGGAGCATCCATCCCTGGCGTGACTGGCGCAGCTATCGCCGATTGCTCGCGCTGCTGCGGGAAATTCGGCCGCAAATTGTCCACACGCATAGCTCGAAGGCCGGGATCCTCGGACGCCTGGCGGCGAGCCGTCTCGGCATTCCGGCCGTGCACACCATCCACGGCGCCTCATTTCATTACGGCCAGAATCCGCTCGCCTATCAAAGCTACATCCTGGCCGAGAAATGGGCCGCGCGGCACTGCCGAAAGTTCATCAGCGTGTGTGACGCCATGACCGATCAATACGTGCAAGCCGGCATCGCGCCGCGCGATCGGTTCGTCACGATCTACAGCGGCATGGAGGTCGAGCCGTTCCTCAACCCGCCGCGACCGCGCGACGAAGTCAGGCGGCAGTTGGGATTCGGTCCGGAGCACGTGGTCATCACGAAGGTGGCGCGGCTGTTTCATCTCAAAGGGCACGAGTGCGTGATCGCGGCGGCCGGCCGAGTCGCCCGCGAACATCCCCACGTCCGTTTCCTGTTCGTGGGGGACGGCATTCTCCGCGACCAGTTCCAACGTCAGATCAAAGAAGCCGGGCTGAGCGACGCGTTCGTGTTCACCGGCCTCGTTCCTCCGCAGCAAGTCCCCGAGTTGATCCAGGCGTCCGACGTGATCGTGCATACCAGTCTCTGGGAGGGATTGGCACGCGTGCTTCCGCAAGCTTTGATCGCTGGGAAACCGGTGGTCAGTTATGACGTCGATGGAGCGAGGGAGGTCGTGATTCCCGGACAGACCGGATACCTGCTTCCACGGCAGTCCGTCCATGATTTGTCCGCGGCGCTTTGTGAATTAGTGGCGGACCCCGCGCTGCGCGAACGACTCGGACGGACCGGACGCGAGCGGTTTGTCGAACAGTTCCGCCACGAGACGATGACTCGTCGCATTCGCGAGGTCTACGAATCTCTTCTTGCGGGATGACCGGCCTTGCTGGTCGTTGCGGAGCCAGGTGGCCAACTCGATCAGTTTTACCGGAACGCCGTTTGCTTGCCCATCCTCCCTTGTCACCGCAGGGGTCCAGCGGTCAGACTGGTAACTCAACCTCGGGTTCGTCGGCTACGGTCAGCAACAGGGAGTCATCGATGCCTACACGACGGTCCGCTCTACGGCTCTTCCTCTTCTCTGCGTCGGTGTTCACTGCGTCGCTGTTCACTGGCCCGTTGGGGAGCGTCGGGAGGCCGGCGTCCGCCGCCGATCATCCGGTGATTACCAGCCTCGACGACGTCGACGCCGACTATGCCTTCCAGGGCGAGTACTACGGAACGCTGGCCCGGACGGGGGGAGGCCCGTGGGAAACGATCGGGCTGCAAGTCGCCGCCCGCGGAGCCGGCGAGTACATCGCCACCTATTATCCCGGCGGCCTGCCAGGCCTCGGCTGGCTCGGCGAGCCGCCCATGCACCTCCGCGGACGCCGCGAACCGGATCGCCTGCAGCTGTTCGGTGGCAATCTTGGGTTCATCGTCTCGGACAACATGGCCTGGCGGATCGACGAGAATCAGGAAATTCACAGCTGGGTCAACAAGGTCAACCGCATCAGCCCCACGCTGGGCCAGTCCCCACCGCTCGGCGCCGTGGTACTCTTCGATGGCCGGGCGTCCGATTCGCTCGACAACGCTCAGCTGACCGCCGACCGTCTGCTGAAGGAAGGCGCTTCGGCCCGCGAGACTTACCAGGACTACTTCCTGCACGTCGAATTCCAGTGCTCATACATGCCGGACGACCGAGGCCAGGCCCGTTCCAACAGCGGCGTTTACCTGCAATCGCGCTACGAGATCCAGATTCTCGACTCGTTCGCTCTCGCGGGCCTGTCGAATGAGTGCGGCGGCATTTACAAGTTCCGGCGGCCTGACGTGAATATGTGCCTGCCACCGCTCATCTGGCAGACCTACGACATCGACTTCCGCGACGCCCGTTTCGACGTGGCCGGTATGAAGACCGAAGATGCGATGGTCAACGTCTGGCAGAACGGCTATCCGATCCACGAACAGATCGCCATTCCGCACCCGACCGGCCATGGCAAGCCGGAATCGCCCAACCTGCTGCCGATTGTCTTCCAGCAGCACGGGAATCCGGTCCGCTTCCGCAACATCTGGCTGGTGGTCAACACCAAGGACACCCCGCACTACATTCCGCAGTTACCCCTCAAGGTCTACCAATTCCCGGGTGACTCTTACGGCACTGTTTGGCTGCACGTTCCCCACGCGCATTAAGGGACGGGCGGCCACTTAGCTCTGAAATGACGGGTCCGGACGCGTCCTCAATCTGTGAAAGCGTCCGGACCCGACTCTTTTTCTGCGAGCCGCTGGACAGTCCGTTCCACCCGGCGGCACGCCGATTGCTTTAGCTGACAGCCGACGGCATTAAAATCATGCCCGCTTGCCCACGCACCCACGCCGCCGACAGTGGCGAAGTCTTCTGGAGCGCGCGGCAGGCTCGCCCACCACGCAATCCGGCAGACTTCATTCGTGAAAAATCAAACCAAGGCGAAAGCCAAGCCAGCGAAGGCGTCCGCGAAGGCCGCCACGCGGCTCCCCTCCGAAAAAACGGCGCGACGCAACGGAGTGGCTGAGTCGAAACAGGGACTCGATCAGGCCCGCGACGGAGCGCCTCATCGCATCCTGGTGATCGACATCGGCGGCACCAAGGTCAAGGTGCTGGCCTCGGGCGAAACCGAGGTTCGCAAGACCGAATCGGGCCCAACGTTCTCGCCGAGCAAACTGGTGGAGACAGCCAAGGAACTGGCCAAGGGCTGGAAGTATGACGCCATCTCCCTCGGGTATCCGGGGCGGGTGGGTCCCGCCGGCCCGAGCTCGGAGGCGGGCAATCTCGCGCCCGGCTGGGTCGGTTTCGATTTCGCGGCCGCCTTTCAAATGCCGGTCCGCGTCCTGAACGACGCGGCCATGCAGGCCCTCGGCAGCTACGAAGGGGGCCGCATGCTGTTCCTCGGTCTCGGGACGGGGCTCGGATCAACGCTCATTTCGCAGAACGCCATCGTGCCGCTGGAACTGGGCGGCCTGCGCTATTCCCGGACTCAAACACTCGGCCAGATGCTGGGGCGCGATGGACTCAAGCGGATCGGGAAGAAGGCGTGGCGCGCAGCGGTCGCGGCTATCGTCCACGAATTCCTGGCCGCCTTCGAGGTCGAATACGTCGTGTTAGGGGGCGGGAATTCCAAGGAAGTCAAGGACCTGCCGGCAGGGGCCCGCATCGGGCACAACCAGACGGCCTTTCGCGGCGGCTTTCGCCTCTGGAATTTGGAGGACGTGAAGACCCTGTCGCCCGGCGAGATTCCCGATTGCCCCGGACCGCCCTCCCCGGCCGATTGGCGAATCCTTTAATCTCTCGGAACTGGATCGGGACTGTGCCTGGCCGCGGTCGTTTCGTCCTCACTTGGCCAGCTCAAACGTGCTCTCCTTGGCGAGCAGACGATCGATAACCTCGACGACACCCCGGCTGGCCGGCTGCTCGGTGACGAACGCGGCCGCTTCCTGCAGCAAGGGCACTGCGTTGCTCACGGCGATTCCCAGCCCCGCAGTCGACAAGAGCGAATGGTCGTTCTCGCCGTCGCCGATCGCGACAACTTCCGATGGCGGGATCATCATCCGCTCAAGCGCCGTCGTCAGGCCGGTCCCCTTGTTGACGGCCGAGGGGAGCACCATCACGGCCCCCTTGTTGAAAATCACCTGCAACTCCAAGCCCAGGTCGCGGATCGTTTGCAGGACGATGTGCTCATTCGGCTGAACGGTCGCCACGATCGTTCGTCCGACGGAGAGCGGCGTCACGCCCCGTTCTCTGAGCAGCGCCACAAAAGCATCGGGTGGCGGCGGCGCGAGCGCTTCTTCGACCTTCGTTGCCGGGCGATAGAGGGTCGCGCCGTTTTCCGTCACCACGTACTCGAAGAGCGATAGATCACTAAACGTCTGTTGAAGGTCGATCAGCTCGCGGCCCGTCACCAGGATCAGCTGGCGTCCCGAAGCACGCAGCTGACGCAGCGCCTGAGCCGTGCGTGCATCGACTTTTCCGTCGTCGGCAAGAGTGCCATCGTAGTCGCTGGCGAGAACGCGATATCGCATCCTTATCCCGCGAATTGGCCCGTGGGTGTTCGTTCTGATCCAATTCTTGGTACTGATCCAATTGTCGGTGACGCGTAGATGCAATTGCCGGACCAAAAGTGGCCCCTCGAACATGGGCTTATGACCATTTTCTGCCCAAGCGCGCCTTCTCCCCCGGTTCATTCTGCCCAAGCTCAGAACGAGAGCCGCATGGCCACGCAGCCTTTCCGATGCCGGCTAGCCTCAGGTAGAAGAGATTCGCGAGGTCTAAAAGTGTCATGAGCAAACACGTGAGGCTTTCTCCGGAAGTGGCCGAGGTCGCGCTCGCCCATTTGAGCGCCGTCGATCCCGTCATGCGGCACTTGATCGCGTCGATCGGACCGTTCGGCCTGAAGCCGTTGCGCAATCGCTTTCACACTCTCGTGCGTTCCATCGTCAGCCAACAGATCTCCACGAAGGCGGCTGACTCGATTCGCCGAAAGCTCGAAGCGACGGTCGAGCCCTACGGCGGCCTGACGCCGGAGGCGATCCTGAAGCTGTCGCCCGCGAAGATGCGTAAAGCGGGCCTCTCGCCCCAGAAGCAAACCTATCTGCGCGATCTGGCCGAACGGATCCAACAGCGGCACGTGCGCTTGGATCGTCTGCATCGCCTGCCCGACGAGGAAGTGATCGCCGAGCTGATTCAAGTGAAGGGCATCGGGCGCTGGACCGCGCAGATGTTCTTGATCTTTACCCTGGCGCGGGCCGACGTGTTTCCGCACGACGATTTGGGTGTGCGCGCGGCCATCAGGCGTTTCTATCGCCTCGAAGAGCTGCCCGACAAAGAGACCGCGCACCGCATCGCCGAGTCGTGGCGGCCGTATGCCACCGTCGCCAGTTGGTATTGCTGGCGGAGCCTCGCGCTGCCGGCAGAGTCTGTCGCGCCCTAGCCTTTGGCCCTCGACCAGCGGCTGACAGGAAATCACGGCAGAGCGCGCGGATTGCGTCAAGTTTGACGACTCTGCAGACCGATAACGCGCCTGGGCCGCCCTCGCATTGCGCACTGCGTTCGCGCGCGCGCCGTCTCGTCGCCCGGAGAAGCAAAAGTGAACTCGCTGCGGCTCTTGCTGGCGATCGTGCTGTTGGTCTTCGCGGGCGATTCGTTTGCCGGCGGCAACAAGCCGCCGAAACCGGCGACCAAAGACAAGCCGGCGGCCGGACCTCTGCCCAGTTTCGACCTGGTGACCAAGCAGGTGCAGCAAGTCCTGGCCCTCGACCCCGACTATCAAATGGGCGACCTCCTCACGGCGCCCAAGGTCGAGCAGGTCCTGAGCAAGCTCGCGAAGACTAACTGGAAGGTCGCCGACTCGCGCGAGATCGTGAAGCTCGTCCTCTCCGACAACGACTGGATGGCCGAGCGACTGTCGACTGCCGAAGGCCGCGATTTCATGCGGCACATCGCCCGCTTGCCCGGCGGATACGATCGGGTCGATCGCCTCCGCGACATGCCGAACGGTCAATCGAATGTCTCCGACTTCATCGACTCGCCCGGCGGCTACACGATGATCGAGTATATGACCACCACGCGCGGGGGCGAGAACCTGGGCGACCAATTGTCGGACGCCGTCAATGGGGCCGATTTCAACAAGCCGACCGGCCGCATCTACACCGAACGCGAGCTGCTGAAGCGATTGAAAATCAGCTACGACTTCGAAGTGGACCGCCGCAAGGGGCTGGAGCCCAAGCCGACGACGAAGCCGGGCAAACCCGAGTCCAAGACCAAATGGAAGTCGAAGGGCCCGTGGAAACCGAATCGCACAGCCCGCCCGCAACCCATGCCCGACGCCGAAGAGCCCATGGCTCCCACGGAATTTCAGGACGGCGTGCCCCAGTCGTAAGGCGGCTGTCTTGTCGTTAGGTTCTTGCCCGCTCCGGTCGGCTCTGATAGCGTAGACCCGGTTGTCGGCACGAAGCGCTCTGGTGAGACGACTCCTCTCTGCGGATTTCCGGCGATGCACAGATCTCGGGCTGTCGCCCCGCTTATTGTCGTTGGTGTCGCAGTCTTCGCCGCCGGGGCTGCGTTTCTGTCGGCCGAACCGCCTTCAGCCGTATCCTTGGCCCAGAAAGACGCCGACGCGAAGCCCGCTGAGGCTAAACCGAGCAGTAGCAAGAAAGCGGCGATTGGCCGTGTGCATCCGGGTGACAAAGACGCGCCCGTGCGTTTGCCCCGCTGGTGGAAGGCAAGCGAGCCGGTGCCAATCGTCAAATCGAATTGCGTCCGCTGCCATCTCACGGCCGGTCGCGAGTTGACGGCTCCGGCGCAGGACTTCGCCCGCAGTGTGCACGACCTGCACGGGATGACCTGTTCCGACTGTCACGGCGGCAATCGGGACAAGGATGAGTCGGCTCACGAACCAGAATTCGGCTTCATCGGCACCAAGCTCAGCGCCCACATGGCCGGTTGCGCCGAGTGCCACGACGAGCAAGCCGAGACGGTGAAGTCGGGGCCGCACTATTGGGATTTCTCCAAGCAGGTGAATCTTAAGTACCCCGTCTGCAGCGACTGCCACGGCCATCACGACGTGGAAAAGCCACCGGCCGAGTTTTCGCTCAAAACTGTCTGCCGCGAATGTCATCTCAATTTCGAGCACGACATGCCCCACGCGGCCGCGGTCGCGATCGAAAACGATCGGTTGTGGGACGTGATTCGCAAAGTGCAGGAACGCAACGTCAAGAACGAAAAGCCGGTCCCCGATCAGTTCCACCAGGATCTGGAGGCGGCCCGCCACCTGACGGCCGAGCTGATCCATCCGGCCCACAAGATCACGGAAAAGCAGGCCGCCGAGCTTAATGTTCACGTGCAGACGGTGCGCGGACGACTCGAACGGTGGCTGCTTGAAGACGCTGCTCATTCCACCACAAAGTCTCCGACAGCGCACGCTCCCGCTTCCAAAACAGCTCCCTCAACTCCAGCAGATCGGTCGAAAGATGCACCCTAACTGCCCACGGTTCGGACGTCGTGACTTTCTGGCAGCCGGTGGTGCCTTGGCACTGGGCGGGTTGGTGCCTGCGGGCGTGCACGCGGGCGAAAAGGCGGCTGTTGCGTCGACGCCCGCGCCGGCGGCGCCGATCGACCCCAAACACAAAGCGCTCGTCGGCATCGCCCGCGGCTCGAGCATCGAGGATTCGGTCAAGTCGGCCGTGGCGCTGGCCGGCGGGCTCGACTTCATCAAGCCGGGCCAAACCGTGCTGATCAAGCCGAACGTCACCGGGGCCGCCAAGTTCCCGACGACGACAAACCCGGAAGTGTTGTACGCGGTGATCAAGCTCGTGGCCGCGCAGGGACCGAAGCAGATCTATGTCTCCGACCGCAGCTTCTCGCCGGCCTTCAGCACAGCCGCGCCAAAAACGATCGACGTGATGCGCTACGTGGGACACATCGCCGCCATCGAGCAGGCCAAGAAGGACGTCAAAGCGCCGGTGATGGCCCTGGGCCTGGAGTCGGCCGCGGCCGAGTTGGAGCGCCTGGGGCGTCCGAAGGGGACGCCAGTTTGGCGGAAAATCAAGCCTGCCAATGCCAATCATTGGCCCAACGGCTTCGAGCAGGCCGAGCTGCTCTTCGCGGTCGACCACGTGATCAACGTGCCCGTAATCAAGACGCATTTTCAGGCATGGTTCACGATGTCGATGAAGGCCTTCGTCGGCATGAGCCATCATCGCTCGCGCCTCGAGTTTCACCGGTCGCTGGCGGGCGATTTCGATCTCTTCCACCAGAAGTCCCGCCGGCGGCGCCGCCGCGGCATTGTTCCCGACGTGGCGGCCGAAGACGCGGCCGTGGCTCCATTCGTCAATCGCATCGCGGAGCTCAATCTGGGCCTCAAGCCGGCGCTCAACATCCTGGACGGTTCGAACTCGTTCGTGTTCGGCGGCCCCTCGCAGGGCGACACGGCCCAGCCGAAAGTCATCGTCGCCAGCACCGACCGCATCGCCGCCGACGCGACGGGCATCGCCGTGCTTAAAAACATCGGCACGGAGCCGCGGCTGCAGAACCGGCCGATCTGGAGCAACCCATTCCTGCGCCACGCCATCAAGATCGGCCTGGGCGTCGGCTCGCCCGCGCAGATCGTGCTGAAAGACGCCGGCATCCCCGCGGCCGACATCGAGCGGATCCGCACGCTCTTGTTGCAGATTGCGTGACGGACGCCACGAGCGAAGTTCGCAAGCTGCCCGTCAATCCTTCGTCGCCCAGGCGTCCGCGTAAGAAGCGCGGTAGGCCCGATAGACGGCAGGATACTTTGCCTGTAGCGTCTGCAGCGTGATCGCATTCGCCATCCGCTCGCCTTTGATGCTGAAAATCGAGAAGGTTACCTCTCTCACTCCGGCATAGTGCACCGTCAGGATCTCCTCGCGGCCTTTGAGCGAAACGATGGGCTGCGGGCGACGTGGCGACGCGCTGCTCGACTTTTCCGACTTTTCTTCTCTCTTCGGACTCGAGCCGTCGTTCTTGCCGGCGCTAGGTTTCGCCGCGGTCCGCTCGCCGGTGAAGTCGATCGTCCCCTTGTTGTCCCCGAGTTCGAAGGCGAGGTTCCCCTTGAGCGAATTTCCTTCGAGCGTGGCCTTGTAAACTCCCTTGAATTTCTGGCCGTCGCGGTCGACCGCAATTTGCCAGCTCAGGTCGTTGCCCTGCAGCTTCAGTTCCTGGGCCGGCTGCTCGCCCAAGCGGCCGGTATACGTCCCCTTCAGCTTCTCCCTGTCGGCCGTTAGTTTCAGGGTCGACTCGATCGTATCGCCGTTAGCCTCGATCTTGAGTTTCCAGGTCCCCACAACGTCGTCCAGATCGACGCCCCGCTTCGCTGTCCACGGCAGCGGGACCGAGTTGTCCTCGACGATCACGTCGATGTCGCCGTTGATTTCGTCCTGGCTCAGCTTGCCGTGAAACTTGGCGTGAATCTTCTGGTCGTTGAATTTGCCGTCGGCCTCGAACGAGAGTTCTCCTTTCTCGAACTTGCCGTTGGAAATCGGGACCGTTTGCCCGCTGCGGCGGTAGGTGCCGGTGACCTTGCCGTCCTTGTTGACGAGCTTCAGCACGCTGCGGTTGCTTTCCCCCTCGAGCTCGCGCGACCAGACCCAGGTCCCCGTGGGATCGTTTTTGGCATCCGCCCCTTGGCTGTAACCGGCCGGCGCCCACGTCAGCGCCAACGTCAACAACGACCAGGCCAAGCTTCGCCCGTGCATTATCTCTCTCCTCCGAGTGGATTCGATTCCCGAATCCGCTCGCCCGTTGCGTCACACGTGAAGTCGCCGCTTCCGAAAAAATCGTATCGCTTGGTTCCCGTCGGAAGCAAGGCGACTTGGCCATTAGCGTGACGTGTCGGGTGGCAAATTGAATCGTGTTCGCGCCTCTTGTAGGATCACGGCGTCGCGCGTTGCCTCGTGCTTTCGAGCCGCGTTTGTCAGATCGTCTCCGCTTGTCCGCAAGGTTACGCCATGCGTTTGCTCGCCCAATCCTCGGATGCACGGGGCATCCGTCACCTACTGTCGGCAACGTTGGTCTGCGGCGTTGTCTCGCTCGGCCCCTTGACTGTGCGGGCGCAGGAAAAGTCCCCGCCCGAGCGGGTCTATTACAACCTGCTCAATCCGACCGGCCTGGCCATCCAGCCTGGCACCGACTACGTCTTCGTCTCTTCGCGATACGGCATCTATCGCTACGACCCCAATTACAAACAGCCCGCCGAGCACAAAGCGGGGATTGAAATCGACAGTTACCCGAAGACGGTCGACCAATTCGGCAGCGGGCCGAAATTTGAGATCGGTCCCCTGGGCCTCGCGTTTCTGGATCGCACTCACCTCGTCGTGGGGGACGGCAGCCGCAAGAACGGGGAGGAGCTGGTGCGGGTCTACAACCTGCCCACACCCCCGCCGCCCCCCGACCGCTGGATCAAAGAGGACGGGGCCGAGTTCACGCTTGGACCGATCAAGGCGGGAATCGAGTCCTCGACAGGCGAGGGGGACTTCTTCGGCGTGGCCGTCGGTCACCACGCCATCTGGGTGACCTGCCACGGCGACGAGACGAAGGGCTGGATCGCCAAGAGCGACGTCACCGACGGCAAGCCCGGCCCGCTCACGCCCTCAATTGCCACCCGTACGGCAACGCAGGTCGCCGGCCCTGGCCCGCTCACGTTCACGCCGGACGGCAAGGAACTGGTCGTCGGGTTGATGGGAGACCTTAACTCCGAGGAACGGGACAGCGTGATCGCCTTCTTCGATCCGGCTGACGGGAGCCTCAAACGAAAACTGAAGGCCGGACTCTACGACGTCACGGGCCTGGCCTACAGCCCCAAGACCAAGAAACTCTACGCCACGGACTTCGCCTGGAAAAAGCCTCGCGATGGGGGACTGTTCGAGCTGACGGTCGACGGCGACAAAATGAAGGCGACCCGCGTGGTCGCGCTCGATAAGCCGTGCGCCCTCGCCTTCGACCCCGCCGGGCATCTTTACGTCACCGTGTTCGACGTTCATCTCGAGGGGGGTGAAAAAGCTCGATCCACCGATCCCGGCGCGCTGCTCTACATCAAGCCGGGCCTTTGAAAGCTGATGTTCGCTGCAGACCTGCTTTGAGAACATCGGCAGACGGGCCGACGATCCCGCCATCTGGTCCGCCTTCCGGGCGGGTGCTAGCATTGATTGATGATCTTCGTTCTGGATAACTACGACTCGTTCACCTACAACCTCGTCCAACGGCTGGGCGAGATTGACGCGGGTCTGGAAATCCGTGTCGCGCGCAACGATCAGATCACCGTCGAACAAATCGGGCAATTGCAGCCGGAGCGGATCATTATTTCGCCCGGGCCCTGCACGCCCAGCGAGGCGGGAATCTCCAAGCAGGTGATCGAAAGCTTCGGGTCACGGGTGCCCGTGCTCGGCGTTTGCCTGGGACATCAATGCATTGGCGAGACGTATCAGGGCCGAGTGCTGCGGGCCGATCGGCTAATGCACGGCAAGGTCTCGAACATTCATCACGACGGGCGGGGACTGTTCGCGGGGTTGAAGAACCCGTTCTCCGCCACGCGTTATCACAGCCTGGCCATCCCGCTCGGCGCCGTGCCTGACGACCTCGAATTATGCGCGTGGACGGCCGACGACGATTTTCCCCGCGAAGTGATGGGCGTGCGGCACCGGCGGTTCCCCGTGCACGGCGTGCAGTTTCACCCGGAGAGCTTTCTTACGGACGGCGGCATCGATCTGTTGCGAAACTTCCTGCGCCTGCGGGTCGACGAATGCTGACCGTAGCCGAGGCTCTCGACGCGATCCTAAAAGAGGCCCAGCCGGCTCCGCCAATCGCCGTCGATCTGGCCGATGCTCTCGGACTGGTGACGGCGGAATCCGTCATCTCCGACGTCGACTCTCCCCCCTTCGATAAGGCGCTGATGGACGGTTTCGCCGTCCGCTCGGCCGACGTCGCCGCCCCTGAGGCCCGCCTGCGAATCATCGAGCACGTCATTGCCGGCATGATTCCCTCGCGGCCGGTGACCACCGGCACGGCCACGCGAATCATGACCGGAGCGCCGCTTCCCGAAGGCGTCGACTGCGTGATCAAAGTCGAAGACACGCGCATCGAGCCGCCGGTTGCAGCGCAGTCGCCTGGAGCGACGAATCCTTCGGTCGTCGGCGGGACAGTCGTCATTCGAGGCACCGCGGCGGCGGGCGCAAATATCATCCGTCGCGGAACGTCGCTCAAGCACGGTCAAACTGTGGTGCCCGCGGGCCGACTGGTGGGACCGCAAGAGGTGGGAGCGCTGGCCGAGGTCGGCAAAGAACGATTGTCGGTCTATCCGCGGCCCACGGTAGGCATTCTGGCAACCGGGGACGAGCTGGTTCCGATGGCGGCCAAGCCAGGCCCGGGGCAGATCCGCAACTCGAACGAGGCCATGCTCGGTGCCCAGACACAGCGCGCGGGAGGGCGGCCAGTGCTCCTGGGAATCGCCCGTGACAATCCAGCCGAGCTTCGCGAACGGATTGTCGTCGGCCTGAAAAACGACGTTTTGCTGCTGTCAGGTGGAGTTTCTGAGGGCACGCACGACCTGGTGCCTAAGGAACTGGCGGCCCTGGGCGTGCGGAATGTCTTTCATAAGGTGCTCATGCGGCCGGGGAAACCGCTCTGGTTTGGCGTTTGGGAGGGGCCAGACGCGCGGCCCGGTTCGCGGCGGACCTATGTCTTCGGTTTGCCCGGCAATCCGGTCAGCAGCCTGGTGTGTTTCGAGGTGTTTGTGCGGTCATGTTTGCAGCGGCTGCTGGGGCACGAACCGGCCCGGCCGCAGCCTGTCCGGGCCCGCCTGACCCAAGATCACGTTGCTCGCGGAGAGCGTCCCACATACAATCCCGCGCGACTCCGGTGGGATGCCGAGGGTCCCCAAGTTACCCCAGCGCGTTGGCACGGCTCGTCCGACCTGCAGGCAATGGTCGAGGCCAATGCGGTCGTCGTCTTTCCGGGCGGGGACGCGAGCTACGAGCGGGGCACTCTGATCGAAGTCATTCCCTTCGACCGATCAACGGACGGATCGGTGTAACGATCAAATGAATACGAACCCAGGGACGGGAGCCGATATTTTGCAGACTACACCCCTCACTCGTCCCCGTTCGATGTCAATGCCTCCCGCCTCAACCGAGCCGACCGTCCGCTCGATCATCCGGGCTGCTCGTTCGGTCACCGCACCGGCCTCATCGCGCCGTAGCTGGATTGCAGCCGGGCTGTCGGGTCTGTTGCTGTGGGCCAGCTTTCCACCCCTCGACTGGGGTGCGCTTGGCTGGATCGCCCTGGTCCCCTTGCTGTTACTGGTCCGCCCGGCGAAGCGGCCGCCCCGCGCGGTGCTGGCGACGTTCGTCACCACGTTTGTGTCGCAGATCTTCATTCTGCAGTGGCTCCGCTACGGCGACCCCAGCATGTATGTGGCCATGGTCGCCTGTGCCTTCTATTTCGCCCTCTACTTTCCGACGTTTCTGCTGTTGTGCCGCGGCGCGGTGCACCGCCTGCGCGTGCCCCTGGTGATCGCCGCTCCCGTCATCTGGGTCGGGTTGGAATATTTGCGGGCCTACATGCTCACGGGAGCATCGTGGTACTACATCGGCCACACACAGTACCGCTGGCTCGAGATGATTCAAGTCAGCGATCTGGTCGGCGCATACGGCGTCAGCTTTGTCGTGATGACGGCGGCGGCCGCACTGGCTGGAATAGTGCCCGCCTGGTGGTTAGCGCCAAACGCGGTTCCGGCTCCCGGCACGTCCGCCAACGCGGAATCCGAAGCGGCAATGAAGATGATGGTCGACGGCGCGACCGCGGCGAGTGCGTCGCCCGGCCGTGTGCGGTTCCGAGACGTGCTGGCCGTGGCCTATGCCCTCGTCGTGGTGGGCGGCTGCCTCACTTATGGGTATGTCCGCCGTGCCCAGGCCGACTTTCGCGAAGGTCCGCGGATCGCTCTCATTCAGGGAAACTTCACCTCGGCGGTGAAGCACGATCCGAGTGAGGCGACGTCGATTTTCAATCGGCACTATACGCTGACGGGCGCCGCCGTAAAGTTTCAGCCCGACCTGATCATCTGGCCCGAAACCATGTATCGCGATCCGCTGTTCCTGGCCTCGCCGAACCTTTCCGACGCCGACTTGCTACGGGCCGCGCCCCGGATTCCGCCCTACGCGTGGAAAACATCGCAGGCTCCGGAGCGGCTGCATGAACTAGCGCAGATGGCCGGCGCAGGAATGATCTTTGGCATCGACACGCTCGTCGCCCAGAAGGACTCGATGCAGCACTTCAACTCGGCCGTGCTGTCCGTGCCGGGCAACACGAGCCTGCGCCGCTACGACAAAATTCACCGTATGATTTTTGGCGAGTACATCCCCCTCAAGGACTACCTGCCGTTCCTCAAGACGTTGGTGCCGTACGATTCGGGATTCGGCATCGCGGCGGGCGACCGGGCCGTAGCCTTCGATTACAAAGATTGGCGAATCGCGCCGACGATTTGTTTCGAGGACACCGTGCCACAATTGATGCGAGACATCGTTGTCCGGCTCGATGCCCCGTCCGCCGGCAACAAGCCGGTCGATTGCCTGGTCAACGTCACGAACGACGGCTGGTTCCACGGGTCGGCGGGGCTCGACCAGCACTTGATCACCGCCCTGTTTCGCTGCGTCGAATTGCGGAAGCCCATGGTCCGTGCGGTCAACACGGGGATCTCGGCCATAATTGACGGCGACGGTTTGGTCATCGAGCCCGATGTGTACATCGATGCCGACGCCAAGCCGCCCAGCAAGGGCCGGACGTCGATGCGCGATCCGAAGACGGGCAAGTGGAATCGGCTGCTGAATGCCGTGCTCGTCGATTCGGTGCCGCTCGACAACCGCAGCAGCTTCTACCTGCATCACGGCGACTGGTTCGCCGCCGGCTGCGGGGTACTGGCGGCACTCGCCGGTATTCTGGCTGTCTTGCCCGCCGCCTGGCCGCCACGCCGCTGGATTCGCGAAGTCCCGGCCTAGTTCGAGGACACCTCGTCGCGGGCCGCCGTTCGCCAGCGCCCGACGGTGTCGGTCTGTTCATCGCAACCGCTCCTCGTCCCGCAGAAGGTCGCTGTTTTGTCTTGGACAACGCTTGGCGCGAGCGTTTAGCATGAAGAGAGGCACGTCCCCGGTGCTCTTCCTGCAAATCGCTCGGCGCGACGTATGTCCGAACTCTTCTTTGAACGCGGTCTCTTTGCGACGCTGGCGGCGGCCCTCGTCGTCCCCGAGTTGACGACGTTTCTGATCTTCGTCTTCGTGGCGCTCAGTCTCTCGGCTCTGCTCGCCCGCCAAATCTGGTCTTTCGTCCGCGTTCCGTCGACGCCGCGATTTCAACACGCCACCTCCGATGCGCGGTCCCCCGATCCGACGAGCCTCAGGCTGTTCGCGGAGTCGCGCGGGCCGGTCGTCGATTAGCCGCTAGCGCGTCCCGTTTCGAGGGCTGCCTTTGCTTTTAGACGCCCCCGTCGACGGCTATACTGGGACGCATCACGATATGTTTATCTATCGAGGCCGTGGTCAGAATGCGCTGTTGCTCGCGGCTGCTTCTGCTGCTCTTTTTCGCCGGTTCGCCCACCGAACTCGCCCTCGCTGGTGCGAATCGCGCGACCGACGACCGCGAGACTCTTTTCGAGACGCGGATTCGTCCGGTTTTGGTGGCGCAGTGCGTCCGGTGCCACGGAGCGGAGAAGATCAATAACGGGCTGCGCGTCGATGCCCGGCAGTCGTTGATTCACGGTGGCGACTCGGGCGCTGCGATCGTTCCCGGGCACCCCGAGCAAAGCTTGATGTTGCAAGCGATCCGTCAGGCGGGCGATTTGAAGATGCCGCCACCGCCCGCGCGCCGGCTGCCCGACTCCATAATTGCCGACTTCGAGGAATGGATTCAAGACGGCGCGACTTGGCCGAAGAATGACGACCGAAGCTCAGCGTGGCGACAGCCGGCGGCTCCAGCGGCGCAGACTCATTGGGCGTTTCGGCCCGTCGTCAAAGTGACGCCGCCTGCCGATCCAAGCGGTTGGTCGGCCAACGCCGTCGACCGGTTCATCTCACAGAATCTCAGAGCGCGGGGGCTCAAGCCCGTGCGTCCGGCGCCTAAGTCCGTCTTGCTGCGCCGGGCGTCGTTCGATCTGATCGGCTTGCCGCCGACTCCCGCCGACGTCCGGGCCTTCATGGCCGACAACTCACCCGACGCATTCGAAAAGGTGATCGACCGCCTGCTCGCGTCGCCTCAGTACGGTGAACGCTGGGGCCGTTACTGGATGGACGTCGCCCGCTACGCCGACACGGCCGGCGACAACGCCGACTATCCCGTCCCGGAAGCGCGACTGTATCGCGATTACATTATCGACTCGTTCAACGCCGACAAACCTTACGATCAGTTCCTTCGCGAGCAGATCGCCGGCGACATTTTGACCAAGGACGGAGCTGCCGGCCACTACGCCGAGCAGGTAACCGCGACGGGCTTTCTCGCTCTCTCGCGCCGCTATGCCACCGCCCCTTACGAGCTGTGGCATCTGACACTGGAAGACACGATTGACACGGTGGGACGAGCCTGCCTGGGGATCACGCTCCGTTGCGCGCGGTGCCACGATCACAAGTTCGATCCCGTGCCTACGGCCGACTACTACCGGCTGTACGGCATTTTCGCCAGCACTCGTTTCCCCTATGCCGGTTCCGAAGAACTGGTGTCGAAAAAATTCGGCCGCACCGGATTTGTTCCGCTCGTGCCCGAGGCGGCGGCCGCTCCGCGGCTGGTCGCCTACCGCCGCGAGATCGACACCGACCGCAACGAAATCGATCACCTGCAGGCCGGACATCCTCGACGGGGACCGGGGGCGAAGCAGCTCAAATCGCTGCAGCGCCGGCTCAAGGTCCTCGAACGAAGCGGCAGTCCTGCGGAGTTGCCGGTGGCCTACGCGGTCAGCGAAGGGACCGTGACAGATGCGCACATTCAACTGCACGGCGAGCCGAGCCAAGAAGGGGCTCTCGTGACGCGCGGCGTTCCCCAATTCCTCCCCGACTTCCCCGGGACGGTGCCGACCGCCAACGAAAGCGGGCGGCTCGAGCTGGCCGACTGGATCGCCTCGCCGCGCAATCCGCTCACCGCCCGCGTGATGGTCAACCGAGTTTGGCAGCATCACTTCGGCCGCGGCGTCGTCGGCACCCCCTCGAATTTCGGGACGCGTGGCAGCCCTCCGACCCACCCGGAGTTGCTCGATTGGCTCACCGCGTCTTTCATCGAGCACGGCTGGTCGATCAAGTGGCTGCACCGGGAAATCATGAACTCGCGGACCTATCAGCTTGCGTCGACGACAGACCCGCATAATGAAACAATCGACGAATCGAACACGTGGCACTGGCGGTTCGACCGGCAGCGACTCGACGCCGAAGCCATCCGCGACGCGATGCTCGACGTGGCCGGCACGCTCGACCTCGCGCGGGCCGGGCGGCACCCATTTCCTGATATCGACGATTGGACGTGGACGCAGCACGTCCCCTTCAAGGCTGCCTACCCATCGAACCATCGCAGTGTGTACCTGATGACGCAGCGGCTCCATCGGCATCCGTTTCTCGGCTTGTTCGATGGCCCCGACACCAACACCACCACCGACGTCCGCTCTTCGTCCACCGTCCCGCTGCAGGCTCTGTTCTTGATGAATAGCCAGTTCATGCGGGACACAGCTGCGGCCTTTGCCCAGCGCGTCTGTCGGGACGCTTCCGCGCCCCGTGATCGCATTTCGCTTATGGAAGAGTTAGCCTACTGTCGTCCGCCTTCGCCAGCGGAAACCGCGAAGGCGGAAGACTTCCTCACACAGTTTCGCACCTTTGGCTTGTCCTCCGGCCTGAATCCCTCCCGAGCTGATGCCGAAGCGTGGTTGAGCTACGCGCGCGTCATCCTCGCTGCCAACGAGTTTTTTTACGTCGACTGAACAACTTCCGTCGGCGGCCCACCGTTCCTAGTGAAATATCGGGCAGGCTTCGGGCCTGCCGAGAGAATGCAGGGCGGGCTTAGGCCCTGCCAAGAGCTTGGACCCTCGTCGATCTGCGACAGCAGACCCGCCCTTAGGATTTTCGTTACCCCGTTGGAGCGGCCCAGCATGCAGGGACCCGCGATTTCGCCACGTCGTGACTTCTTGAAGTCGGCCGGGCTCGGCCTGGCGGCGAGCAGTGCCGGCGTGTATCGAGCCCTCGCCCAGGCGGCCGAAGCCAAAAGCGGGCATCCGCTGGCTCCCCGGCGGTCGAACCATCCGGCACGGGCCAAGCATCTGATTTTCGTCTTTCTGACCGGCGGCTTTTCGCACGTCGACACCTTCGATCCCAAGCCTCAGCTCGCGGTCGACGCCGGCAAGAGCGTGTCGGCGATTCACCTCCGCGGCACCGACGTGCTGCCGCTGATGCCCAGCCCATTCCGCTTCACTCAGCACGGGCAATCGGGCCTGCCGATGAGTGAGCTGTTTCCTCACCTGAGAACGGTGGCCGACGAATTGTGCGTCGTGCGGAGCCTGCATACCGACATCATCGAACATTTTCAGTCGGTGCTGGCGATGCACACGGGCTCGGCCACGGTCCCGCTCCCAAGCATTGGGGCGTGGGTCAGTTTTGGACTGGGCACCCTCAACGCGAACCTGCCTTCGTACGTCGTCTTCTGCGAGCATCCTCCCTACGGCGGCTCGCAGGTGTGGGACAGCAACTTTCTGCCCCCCGTGCATCAGGGCGTGCGGATTTTTCCCGGGCCAAACCCCCTGCCCGACCTGGCCTCGCGTGCGCCGACGCTGTCGCTCCACGAGCTCGAGCAGCGGATGCTTCGCGACGCCAATGAACTGCACGCGGAGGCCCGCCCCGGCGACCTCAACCTGCGGGCGCGGCAGACTAGCTTCGACATTGCCCGGGGCATGATGCGAGTCGCCCCCGAGGTCTTCGACCTCGCCGGCGAGACGCGCGAAACGCTCGACCTGTACGGAGTCGACTCGGCAGACAAGACCTCGTTCGCCTGGCAGTGCCTGATCGCCCGCCGCATGGTCGAGCGCGGCGTCCGCACCGTCGAGCTGATCGACACCGGTGCGAGCAACAACTGGGACGCGCACGGCAACATGCAGGACCATCGCCCCAAGGCGCTTCGCGTCGACCGGGCCCTGGCTGCGCTGATCCAAGACATCAAACGGCGAGGTCTGCTCGACGAAACGCTGGTCGCCATCTGCACCGAGTTCGGCCGCACACCCTGGACCGACGCCCCGAACGGCAAGGGTCGGAATCATTACGCGACCGCCTTCTCCTGCTTGCTGGCCGGCGCGGGTATAAAAGGGGGAACGACTTACGGGCAGACCGACGAACACGGGATCACCATCGCGGCCAACCCAGTCCACGTGCACGACTACCACGCGACGATCCTCCACGTCCTGGGCCTCGACCACGAGCATCTGACCTACCGCTATGCCGGCCGCGATTTTCGCCTCACCGACGTCCGTGCGCACGTCGTCCGGGACATCCTGGCCTGACGCCTCGCCTGCATCGCGGCCGACTCCCGTAGGGCAGGCTGTGCCTGCCGCGAGCGCGAGTTCGGATGGTAAAGACGGCACGCACAGCCTGCCCTACGAGACCCTGGGTCTCCGATCCGGTTTCGCGCTCGTCGATCTCATTGCCGTCGCGTGCGCGGTCGCGCTGGTCACCGCACTCTGCATCTACTGGGTCCAACAGGCACGAATTCGCGCCCGCACGCTTGGCTGCCGCGACAACCTGCGGCAGATCGGTGCGGCCCTCGCTCAATACACGGACACGCAGCGCACGCTGCCGACCATTACACTGTCCGGTGCCGGCTATCGCCTGGCCCAAAGCCCGCTGGCTGTGCTGGTGCCGCTCTTGCCGCCGGTCGCCCGCGCGGAGGCGACCTACGACTCGGCGCAACCCTGGTTTCACCAGCAACCGGGCGTGGCGGCGGTGATCGTGCCGACGTTCCGCTGCCCGGCGTCGACGCACCGTAATCCGATCGTTTCGATCGCCGCCGAGCGCACCCAGTGCCCCCTCGGGACGCTGCTGGCAACTACCGATTATGTCGTCTGCAAAGGGCCCAACGATTCATGGTGCTTGGACCACGGCGTGTCCGAAGTCCCGCTCAAGGAACGCGGCGTGTTCGAGATTGGACGTCCGCTCCAGCCGGGCGACATTGCGGATGGACTGGCCCAAACGATTGTGGTGGGGGAAGGATCGGGAGGCCTATTGTCGCTGAAGGACCGCTTCCCGCTCACCCTGGTGGATCGCGCGACCATGCAGTCGCTGCCCGCACGCAACCACTGGTGCTGGCCCTTCCTCAACACCTCAGAGGAGCAACTGCGGACCCAGGTCGTGGCCGCCGGAGTCTTCGGCACGACCGCCGTCGACCTGAACCGACAGCCGACGATCGAAACGATTCTAAACACCGAGAAACTCCACGACTGCCGACCGCGCTACAAGGACGGGTTTCACTCGGTCAGCAATTTCCGCAGCGAGCATCCGGGCGGGGCGTACTTTCTTTTCGCGGACGGAGCCAGCCACTTTGTTTCGGACGGCATCGTGCCCGACGTTTATCGTGCGCTCTCTTCCATCGCCGGCAGCGAGAGCGTCGACTACATCAACTGAAGCCGTCACGAAATCAGACTTGATCTTTTCCTGAAACGGCCGATTTGATAGCTTGCCGCCCCGCTCGTCCCCGCCTGCCTAATCTTTCGCACTCGCCACGTCGTCATGCTGTCTCCGCATCTTGTTGACACTCACACAATTTCTCTGTCTTTCCAGTTCGCCCCGTTCTCCGCTTTCTGAAGACAGGCTTGGGTCGCCCTGGCCGTAGAAATGCTCAGCGCCCAAACCGACTCAAGTGAGCCTTCTCGGCATGACGACATGAGAATTTCGGAGGATTGTCCGGTCGTTGGACGGCAAGGCTGCCGGCCCACGCCGGACCGTCTCAAAAGTGATCGCCGCCCAGAGTGTGCTGCCGAAAGTGTCCTTGAGAGCAAGGACCGGCGGACCCGGGCGGGGGGCCAAAAGGATTTGAGCCATGCGGCTGCGAAAGCGACTCCTTCCCGTCTGCGGAATGTTGGTTCTAAGCTGTCTCTCCAACACCGGCTGCCAGACGACGGACAACAACAATGCCGTCGGCGGCGCCGTGGTCGGCACCGGATTGGGCGCGCTGACCGGAGCCATCGTCGGCAGCGCGTTTGGTCGTCGCGACGCGGCGGCCGGTGCGTTGATCGGAGCGGCGGCTGGCGGCCTGGGTGGCGCCCTGGTCGGCCATGCCCAGGACGAGAAGAACCAGCAGACGCGTGATGCGATCCAGGCACAATATCAACAGGCTCAGGCCGCGGCCGAGCAGCGAGCCCTGCATAACGACGACGTCGTGTACATGGTCAAGACAGGCGTGAGCGACCAGGTGATCATCAACAGCATTCGCGAGCGGGGCGGACGCTTCGACACCAGCCCGCAGGATATCGTCAACCTGAAATCCAACGGCGTCGACGATGCCGTGGTCTACGCGATGCAGACGACTCCCCCGCCTAGCGCGATGGTGCCGCCGCCCGGAGGAGTCGTTTACGGCCCTCCGCCGGGACCGGCTGTCGGTGTCGTCGTCCGCCCGGCCTGGGGCTGGGGTTGGCACTATTAGTCGGCTGCCGACAACTTCAGTCGATCGGCCTCTCTGGGTTGCCGTTCGGGGCCGAGCCGCGGCAATCGCACTCGTGTGAAAGCGGCAACGGGACGCGTCGCCGGATCGGCGCCACTCGCTCAATTCGGAAGACGCGACAGCGGCCCGGCCGGTCGATTTCAGTCCGGCAAATTTCTTCAGGGGCTGGTGGCGGCCAGCGCCGGCCGTGCTGGTTCCTCGGATCTGGGAACGGGAGCCAGCGACAACAGTCGCTTGAACTCGACCATTAGGAAACGGACATCCATAAACGGCTCGAAGCTGACATCGCACCAGCGAACGAGCCCCTGACCGTCGATCAAGTACGTTCCGTGCAGCGCGATGTGCTCGAAGTCGTCGTAAGCGCGGTATGACTGAAAGACGTTTAGCTTTGGATCGGCGAGCATCAGGAAGGGAAACGGCTCTGGCTTGTAACTCGCCAGCAGCTTCTGCACGCCGGTTGCATCGTCGGAGCTGACCGCGACGAGCTGCCAACCCAGCTCAGCCAGACGCGCGTGCTCCTTCACGAAGGCGGCCAGCTGAGCCTGACAGTGCGAACAGCCAGCCCCTAGAAAGAAGACCAGAATCACCGGTTTGCCGCGAAAATCGGCGAGCGAGTGTTCGCGGCCCTGCGCGCCACGGAGTTTCCAATCCGGGGCGATCCACGGTCGCCACATCCGCGGTCCCATCGCAGCGAGCGGCGGCCGACCAGCGAGGGTCTTCTGGATGTTGTCGGGCAGGCGCCAATCGGTCGGCCAGCCGAACGCGCGGGCGATCGAGTTCAGGCGAGCGAACGGCGGCGCGTCGAGGTCGGCCGTGCCCGCCAGCTCTCGGAGCGTTTGGAAACAAACGCGGGCGTCCTGAATCCGGCCGTCGGCGTACAACGCCTCGGTCAAGTTGGCGAGGGGACGAACCTGCTGAGGCCGCTCGCTGGAATATTGCCGGGCGGACCGTACGGCAGCCGCCGTGTCGCCGACCTCGATCTGCTTCCGCGTGACGATGGCGAAGTCGACGTTGGTGCTTTCGTCGGCCATGTTGACGAGCGACCAATGCCCGTATCCCAACCAGGCCGCCGCGACAATGCCCGCCGTAACCGCCAAGACCGCTTGCATCCAACGTCGACGAAGCAGCCACAGCCCCACGGCCTCGCCCGTCCCAATGGCAACGAGCCCCCAAATCAATTGACTTCGACTGACGAAAAAGCCGGTGGCGATCCGCCGGTACGACTCCAACTCCGCCACGCGCCGCTGGATGCCGGCCAGAGGCCGGGCGAGCCGTCGCTCCGCCGCACGCAGCGCCGCGGTCCGCTGGTGCTCCGGCAACTGCTTCGCCTCGTCGATGGCCGCTTGCTGCGTGGCCAGTTGTTGATCGCGCAGCTCGCGCAAAGCCTGAAGTTCGGCGTCGCCCTGGGAATTCTCCCCTTTGCAGTAATAAGCAGCGCCGAGCGCAGCGTGCACCTTGGCTTGCTCGCTGGGGATGCGCGTGGGCTCGATCTCGCCGCTGCTGCATGCCTCGATCAGATCGCCCCAGTATTCGTATCGACGCAAGACTTGGATCAATCTTTCGCGGCCGTAATAGGCGCTCGAACCGTGCGCTTCCTTCGGCTTTTCTTTCTTTTCGTCCGACGCCTGCTCCTGGTCGGGCGGCTCGAGCACGTTGAGCAGCGGATGCCGTGGCAGCGCGATCATCTGTTTGGCAATGTCGCGGGCGTCGTGGAAGCGGCCCAACTGCATCAACGTGCGCACGAGCCATTCGTTGTTGTGGGCGTAGAGCTCGACCTGGTCGGGCAGAATGTGATCGCGCTCGATCCTTGCGTTTTCCGTGCGGAGGCAGGCCTCGAGCTGCCAGGCTGCTTCCGGATAGCGGCGCAGCGGGTAATAGATGTGGGTCGGCATGTGCCACATGTGGCCGATCCCCGGGGCCGATTCGCCCGACTTGGCCGCCGACGTCAAACCTTGAGCCTGGTGATTCCCCTCGTCGACGAGGTGGATGACGGCATGATGGATCGGGTGCAGTGGGTCGACGGCCAGAATCTTGTGGGCAAGTGCCAGCGCTTCGGCCGCCTCGTTCCGCTCCGTCGGCCCCGACTCGAGGCGATGCCAGATCCGCCAGACGGCGAAGGCCTTGGCTTCCAGGTCGTCGGGAAATTGTTGGATCAACGCCTTGTCGCCCGCATCGTTGCCCAGGGCGTCGATATACATCTGCTCGCGGGGCGAAAGCCCGGCCTTGTGAGCGGCTGCCTGTGCCGCAAACTCCCGGGCGCGGGTCGCGTTGCGCGGGTTCGCCAGCGACATGCCCCAATGAGCGATGCCGCAATTCGGATCGAACGCGGCCGCCTGCCGGAACGAACGCTCGGCCTCGTAATACGAGAAGCCGTGAAGTTGCCCGATCCCCTGTTCGATGTATTTCTGGACGCGGGGATCCTTCGACGTCACAGGAAAATGAATCTTCCCCGTACCGGCGATCAGCCGTGCACTCTGTCGGGGGCCGCGGTCAAAGACTTCACCGGTGTGCGAGTGTCCGGGGAGAAATGAGCCATCGGCAGCGAGTGCCGGGGCCGACGCCGAGCCAACCAGGAGAACACCAAGCAGCAAGGCCTCTGGGAAAGCGCGACGCATCGAGAGCGGACCTGCGCGAGAATCGGACACC
>Ga0210390_10000345_pt1 | contig 50585 bp, 56 predicted proteins | sample IncBWH11OmetaG_FD_161050 | JGI IMG/M metagenome (GOLD analysis project Ga0210390, IMG submission 161050) | Forest soil microbial communities from Barre Woods Harvard Forest LTER site, Petersham, Massachusetts, United States - Inc-BW-H-11-O ... | reverse complement strand
CCTCCCCCCTCCCACCGCCCACCTCCCCCCTCCCACCTCCCTCCTCCCACCTCCCACCCCCACCTCTCAGGGATGGTCATGCCATGACTTCCAGCGGCCTCGCGCTTGTCGAGGTGATCGGGGTCGAGAAGCGGTTCGGCACCACTCGTGCCCTGCGCGGGGTCGACGTCTCCCTCAACGCCGGGCAGTGCCTTGGCCTGGTCGGCCGCAACGGGGCCGGAAAATCGACCCTCGTCTCGATCCTGTCCGGCCTGAGTGAGCCGGACGCGGGCTCGGTGCGGTTCGGCGGCGAGCCGGCCCCGCGCATCGGCGATATCGATCGTTGGCGCGAGTGGATCGCCACCGTCTTCCAGCACTCGATGATCGTGCCCGACCTGTCGGTCGCCGAGAACGTCTTCCTTGGCAGCACCCCACGGCTGGTCAGCTGGCGAGAACTACGCGCCAGGACACGGGACATCATGCGCGAGTGGGGTTTCGACATCGCCGCGGAGACGCCCTGCCGGGACCTGTCCGTCGAGCAGCTTCAGATCGTGGAGATCGCGCGGGCGCTGGCCCGCGGCGCCAAGTGCGTGCTCCTCGACGAGCCCACCGCCGCCCTTGAGCGCCAGGCGGGCCTGCGGCTGTTCGACCGGGTGCACCAGCTCACCGCCGCGGGCGTGGCCGTCCTTTACATCTCGCACCATCTGGAAGAGGTCTTCGAGATCTGCCAGGATGTGGCCGTCCTGCGGGACGGCGAGCTGGTGCTGACCGCACCGACCGCCAGCCTGAGCAAGGATGACCTGGTGGCGGCGATGGTCGGTGGTGTGCAGCACGTACCATCGGGCGACTCGGCGGAGTCGGGCGAGTCGGGCCAGGCCGGCCGCTCCAGCGAATCCGGGCCGCGCGGGCAATCCCGGTCGGAGGAACGTACGGAGGCCGAGGTGCTTGCCGTCGACGACCTCGCGGCGCAGTCGCCCCGCGGCCGCGTGTCCGGCGTGTCGCTGCGGGTCCACGCCGGCGAGGTCGTCGGCGTCACCGGCCTGCTGAGCGCGGGGGTGGCCACCCTCGGGCGCGCCATCGCCGGCGCCGAGCCCTATGCCGCCGGCGAGGTCAGGATGAACGGGCGGCGTGTCCCGTCTGGCCGGCGCGATCTCGCCCAGCGCGCCGGGATCGGCTACATCCCTGAGGACCGCCGCGCGGAGGGGTTCGTCGCGCACCTCGGAGTGGCGGAGAACGCCACGATGACGATCGCCAGGCAGCTATCCGGCCGGTTCGGCCTGCTGCGCCCGGGCCGCAGGGCCGCCGCGGCGGCGCCGCTGACGTCCAGGCTCCACCTGGTCTCCTCCGGTCCCGGCCAGCCCGCGGGCGAGCTGTCCGGTGGCAACCAGCAGAAGGTCACGGTCGCGCGTACGCTCGCCCACCGGCCGTCGCTCATCGTCGCGATCACGCCGACCCGCGGCGTGGACGTCGCGTCGAAGGAACTGCTGCTCAACTCGCTCGCCGATGTCGCCGCCAGCGGGGCGTGCGTCCTGCTGTGCACCGACGAGCTCCCCGATCTCGCCATCTGTGACCGGGTCATCGTGCTGGTCCGCGGCGAGGTCTTCACCGAATTCGGGCAGCCGCCCTTCGACCGTGACGAGCTCATCGTCGCGACGGAAGGCCTGTCAGGCACGACGTACAGCGCGGCGCACGCCACAGCCCAGGAGGCAGCCGAATGACCTCGAACCAGTCGCCGGAAGGACCGGTCGGCACCGCGGTCCGGTCAGCGGGCGAACAGACGCCGCCGTCCGTTTCCCGGGGGGCGATCGGCTCGTGGCTCGCGACCGCGAACGTCGGTGTGCTCAGGGAGGTGGCGCTGCTGCCCGTCCTGGTGCTGCTGATCATCGTCGGGACCGTGGTCAGCCCCGCGTTCCTGACCGTCTCGAACTTCGCGGGCATCGGGCAGCAGAGCTCGGCGCTCGGCGTGGTCGTGGTGGGCGAGAGCATGATCCTGCTGATCGGCGGCATGGACCTGTCGCTGGAGTCCACCTTCGGGCTCGCGCCGATGGTGGCGGCCTGGCTGATCGTGCCGGTCTCCGCGTACGGCAGCGGCACCGACCTCAGCCCGTACCTCGGCATCCTGGTGCTGATCGCGGTCGGCGCCGGGGTGGGCTTGGTGAACGGGCTGCTGATCGTGAAGGGCAGGCTGAACGGGTTCATCGTGACGCTCGGCATGACGATCGTGCTCGCGGGCCTGCAAAACGGCATCGTCAAGGCCCAGACCCTGTTCAACCTGCCGCAGCCGTTCGCGTATCTGGGCTCGGCGTCCTTCGGCCAGCTGCCGGTCTCGCTCGTGGTGACCGCGATCATCTTTATTCTTGTCGGGCTATTCCTGCGGTACCACCGGACCGGGCGCGCCATCTACGCGGTCGGCGGCAACCCCGCGGCGGCCCGGGCGGCCGGCATCAAGGTCGAACGGATCAAGATCGGGGTCTACATCGCGGGGAGCATTCTCGCCGCCATCGGCGGCCTGATGGAAGCCGGCCGGGTCTCGGCGGTGACCGGCCAGCAGGGTTACCAGGAAGGCATCATCTTCTCCGTGTTCGCCGCCGCGGTGATCGGCGGCGTGAGCCTGAAGGGCGGCCGCGGCAACATGATCGGGGCGGCGTCCGGCGTGATCTTGCTGGGTATCGTGCAGGACATCCTTGACCTGGCGAACGTGTCCAACTACTGGATCGAGGCCATCAACGGCGCGGTGATCCTGTTCGCGCTGGTCCTCGCCCGCATCGTCGGCGGCGAGTCCACCGCCGAGGAAAGGTAGCGACATGGCGGAAGACACGGCGGACGACATGGCGGACGACACGGCGGCGGAGCTGAGCGGGCTCGCGGCCGTCGTGACCGGGGGCGGATCGGGGATCGGGCGGGCGACCGCCCGGCTGCTCGCCGCGCGCGGCGCGAAGGTCGCGGTGCTCGACCTCAAGCCGGGCGAGGAGTTCACGGGCCTGACCACCGACGTCACCGATGACGCGTCGGTGCGGCTGGCGATCGACACGGCCGCCGAGCGTCTTGGCGGCATCGACATCCTGGTCAACAACGCGGGCGTCGGCGCGATCGGCACGGTGGCCGACAACGCCGACGCGGAATGGCACCGGGTTTTCGATGTCAACGTCGTCGGCATCGCCCGGGTGACCAGGGCCGCGCTGCCCTACCTGCGCGCGTCGGAGCACGCCGCGATCGTCAACACCTGCTCGATCGCGGCGACGGCGGGGCTGCCGCAGCGGGCGCTGTACTCAGCGACGAAAGGCGCCGTGCTGTCGCTGACGCTCGCGATGGCCGCCGACCATATCCACGAGGGGATCCGGGTCAACTGCGTCAACCCCGGCACCGCGGACACTCCGTGGGTCGGCCGCCTCCTCGACCAGGCCGACGACCCGGCGGCCGAGCGAGTCGCTCTCGAACGGCGGCAGCCCATGGGCCGGCTGGTCACCGCGGACGAGGTGGCGGCGGGCATCGCGTACCTCGCCAGCCCGCTCGCGTCGTCCGTCACCGGCACGGCACTGGCGATCGACGGCGGCATGGCGGGCCTGCGGATCAGGCCCCGTTCGTGACCGCCCCGCTGCCGCTTCGCCGGCTCGGCGGCTCGGCGGTGCTCGTCACCGAGGTGTCGTTCGGCGGCGCGGCGATCGGGAACCTGTTCACGCCGGTGAGCGACGACGACGCGCGGGCCGCCGTCGACGCGGCCTGGGACGGGGGAATCCGTACCTTCGACACCGCGCCGCACTACGGCCTCGGGCTGTCAGAGCGCCGCCTCGGCGACGCGCTGCGGCATCGGCCCCGCGCCGAATACGTGATCTCCACAAAGGTAGGACGGCTGCTTGAGGCCGCTGGATCAGCGGGGCGCGACAGCGAAGGCTTCGACGTCCCCGCGAGCACCGTCAGGCGGTTTGACTTCAGCGCCGACGGCGTCCGGCGCAGTCTAGAGGCGAGCCTGCGACGGCTCGGCCTGGACCGTATCGACATCGCGCTCATCCATGACCCCGACGACCACGGCGAGCAGGCCCTCCGCGAGGCGTACCCGGCGCTGGAGAGGCTGCGCGCCGAGGGGATCGTCGGCGCGATCGGCGTCGGCATGAACCAGGCCGAGATGCTCACCACGTTCGTGACGCAAACCGACGTCGACGTCGTCCTGGTGGCAGGCCGGTACACGCTGCTCGACCAGTCCGCCGCGGCCGTGCTGTTGCCCGCGGCGCTGCGCCGGGGCGTGTCGGTCATCGCCGGGGGAGTATTCAACTCCGGCGTGCTCGCCACTCCGGTGCCCGGCGCGACCTACGACTACCGGGCGGCGCCGGATGAGCTGCTCGGCCGGGCCCGTCGGCTCGAGCAGGTCTGCGCCGGCTTCGGCGTGCCGCTGCGGGCCGCGGCGGCCCGGTTCCCGCTCACCCACCCGGCGGTCACGAGCGTGCTGATCGGCGCCCGCAACGCGGCGGAGATCACCGACGCTCTCACGCTGCGCGCGCTTGACATCCCCACCGCCCTATGGGATTCCCTTGCTACCGGGACCCACACCCTCCCCACCGGGAATAAGAAGGGCCAGGCATGAGGATCGCGCTGCACACCCGGGTCCGCGGCGAGCGGATCGAGGAGTACGAGCGGGCGCATATGGCGGTGCCGGCCGAACTCACCGACGCGATCAGGGCCGCTGGCGTGACCGACTGGACCATCTGGCGCAGCGGGACGGACCTGTTTCACGTCATCGACGGCGCGGATTACCGCGCGATGCTGGCGAGCCTGGCCGCTGATCCGGTGAACACCGCCTGGCAGGCCCGGATGGCGGAACTGCTCGAGACACCGCACGACTATTCGGCGGCCGGCGGCGAGGCCGTGCTGCCCGTCGTATGGCAGCTATGACCGTCATCGACGCGCACCACCACGTGTGGGACCTCGCGGTCAGGGACCAGGACTGGATCACTGCCGAGATGGCGCCGATCAGGCGCACGTTTACGCTCGAAGACCTGCGACCGAGCGCGCTGGCATCCGGGGTCGACGCGACCGTGCTCGTGCAGACCGTCACGGTGGCCGAGGAGACGCCCGAGATGCTTGCGCTCGCGGACGCCGATCCGCTGGTGGCCGGGGTGGTCGGCTGGATCGACCTCACCAGCCGCGCCGTCGGCGGCGAACTGGCCAGGCTAACCGGCGGGCCCGGCGGCGGTTACCTCGTCAGCATCAGGCACCAGGTGCAGTCAGAGCCCGACCCGGACTGGCTGCGCCGCCCCGACGTCATCCGCGGCCTGCGCGCGGTCGCCGCCGCTGGCCTGTGCTACGACCTGGTCGTGCGGCCACACCAGATACCCGCGGCGAGCTGCGCGGCCGCGGCCGTGCCCGAGCTGACGCTGGTCCTCGACCACGCGGGCAAGCCCCCGATCGCGGACGGGGACCTTGGCGCCTGGGCGGCGGCGATCGGGGAGTTCGCGGCACTTCCGAACACGACGTGCAAGCTATCCGGGCTGGTGACCGAGGCGCCGCCGGGCGCGCCGCCGGGCGCGCGGCCGCAGGCGTTCGCCGGCGTCGCCGATGTCGTGCTGACCGCCTTCGGGGCGCACCGGGTCATGTTCGGCTCCGACTGGCCGGTGTGCCTGCTGGTCAGCGACTACGCGGGCGTGATGGAGCTGGCCAGGACGATGACGGCGGGGCTATCGGCCGCGGAGCGGGCGGCGGTCTTCGGCGCGACGGCCGCCCGCGTCTACCGGATCGGCGGCAGGAACAGAACAGAAGTAGGAGCGGCGCTGTGGCACTGACCGATGAGGCGATCGACAAGATCAAAGAGATGATCATCTCCGGCCGGGTCCGGCCTGGGGAAAAGCTGCCTAGAGAGGCCGACCTGGCAGCCGAGCTGGGCCTGTCGAGGAACTCGCTGCGCGAAGCGGTGAAGGCGCTCAGCCTGGTCAACGTGCTCGACGTGCGGCAAGGCGACGGCACCTACGCGACCAGCCTCGCGCCGTCGCTGCTGCTCGAGGCGCTCAACTTCATCATCGACTTCCACCGCGACGACACCGTGCTCGAGTTCCTCGAAGTCCGCCGCATCCTCGAGCCCGCCGCCACCGCCATGGCCGCCCTGCGCATGACGGATGAGGACAAGGCCGGGCTCGCGAAGCTGCTGGACGCGGTCACCGTGGACTCCCCGGTCGACGACTTCGTCGCCACCGACATCGAGTTCCACAAGAAGATCGCGCTAGGTTCTGGCAACTCCGTGCTTGCGTCGCTGGTCGACAACATGTCGATGCCGACGGTGCGGGCCCGGGTGTGGCGGGGCATGACCGAGCCGCACGCGCTGGAACGCACGCTCGGCGAGCACCGGGCCATTCATCAGGCGATCGTCAACAAGGATGCCGACCTGGCCCGGTCGTGGGCGACCGTCCACATCTCCGGCATCGAGTCCTGGCTGCACGCGACCCTAGCGAGCTGACCGCGACCGCCGGCGTGGGGCCGACCGCGTTAGCTCAGCGCCAAGTCGGGGCGGACAGGTCGGCCTTGGATGGCGCGCCATACGTTGGCGGGAGTCAGTGGCATGTCCGCGTGCACGACGCCGAATGGGGCGAGCGCGTCGACGACCGAGTTGACGATGGCGGGCGGAGAGCCGACGGTGGCTGACTCGCCGATCCCCTTGGCGCCGATCGGGTGATGCGGCGACGGCGTGACCGTCTCACCGAGCTCGGGTGACGGGCACTCCATCGACGTCGGCAGCAGGTAGTCCATGAACGAGCCGCCGAGGCAATTGCCGAGCTCGTCGAACACGATGGCCTGCATGAGCGCGATGCCGATGCCGTCGGCCAGGCCGCGGTGCACCTGCCCCTCGACGATCATGGGGTTGATCCGGACGCCGCAGTCGTCGACGGCGATGAAGCGCCGCACCTTCACCTCGCCGGTAGCCGGATCGACGTCCGTGACGCAGATGTAGGCGCCGAACGGGAACGTCAGATTCGGCGGGTTGTAGACGGCCGACGCGTCCAGGTGCCCCTCGACCCCGTCCGGCAGCTCAAGCGTGGAGTGCGCCGCCATCGCGATCTCGGCGATGCCGCGGGCCTGGTCGGGGTCCCCGCGCACCCGCCATTTCCCGTCCAGCCACTCCAGGTCGTCCGCGGCCACCTCGAGCATCGCCGCCGCTACCACGCGGGCCCGCTCTCGCACCTTGCGCGCCGCGACGACGGCGGCGGCCCCCGAGACCGGCGTCGACCGTGAGCCGTAGGTGCCAAGACCGAACGGGGTCCGGTCGGTGTCCCCGTGCACGACCTCTACATCGTCCGGCGACAGCCCGAGCTCGTGGGCCACGATCTGGGCGAACGTGGTCTCGTGTCCCTGGCCCTGCGTCTGCACCGAGACGCCGAGCACCGCTTTGCCGGTCGGATGGACCCGCAGGTCGGCGCCGTCGGCCATGGCGAGGCCGAGGATGTCCATCTGGTTGCGCGGGCCGGCGCCGACCCCTTCGGTGAAAAAGCTGATGCCTATCCCCATGTACTCGCCGCGGGCTCGCCGCTGCGCTTGCTCGCGGCGCAGTTCGTCGTAACCGGCCATGTCCAGCGCCAGCCGCAGCGCCCGCGGGTAGTCGCCAGAGTCGTACTGCCAGCCGGTCGCGCACGTGTAAGGGAACTGCTCGGGCCGCAGCAGGTTGCGCATCCGCAGTTCCGCGGGGTCTATCGCGAGCTGGCGGGCGAGCATGTCGGCCAGCCGCTCGACCAGGTACACGGCCTCGGTGACCCGGAACGAGCAGGAGTAGGCGACGCCACCCGGCGCTTTGTTGGTAAATACCCCGGTAACCTCGCAGAATGCTGCCGATATATCGTAGGATCCCGTGAAGATGTGGAAGAATCCGGCGGGGAACCTGGTCGGCTGCGCGGTCGCGTTGAACGCGCCATGGTCGGCCAGCACCCGCGCTCGCAGGCCGAGGATCTTCCCGTCGGCGGTCGCGGCGATTTCACCGTGCATGTGGTAATCGCGGGCGAACGTGGTGGACATCAGGTTCTCGGACCTGTCCTCCATCCACTTGACCGGCCGTCCGGTGATCATCGACCCGACGATCGCGCACAGGTAGCCGGGGTAGAGCGGCACCTTGGCGCCGAAACCGCCGCCAAGGTCGGGTGACACGATCCGGATCTTGTGCTCAGGCACCCCGATGACCGACGCGTACATCGTGCGATGAGCGTGCGGGGCTTGACTGGTCGACCAGAGGGTCAGCTTGCCCGTGACGGCGTCCATGTCGGCGACGATTCCGCAGGTCTCGAGCGGGGCGGGATGGGAGCGCGGGTAGACCATGTCGCAGCTCACCACCACGTCCGCGGCGGCGAAGGCGGCGTCGGTGGCGGCCTTGTCCCCGGCCGACCAGTCGAAAACGTGATTGGTTGTGCATCCAGGCCGGTCGTCCCTGACAACCGGAGAACCGGGGTCGAGCGCGGTGCGGGCGTCGATCATCGGCGGCAGTGGCTCGTAGTCGACCGCGATCAGCTCAAGCGCGTCCCGCGCGGCATACCTGTCCGTCGCGACGACGAAGGCGACTTCCTGGCCCTGGAACCGCACCTTGTCGGTCGCCAGTACGGCCTGGACGTCACCGGAGATCGTCGGCATCCAGGCCAGCCCGCGCTCGGCCAGGTCTGCTCCGGTGACAACGGCCATGACCTTCGGGTGGGCGGTCGCCGCGGTCGCGTCGACCGAGACGATCCTGGCGTGTGCCAGCGGGCTGCGCAAGATCGCGCCGTGCAGCATCCCCGGCAGGGAGATGTCGTCGACGAAGGTCCCCTGGCCGCGGACGAACCGCGCGTCCTCCTTGCGCGGGACCGGCCCGTAGGCGCCGCTGCCGCTTCCCGTGGCGTTGGCGCCAGCGTCAGAGTCGTGAATCTTCATCACTCCGATCGTGCTTCGCGGCCCACAGCACCGAACGCACGATGTTCTCGTACCCCGTGCACCGGCAGATCTGACCGGATATCGCTTCGCGCACCTGCGCCGCGGTCGGATCCGGGTTGCGGTCGAGCAGCCATCGCGCGGTCATCATCATCCCCGGCGTGCAGAATCCGCACTGCAGCCCGTGGCACGCGGCAAAGCCTTCCTGCACCGGATCGAGCGTGCCGCCGCGGGCCAGGCCCTCGACGGTCGTGACGCGCCTGCCGTCCGTCATCGCCGCCAGCACGGTGCAGGACTTGACCGGCGTCTCATCCAGCCACACCACGCAGACGCCGCAGTTGGAGGTGTCACAGCCCCAGTGCGAGCCGGTCAGGCCGAGTTCGTCGCGCAGGAAGTGGATGAGTAGCAGCCGCGGCTCGATCACGGCCGAGTGCTCCGTGCCGTTGACGGTCAGCGTGAGCTTCATGACGCGGCCCCGCGGGCGCGGGACACCGCGATGCGCAGCACCCTGGTGGTGAGTTCCTTGACCAGGTGCCGCTTGTAGTCGGCCGGCCCGCGCTGGTCAGTGACCGGGTTACAGTGCTGCGCCGCGATTTCCCCGGCTTTGGCCAGGTTCTCCTCGTCGGCCGGCCGGCCCCGCAGAAAGTCTTCAGCCTCGGCCGCCACGAAATGCCTGGCGCCGACTGCGGTCAGCCCGATTCCGGTGTCCGCGATGCGCTGCCTGCCACCGCTGGCGTCCGCCAGCCAGACCGCGGCTCCGGCGGCGCCGACAGGCCAGTCGCCGACCCGGCGGGCCACTTTCAGGTACCCGCTGCCGCCGCGCAGGTGCCCGGACCGAATCGGCAGCCTGATCTCGGTCAGCATCTCGGACGGGCCGACGACGGTCTCGTAGGGGCCGGTGTGGAAGTCCCGCGCCGATACCTCCCTGCTGCCGTTGGGACCCTGGATGACCATGGTCCCCTTCATCGCCGCGAACGCCGCGGACAGGTCCTCGGAAGGGTCGGCCTGGCACAGCGAGCCGCCGACGGTGCCCCAGTTCCTGACGATCGGATCGGCGATCACCCGCTCGGCGTCGTGCATGATCGTGAAGTACTCACCGGCCAGTCCCGACTCCAGCAGCTGAGCGTGCCGGGTCAGCGTTCCGATCCTGAGCACGTCACCGGACCGGCTGATGTACCCCAGTTCGGTGAGCCCGTTAATGTCGATGAGAATCTCTGGCTGCGCCAGGCGCAGCTTCATCATCGGGATGAGACTGTGACCGCCCGCCAGGATCTTGGCCTCGGGCCCGTATCGGGCAAGCAGGGCGAGCGCATGCTGGACGCTGGTCGCCTTCTCGTACTCGACCTGCGCGGGAACCTGCAATCCGACCTCCCCTGGTTTGCCAGATCGTGCAAATGCGCAACACTGGACTTGAAATGACACTCACGCAGCTGAACGCGTTCGTCCTGGTGGCCCGCCTGGGCTCGGTACGCGCTGCCGCCAGCGCCCTCGGCGTCAGCGAGCCTGCCGTGTCGCAGGCCCTCACGGCGCTGCGCAACTACCTCGGCGATCAGCTGATCACCCGCGGGCCCGCGGGCATGACCCTGACGCCCGGCGGGTCCCGGCTGCTCTCCACGGCCTCGCAGATCGTGGTGCTCGGCGCGGAGGCGCACGCCGCGGTCCGCGCCGCGCAGGGCGCGCCCGAGCAAATGCGGGTCGTCGCGACCTCGGCGTTCGCCGAATTCATGGTCGGCCCGCTGATGGAGGCCTTCACCCGGCGGTTCGGCGGGGCGGTCGAGGTCTCCACGGGCGTCGCGGTATCCAGCGAGCACCCTGTTCTCGTCGGCAACCGGCTCGCGGACGTGGCGTTCGGCCCCGGTGTGGCCATCGAGGACTCGGTGCCGGTCGTCAGCGAGCCGATCTTCAAATACCGGCTCGCCGTGGTGGCCGCCGGGCACGCCAGGCTGCACGGGCCGGCCAGGCAGTGGCGGTGGCTGGTAGACCCATCCGGAACCGACCCAGGCAGCGCGACGGCCAGGCTGCTCGGCCGGCTGGGCATCCCGGACAGCAACATCGGGGTGCTGCCCAGCCAGACGGCCGCCTGGGCGGCCGCCGCGGACGGCGGCGGTGTCGCGCCCGCGATCGAGCACCTGGTGTCCGCACAGCTCAGGCGCGGTGAGCTGTCCCTCGTCGAGATGCCTGGGCTGCCGGCGGAAGAATGCTGGTACGCGACGTTCCTTGAACGTGACTACCGCAGCAGCGCGGCCGGCGCGCTGCGCCGGTTCCTTGGCACGCCTGAGGCCATGCAGGTGATGCGGTCGCCCGCCGCGGGCGTACCGCCGTCCCGGTTCAAGCCCCCGGTGTACGTCACCATCTGGAGCTGAGAGTCGTGCGTCAGCGATCATGGCCCACCAAGCCGAACGGTCAAGTTAAGCAATAGCTTATTTGCCCGTTGCGACGGGAGATAGCGGGGCGCACTATCGGAGAACCTTCGTTTGGCGATGGTGCCAGCACCTGCTGGCATCGCCCTGTCGGCAGGAGATGTTGCGCATGCCCGTTGAGTCCAGCGGCCACAGCAAGGACAATCCGCGGCTTTATGAACTGATCGAGCACGCGCCCAAGACCGGGAAGAGCCCTACTGTGTGGGCCTGGCCGCAACTGGTCGACTATCTCAAGATCGCCGGGCAGCCGGTCTCCGGGCCGTGGCCGCCGCACCAGGAGCCCCGCCCCGATCCCGACTACGAGGCGGGCCCGGTGGCGGTAGCCGACCCGCACTCGGCGCCCGCCAAAGCACCCCAAGCACCCGAAGCACCCCAAGCACCCGAAGCACCCGAAGCACCCAAAGCACCCGAAGCACCCGAAGCACCCGAAGCACCCGACGGCACGGCCTGACCGCCGCGACTGACGTTATTTCCCCGGACCGGAGGACAGCGAATGTACCCATCGCGGTTCCGCTATGAGGCACCGCAATCACTGAACGAGGCGATCAGCCTGCTGCACGATGGCGGCGACTACGCCAAGGTGCTGGCCGGCGGCCAGAGCCTCGTCCCCCTCATGAAACTGCGCTTCGCCTCGCCGGAGCTCGTGGTTGACATCAACAACGTGCCCGGCCTCGACTACCACCGGGCCGATCCGGATGGCACGCTCCGCATCGGGGCCCTGTGCCGGCACGCGGATCTGGAGCACTCCGGACTGCTGCCAGCCACCCAGCCGACCATGGCCGCCGCCGCGCCGCTCATCGCGGACCCGATCGTGCGTAACAGGGGCACGCTCGTGGGTTCGCTCTGCCACGCGGACCCGCAGGGAGACTGGGCGTCGGTGGTGGTGTCGCTCGGCGGATCGGTGGTGGCCGAAGGGCCGGCCGGCCGCCGGTCGATCCCGCTCGCCGACTTCGTGCTCGGCCCGTTCGAGAACGCCCTCGCACCCGACGAGATCGCGGTCGAGGCGGTCATCCCGGCCGCCACGGGCACCCGCGCGGGCGGGTACCTCAAGCTGGAACGGCGGGTCGGTGACTTCGCCACGGTCGGCGTGGCGGTCTCGATCGAGACCGCCGCGGGCGACACCGTGACCAGGGCCGGGATCGCGCTGACCGGGGTGGGCGGAGCCACGATCGCGGCGACAGAGGCGGCGCGGGCGCTCGTCGGAAAGCCGCTCAGCGCTGACTCCATCGGGCAGGCGGCCGACCTCGCCGCCGCCGCGGCTCAGCCGCGAACGGACCACCGCGGCAGCGCCGAATATAAGCGGCACATGGTGCGGACGTTCGTGGAGCGCATTCTCACCCGCGCCGATAACCAGGCGGAAAGGGCGGCCTGACATGACCATGGTGTACGAGGACCGCGGCGACGAGGCCGGGGCGGGCGCGGTGCCGATGCGCCGGATCAGGTTCACGATCAACGGCGAGAAGAAGATCGCGGAAGTAGAGCCGCGGCTGTTGCTGTCCCACCTGATCCGACGCGGCGTCGGCCTGACCGGTACGCACATGGGCTGCGACACCACCAACTGTGGCGCGTGCACCGTCCTCGTCGACGGCAAGGCCGTGAAGTCCTGCACAATGCTCGCGGTCCAGGTGGATGGCCGGGCGATCGAGACGGTCGAGGGACTGGCCACGGCGAGCGAACTGCACCCGCTCCAGGAGGGCTTCAAAGAGGAGCACGGCCTCCAGTGCGGGTTCTGCACGCCGGGGATGATGATGTCCGCCAAGGCACTGCTCGCCAGGAATCCGGATCCGAGCGAAGAAGACGTGCGCTGGGCGCTGTCGGGCAACCTGTGCCGGTGCACCGGCTACCAGAACATCGTGAAGTCGGTGCTGTGGGCCGCGGCGAAGCTGCGGTCGCAGGCCCCGAGCTGAGGAACGGGAACCCAAGACATGACGCAGGCAGTAGACGAGATCAAGATCGGCGGGATCGGCGCGAGCCGTAAGCGCGTGGAGGATGACCGCTTCATCCGCGGCAAGGGCAACTACACCGACGACATCGTCCTGCCCGGCATGCTGCACATGGAGATACTGCGCAGCCCGCTGCCGCACGCGCGGATCAAGTCCATCGACACCACCAGGGCCTGGCAGATCCCCGGCGTCCACCTGGTGCTGACCGGCGAGACGATGGCGAGCAGGAACCTGGCGTGGATGCCGACCCTGTCCTATGACACGCAGGCCGTGCTGGCCACCGACAAGGTGCGCTTCCAGGGGCAGGAAGTCGCCTGCGTCATCGCCGACGACCCGTACATCGCCAAGGACGCGTGTGAGGCGATCGAGGTCGACTACGAGCCGCTGCCACCCATCGTGAACCCCTTCCAGTCGGTGGCCGAGGGCGCGCCGCTGATCCGCGACGACAAGGAAAACCAGCCGGACAACGTTATCTACAACTGGGAAGTCGGCGACGCCGCGGGCACCGATCAGGCATTCGCGAAGGCGGACCTCGTGTCCAAGCTGGAGCTGCACTACCCGCGCTCGCACCCGTCGCCGATCGAATGCTGCGGCTCGATCGCCGATTTCAACCGGGCCACGTCCAAGCTCACCGTCTACATGACCACCCAGGCGCCGCACATCATCCGGGCCGCGGTCGCGATGGTGGCCGAACTGCCCGAGCACATGATCAGGATCATCTCCCCGGACATCGGCGGGGGCTTCGGCAACAAGGTGCCGATCTACCCGGGCTACGTCTGCTCGATCCTGGCCTCGATCCTGCTGGAGCGGCCGGTCAAGTGGATCGAGGACAAGTCGGGCAACCTGATCTCGACCGGCTTCGCCCGCGACGTGTACCTCAAGGGCGAGCTAGCGCTGCGCAAGGACGGCAAGATCCTGGCCGTCCGGATGCACACCGACGCCGATCACGGGGCGTTCTTCTCCGACGCCCAGCCGAGCAAGTTCAAGATCGGCCTGATGCACTCGGCCTTCGCCGCCTACGACATCCCGTTCGCCCACCTGACCGCGCGCGGTGTGTACACCAACAAGGCGCCAGGCGGGGTCGCCTACCGCTGCTCGTTCCGGGTGACGGAGGCGATGTTCTTCCAGGAGCGGATGATGCAGGCGGCGGCGAGCGACCTGGGCATCGACCAGGCCGTGTTCCGCCGGATGAACTTCGTGCAAGACGACGACTTCCCGCACCGCACGCCGTTCGGCTTCCTCACCGACTCGGGCCAGTACGCGAAGTGCCTGGACGTGGGTCTCAAGGCCGTCGGCTACGAGGAGTTCAGGCGGCGTCAGGAAGAGGCGAGGTCCCACGGCCGGCTGCTCGGCCTTGGCATCTCCACGATGACCGAGCCGCTCGGGGCGGGCAACAGCCGCGAGTACGACATCCTCGGTATCAAGATGTTCGACTCGGCCGAGCTCAAGGTGCACATGACCGGCAAGGCCATCGTGCGGACCGGGGCGCGGACGCAGGGTCAGGGACATGAGACGACCTGGGCGCAGATCGTCGCCCATGAGCTCGGCATCCCGGCGGAGGACGTGGTGGTCGAGGAAGGCGACACCGACACCGCTCCGTTCGGCATGGGAACCTACGCCTCGCGCAGCACGCCGGTAGCGGGCGCGGCGGTGGCGATGGTCTGCAGGAAGATCCGCGCCAAGGCCCGCAAGCTGGCCGCGCACCTGCTGGAGGTCTCGGAAGAGGACGTCGACTGGGAGCTCGGCCGGTTCTACGTGCGCAGCGCACCGGATCACGGTGTCACCATCCAGGAATGCGCGATGGCCGCGTACAGCAACATGCCCGATGGCATGGAACCGGGCCTGGAGAACACCGCCTATTACGATCCGCCGAACCTCACCTGGCCGTTCGCCGTCTACATCGTCACGGTCGAGGTAGACCCGCAGACCGGCGTGTGGGATGTGCTGAACATGGTCGCCGTCGACGATTGCGGGGTACGGATCAACCCGATGATCGTCGAAGGCCAGATCATGGGCGGGCTCACCGAGGCGTACGCGATGGCCAACATGCAGTTCATCACGTTCGACGCCGACGGCAACTGCGTCGGCTCGAACTACATGGACTACCTGCTGCCTTCCGCCTGGGAGACGCCGGGCTTCGAGCTGCACAGCGAGGTCGTCACGCCGTGCCCGCACCACCCGCTCGGCGCCAAGGGCATCGGCGAGTGCGCGGCCGTCGGCGGGCCCGCCGCGTTCGTGAACGCCGTCATCGACGCGCTGTCCGGCACCGGTGTGCGCAACATCGACATGCCGATGCTGCCCGACCGGGTCTGGGAGGCCCTCACGTACCACCGCGATATCTCCGGCGCCCCACCGGTCCGAACGGACTAGCGGCATCATGTCCGACGAAAGCTGGGGCGTTCTGGAGCAGGCCGCGGAGCTGGCGCGACGCGGTGAGGCGTTCGCGCTGGCGACGGTGGTGTGGCGGCAGGGACCGTCGTCGAGCAAATCGGGCTCACGGGCGATCATCACCGCGGGCGGTGAGGTGCACGGCTGGATCGGCGGCGCCTGCGCCGAGCCCGCGGTCATCCGTGAGGCCCGCCGGGTGATCGCGACCGGCGACGCTCGCCTGCTGCTGCTGGGCAACCCCGACCAGTTCGGCGGGGCCGTCCCCGAGGGGATGGCCGTCGTGCCCATCTCCTGCCAGGGCGAGGGAGCGCTCGAGGTGTACATCGAGCCGGTGCTGCCCACCCCCCGCCTGGTGGTGATAGGCAGCTCGCCGATGGCACAGACGCTCACGAAGCTGGCGCAGACGCTGGGCTGGCACGCTGACCTGATCGCCGGCCGGGACTTCGTCACCGAGGACGCCGACCCGCAGACGATGGTGGTCGTCGCCACCCAGGGGCACAACGACGAGGAAGTGCTGGTAAGGGCGGCGGCCGCCAGGCCGGGCTACCTTGGCCTGGTCGGATCGCAGAAGCGGGGCACGGCGGTGCTCGGCTACCTGGCCGACAGGGGAGTGCCCGCCGATCAGCTGGACCGCGTCAGGGTGCCGGCCGGGCTCGACCTGGGCAGCACGACGCACACGGAGATCGCCGTCGCGATCCTGGCCGAGCTCGTCCAGCTGCGCGCCTCCGGGGCGATAACCGCCGCGGCCGCCAGCGCCGCGGCACCCGCAAAGGCAATCGAAGCAACCGACCCCGTCTGCGGCATGACGGTCCTCGCCAGCCAGGACGCCCTGTCGCTCGAGCATGACGGAACCACCTACTACTTCTGCGGCGCCGGCTGTCGCCGGGCATTCGAGAACGACCCTGCCGCGTTCGTCCAGGCGCCACGGTGACCCCCATGGTGAAGAGCATGGTGAAGAGCATGGTGAAAAGGGAGACCCGATGCTGATCAAGAACGAGTTCGAGGTCGCCGAGCCCGTCGAGAAGGTGTGGGAGTTCTTCCAGAACATCCCGCAGGTGGCGACCTGCCTGCCCGGCACGGAGCTGACCGAGAACCTCGGCGACGACAAGTACAAGGGCCGGGTCGCGGTCCGGATGGGCCCGGTCCGGCTGCGGTTCGCGGGCACGGCCGACATCACCGAGCGGGACGAGGCGGCCAAGCGGATCGTCGTCGACGCCGCCGGCGCGGAGGAAAAGGGCCGCGGCCAGGCGAGCATGGTGGTGACCGCGACGCTGGCCCGCGCCGGCCGCGGCACCCGCGTCGACGTCACTCAGGATCTGCAGCTCGCGGGCGCCGCAGCGCAGTACGGCCGCGGCATGATCGCCGACGTCACCTCGGTGCTGATGCGCGAGTTCTCGGCCAACCTGCAAGACCGCATCGAACGGCTCGACCGGGGCGAGTCGCTGGACCAGATCGCCGCGTCGGCCAGCCCGGCCAGCGGGTTCACGATCGCGCTCCGGGCCGCCCGGATGGCCCTGACCCGCGTCTTCCGCAGGTTCTTCGTCCCGTACCACGCGACGAGCTGAGCTCGTAAGAAGGAGAAAGCCATGGTCCTGTGGTGGATCGGCGCCGTGATCTTGCTGGTTGTGGTGCTGCCCGTCGTCATCTACCTGCTCAACCGCGTACTGGCGGCGTCGGAACGGATCCGTGCCGCCAGTGACGACATCCTGGCCGGCGGGGTCGCGCTGATCGGCCACCTCGAGAGCGTTCCCGACGGGCTGGCCGAGACGGACGCGACCATCGAGGCGGTCAAGGTCGGCGCGGTCCGGTACGCGGGCTCGGTCGCCAAGCTCCTCGGCTGACCCCGCCTGAACCGCCTGACCAGAAAGCAGAAAGGAGTACCAGCCATGCCAGCAGTCGCCTGGTTCACAGTGGCCGTCGCCCTGCTGATCATCGCGATCACCGCGATAGGCCTGATCCGGGTCATCTTCCACCTCAGGGCGGTCCACAAGACACTGGTCGCGACCACCGGCGGCGTACAAGCCGTCGCCACCCTGACCAGCACGGTGCCCGAACGGCTCACCTCGGTCAACGCCAACCTCAAGCCGGTCCGTGACTTCTGCGAAACGATCTGAGGAGCGCCGATGCAACCGAACGTCCTCGCCGACGGCTACAGCACTACCGGCTGGGTGGCGGGCTACACGATCGCCGGCGTCATCGTGCTGGCCGTCGTCGTGCTCGTCGTGTCGATCCTGGCGCTCGCCCGGTCGATCGGCAACGAGGCGCCCAAGATCAACCACGCGCTGACCGAAGCGGTGCACAACACCGCGCCGCTGCACGCGCTGCACACCACGATCGAGCACGCGACCATCATCATCGCCGGGCTGAAGCGCGGCCGGGGAAGGCTCGGAGGCTAGCCATGCACACGCTCGCGATGAACTCCACCGAGCACACCTTGTGGGTATGGGCGCTCATCATCGGCCTCATCGTCCTCGTGGCGGTCGCGGCCCTGCTCAGCCTGCTCATCTACCTGGTGCAGATCATCGACCGCCGGGTGGTGACCGTCAGGGACACGCTCAAGGCGGCCAAGGCGAACACCGCCGACACGGTGCTGATCCCGCAGGTCGCCGCGGGCGTGGACGCGGTCCTCGCCGAGGGCCTGCAGCACCATCTCTTCCTCGGCCGCGTGCTCGGAAAGGTGAAATCATGACCGTGCTGGTCGTCCTGACCGTCCTCGAGATCGTAGTGCTGATCGCGGCTCTCGCGTTCTACCTGTTCTGGGTCGGCACTCTGCTCGCGCGGATCGCGACGAACCTGGAGGAGTGCGCGGAGATCGTCCGCGGCATCGCGGCCGACGCCGCGCTCATCGGCCCCGGTGTCGGGCACATCAACGAAACCGGCGGCGTCGTCGCGGGCGCCCTCCCGCTGCTGTACGGGATGGCCGAGGAGATCGTCACCGACGTCACTCCCCGCCCCGAACCACCGGCTGAGCCAGAGCCGGCCCGCCCCGCGTCCGGCACCCGCCGCTCCCGACTACTGCACGCAGTCGGCTTCTCACCAGACTTATCCCGAACGAAGGGGTGCCGCCTCCCCACGGGACCGCCGACCGCCGACCGCCGATCCGCCTCAGACCATCCCAGCTCCTGAGATGAAAAGCTTTACCGGCCCCGGCTTCCTCACGGATGACCGGGGCTTTTTGTCCGCGTCTGCCGCCAGCCCTCTCGCCGCCCCCGGCCGGCCTCCCAGCCTCCCCGCGGACCCGGGCGTACCCAGGCGCGACGGCGACTGGATTCACCTGGGCACCGGGAACGCTCTCACGATCACGACCCGCTAGCCCCCGCCGCAGCCCGGCCCCAGCGTCCATCTCACGATCCGAGATACATGACATGACATAGGGCACAAGCGCGCCCCCCAAACTACGCAAATCGACCGCGAAACGGTAGCTCTCGTGCCCTAAGACATACAGTCGCCAGGCGGATACGGTAAGTAAGTGTAATAACAGCAAGAAGCGGGCGCAGCTCGCGCGTCAGGCCGCGGGCACGAGGCGCTGCACTTAGGCATGCTCATGGCTCAGGTCAACGACGCAGAACCGGTTGCCCTCGGGATCGTCGAGCACAATGAAGTCCTGATCCTCCGGCTAGCTGTTCCCAGTCCACCCGCCTGGCGCCGAGCGACAAGAGCCTGGCTGCTTCGGCCTCCTGTTCTCCGGCATCACCGCCCTGCTCGAGCGGTTCCTGACTCCCGTCCACCAGCTGGGTGCGGTGCGCGGAACAGGGAGGCTGCGGCCGTGACGGCAAGCCACCCGGCGGTGGTTGACCGTCATCACAGATCGCGGAGATTTAAGCTGGAAAGGCCAACGTCGCGAGCATAGTCCTCGGCATAGACGCCGGCCTGAAAACGGGGTCGGAGCTCTTGGACGTCCCCCGTCCAGGGGGCTACATGGTCGAAGGCGAGCACTTCCTCGCCGAGCATGCCCCTCTGCAGGAATCAAGTGCTGGAACGGTCATTGTCGAGTCCAGGGCGGCATCTCCTGGATTTCGGTGAGATGACTCCGGCCGAACTCGCCGAGTTCGGTTCGGTCCTCCATCGGCTTGTTCCGGCGGTCAAGGCTGCCACCGAGGTCCAGCGCGTCTATTACCTGGCATTGATGGAGCGCGCACCTCACTTCCACCTCTGGCTCGTGCCGAAGAAGGACGAGGGGGAACTTCGAGGAGTGGCCTACCTGGCGCAGCAACCTCCTCTTACGGCCTCGTACAGCGCGGCAGAGGCGATGGCGCGCCAGATCCGAGAGCGGTTCGAGCAGTCCTAACAGCGGTCTCCCAGCGTTAACGCGGGCGCTGGTCCGGGCCGCGGCGGGCGACCGGGCCGGTGGTCGGGGCCGTGTACTCGCCGATCCACTCGTCCTTCCAGGCCTGGTCGTACTGCTCCTCGTTGCAGCTCGGCCGGTAGATCGCGATGAGCTCGCGGGCTATCTGCTCGCGGTGCGAGCGGGTGCCGCCGGGCACCTCGAATGTGCAGATGTAGACCTTCCACTTGGACCCGGCGCGGTTGATCCAGCACGGCGACTTGGGGTGCTTGAACGGGAAGCGCTCGGCGGACAGGTCGTCCGCGTGGCCGACGTACATGACCGCGTACTGCTCGGGCTTGGTGTCGGGGGCCGGCTTGTAGCAGATCGCGTACACGGCGGCGGCCTGCGGCGCGGTCCAGCCGCCGAGCAGCCGCGGTCCCTCAAACGGATAGCCAGCGAGCGAGCCGAGCCGGATCATCGCGACCCGCCGTGCTTGTCAAGGCTGTCAGGGCCGTCAAGGCCGTCAAGGCTGTCGGGGCCATCAAGGCCGTCAGGGCCGTCAGGGCCGTCAAGGCCGTCAGGGCCGTCAAGGCCGTCAGGGCCGTCAGGGCCGTCAACCTCCTCGTCGGCCTCGCTGATGGCCTGGGTCCTGACGATCGGCGCTTCCGGCAGCCCGGCCGTCCGCGCCGCGGCCACGAACACCTCGGTGGCCTTGCCGATCGCCTCCTCGCGGCTGCCCGCCGACACCACGAGCTGCGCGCCGTACCGCGTGGTGCCGATCCCGGTGGCGATGCCCTCGCTGCCGGCGACGGCGTCCGCGAGCTCGACAACATCCGAGGTCGTCAGCACCCGGTCACCTTCCGCCTCGATACCGACACTCCACCGCACCGCCGCCTCCGTTCAGCCCAGGCCTCAGTTCAGCGCCGGCAGCATCTGCGCGAGCTGTTCAAGGCTGGCCAGGTCGTGGCCGGAAAGGAGCAGGTCGATGTGCGGCGCCACCACCATCATGCCCAGCGTGCTCGGCCGGAAGTCGGCGTTTTCTCCCTTGTGCGGGTTAAGCCAGATGATCCGGTAGCAAAGCCGGGACAGCCGTTCCATGGCGGCGGCCAGCAGCTCGGGATCCCCGCGGTCAAGCCCGTCCGAGCAGATGATCACGACGCCCCCCCGGCACAGCCCGCCACGGCCCCAGCGCCGGATGAAGGTGTCGAGCGACTCTCCGATCCTGGTCCCGCCGTCCCAGTCCACGACCGCCTGTGCCGCCTGCTCCAGGGCAGCGTCGGGCTGCCGGTGCTCGAGCGCCTTGGTGATGCGGGTCAACCTGGTCCCGAAGCAGAACACCTCGACCCGGGCGGCCGCGCGCCGTGCCGAGTACGCGAATTGCAGCAGGTGCCGTGAGTAGTCGGCCATCGAACCCGAGACGTCGAGTATCAGGATCAGCGGCCGCAGCCGGGTCTTGCGCTGACGGAAGAACAGCTCGGCCGGCTCACCGTGCATGCGCATCGACTCCCTGACCGTCTTGCGCATGTCTGGAGCGCGGCCGGCGGAAGCGGGCCGGGTCCGGCGCGTGCGCCGGCGCGGCGGCGTAAGCCGGATCCTGGTCATGATCCTGCGCAGCGCGGCGAGCTCGGCTGGCGTGCACGCCGCGAACGACCGGTGCTTGAGCGCGTCCACGTCGGAGGCCATCCAGCCGAGAACCGGCTTCTCCTCGTCTTTCGATGGCCCAGGCTCAACTCCCGGCATCACCAGTGCCGCCTCGGCCTCGGCCACCGCGCGGGCGGGCAACAGGAGCTGTGTCGCGCCGGGCGCCCCCCCGTCCAGGAAGTACCGGCGGAACACCGTGTCATAGGCCGCGATGTCCTCATGGCGGCTGACCAGCGTGGCCCGCCCGGCCCAGTACAGGTCCACGAGGTCCGACGGGTCCAGCGGCGTCATCGCCGAGCAGTAGGTCAGCGCGTCACCCGTGCCGACGATCAACCCCGCCGCCCGCAGCTCACGCGCGAAGCCGACGAGCACGCCGGCGAACGGAGCCCGCTCAGGCACCGGAGGTGATCTCCGCCAGGTTGTCCCGGACGAGGTCCAGATCGTCGCGGTCCTTGATGACCGCCCCGAGGGTGTCGTCGGCCGCCTGCGGCGTGAGCTCGGACTCGCCGAGGAAGCCCAGGGTGCGCACCCAGTCGATCGTCTCGGCCACCCCTGGAGGCTTGGTCAGGTCAAGCTCGCGTAGCCGGTGCACCGCGCGCACCACTTTCCTGGTGAGCTGCTCGGCCGCGCCGGGCTCGCGGACGAGGACGATCTCCACCTCGCGTTCGGCCGTGGGATACCCGATCCAGTGGTACAGGCAACGCCGGCGCAGCGCGTCGTGCAACTCCCTGGTCCGGTTGGAGGTCAGGATCACGACCGGCCGGGATTGCGCCTTGATGGTGCCGATCTCGGGGATGCTGATCTGGAAGTCGGACAGCACCTCGAGCAGGAACGCCTCGAACTCGTCGTCGGCCCGGTCGACCTCATCGATCAGCAGGACCGCCTGATCGCCCGCCTGGACGGCCTCGAGCAGCGGCCGCTGCAACAAGAACTTCGGGCCGAACAGCTTGTCCACGGCCTCGTCGTCGGCGAGCTGGCGTTCCGACAGGGCCCGGATCTGCAGCATCTGCCGGGCGTAGTCCCATTCGTACAGCGCCTGATTGGTGTCGATGCCCTCGTAGCACTGCAACCGGATCAGCTTGCGGCCGTAACGGCTCGCCAGCACCTTCGCGACCTCGGTCTTGCCGACGCCGACCTCGCCCTCGAGCAGCACCGGCCGGTGCAGCGAAAGCGCCACGAGGAGCGTCGTCGCGAGCCCGCGATCAGCCAGGTAGCTGCCTTCCCGCAGGCCATCGGTCAGCTCACGGACGGTGCCCGGATAATCCACTCAGCGACCCTCGGACCGCGTGACGCTCTCGCGCGGTCCCAGGACAAGGTCACGTACGCTGCCGCCCGAGCTGAGTTTGCCCTCACGCACTAGCCTGGCCCGCCACGCCTCGATGCGGTCAGCGTCGCTCTCACCCGCGAAGTCCTCGAACCCGACCCCGGCGTCGGTCATCCGCTTGCAGGACTTCTCGCCGCAATCGTCGAGATCGGCGGCTGTCTGGCCCTGGCTACGCCAGACCTCGCGCAGCACTTCCAGCGCCTCCGCGCTTTCTGCGCCCATATCGGACATCCCTCCAGCTGGAACCCGTGCTCACGACAGTACCTCGACGACGCCGATGCGGGCGAGCCGCGATTAAGCGATCTCTTAATCCACATCAGGCGTTTCGCCCGGTCACGCGTGGATTCCTAGCCAGCCGCGCGGCGGCGCAGCCAGGTCGAGGGCTGGCCCGACTCAGCCGATATGGCAGCCCAGGTCCAGCCTTGCTCCCGGCGCCCGCCGATGTACTCGGCAATGGTCGCGTAGCCGAGGCTGGCGGCGACATCGGCCGCGCGTCGCTCGGCGGCGTGCCGCTTCGCGGCGTGTTGGGTGACGGGCAGCCCGTGCCGCTGCAACGCCGATGTCACGGCATGATTGCTGAGGCCCACTTCGGCCGCGATGGCGTTGATGGTCAGGTGCCGGCGCACGTGCCGGTCGGCCAGATAGCTCGGCACGTCGGCGAAGCCGAGGGCGCGGACCGCCGGGAGCCAGCGCACGTCGTGCCGCCCGGCGCCCTGCTGCCGCACCGCGTCCTGCGCGGCCGGGTCGACGCGGGCGAGGTTCCGGCACAGCCAGTCCTTGTGCAGCCCCGCTTCGCGGCTGATCATCGCCAGGCTGGCGCCCCGGGTTACTCGTGCCAGCACATATGCCCGGATGTCGGGATAGCCGTGGCCCCGGGCGACCTCATCAGCGACATGGGCGAGATGCCGGTCGGCGCGGTCGCGGTTCGCCTGCGCGATGGCTTCCCGGGGTATCGACGTCAGAGCGTCGCGGGCCTTGCGCCGGCGCTGCTCTGGGAAGCGACGACCCCGCGCCGCCGCGGCGGCCGCCCGGGCCAGCTCACCGTTGCGCGCGCGTTCCCGGCCGGTGGCGGCGCCGTCGCGGACCGCCTGATCGACCGCGAGCCGGGCGGTGAACAGAGCGGCTCTGATCTTGTGCGTGTCCGACCCCTCGAGCGACTGGCCGCGCTCCAGGCCAAATGCCTCGCAGTACTGGTCTTTCGTCCAGCCGTGCGAGGGCAGGTGGGCCACGACCGAACGCAGCGCCCGGCCGCACAGATGGCAAACCACCCGAGAGCCGTCGGCCATGATCTCGCCGAGCGGGGCGTAATAAGGCGTCCCGTCGTCGAGGACGCCCACGACCGCGTTCAAGATCTGGCCACCGTCAGCCGCTGATGACCTGCGGGACGGATACGGCCTTGAGGCCCTCGACGCCGAACTCAAGGCCGTACCCGGAGTGCTTCGCGCCGCCAAACGGGACACGCGGGTCGATGCCGCCGTGGCTGTTGATCCAGACGGTGCCGGCCTGCAGGCGCGCGGCGATCGCCAGGGCCTTATCCCGGTCGGCGGACCACACGGAGGCGCCCAGGCCGACGTCGACGCCGTTGGCCCACCGGACGGCCTCCTCGAGGTCGGTGTACCGGACGATAGGCAGCGCGGGGCCGAACTGCTCCTCCTGCACCAGCGGCGCCGCGTTGTCGATGTCGGCGATCAGGGTCTTCGGGTAGAAGTAACCGGGTGCGCCGGCGTCCGGGTCGCCGCCCATGACGACGCGCGCGCCGCGCGCCTTGGCCTCCTCGACGAGGCGGTTGACGACGTTCCACTGCATCTGGTTCTGCAGCGGGCCGAGGGCGTTGCCCTCATCGAGGCCGACGCCCATCGGGACCTTGGCCGCGATGCCGGCCAGCGCGTCCACCACCTCGTCGTAGATGGCGTCCGGCACGTACAGCCGCTTCATCGCGGCACAGGTCTGGCCGTTGTTGATGAACGCGCCCCAGAACAGGCCCTCGGCGATCGCTCCCGGGTCGGCATCGGGCAGCACGATACCCGCGTCGTTGCCGCCGAGCTCCAGGGTGAGCCGCGGCATGTTCCCGGCGGACGCCTCGATGACCTTCATCCCGGTTTGCACCGAGCCGGTGAACATCACCTTGCCGACGCGCCGGTCACGGACTAGGGCGTCGCCCACGTCGCCGGCCCCGGTGACGGCGGTCAGCACGCCGGGCGGCAGCGCCTCGTTCATGACCTGAACAATGGCCAGTCCGGTCAGCGTGGTGTACTCGCTCGGCTTCTGGACCACCGTGTTGCCCATCCGTAGCGCCGGGGCGATCTGCCAGCACGCGATGATCATCGGCCAGTTCCAGGGCGTGATCGCGCCGACCACGCCGATCGGCCGGTAGTGCAGCTCAGCGTGGCTCGAGCCCTCGTCGACAAGGACCTCGACAGGCAGCGGAGTGCTAGCGGCCGCCCGCACCCACGCGGCGCAGCCCGCTGCCTCGTACCGCGCGCCAAGCCCGTTCATGGTCTTGCCCTGCTCCCGGCTCACCACGTAGGCGAGCTCCTCGGCGTGAGCGTCGATGGCGTCCGCCGCGCGCATGAGCGCGGCGCAACGGTCCTGATCGCCCAGCGCGTCCCAGCCGGGCTGGGCGGCGGCGGCCGTGTCCACCGCGGCCGCCACGTCGTCCGGGGTGCCGAACGCGACCCTGCCGATCACCGCGCCGGTCGCGGGGTCCTTGATCTCGGTGCCGCTGCCCGCGCTGACGCGGGCGAGCAGGGCCGCACGCTCTTCCATGAGGCCTCCTACGAAAATCTAGTCACACTGTGACTACACGCCCCCGCGTCCTCGCGTCAAGGTGTCACGGTCATGTTGGGCCCGCTTTCGACCTCTTGTCTCATTGTGACTACCCGGTCTCGGCGGACGGTAAGACGAGGCAGGGGTGGGTAGTGTTCGGCACGTGCGTATCGACCGGCGGAAGTTCTTGTTCCTGTCCGGTGCGGCCGTCACCGGGGCCGGGCTGACGGGGTGCACAAGCGTGCCACACCCCGCGGCACCTCCCAGCGGCACCGGTTCCAGGTCGCCCGCCGCGGTTCGGCCGGCGCCGGCACCATCCCCCAAGGACCCGTACCGATGGCCGACGCGCTGCTCGCCGAGGCGGAACGGGCGCGGGCCCGCGTCACGGTTCTCGCTGTCGGGACCTGGCTCGTGCAATCCCCGCGGATCGCGGACCGGATCCTGCGCGGTGGCCACGATCTGGGCAATCACACGATGCACCACCTGGACATCAGCGCCATGGACGCCTCGGGCGCCTACGCCGAGATCGAGGGCTGCGCGCAGCGGCTGCGGGCCCTGACCGGATCGATCGGCCGCTGGTTCCGGCCGTCCCAAACGCAGTACGCGACGCGGCTGGTCGAGCGAGAGGCCAACCGGGCTGGCTACCAGACTTGCGTGTCCTACGACGTGGACTCGCTCGACTACACCGATCCAGGGCCGGATGCGATTGTGTCCACCGTCCTCGACTTGACGCGGCCAGGGTCGATCGTAAGCCTGCACCTTGGGCATTCCGGCACGGTCACCGCCATGCCCGCCATTTTGCGCGGCCTGGCCCGCCGGGGGCTGCGCCCGGTCACCCTGACCCAGCTGCTGTCTCCGTAATGTCGCCGGACGGGAAGTCCTTGCACTGCTGCGTGGTGACGTTGAGGTGGAATCCGTCGGTGCCGACGTCGGCGATGGCCGACCGCGGGATGAGCACGGCCTTGTGCCTCCACAGGTGTCCCATCCGCACCTGCACGTAGGTCACCCGGCCGGTGCCGGGATCGACCGCGATCCCTTGAACGTGGCCGACGTGCCCGTCCGTCGTGTGCACGTGCTGGCCGCGCGAGGTTTCCTCCTCGCCGGGTAGCTGATCCGGGACGGTGTCGACGGTGACGGCCTGCGCTCCCTCCATGGGGTCGATAGGCAAGCCCGGCCCGCCCATCACTCCCGGGGGCGCGTAATAGGGCCACGAGGCCATCGATCCCTCGGGACGGACTCCAGAGCTCTCGCCAGGGGACAGGTACGTTGCCTCGGCGGCATCGAGCTCCTCGAACTCCGCCATCGTGCAATCGAGCCGGACCTCGTTCCCGCCGGCACTGGAAAGCACCCTCTGGACAAGACGGACCGGTACAAGCCTGCCGAGTCCCTGCCCGTGCGCGGGCTCGACGACCAGGTGGGTCACCACGTCATCACCGGGATTGACCACCACGCTCTCGAGCTTGCCGCAGTCCCCGTCAGTGCAGCCGACGTCCGCCCCCAGCCTGAACAACTGCGTCTGCGACAGTGCCATCCCGGCCACCTCTACTCGGGCCAGTCGGAGTTCTCGACGATGTCGACGAAGTTGGCGCGCTCGAAGCCGGGCACGAACCGCTCGAGCACGTCGGCGTTGACGGTGCCGAACGTGGTGTGCGGCCTGGGCGCCATGCCGTCGGTGAACGCTTGCAGGATGCGGCGCTTGAAGTCCGGCCGGGGGTGCAGCGCGGTGATGGCGGCCCGGTCGGTGGCGGCGATGTCGTGGTAGCCGACGCCGAGCACGTCGTATTCGACCCCGGCGGTGACCAGGGCGACCTCGGGTTCCATGAACTCCGGGATGCCCGGCGTGGTGTGCAGTGCGATGGCCGTCCACACCCGGCGGATGCTGTCTTCTGGGACGCCGTGGCGATGCAGGAAGCGCCGGGCCTCGTCGGCGCTGCTGACCTCGAACCGGCGGCCGCTGCCGCGGTACTCCTCGCTCAGGCCCAGGTCGTGGAACATCGCCCCGATGTACAGCAGTTCGGGGTCGAAGCTGAGATCGCGGTTGCGGCCCTGCAGGCTGCCCCAGAAGAACACCCGGCGGGAGTGGTGGTACACCAGGTCGCTGGTGCGGTCCCGGATCAGTTCGGTGGCCTCGCGCGCCAGCTTGGTGTCGGGGACCGCCACCCCAACCGCGTTCTGGCCGACGATAACGGTCATAACTTCCCGTCCCTGACTGCTTTGTCGACCCTGTCGCCAAGCGCCTGGTCGACGTTCTGCCAGTACTGCACGGCACGGTTGAGCACCGGCGCGGTGACGCCGTCGAGCAGGTGGCCGGCGATGTTGCTGACCAGGCGGTCGCGGGCCGCGTCGTCCATGACCGTGCGGACCAGCGTGCCGGGCTGGCCCCAGTCGTCGTCCTCGGCGTGCGAGACATAAGCGGAGCGCATGATGTCGCCGTCGGCGTACCAGGTGGGCGGCTTGTGGTGCTCGCTGTCGGCCGCCGGACCGCCCTTGGAGTTCGGCGCGTACACCGGGTCGGTCCGGTTCACCATGCGCATCGCCCCGTCCTTGCTGTACGTGTGCACTCCCGCGATCGGCGCGTTCACCGGGATCTGCTGGTAGTTGACGCCAAGGCGGTACCGGTGCGAGTCCGCGTACGAGAACAGCCGCGCCAGGAGCATCCGGTCCGGACTCGGCCCGATGCCAGGCACCAGGTTGCTGGGCGCCGGGGCGAACTGCTCGATCTCGGTGTGGTTGTCGACCGGGTTGCGGTTCAGGGTCATCCGTCCGACCTCGACCAGCGGGTAGTCCCCGTGCGGCCAGACCTTGGTCAGGTCGAACGGGTTGAACCGGTAACCAGGCGCGTCGTCGTACGGCATGATCTGCACGTACAGCGTCCAGCTTGGGTGGTCGCCGCTGGCGATCGCCTCGAACAGGTCCCGCGTGTGATAGTCCGGGTCGTACGGGATCATCTGGTCGGCCTCGACCTGCGTGAGGCACTCGATGCCCTGGTCGGTCTTGAAGTGGTACTTCACCCAGAACCGCTGGTCCTTGGCGTTGATCCACATGTACGTGTGGCTGGAGTAACCGTTCATGTGCCGCCAGGTGCGGGGGATACCCCGGTCGCCCATCAGCCAGGTCACCTGGTGCGCTGACTCCGGGGACAGCGTCCAGAAGTCCCACTGCATGTCGTGGTCGCGCAGGTTGTTGTCGGCGCGCCGCTTCTGGGAACGGATGAAGTGCTGAAACTTCATCGGATCCTTGATGAAGAAGACCGGCGTGTTGTTGCCGACCATGTCGTAGTTGCCCTCGGACGTATAGAACTTCAGCGCGAACCCGCGCGGGTCCCGCCACAGGTCCGGGCTGCCACGTTCTCCGGCCACGGTGGAGAACCTGGCGCCCATCCGGGTGGTGGCACCCGGCTGGAACAGCGCGGCCCTGGTATACGCGGTGACGTCTTTCGTGACCTCGAACCGGCCGAACGCTCCGCTGCCCTTCGCGTGTGGCTGCCGCTCGGGAATCCGCTCCCTGTTCCACTGGGCCATCTGCTCGATCAGGTAGCTGTCCTGGAGCAGGATCGGACCGCCGGGACCGATGGTCAGTGAATGCTCGTCGCTCTCGGCCGCGATGCCGGCGTCAGTCGTCGTAGGCATGTGATCTGAGGTAGTCATGCGTGTCCCCCCGCGCAGACATGAACGCGCTGCCATGAAACTCGTCACGGTCACGGCGCGTGGTTACACCTGCCCGCTGGGTGTGCTTCTCAAACTGGTGCTGGGATCACCCGATTCTCGTGATCCCAGCCGCCCGGTCAGGGGTGAGGCTTGGCACATCAGCGCATCAGCGAGAGGGGATGTCATGGGAAAGCACGCACGGATGGGACTGCTGCTCGGAGCTTCGGGGTGCCTGCTAGCGGTCATGGTCGACTGGGTTATCGAAGAACTGCGCCAGTAGGGCTAGCCCGGCAACAGCGCTAGCGGCTGACCTTATAGCGGCCATCGGCAACGCGATCATCCGTTACGCAATCGCTGCTTCCTGCCCACGGTTAAAGGCCTGCGCAGGCGCCACACGGCGCCTGCGCCAGACCATTAACAGCGAAGGAGCAGCCGACATGGCGAACAGGCTTACCGGAGCCACTGCCCTGGTGACGGGCGGGAACAGCGGTATCGGCCGGGCGACCGCGCTGGCCCTGGCGGGTCTTGCCGCGCGCGTGGTCCTGTCCGGGCGGGACGCCGTCCGCGGCGAGGAAACGGTGGCGGCGATTCGAGCCCAGGGCGGCGCGGCGGACTTCGTCGCCGTTGATCTCAGTGACGCGGCTAGCGCCCGGTTCCTGGCCCAGCGGGCGACCGAGCTCGGCGGCGGGCACGTCGACATCCTGGTCAACAGCGCGGGCGTCTTCCCCTTCGGCGCGACACACGACACGGCGGAAGAGGACTTCGATAAGGTCTTCGCGGTCAACGTCAAGGCCCCGTTCTTCCTGGTGGGGGAGCTCGCGCCGACGATGGCCAAGCGCGGGCGCGGCGTGATAGTCAACGTCACGACGATGGTCGCGCAGTTCGGCATGGCCAACATGGCCTTGTACGGATCGAGCAAGGCGGCGCTGGTGCTGCTGACGAAGTCCTGGGCCGCCGAATACGGCCCGTCCGGCGTCAGAGTCAACGCGGTCAGTCCTGGTCCCACCAGGACCGAGGGCACGGCGATGATGGGGGAGGCGCTGGACCAGCTCGCCTCGGCAGCGCCGAGCGGCAGGCCCGGGCTACCGGAAGAGATCGCCTCGGCGATCGTGTACCTGGCCAGCGATGAGGCGAGCTTCGTGCACGGCGCGGTGCTGCCCGTCGACGGTGGCAGAATCGCCGTCTGACCTGGCGGGACTCCTGGTGGGGCGTCCCCGGCTTCCCGCCTGATCCGTGCGATCAGGGTTATGGTGCGATAAGAGCGTGGAGATACGCGAACTGCGTGCGTTCGTAGCCGTGGCGGAGGAAGGCAGCTTTTCCGCGGCGGCCCGCGCCCTGCATCTGAGCCAGTCCGCCCTGTCGCAGACCGTGCAGTCGCTGGAGCGGCAACTCGGGGTTCAGCTGCTCCAGCGGCACAGCACCGGCGTGACGGTCACCGACGCGGGAACAATCCTGCTCCGCGAGGCGCGTGCCCTGCTTGCCCAGCACGACCGGGTGCTCGCCGCGGTCACCGGACCGACCGCGGCGGGCCCCGGAACCCTGCGCGTGGGGCTGCCGCTTGAGCTTCCGGCGAACTTGCTTCCCGCGGTGCTCGGGCAAATGCGCGACTCCTTCCCGCTCACCCGGGTGGACGTCAGTCACGATTCCAGCGCCGCGCAGCTGGCGGCGCTCCGGGAGGGCGAGCTGGATGTGGCCCTCGTTCGCGAGCACCCGGCCGATCCCGTCTTCGACGCCGTGCTCGCGGTCGAGGAGGACCTTGGCGTCGTCCTCGCGGCCAGCCGCGCGAGCGAACTAGCCGGTCCCGACGGTGTGCGCCTGCACCGGCTCACCGACCTTGACTGGGTCGGATTCTCCCGGTCGGAAGCCCCGGCCTGGTACGACCAGGTGGTGGCCACCTTGCGCAACCACGGCATAACAGTGTCCGGCCAGCCGCAGGGGGAAGGCCACTCCCTCATCGCCGAGGTAAAGCTCGCCGCCGTCGGCACTGGGCGCGCGTTCGCGCTCGCTCCGCCGGACTGGGCGGCGCGGCTGCCCGGGGGAGTGACCTGGCTTCCGCTGATCGGAAACCCGATCGTCCGGCGGACGTGGGCGGCCTGGCCGGCCAGTTCGCGTCGTCGGGATCTCGCCGCGCTTGTCGCGGCGCTCGACCTGATGACGCGGTGACTCACGCGGACCGAGGCGACGCGGGCCCGGTCCCGGCGCCGGTAGCCCGGATCGCGTCGGCGATGTCGGACAGGTCGTCGTCCTTCAGCTCCAGGCCCATGGCAGGTCGGGCATGGCCCGAACCTGTCAGCCGCTGTTCCGCTCACGCATCGGCCCGTCCTTCGCTGTAGATCGAGAGGATGTCGGAGATCGCCCGGTTGCACGGCGTCGGCACGCCCAGCCGGGCGCCGCGCTCGACCACGTCGCCGCTGAGCCAGCGGACCTCGAGGCGGTAGCCCTGCTCGAGGTCGCGGTACATCGAGGACGTCGCGGTGGCGGGCAGCTGGTCGATAAAGGCGAGCCGCTCGTCGGCGTAGTCCGCGGGCAGCGGCACTCCCTGGGCGCGGCCGACCTGGACGACCTCCGCCATGGTGTCGTGCAGGAAGTCTCGCGAGCGGGGATGGTCGCGGATCGGGCCGACGGCCGAGCGCGCCAGGCTGGTCGTGCCGGAGGCCCCGACCAGGAACACGAACTTCTCCCAGATCGTCAGCTCGATGTGGTCGCTGACCTCGGCGTCGATGCCGCTGTCCGCGCAGGCGTCGCAGAACTGCCGCACGCGCGGCGACAGCGAGCCGTCGTACTCGCCGAACACCACCCTCTGCAACGTGCCGGACTGCCGGATGACCCCAGGCTCGGCGATGGTGGCGGCGATGTAGCACGCGCCGCCGATGACGTGCTCGGCGCCCAGGGTCTGGCGCAGGACGTCGTCCTTCACCACGCCGTTCTGGAACGACAACACGGCCGTGTCGGCACCCAGCAGCGGCTTGATGGCTGCGGCCGCCTCCGCCGTGTCCCATAGCTTCACGGTGAACAGCACGAGGTCGACGGTGCCGATCGTGGCCGGCTGGTCGGTGACCTCAACGGGCTGCACGCGGATGTCGCCGAGCGGGCTCTCCACGCGCAGTCCGTTGGCCCGCATGGCGTCGAGTTGCCGCCCGCGGGCCACGAACGCCACCTCGTGACCGGCCTTAGCCAGCCTGGCACCGAAGTAGCCGCCCACGGCTCCGGCCGCCATCACAGCGATCCGCATGTAGCCTCCCTAGCCGCCTTCAGTCTCGTGAATCTGCGCCGAGATGTCGGCCATGGACATGTTCGCATTCCGGAACGCGTCGGTGCGCGGGAGGCTGGTGGCAGACGCCATCGAGGACGGGGTGAGAGTGCCTCCCTCCTACTCCAAGACGCCGACGTGCAGCTGGGCGCCGATGTCGATGCTGTGGCTGTAGTCGACAGGGACGTCGATGATCGACGGGCCATCCTCGCGCAGCCCCTTGTCCAGCGCGGCCAGGAACTCCTGCTCCGTGCGGACCCGGTAGCCGTGGGCGCCGAACGCCTCGGCGTACCGGCCGATGTCGTACTCGCCTAGTTGGACGCCCGATTTGCGGCCGAACTTCATGACCTGCTGGAACGCGACCATGTCATAGGCGTTGTCGCGCATCAGCACGTGCGTGAACGTGGAGCGCAGCCGGTGCGCGGTCTCCAGCTCCATCGCGCTGAACAGGAAGCCGCCGTCGCCGGACACGGACAGGATCTGGGTGCCGGGCCGGACCAGGTTCGCGGCCATGGCCCAGGGCAGGGCGACGCCCAGTGTCTGCTGGCCGTTGGTGAACAGCAGGTGCCTGGGCTCGTAGACGCGGAAGTGCCGGGCCATGTGAATGTAGTTCGTGCCCATGTCCACCGTGATCGTCGCGTCGTCGTTCAGGTGCTCGCGCATCTTCAGGACCAGCCAGGCGGGGTTCAGCCCGGCCGGGCCGTGCTCGCAGGCCGCCGCTTGCTGGTCGATGTCGTCAAGCGCCTGCCGCTGGGCGGCGATCTCGGCGGCGAACTCGGCGGTCAGGTCGATGTCGCCGAGCTGCCCGGCGAGCTCCCGGACCGTAGCGCCGACGTCGCCGCGCAGTTCCAGGGCGGGCTGGTAGTTGTTGTCGATCATCGCGGGCAGCGAGTCGATGTGGATCACGGTCCGCGCCGGGTCGGCATTCCACCGCCTGGGGTCGTGTTCCACCGGGTCGTAGCCGATCGTGACCAGGACGTCAGCGTGCGCGAGGACCATGTCGCCGGGCTGGTTCTTGAACAGTCCGACCCGGCCGACGTAGCACGATTCCAGTTCGCGGGAGACCACCCCGGCCGCCTGGAAGGTCTCCACGATCGGCAGCGCGGTCGCCCGTAGCAGGCCGCGCACCGCTTGGCAGGCCTCTACATCCGCGCCGCGCAGGCCAACCATCAGCACCGGCCGGGCCGCGGACCGGATCACGGCGGCGGCCTTGTCGATCTCGCTCGCCGGGGCCGGTCCCAGCGGGGTAGCGGGGGCCGCGGAGGTGATGCTGGCATCGGTGGGCGCGGCCATGACATCGTCGGCCAGCACCAGGGCCACGGCCCCCCGCGGCTGCGTCGTCGCGATCCTGAACGCGTTGGCGACCGCTTCCGGCACCGTTCCTGGGTCGGTGATCTCGGCCGTGTACTTGGTAACCGTCGACAGCAGCGCCGCCGCGTTCATCGACTGGTGGGTGCGCTTCAGCCGGTCCTGGAGCGGCACGGCGCCGCACAGCGCGACCACCGGGTCCTGCTCGGTGTTGGCCGTGACCAGGCCGATTGGCAGGTTCGCGGTCCCCGGACCCGACGTAACGAGCACCACGCCAGGGACGCCGGTCAGCCGGCCGATGGCCGCGGCCATGAACGTCGCGTTCTGCTCGTGTCGGCACACGATCAGTTCCGGGCCGCCGTCGGCCAGCGCGTCGTAGGGCTCGTCGACGTTCGCGCCCGGGACGCCGAAGATGTAGCGGACGCCGTGCGCCGCGACGCCTTCGATCAGACGCTGCGCGCTGCGGACGGAACCGTCAGAGGGCATGACTCGCTCCTGCGTTGACTGGCTGGCCGATCCGGGTCACAGGAGGTTGCAGCGAGGCTCGCTCACGACCGGGCGAGGCGCATCATTCGAACCGGGTGATTCCGGTTTGTCGGAGATTATCGAGGACCAGGGCCTCCTCCGGCTTGTCCACCCTTCGGTTACCTATAGTGATGCCATGCTCGAGCCCGCCTGGCGGGAGTCGCACGAAGGAGCACGAAGGAGAAAGCGCGTGGATCTGGAAGAGGTATTGGCGAAGGTCGTCGAGCTGGGCCAGGAAGAGCTGCACATCCTCCGCAAGCGAGCGGAAGAGAAGACACCCGCCCGCGACCACGGCCAGGACTTTCACGACATGCAACAGGCCGCGGACCGGCTGGACCACCACGCACACCTGCTGCGACGGCTGCACGACAAGGAGTGGGCCTCCGGCTGGCGCCACGAGAGCTTGGGAGACGTCAGGGGCGGCTGATCGGCTCCGCCGACCCGGCGGCCTTGAGCGTCAGCACAGCAGGGAAACCCCTTGTCTCGATGAGAATCTAATTCTCTGAGATGAACGGCAGGTTTTCATACCTAGCATCGCCACAGTCAACAGCAATATTCATCCGAACGGGATCGTGGCGTCCGTTTCGAGCTCTTGATTATTCTCGCACTTGGAGAAGATAGTTTCCCGCCGTGGTGCCTGCCGGGTGAAGGAGAAGCGCCGTGGACTTCGAGCTGAGCGAGGAGCAGCGGCTATTTAGACAGACGCTGCGCGAGTTCGCCGATAAGGAGATCGTGCCGGTCGCGACGGAGTGGGAGCGCGCCGGGAGGTATCCGGCCGAGATCGTCCGCAAGCTCAAGGACCTCGGGCTGTTCGGCCTCAACGTGCCAGCGGAATACGGCGGCCTCGGCGCCGACCGGGTCTCCTACGCGCTGGCCTTCGAGGAGATCGCCCGAGCCTGGCTGGGCGCCGCCGGCCTGTTCGGCCCGCACTCGGTCGCCTGCTGGCTCGTCTCCCGGCACGGGACCGATGAGCAGCAGGCACGGTACCTGCCCGGGATGGCCACGGGCGAGATCCGCTCGGGCATCGCGCTCACCGAGCCGGGCGCGGGGACGGACCTCCAGGGCATCATCACCACGGCCGCGAAAGACGGCGACGACTACGTGGTGTCAGGGACCAAGACCTGGATCACGAACGCCCGGGTTGCCGGCATGCTGCCGGTGCTCGTGAAGACCGCCAAGGCCGAACGCGCACCCCACGGCATGTCGGTGCTGCTCGTCGACACGGACTCGGCGGGCTTCTCGGTCGGCCGGGACCTGCCCAAGCTCGGGTACAAGGGTCCGGAGACCTGCGAGCTGGTGCTGGACCAGGTCCGCGTGCCGGCGCGCAACCTGCTCGGCGGCGAAGAGGGACACGGCCTGCGGCAGATCCTGAACGGCCTGGAGATCGGCCGGATCAACATCGCCGCCCGAGCGGTCGGCGTCGCGCAGGCCGCCTACGACGCGGCCCTCGGCTACGCACGCCAGCGGCGGGCCTTCGGCCGGCCGATCGCCGACTTCCAGGCCATCCAGCTCAAGCTCGCCGACATGGCGACCGAGATCCAGGCGGCGCGCCTGCTCACCTACTGGGCCGCGGCGAAGTCCCAGGCTTCCGGCGGGCGGGTGGACATGGAGGCCGGCATGGCGAAGATGTACGCCTCCGAGGTCGCCATCAAGTGCGCCCTCGAATCGATGCGCGTGCACGGCGCCTACGGCTACTCGGCGGAGTTCATCGTCGAGCGCCTGTACCGCGACGCGCCGCTGATGGCCATCGGCGAGGGAACCAACGACATCCAGCGGCTGGTCATCGCCAGGTCGCTGATCTCAGGTGCGGGGCACCTGGGCTGGTGATCCCGATCCAGCCGCTGCGGGGGAAGGGCCGTCGTGGCCCGCCTGCCCTACCGCCGCTGAACGGCGGGAATGATCCGGACGTCACCGCCGAGCTGAAATACCAGGTTGTGCAGGTCGGCGGTCGCCATGGCGCGCAGCATGGGAAGCTCGGCCGCTGCCTGCGCCTCGTCGGACACGTTGAGCGGCCAGTCGCCCGCCGTGCGGCTTCGCAAGTGCGGGTGGTGGAACTGCGTGCCGAAGTGGGCGCGCAGGATCACTGGCTCGATGCCCGCGGCCTGCTGCTGCGGCCACGACAACGTCCATTCGGCTTCGACGCCCCCGCTGTTGTCCGGCCGGACGCCGGTGCCGCTGACCTCCCCGGCGCCGAGCAGCAGTTCGTCGTTGATCTCGCCGAGCGCGCGGCACGCGTACGGGTCGATCAGCGTCACGGCCTTGCCGAAGAGTTGCTCCTTGTCGCTCCGTGACCGAGCGCCAAAGTGGGTACCGTCACGCAAGTCGCTGAAGTGGCGTAGCAGCGCGCCGGTGTAGCCCTGGCCAGGTGTCGACATCTCGTCCCCGCATATCGCCTAGGTCCTCACAATGACCGTACCCCCAACATCGTGGATAGAAATTGCCCTCCCAGGGCTTGGTAACCGTCTACGAGCAAATCGACTAGCGTTTGCGGAGTGGATGACACGACGTGGCTGGACGCCACCGCACAAGCCGACCTTGTCCGTCGCGGTGAGGTCAGTCCCAGGGAGCTGACCGAGGCGGCTATCGCCCGGATCGAGGCGGTCAATCCGAAGCTGGATGCCGTCATCAGGACCAGGTTCGACGCGGCGCGACAGGAGGCTGAGGGCCCCTTGCCTGATGGTCCGTTCCGTGGCGTGCCGATCCTGTTCAAGGACCTTGGCAGCATGGTCGCGGGTGAACCGATGGCGTTCGGCCTTGGGCCGATGCGCGACCTGGCGTTCCCGGTGACGTCCTACCTGGCGGAACAGTTCCTCGCGGCCGGTTTCATTCAGCTCGGCCGGACGAACGTGCCCGAGCTTGGCACCACGGTCACCACCGAGGCGCGGAGCTTTCCCGCGGCGCGCAACCCGTGGGATCTCGGTCATTCGACCGGCGGCTCGTCAGGCGGGTCGGCCGCCGCGGTGGCGGCGGGCATGGTGGCGGTGGCGCACGCGAGCGACGGCGGCGGCTCCATCCGCATCCCGGCCAGTGAGTGCGGGGTGGTCGGGCTCAAGCCGACCCGGGGGCGCGTGAGCCAGGGGCCGGTGGTGGGAGAGGCCTGGGCCGGGGGCGTGATCGACGGGGCGGTCACTCGCACCGTCCGTGACGCGGCCGCCGTCCTCGACGTGATCAGCGCGCCCATGCCGGGCGATCCGTACTACGCGCCGCCGCTGCCGCGCCCGCTGACGCGGGAGGTTGGCGCCGATCCGGGCCGGCTGCGGATCGGCGTGCTCGACCGGCCGGGTGCGGAAGGTTTTCTCGACGACCCGCAGTGCCGCGCCGCGGTGGCCAGCGCGGCACGGCTGCTTGAGTCGCTCGGCCACCACATCGAGCAGTCCGCGCCCGCGGCCATGTTCGAGCCGGAACTCCCGGACCATTTCAACGCCATCATCGCCGCCGACACCGAAGCGACGATGCAGGCCTTTGAGATGCTGCTCGGCCGGCCGATCGGCGAGGACGAGATCGAGCCGCGCAACGCCGCGTACCGGCGGGCAGGCAAAGCGCTCGACGCGGTGACCTATCTGGGGAGCCGGGCGTGGTTCGGCATGTGGTCGCGCCGGATGGCGGAGTGGTGGAACGACCATGACCTGCTGGTGACGCCTACCGTTGGCGCGCCCCCGCCCGAGCTGGGCTGGTTCACCGCCGCCGGGGCAGAGGAGGAGGGGACCCGGATCGCCAGCTTCATTCCGTACACGGCGCAGTTCAACATGACCGGCCAGCCGGCTGTGAGCCTGCCGTTGCACTGGACACCAGGCGGCTTGCCCGTCGGCGTACAGCTAGTCGCCGCCTACGGGCGTGAGGACCTGCTCATCCGGGTCGCCAGCCAGCTCGAGCAGGCCGCGCCGTGGAGTGACCGGCACCCGCCAGTGCACGCATGACTTGTTAGGGGTTCTCGACCAGCAGGAGGTCTTGTTCGGCCAGCAGCTTGTCGAGCCTGGCCTGGTCGACCCGGCTGACGATGGCTGCTTCCTCCTGTCGATCACGGGTGGTCCGGGGCCGCAATGGAGTGCTCATGCTCTTTATCCTTCGCGGGGCGCGGCCCCGGCACCTGAGTACGGATGCTCATCCACGGTGAGGTGATCAGCCTACGACGTCGGCCTCGATCGCGGCGGTCGTGATCGCGGACGCCGAGCAGCCCGATGACCTGATCTTGGCCGGGCCGCCGGCGAGCAGCGTATTGATGAGCGATGATTCGGCCACGGTGCTGGCTGTCATGACCCCGTTCGCCCCGATTGGTCCGACCGCCACGACGTTGGATCCGAGGTCCAGCTGACTCGGGCTGACGCTGGTCCTCGCCACGACCTTGGTGGAGCTCGAGGTGGTCACGCGCACCCGAAGTCCCGCTGGGACGCGCGTGACCACGGTGAAGCTGCCGTCGTGCGCGTCCACGACCGTGCCGTCCGCGAACGGGGGCATCGCGCCAGGGGCGGGCTTGCTCCCCAGCTTGGGGGCGTTGGGCGGGATGGACGGTCCGAAAGACGACGGCGATGGCAGGGCCGCCTCGATGCCCACCTGGCTCGCGATGAGCGTCTCGCCGGACCAGCTTCCGTCCACGAAGACATGCGAGCCGTCGGTGATGTCGCCGACCGTTCCGCTCGCGGGGCGGGTTATCGCCGACGAAGCGGTCGTGGCCACCGATACCGGCTTGGCCTGCCAGGTCCTGTTGACGTGGTCCTGGTCATTCGCGGGCTGGATGATCAGCTGCGCGCCGTTGACCTGGTCGAGCGTTCCCGCGGTGATGTACATCCCGGGGCATCCGCGCACCGCGGTCAGTCCGGCGGCCGTGGCCTGCTGAGGGTGCGAGCGCGAGCTCGCTCTCGCGTTCGCGCTACCGCGCGCGTCGGCCGTGCCTCGCGGAGCGCCCGTACCGCCCTGGGCGGCTGAGAGGCTGTAGCCGGTTCCCGCGGCCACCAGGGCCGCCGCCCCGGCCACGGCCACGACCGTGGTGCGCCGCCTGGCCGGGTACGCAACCGGCGCGCTGAACGCCACGGTCAGGCGGGCACGAGCGGCGTGGCGCATCCTTGCCACATCATGCGGGGGCTGCGGCTGGAGTTCCTTGAACAACTTGATCTCATCCACGGTAGGTCTCCTTCTGTGGTCCAATGCCTTCGCTCGGGAGCGCTGGGTTGGTCTCGCCGAGAGCCTGCCGGGTCCGCACCCGGATTCGGTGCAGCCGCGATTTGACCGCGCTGACGGACGTGCCGAGCGCCTGCGCCGACTCCTCGTACGTCAGGTCCGTCCAGGCCACCAGGAGCAGCAGATCACGGTCCTGACGCGTCAACCCGGACAGCACCGCAGACAACCGCGGTCGTAGCTGTTCCGCCGTGACCCGGTCAGCCACGCGATCACCGAAGTCGGCGGTGACCGTCTCAGCGTGGACACGGTTCAGTGCCTGCAGATAGCGGCGCTCCGCCCGCCTGTGCTTACCGATCTGGCGGATGGCGATGCCGTACAGCCACGGCCGAGCGTTGGCCCGCGACTGGTCATAACCGCCGCGAGCGCGGAAGGCGGCGAGAAACGTCTCGGCCGTCACGTCTTCGGCCAGATCGCCGCCAAGCCGGGCACCGGCATAACGCAAGATGTCGTCGGCATAGCGGTCGAAGATCTCCCCGAAACGGCTCGGGTCGCGGATCGAAGCCCGGACGATATCCGCGTCGCTCGGGTGCCAGCCCTTGCCGGCTCGCTCCACGTCGTCCGCGGGCGTGTCCGGCCCGGGCTGACCGCTCATACCGAACCGCGTCAGCACGGCTCACGTCCCTGCATGGGCTGCCTCTTTCCGCCGTCGGAAATGACCTCACCCCTTGTTACCCGCAGCCCCAAAACGAGTTGCGGGAAAACAACGGCCCCGGGCAACGTCCAGGCGTTCACCGACGACGTGGATCCAGCGCGTCCGTATCTCGACCAGCGTGGCCCAGGAGAGCGACGCGCCTATTCGTGCTCGCCGGGCGTGACCTCCACTGCGCACGGGTGCGGAGGGAACGCGAGGGTGAATGCGGACCCGTCCGAGCCGGTCCGTACCTCGATGGTTCCGCCGTTGGCCTGCGCGACGCTGCCCACGATGGCCAGTCCGAGGCCCGCGCCTGGCATCGCTCGCGCGGCGGGTGCCCGGTAGAAGCGCTCGAAGATGCGGGGAAGGTCCTCGTCGGCGATGCCGGGGCCGTGATCGGCGACCGACACGCGCGCGGCCGCGACGACGACGTGTACCGCGCCGCCTGGTGGACTCCACTTGATCGCGTTGTCGATCAGGTTGCAGATGGCGTGGTCGACCCCGGCGGGATCGATGTGTACCAGGCATGGTCGCAGGTCCGCGTCGATGACGGCATGCGGCAGGCGCTGTCGCACCCGGTGCACCGCCTCGCTGGTGAGCTGGTCCAGGCGCACGGTCTGACGGTGCGGCGCGCGCTCGTGGTACCGGGCGAGGTCGAGCAGGTCCGTGATCAGCTGGTCGAGTTCGCCGGCCTGTTCTCGCGCCGCCCGCACCAGGGCGGGCGCCTGCGGGTCGGCTAGCCCGGCGCCATCCTCAAGCAAGTCCAGGTTCGTCGTCAGGCTCGTCAGCGGGGTGCGCAGCTCGTGTGACGCGTCGGCGACCAGCTGACGCTGTGCGGTGACCGATTCGTGCAGCGCGGCCAGCATGGTGTCGAAGGACGAGCTGAGCCGGCCCACCTCGTCGTTGGTCCCGGTGGAGCGGAGCCGGGCGGTGAGGTCGCTGGTCCGGGTGACGTGCTCGGCGGCGGCGGTGAGGTCGGCGATGGGCCGGAGGATGCGGCCGGCGGTCAGCCGCGCCACTGCGTAGGTGATGCCGGTGGCCGCCACGGTGAGCCCGGCGAGGAGGAGGGCCGCATTGCGCAGCGCCCCGTCGTCGGCGTTGGCGGCCCGGCTGGTGCGCACCAATCCGCCCCCCGAGTCGCCGGGAAGAGGGGCGGTGTAGACGCGGAACTGCTGGCCGCGATCGCTCGCGTTGGTAAAGTACGCGGGCTGGGCGCCTTCGGCTACCGCGACATCGAGTTTGTCCAGCGGTCCGAACGGCGTGGGCTCACCGGGCACCGCCGCAGTGAACAGCTGCACCGTCACGCTGCCGACGGTGACCGGCGTGTTGATGTCGGGGGTCGATTGATTGTCGCTGCCCGCTTGCTTGAGGCCCCGGGCAATACCGCCTGCTTGCTCCGCCGCTGCGACGAGGGACAGGTCGGCGCGGGAACGCAGGCTCGCGGCGTAGGAGAAGTACACCACGGCGCTGACGGCGGCCACGACGATCAGCACCCCGACCGCCGCCGCTACCGAGAGCCGATGCCGCAGCGTCACGGTGCGTCTCTAAGGACGTAGCCGAGCCCCCGCACGGTGTGCAGGATCCTCGGCTCACCGGCTGCTTCGAGCTTGGTGCGCAGATAGCCCATGTACACCCACAGGTTGTCCGAGCGCATGGCGAAGTCGTAGCCCCAGACCGCCTGAAAGATCTGCGAGTGGCTGAGCACCCGGCCAGGATTGCGCAGGAACAGTTCGAGCAGCAGGTACTCCGTGCGCGTGAGGCCAACCTCGCGCCCGCCCCTGGTCACCCGTGCCGCGGCCAGATCGACTACGACGTCGGCGTAGCTGAGTCGTTCGGCGCCGGCCGCGTTGCGGCGCAGCAGCGCGCGCAGGCGGGCGCGCAACTCGGCGAGCGCGAACGGCTTGACCAGGTAGTCGTCGGCGCCCGCGTCCAGCCCGGCGACGCGGTCATCGACCAGGTCGCGGGCGGTGAGCATCAGGATGGGCGTCCTGTCGCCGCGGGCGCGAAGCCGCCGGCACACTTCCAGCCCGTTCGGCTCGGGCATCGCCACGTCGAGCACGATCGCGTCGACGCTGGCGGCTACGAGGTGGGCCAGCGCCGCGTTGCCGCCTTCCGCCGCGAGCACCTCGTAGCCGTCACGCCCAAGCGCGGTGGACAGCGATCGGCGCACAGCCGAATCGTCGTCGACCACAAGGACCCGCACGTGACTCATTATGCGCGGGTCCTGTGCCTGCCAGCGCGGCTCACGTGTGGGTCGCGGCGGTGATGATTCGTTGTGCTGTCGGGTGCGACACCCCGGTCGCCGCGGCGAAAGCGGCGATGCCCGCGGCGGTGTCGCCACCGGCCTCCTTCATGGCGACGAGGCCGGCCTGTAGCTGGTTCACGCTGATCCTCGCGGACGCGGCGAGCCCGTTCAGCTGGGCCGGCGCCGCCGCCGACTCGCGAGCGCTCTCTTCAGACGACTTCATCGGCGTCGGCTTGCCGGTCGTTGAAGTTCCGAACACGGCGACTACGACTCGCTGTGCCGTAGCCTGCGATACCCCGGTCGCCGCGGCGAAAGCGGCGATAGCCGCGGCGGTGTTGCCGCCGGCCTGCTTCGCGGCCCTCAGCCCGGCCTGCAGCTGGCTCACGCTGATCCCGGCGGACGCGGCGAGCGTGCTCGGGGAATCCGCCGACGCGGACTTGCTCGCGGACGGGGACGGCGCCGGCGCCTGTGGCGACTTGCTGGCGCTGGGTGCTGACGCCGCCGGTGGCGTCGGCTTGCCGGACGGTGAACCTGGCCCGGACGCCAAAGCGGCGGCCGGGAGGGCGATCGCGGTCGCTGTCATGACTCCCGCGACGGCTAGACGATGACGGAAAACCAGCATGGGGCGCTCCTCACCTCGGATGGTCACCCCCCAGCCCACAGGCCGGGCCCAAGATCGGCCCTCCGAAGACCTAAGAGAAACCTAGGAACCGGGGTCCCGGGGCGGGCGAATGAGTTCCGGGGGCCTCGCCGGTATGTATCGGTGGCCGCGTCACACGCCATGGGGATGCAAGCGATGAGGAGAGAGCTATGACCGAGACCGGACCGCACGCTAGGAGCGGAGAAGGGGCGTGGGCGTGACAACGAAGGTAGAAGGCTTCGATCGCCTGGTCGAACCGTTCCGTTCGGAGCTGCTGGCGTACTGCTACCGGATGCTCGGCTCGGCTTACGACGCCGAGGACTTGGTCCAGGACACGTACCTGAGGGCGTTTCGGGCGCAGGAGCAGTACGACGAGACTCGCAGCTCACTGCGCACCTGGCTCTACCGGATAGCGACGAACGCCTGCTTGACCGCCTTGGAGGTCCGCGGCCGCCGACCGCTGCCGTCGGGTCTGGTGGCCGCGTCGGACCCGCTGGGGCCGCTCGTCCCGGGAAAGAACGTCGCCTGGCTCCAGCCATTGCCGGACTCGTCGCTGGACTCGGGCGATCCGGCTAGAGCTGTGATCGACCGCAGCAGTCTGCGCTTGGCGTTCGCCGCCGCCCTGCAGCACCTGTCGGCGCGTCAGCGTGGTGCGCTGATCCTGCGTGACGTGCTCAGCTTCTCCGCGTCCGAGGCAGCGGAAATCCTCGGCACTACCGTGGTATCGGTGAACAGTTCCTTGCAGCGGGCGCGTGCCCGGGTGAGGGAAGTCGGGGTCCGACAGGAACATCTCAGCGAGCCGTCCGCAGCCGAGCAGCGCGCCTGGGTCGATCGCTACATGGAGGCGTTCCAGCACGCCGACGTCGAGGGTCTCAAGCGGCTGCTCACCGAGGACGTGCTCATGGAGATGCCGCCGATGCTCAACTGGTTCGTCGGCCCCGGCAACTACGGCCTGTTCATGGAGTGGGTCTTCGGGCAGGCCGGAACGGACTGGTGTCTGAAGGCGGTCGCGGCCAACGGCCAGCCCGGGTTCGCCGCCTATCGGCGCGTGGGTGGCGGATACGAGCTGCACACGCTCCAGATCTTCACCGTCACCGGCGAGGGCATCAGCCGGAATTCGGTGTTCCAGGATTCCGAGGTCTTCGCGTCTTTCGGTCTGGCGGCGGGACTCGACGCCCAGGGGTTTGTCAACGTCGGGTCTTGTGGTTAGCCAGCTACACCGTCACCCTGGACCGACCTGGCCTGGAACCCGCAGCCTGACCAACCAACCACACACCACAAAGCCACGGGCGATCACACACCTCGTCCCACAACCCCGCTGACCTACGTCCATTTTCGTGTCAGACGCTTCGGGGGGCTCGACGATCCGTCGTCGACACCCACCCCGCAACCTGCATATCCGCTGCTTACGCGGCCACTGCTGCGGCAACCTCCCCTTTGTCGGGCACGCCTCAACACCTCCTTACCGCGGGCGCGATGAGTTCCGACCCCACCGCCGGTATGTATTCACGAGTTCGCCGGAATAGCCCTGGCGAACCGATCACAAGGGAGAATCCGATGTCATACAGTCGTGCGGAAGACGAGGCCGCCATCCAGGCCATACTGGTTGACTCCTACAAGGCGTGGGAGGCTGGCGACGCCGACAGCATGGTCGCCAACTACACCGCGGACGCGACCGCCATCATGACCGGCTCGCTCCGCGACAGCCGTGACGTGATCCGCGAGAACATGGCCCTGGCCTTCGAGGGGCCACTCAAGGGCAGCTCGACCTACAACAAGCAGCTCAGCCTCCGCTTCATCGGCAGGGACGCCGCGATCGCCGTCTACGAGTCCGGCATCCTGTTCGCCGGAGAGACCGAGGTTCCGGATACGGGTAAGGTGAACGCGACCTGGGTTTTCGAGAGGCGGGTCGGCCAGTGGCTGATCGCCGCCTATCACAAGAGCCCAGTGCTGGCGCCTGGGCAGTGAACCCTAAGCCACCGACGACCCCTGACCATGATGATCTGCCGCCGGGGTGCTAACCCCACGTTCCAGCCCAGTGTCGTTCCCAAAACGGGGATTGCTGCCGCCCGTCGATGTCGGTGAAGCCATACTCGCGGGCAAGCGCGGGCGTGACGAACACCTTGCCGGACTTTTCCAGCACGTTCTCATCCGCGGTCAGCGCGGCGATGGCGCGGCCGGGGAACTCCGCGGACTCGGTCATGGCGGCCTCCTCCGCAGTCAGGTTCATCCGTTCCAGCCGCATGAAACCCGGTGAGACGGCCACGCACGCGACACAATAAGGACGCAGGTCGTCGGCCAACTGCCCGGTCAGCTTGTTCGTGGCGTTCTTGACCACCTCGTAGAACGCATGACCATGCGGGCGGTCCAGCACCCAGGTCATGTTCACGATGAGGCCGCGGCCCGCCTCGATCATCATCGGTGCGGCCAGCCGGGACGCGTAGGCCGTGGCGCGAAGCCCGCCGGTGAACATCAGGTCCCAGTGCCGCCACTCGATCTGCCAGAACGCCAGCGCCGGGTCCGGCCCGATCTCGTACCCGCTCCAAGCGTTGTTGACCAGCAAGTCCAGCCGCCCCTGCTCGCCGCGGATCCGGCCAAACACCGCATCCACCTGCGCATCGTCGGTGTGGTCACACCGGATGGCGATGCCCCGCCCGCCCCGCGCGGTGACCTGCTCTGCAGTGTCGTCGATCGTGCCCGGCCTGCCCAGCGTCGTGGGCTCTTCCCGCACGCTGCGGCCGGTGACATAGACAGTCGCGCCCTCCTCACCGAGCACCAGTGCGATGCCCTTGCCACCTCCCCGGCTTGCGCCTGTCACCAGCGCGACACGGCCACGCAAACGGTCCATACGCCGAACTTACTCCGCGGCACCCGCTTCCCACGGTTTCTGCGAAGGGTCAAAGAAAGCGAACCTGGCGCCATCTAGGCGTCGGTATCTGAGAGTCGTCACTGGTCCGAAGACCCGGGCTTGCGGTCGGGCAGACCCAGCAGGCGGGCGGTGTTGCCGCGCAGCCCCTTGCGCGTCACTGTCCCGTTCTGGCCGGTGAGTGCCGCGCGGCGCTGAACCCATCTCTGTTCGGCTCCCCGGCCGCGCACCGTAAACGGTTGGCCGCCCGCTACTGGGACATGGCATTCTGAGTTCGCTTGCCCCCTCGGGAAGGGAGACACCATGGCCGCCATCTTCATGGTCAGCGCTGCCGCATCGCCCCACCGCGGAGCCTGCTGATCCACCACCTCTGACAGCCTTCGCGCGGTCCGGGCGCTGCGGCCCCTGCCGTGGTTCTTCGCCTGCGTGGGGGTCAGTCATGCGTGTCTTCTCCCGGCGGCAAGTCCGCCCGTCTTTTCGCGATCCCCGCTTCGCGCTGCTCGTGGTCGGCGAGGCCGTCAACTCGATCGGGGGCTGGGCGTCCGCCATCGTGCTGTGGGGATTTGCCGCCTACCGTTTCAATGCCAGCCCGTACGCGGTCTCGGTAACCATCGTCTGCTGGGCGGCGCCGCCCGCCCTGCTCAGCCCGCTGATGGGCGTGTACATCGACCGGATCGGCCCCCGCGCCGCGGTGGTGGCCGGGTACTGCGTCGCGGCCTGCGCCGCCCTGGGCATGGCCGCGTCAGGCTCGCTGGCCGAGCTGGCCATCGCCGCGCTGGCCTACGGCAGCGCCAGGGCACTGGCCGGTCCGGCGGCCAGCGCGCTGCCAGCCCGCATCGTGGCCGAGAATGACCTACTCGCGGCCAACGCGCTGCTCGGCTCCGCCGCCTCCGCCGGCCAGGTCGCCGGCCCCCTCGTCGCCAGCGCCGCCCTAGCCGTGTCCGGCTTCCCGGCGGCGTTCATCGTGGACGCGGCGAGCTACCTGATGGGCGCCGCCGTCGTGGCGCCGCTGCCGGTCCGGTCCGCGCCACGAACCGAGCGCCACGGCTGGCGGCACGAGCTGGCCGAAGGCATCACGCTGGTCGTCCGCGGACGTGCGGTCCGGCTCGTCGTGACGGTCAGCGCCGCGGTCACGTTCACCTCCGCCGCGTACCTGGTCGTAGAGTCCCTGTACGCCCGCCACGTGCTGCACCGCCCGCCGTCGCAGTTCGCGCTGTTCGAGGCGGCCGCGGGGATCGGCGCGATCCTGGCCGGGCTAGCCATCTCGCGCATCAGGGCACGCCTGACCGGAGGGCCGATCCTGATGGTCAGCGCCATCGGCTACGGCCTTGCCGCCTGCGTGTTCACCGGCACCACGTTGGTGCCTGTCGCCTATGCCGGCGCCTTCGCGTGGGGAGCGGCCGGCGCGGTCTTCGGCACGGTCGCGGTGACCGCGCTCCAGCGGGCCGCTCCCGTGCACGCGCACGGAAGAGTGATGAGCGTGGCCGCGACCCTCCAATCGTGGGTCGAGACCATCGCCCTTCCGCTGGGCGGAGTGACACTGGCCGCCCTCGGCGTCCGCGCCGGCGCCCTGACCCTGGCCGGGGTCGCTATCGCCGCCGGACTGATCGCGCTCGTTCCAGCCCGACGGCTCCGACGCTAGAGCCCGGGAGTTGATGTGCTCCTTCATCTGGTCCAGGCGGGTGAGGATCGGGTACCCCGACGGACAGCGCGTTCCCATGGCCGATCACTCCGCTGGCAACCTCCGGGCGGTGAACCTAAAACGGCTATGAGAGTATTATTCTTCCAATTCGCAAGTAAGGATCTCGCATTTGGAGGCTACGCTATCGCCATGGCACGCATGGAACTCAAGATGCGGGCGTGGGCCTGGGTGACACGCCGCCAGGCGTCGGTCGCGACCAAGAGCGACGCGGACGTCATCGCCTTGCAGCGGCGGCATGTCCCCGACAACGCCGTGTCGAACTGGCTATTCGGCTCGCTTCCGGCGGCAACCGCGAAGGCCGACAGGACGATCCCGGGCCCCGACGCCGACATCCCGGTACGCGTGTACCGCCCGCGCCAGCCCAGTCAGAACTCCAGTCAGAACTCCAGTCAGAACCCCCAGCCGCTCGTCGTCTACTACCACGGTGGCGGGTTCGTGTTCGGCGACCTGCGGATGGGTGACTGGCTGTGCGGCAACGTGGCGGCGACCGTCGGTGCCGTCGTCGTCTCTGTGGACTACCGGCTGGCGCCGGCGCACCGGTTCCCGGCCGCCGTCGAGGACTGTTACGCGGCCCTGGCGTGGGCCGCGGCCAACGCCGCCGAACTCGGCGCCGGCGGCCCGCTCGGGGTGATGGGGGAGAGCGCGGGCGGCACCCTGTCGGCCGTGATGGGCCTGCTCGCCCGCGAGCGCGGCGGCCCGGCGATCAGCCACCAGGCGCTCATCTACCCGGCCACCGACATGACCGCGCCGCGGCCCGCCGCGCTCGCCAACGCCCCGTTCCTGTCCGCCGCCGAGATGACCGCCTACCGGCGGCTCTACCTCGGCCCTGACGGCGATCGCAGCAATCCTTGGGCGTCGCCGCTGCTCGCCGCCGATCACGCCGGACTGCCCCCGGCGCTGATCCAGGTGGCCGAGCACGACCCGCTGCGCGAGGACGGGGTGCGCTACGCCGCCGCGCTGCGGGCCGCCGGCGTGCCCGTCCGGCTGACCGAATACGTCGGCGTGCCGCACGGCTTCGTCAACTTCCCTGGCCTCTGCCGCACCGCCCACCAAGCCCTGGCAGAAATATGCGCCGAGCAGACAGCCGCACTCGTTCCGGATAATGAGCCTGTGCCATGAAGCTGCCGAGCAAGCTCATCGAGCGCGCGCTGAAGCTCGGGCCGGTGCTGACCGCGGACATTGTCATCACCCATGACCTGCGCGTGCCGATGCCCGACGGCGCCGTGCTGCTCGCCGACCGTTGGGCGCCGCGGACCGGCGGCGACTCGCTGCCGCTCGCCCTGCTGCGCAGCCCGTACGGCAGGGGCAGGCTGATCACCCTCGCCATGGTGCGGCCGCTGGCCGAGCGCGGGTTTCAGGTGCTCATTCAGAGCACCCGCGGCACGTTCGGCTCTGGCGGCACTTTCGAGCCGATGCGGAACGAGCGGGCGGACGGCCTGGCGACCCTGGAGTGGGTGCTGAAGCAGCCATGGTTCGGCGGCTCGATCGTGCTCTTCGGCTCGAGCTATCTGGGGTACGTGCAGTGGGCGGTGGCCGACAGCCTGCCGCCAGAAGTCAAGGCGATGATCCCGCATGTCACCGACTCGGCGCTGACGCTGGAGTTCCTGCGAGCCGACGGGATGTCGCTCGAGACGCCGTTCGGCTGGGGTGTCATGACCGATGGCCAGGAGCGCCGCGGCGCGATGCTGCGGATGCTCCGCGCGGACAAGAAGAACCTGCGCGCGCTGGCCACGCTCCCGCTCGGCCAGGCCGACGTCGCCGCGCTCGGCCACCACTCGACGTACTTGCAGGACATCCTCGCCCATGACGCGGACGATCCGTACTGGGCGGCCCTCGACCACAGGGACCGGGTGGCGAAGGTCAGCGTGCCGGTTAGTTCGGTCGGCGGCTGGTACGACATCTTCCTGCCCGGCCAGCTCCGCGACTTCACGGCTCTGCAGGACGCGGGGCGCGCGGCGCGGCTGACCGTCGGGCCGTGGACGCACCTGTCCCAGGACGCCACGCCGATACGGGAAGTGCTCGAGTTCGGGCTGGCTCACGCCCGGGGCGAGGAGCCCGCGCCGCGCGCCCCGGTCCGGCTCTACGTCATGGGCGAGGCCGGCCGAGGGGAGGCTGGCCGAGGGGAGGCTGGCCGAGGGAAGGCAGGCCGAGGGGAGAACGCCTGGCGCGACTTCGAGTCCTGGCCGCCGCCCGGCTATCAGCCGACGCGCTTCCTCCTCCAGCCCGGCGGCGCGCTGGCCGGTGAGATCCCCGCCGACTCAGACCCCGATTCGTACCGGTACGACCCCGCGAACCCGACGCCCGCGGTCGGTGGGGTCCGCATGGTCCGGCGCGGCGGCGGCCGTGCCGACAACACCGCGCTGGAACGCCGACCGGACGTGCTCACCTACACGACGGTTCCGCTCGACCACGACGTGGAGGTCATCGGCGAGGTGAGCGCCGAGATCTGGTTCCGGTCCAGCCTGCCGTACGCCGACGTGTTCGTCCGGCTCTGCGACGCCGACCGCCGCGGCCGGTCCTGGAACGTCTGCGACGGTCTGACCCGCCTGTCCGGCGCGAACGAGATCACCTGCGCCACGGTCCGGCTGTGGCCGACCGCGTACCGGTTCAAGCGCGGCCACCGGATCAGGGTCCAGGTCTCGAGCGGCGCTTTCCCGCGCTACGCCCGCAACCCCGGCAGCGGCGAGCCGCACGCGACCGCCGCCCGCCTGCTCCAAGCCGACCAGCAGGTCTACCACACCCCCGCACACCCCTCAGCCATCATCCTCCCCATCCGCGTGGCCTCCTAGCTGCCCGCCAGCCCCGCCAGGCCGCCTGATCGCGAAGAGACTTTTCTCCTCGAAAACTTGCTCAGAGGCGGGAGGCGGGAGGCGTGAGGCGTGAGGCGGGAGGCGTGAGGCGGGAGGCGAGAGGCGGCTGCGTGGCAAGCGGACACGGTCATTGCTGCGTCCCCACCGTCTCCTCGGACGCGGATGCCTTCGGCGCGGGCGCCGGCCGCCA